>Ga0307515_10000291_pt1 | contig 123206 bp, 119 predicted proteins | sample 17_EM_MG_FD_194513 | JGI IMG/M metagenome (GOLD analysis project Ga0307515, IMG submission 194513) | Populus trichocarpa ectomycorrhiza microbial communities from riparian zone in the Pacific Northwest, United States - 17_EM | ecosystem: Host-associated > Plants > Roots > Unclassified...
GCAAGTTCGCAGCCATGCAAATGGTGGACGTGACGTTGCCCACCACCGACGGCCGCGAACTTACGCTGTCCCGCTACACACAACCCGAGCCTGAGCATCGGATGTTGCTGGACCAACTGCGTCTGACGCTGCCCAGCCAACCGCCACCGAGGATCACCGCGACGCAGGCGCGCCAGAACACGGCAGACCTCGTCATGTAGTGGAGACCTACGGCCCTCGCGCTAATGAAATCAACAACTTGTCGGGACTGTCGGGGCTGAATTGAGAAAGACGAGCTAGCTCGGGCGTCCTCGCCTCACCTTGATGGCGCCCGCCGACGGGCGCGCATCAGCCACGGCAGGCCGGCCAGCATCAGCACCAGGCTTGACGGCTCCGGTACCGGCAGCGGAGCAGCGTAGTTGTGGCCACTGGTGGCCAGGATGCTGGCGCCGGACGTGATCGGGTCGATGTAGACATGGGCCGTGTGCAGGTAGTCGGACACGCCGGACTTGGTCGGGTTGCTGGTACTGAGGCCATAGATGCTGACGCCGGTGGACACCAGCAGGCTGTATTCGATGTAGTACAGCCCGCCAACCGTCGCCGCAAACGAACCCTGCGTCGTACCGGTGACCTGGCCATTGCCGGGATCGTTGTAACCCAGGCTCAGCAACTGCTTCTTGCCCCCGTTGTTCTGAACCTCGAAGACCTTGTACGAAGAACCGACCCGCCCGTTGCCAAAGACCGCCAGCTGGAAAGCCAGCTCCACCTGCGGCGAGCTGTAGGCCGACTGGGCGATGAAGAAGTCTGAACCCCACATGGACGCCTGGGCATAGATGCCCAGTTGCGGGTCGAATCTCGGCGGAATGCCGTTCAACTCGGCATGCACATAGCCGCCCAGGCTGCCATCGCTGCCGTCCATCATCGCCTCGGCGCTGCGGGCGTAGACCGTCGTCGGCGGGGTCTGTCCGTTGTTGAACAGCTGCTGGAATGTCAAGGTCTGCAGCGGGTCGGACGGCGCGACAAAGGTGACGGACTTGTCCGGCACCAGACCCTGGGTCTGGTAGCTGTCGCCGGCGTTGATGTGCAGCGTGCCGGTCACCGCGGCCATCGCCGGCGACGCAGCGGCCGCCAGCAGCACGATGGCCAGCGCCAGCGGTGTCGAGCCCGACAACCCGCCGAACAAGCGGCGCGGCGGCACCAGCCGCGGGCCGCCCAGGAAACCGATGGTGCGCATGGCGCTCTCCTCGAGTGATCAAGGGCGCCAGCATCGCCCCAGGCCGTTGCGAGGCCGTTGCAAGCCCCGGCTCAGCGGCAATCCGCGCGCAGGGGACAATGTTCCGGCCATGGCAAGATGGCTCCGCGTGGGAGGACAACATGGTGGGATCGAACTCGAACGTCGGCATCGCTCGACGCAGTCTCTTGTGGGCTTCGCTGGCGCCTCTGCTGCCAATCGCGTCGGGCTGCGCTAGCCGCGCGCCGGTGGGGCCGCCCAAGCCAATAGCCCTGCTCGGCCTGTTGCCGGTGCTGCTGGATCTGGGCGACAAGGATCCGGGTTTCGGCACCCGCGCGGTACCGCTGCCAAGTCCGACGCCGGCACCGCCGCCGCCGATCAACCCGACGGCGCTCGGCATGGCCATCGGCTATGCACTGCGCGCCGACCGCGACCGCAAGCAGGCCGAGCTGGCTTCGGCGGTGATGTCGATCGGCTACGACCCGGCCGCAGCACTCGAGCGCCGCCTCGGCCAGGCGCTGGAAGGCCGCGGCGTGCCGCTGGTCCGCATCGATGCGGCGGCGGCAGTCGCCGTGCGTGGTGGCGACATGCGCGGGCTGCCGGCAGGCGTGGATGCGTGGCTGGACGTGCGCGTCACCGAAGCCGGCTACGAGTCGTCGTCAGACGCCGGCGGCTTCGTGCCGAAGCTGGATATCGACGCCACGCTGCGACCCGCGGTGAAGGGCGCACGCGAGCTGGACAGCTTCAGCTACGAGGTCGATGTGCGAAGCCGGCCCGCCGACACGCGTTCGTTCACGATCCCGGCAACGCTGACCTTCGCCAGCCTCGACGCCTTGCGCGCTTCGTCGGCCACGGTGCGCGGCGGGCTCGACGCCCTGGTCGAGCAGATGGTCGAGCGGCTCGCGCAGGACATCCTGCGCCACGCCAGCGGGCTGGCGCGGCTCGGCTGAACCGGCAAGCCGTGCTACATTCGCGCCCATGCGTTTCGCTGCCGTCTATTTTGCGTACTTTTGGTTCTCGCACCGCTCGGCGGCTGGAGAGGCAAGCGCGTAGACGAATCGCGAAGCACACCCAGAAAACCGCCGGCAGCCCCGGCGGTTTTTTTATGCCCGTATCGATCCCGACCACCCCAAGGAAGCCCGTCATGAGCCCGAAGTCCACCGCCGCCGATGGCCGCCTGGCCCTGAGTGAAAAGACCAGCCAGACCGACGACCAGCGCATCCGCGACGTCACGCCGCTGCCGCCGCCGGAGCACCTGATCCGCTTCTTCCCGATCGCCGGCACGCCGGTGGAGACGCTGGTGTCGGGCACGCGCTCGGCCATCCGCGGCATCATGAACGGCGACGATGATCGGCTGCTCGTCATCATCGGCCCGTGTTCCATCCACGACCCGGCGGCGGCGATCGACTATGCGCGCCGGCTCAAGGCCGAACGCGACAAGCACGCCGGCGAGCTGGAAATCGTGATGCGCGTGTACTTCGAGAAGCCGCGCACGACGGTCGGCTGGAAGGGGCTGATCAACGACCCCTACCTGGACGAGAGCTTCCGCATCCACGAAGGCCTGCGCATCGCACGCCAGCTGCTGGTCGACATCAACCGGCTCGGCGTGCCGGCCGGCAGCGAGTTCCTCGACGTGATTTCGCCGCAGTACATCGGCGACCTGATCGCCTGGGGCGCGATCGGCGCGCGCACCACCGAAAGCCAGGTGCACCGCGAGCTGGCCTCGGGCCTGAGCGCGCCGGTGGGCTTCAAGAACGGCACCGACGGCAACATCAAGATCGCCACCGACGCGATCCAGGCCGCGGCGCGCGCGCACCACTTCCTGTCGGTGCACAAGAACGGCCAGGTGGCGATCGTCGAGACCAAGGGCAACAAGGACTGCCACGTCATCCTGCGCGGCGGCAAGACACCGAACTACGACGCCGCCAGCGTGGCCGCGGCGTGCAAGGAGATCGAAGCCGCGAAGCTGCCGTGCCGGCTGATGATCGATGCCAGCCATGCCAACAGCAGCAAGCAGCACCAGCGCCAGATCGACGTGATGCAGGACGTCGGCGCGCAGATGGCGGCCGGCAACCGCTGCATCTTCGGCGTCATGGTCGAAAGCCATCTGCACGGCGGCGCGCAGAAGTTCACCCCGGGCAAAGACGATGCCTCTCAGCTCGAATACGGCAAGAGCATCACCGATGCGTGCATCGACTGGAACGATACGGTCGGCGTGCTCGACGGCCTGAGCGCGGCCGTGAAGGCGCGGCGTAGCCGTTTGTGATGATGCGTGATGAGGCGCGTGGCCGGGTAAGGCCGGCGGGCCGCCGGTAAGCGCGGCAACGGTGGGCAAGACTGCTGGATGGCGCGGGGCTTTGACGTTGCAATGCAGCGTCCTATCCCTTTATGGAGTTTGCTCCCCATGACCATCAACGTTCGAACGTCCCTGCTGCCGCGCGCCCTGTCCGTCATTGCACTCACCGCCGCCGCCTGCGGCATCCAGGCCCAGACCAGCACCACACCGGGCACGACAACGTCGCCGGCAACGGCCGCCGACCGGCTCGACGCGATCTTCAAGCGCGTCGACGCCAATCAGGACGGCAAGCTGAGCAAGGAGGAAGCGGCGCGCCTGCCGAGCATTGCGGAAAGGTTCGACCAGCTCGACAAGGACAAGGACGGCATGCTCAGCCTGGACGAGCTGAAGGCGGCCGCCGAACCGGCCAAGTAGGCCGCGTTCGAAGGCGCCGTCAGGGCGCCGGGTCCGGCTCCTGCCGGGCCAGGCGCTCGCTGTGCCAGTAGACATCGTCGCCGCCCAGCCCGTCGAGGTTGGCGCGGTTCAGCACGCGCGCCAGCACGAAGAGCAGGTCCGACAGCCGGTTCAGGTACTGGCGCGGTGCTTCATTGACCGGGTCGACGCCGGCCAGCGCCACCACCGCGCGCTCGGCACGCCGCGCCACCGTGCGGCTGACATGCGCCAGCGCCGCACTGCGTGTGCCGGCGGGCAGGATGAATTCCTTCAGCCGTGGCAGGTTCGCGTTGTAGTGCGCCAGCGCCGTGTCCAGGCGCAGCACGGCGTCGGCCTTGAGCAGCGCGTAACCCGGCATCGACAGTTCGCCGCCGAGGTTGAACAGCTCGTGCTGGATCGTCACCAGCAGCTCGCGCACATCGTCGGGCAGCGGCTCTGCGAGCAGCACGCCCAGGCCCGAGTTGAGTTCGTCGACGTCGCCCATCGCGGCAACGCGCAAGTGGTCTTTCGGCACCCGGGTGCCGTCGCCGAGCCCGGTGGTGCCGTCGTCGCCGGTGCGGGTGGCGATCTGCGAGAGTCGATTGGCCATGAGCCATGCTAGCAGCGTGGTGCCTAGAATGCCCGTCTTAGCCTGCACGCGAGAGAACCGCCATGAACGCACCTCACGACCTGCTGCTGCACGTCGAGCCGCGCCCGGTGCCGCCGGCGATGCTGGCCGCCCTGCGCGAACGTTTCGCCGAGCGCTGCTCCACGGCGCAGGCGGTGCGTGAGCAGCATGGCCGCGACGAGTCACCCTATCCCGTGACGCCGCCCGAAGTGGTGGTGTTCTGCGAAAGCACCGACGAGGTGGCTGCCGTCTTGACGCTGGCCGATGCGCACGCCGTGCCCGTCATCGCCTACGGCACCGGCTCGTCGCTGGAAGGCCATTTGCTGGCGGTGCAAGGCGGCGTCAGCGTCGACGTGTCGCGCATGACGCAGATCGTGCGCCTGAACCCCGAAGACCTGACCGTCACCGTGCAGGCCGGCGTCACGCGCGAACAGCTCAACCGCGAAGTGCGCGACCAGGGCTTGTTCTTCCCGATCGACCCCGGCGCGAACGCGTCGCTCGGCGGCATGGCAGCCACGCGCGCCAGCGGCACGAACGCGGTGCGCTACGGCACGATGCGCGAAAACGTGCTCGGCCTGACCGTCGTCACCGCCAGCGGCGAGGTCATCCACACCGGCACGCGCGCGAAGAAGTCCAGCGCCGGCTACGACCTGACGCGTCTGTTCGTCGGCAGCGAAGGCACGCTCGGCGTGATGACCGAGGTCACGCTGAAGCTCTACCCCTTGCCCGAGGCCGTGAGCGCGGCGATCTGCCACTTCCCGAGCATCGCCGCGGCGGTGCAGACGACGATCCAGGTCATCCAGATGGGCGTGCCGATCGCGCGCTGCGAGCTGCTCGATCTGAACGCCGTGCGCGCGGTGAACGCACAGAGCAAGCTGGGCTTGCGCGAGTCGCCGATGCTGCTGATGGAATTCCACGGCAGCGATGCCAGCGTGAAGGAACAGGCCGAGACCGTGCAGGCCCTGGCCAGCGAGATGGGCGGCGAGAACTTCGAATGGGCCAGCACGCCCGAAGAGCGCACGCGGCTGTGGACCGCGCGGCACAAGGCCTACTTCGCCGGCATGGCCCTGAGCCCGGGCTGCCGCACCGTCACCACCGACACCTGCGTGCCGATCTCGCGGCTGGCCGAGATCATCGAGGCTTCGGTGTCCGAGGCCGACGCGTCGGGCCTGCCGTATTACATCGTCGGCCATGTCGGCGACGGCAACTTCCATCTGGCCTACCTGGTGAAGGAAGGCGACGCCGAACAGCGCGCGGTGGCCGAACGCCTGAGCCTGCAGATGGTGCAGCGCGCGATCGCGCTGGAAGGCACCTGCACCGGCGAGCATGGCATCGGCCTGCACAAGATGGGCTTCCTGGTCGACGAAGCCGGCGCCGGTGCGGTGGCGATGATGCGCCAGATCAAGCAGGCGCTGGACCCGAAGAACATCATGAACCCGGGCAAGATCTTCGCAATCTGAGAGGTGATCCGATGAAACGATGGCGCTTTGCCGCGGCCGTGGCCGCCGCGCTGCTGGCCGCCTGCGGCGGCGGTGGCAGCAGCAGCAACAGTGCCGCCACCGTGAGCGTGCCCCAAGGCACGCGCAGCGTCGCCGCGTCAGCCGGCTCGGATGTCTCGGCCGCCAACACCAGCGACCTCGGGGCCACGGCGGCGCGTGCCGTGCTCAGCGCCACCGCCGGCGGCATCTTCGACGTCACCGGCGCTGGCCGCGAGAGCCCGCAAGCCCTCACCACGACCCGAAGCACGGCCAGCCTGCCCGCGCACCTGGTGCGCGCCGCGCTGCGCCTGGCCGCACCCGTGGCCGCCGCGGCGCGCGAGCAGCCGCAGGCATCAAGCAGCCAGACCCTGCCCTGCCCCGACGCCAGCGGCAGCTTCACCGGCAGCATGACGATCAGCTTCGTCGATGCCGACAACAACGGCAAGCTCAGCAACGGCGACGGGCTGACGCTGGCGCTGGTGGACTGCGTCGTCGACAGCGGCCTGCCCGAAGCCAACGGCAGCTTCACGATGGCCATCAACATCGTCGAGCTGGACAGCGCCAACGACCCGGTGGCGATCGACGTGTCGGTCACCTTCAACAGCTTCAGCATGGACGGCCTGGGCACGTTCAGCGGCAGCTTTCTGTTCTGGAGCCGGCCCGAAGGCAGCGGCGAGCGCTTCCGCATCAGCTACCGCAGCACGGCCGTGCAGCAAGGCCCCGTGCCGGTGGTCTACAACTTCGATGTCTACGGCAGCAGCAGCGACAGCGGCGGCAGCTTCGACATCGGCGGTGGCATCACCGTCGGCGGCGTGACGTTCTCGATCGTCGGCGGCGACGTGTTCTCGTTCATCGGCGGCAGCCCGCCGCATCTGGGCTCGCTGCGGCTGGTGGACGTGGCCGGCGACGCCGTGCGCCTGACGGCGCGCAGCGCCAGCCTGTTCGACCTGGACTTCTTCCCGTTCGGTGCGCTCATCCCCGGGCTGTCGCTGCCGGGGCTGCTGTGGTCGGACTTCGGCGGCTGACGGTTGCAGCGCCTATCGCGCCGCTTATTGCAGCGCCGGGCCCGGCGCCGTCCAGCGCTTGGTCACGTCGCCCTTGGCGTTTGCGCTTTCCAGATGCACGCCGAAGCCCCACAGCCGCGCCACGTGCTTGAGCACTTCGCTGGCCGTGTCGTGCAGCGGCCGGTCGTTGTGCTGGAAGTGGCGCAAGGTCAGTGAACGGTCGCCGCGCAGGTTGACGTTCCAGACCTGGATGTTCGGCTCGCGCGAACCCAGGTCGTACTGGTGCGACAGCGATTCGCGCACGCGGCGGTAGCCGGCGTCGTCGTGGATGGCGCTGACTTCGTACTCGCTCTGCTTCTCGTCGTCGGTGATCGTGAACAGGCGCAGGTCGCGCATCAGCTTCGGGCTCAGGTACTGGCCGATGAAGCTCTCGTCCTTGAAGTTGCGCATCGCCTGGTCCAGCGCCGGCAGCCACGGCGTGCCGGCGATCTCGGGGAACCAGGCCCGGTCTTCGTCGGTCGGCGCTTCGCAGACCCGCTTGATGTCGGTGTACATCGCGAAGCCCAGCGCGTACGGGTTGATGCCGCTGTACGCGCGGTGGCCGACCGGCGGCTGGTAGATCACGTTGGTGTGCGACTTCAGCCACTCGATCATCACGCCGTCGGTCAGGTAGCCGTCGTCGTACATCTGGTTCAGCAGCTTGTAGTGCCAGAACGTGGCCCAGCCTTCGTTCATGACCTGCGTCTGGCGCTGCGGATAGAAGTACTGCGCCACCTTGCGCACGATGCGCACGATCTCGCGCTGCCAGGGTTCGAGCAGCGGCGCGTTCTTCTCGATGAAGTACAGCAGGTTCTCTTGCGGCTCTTCGGGGAAGCGTTTGCTTTCCTGCGCGCTGGCGTCCTTCTCGGTGCGCCGGGGCAGCGTGCGCCAGAGGTCGTTGACCTGCTGCTGCGCGTAGGCTTCGCGGTCCTTGCGGTCGGACAGCTCCTGCGCCAGGCTCTTGCGGCTGGGGCGGCGGTAGCGGTCGACGCCGTGGTTGGACAGCGCATGGCAGCTGTCGATGAAGGTCTCCACCGCGTCGAGGCCGTGCTTTTCTTCGCAGGCGGCGACGTAGTTCTTCGCGTAGACCAGGTAGTCGATGATCGACGCCGCATCGGTCCACATGCGGAACAGGTAGTTGCCCTTGAAGAAGCTGTTGTGGCCGTAGGCCGCATGCGCGATGACGAGCGCCTGCATCGCCATCGTGTTCTCCTCCATCAGGTAGCTGATGCAGGGGTTCGAGTTGATGACGATCTCGTAGGCCAGGCCCATGTGGCCGCGCTTGTAGTTCTTCTCGGTGGAGATGAACTCCTTGCCGTAGCTCCAGTGCCGGTAGTTCACCGGCATGCCGGCGCTGGCGTAGGCATCCATCATCTGCTCGGCAGTGATGATCTCGAGCTGGTTCGGGTAGGTGTCCAGGCCGAAGCGTTCGGCCGTGGCCTTGATGATGCGGTGGTAGGTTTCGACGAGTTCGAACGACCAGTCGCTCGGGCCCGGCAGAGGCTCGCCCGGCCGCGTGGCCAGCGGCAACGGTTGTTCGAGCGCGGCAATGGTCCTGGGCTTCATGCGGCCTGCACCCCTTCCTTCTTGAACAGGTCACGGAAGACCGGGTAGATCTGGTCCGGGCTGGTGGCCTTGCGCATCGCGAACTGGCGGTGCGTCTCGAGCAGATGGGTGTATTCCTCCCACAGGTTCTGCTCTTCCTCGGCCACCTGCACGTAGGCGTAGTAGCGCACCAGCGGCAGCAGCTTTTCGCCGAGCAGTTCGCGGCAGCGGCCGCTGTCGTGGTGCCAGTTGTCGCCGTCGCTGGCCTGGGCGCCGTAGATGTTCCACTCGCTCGGGTTGTAGCGCGCGCGGATGATCTCTTCCATCAGCACCAGCGCGCTGCTGACGACGGTGCCGCCGGTTTCGCGGGCGTGGAAGAAGTTCTCTTCGTCGACCTCCTGCGCCTGCGTGTGGTGGCGGATGAAGACGAGGTCGATCTTCTCGTAGTGCCGCGTCAGGAACAGGTACAGCAGGATGAAGAAGCGCTTGGACAGCTCCTTGCGGCCTTCGTCCATCGAGCCGGAAACGTCCATCAGACAGAACATCACCGCCTTGCTGGTCGGCACCGGCACCTTGACGCGGCTGCGAAAGCGCAGGTCGATCGGGTCGAGGAAGGGGATGCGTTCGACGCGCGCGCGCAGCGCGACGATCTCCGCTTCAAGCGCTTCGATCTCGCGCTTGGCGACCTCGTCGCCCGGCTTGAAAGCCTCCCGCAACGCCAGCAACTGGGCTTCCAGTTCGTGTATCTCGCGCCGGCTCGCAGCGCCGAGCGCGATGCGGCGGCCGAGTGCACCGCGCATGGAGCGCACGACCGCCAGGTTGCTCGGCGTGCCGTCGCTGGTGAAGCCGGCGCGGTGGCTCTTCCATTCGGGCACTTCGGCGAGTTGCGTGCGCACCATGTGCGGCAGGGCCAGGTCTTCGAAGAAGACCTGCATGAACTCTTCCTTGCTCAGCGAAAAGACGAAGTCGTCTTCGCCTTCGCCCGAATCGCCGGCCTGGCCGCTGCCGCTGCCGCCACCGCTGCCACCCTTGGGCCGCTCGATGCGGTCGCCGCGGATGTATTCCTGGTTGCCCGGGTGCACGACTTCGCGGATGCCGCCCTGGCCATGGCCGAAGACGGGTTCGGTGAGGTCGCGCTTGGGGATGTGGATGTCTTCGCCGCGTTCGATGTCGCGGATGCCGCGGCCATCGATCGCGCGTTTCACTGCTTCGCGGATCTGCTCCTTGTGCCGGCGCAAAAACCGTTCGCGGTTGCCGACGGACTTGTTCTTGCCCGCCAGCCGACGATCGATGATCGATTGCAGCACTGAAGCTCCTTCAGCTCGACTTGCGCACGCGCAGGTACCACTCGCACAACAAGCGCACCTGCTTCGAGGTATAGCCCTTGTCGACCATGCGCGTCACGAAGTTCTCGTGCTTCTTGGCTTCGTCGGCGCTGGCCTTGGCATTGAAGCTGATCACCGGCAGCAACTCCTCGGTGTTCGAGAACATCTTCTTCTCGATCACCGTCCGCAGCTTCTCGTAGCTCGTCCAGACCGGGTTCTTGCCCTGGTTATTGGCGCGCGCGCGCAGCACGAAGTTGACGATCTCGTTGCGGAAGTCCTTCGGGTTCGCGATGCCGGCCGGCTTCTCGATCTTCTCGAGCTCGCCGTTCAGGCTGACACGGTCGAAGACCTCGCCGGTGTCGGTGTCGCGGTACTCGTGGTCCTGGATCCAGTAGTCGGCGTAGGTGACGTAGCGGTCGAAGATGTTCTGGCCGTACTCGGAGTAGCTTTCCAGGTACGCGGTCTGGATCTCCTTGCCGATGAACTCGGCATACCGCGGCGCCAGCGCTTCCTTGATGAAGCCGACGTACTTGGTTTCGAGCTCCGGCGGGAACTGCTCGCGTTCGATCTGCTGCTCCAGCACGTACATCAGGTGCACCGGATTGGCCGCCACTTCGGCGCTGTCGAAGTTGAACACCTTGGACAGGATCTTGTAGGCAAAGCGCGTGCTGATGCCGCTCATGCCTTCGTCGACGCCGGCGTAGTCGCGGTACTCCTGGTAGCTCTTCGCGCGCGGGTCGGTGTCCTTCAGGTTCTCGCCGTCGTAGATCAGCATCTTGCTGTACAGCGAGCTGTTCTCGGGCTCCTTCAGGCGCGTCAGCATCGCGAACTGGCTCATCATCTTCAGCGTGCCCGGCGCGCAGGTGGCGGTGGCCAGCGACGAATTACGCAGCAGCTTTTCGTAGATGTGGATCTCTTCGGAAACGCGCAGGCAGTACGGCACCTTGACGATGTAGATGCGGTCGAGGAAGGCTTCGTTGTTCTTGTTGTTGCGGAAGGCCTTCCACTCGCTTTCGTTGCTGTGCGCCAGCACGATGCCGTCGAACGGGATCGCGCCGAAGCCTTCGGTGCCCTTGAAGTTGCCTTCCTGGGTGGCCGTCAGCAGCGGGTGCAGCACCTTGATCGGCGCCTTGAACATTTCGACGAACTCGAGCAGGCCCTGGTTGGCCAGGCACAGGCCGCCGCTGTAGCTGTAGGCATCCGGGTCGTCCTGCGAAAAGGTTTCGAGCTTGCGGATGTCGACCTTGCCGACCAGCGAGCTGATGTCCTGGTTGTTCTCGTCGCCCGGTTCGGTCTTGCTGATGCCGATCTGCTTCAGGATCGACGGGAAGCGCTTCACGACCTTGAACTTGCGGATGTCGCCGCCGTACTCTTCGAGCCGCTTCACGGCCCACGGGCTGAGGATGCGGTTCAGGTAGCGGCGCGGGATGCCGTATTCGCTTTCCAGGATGGGCCCGTCTTCGGCCGCATCGAACAGGCCGAGCGGGCTCTCGTTCACCGGCGAACCCTTGATCGCGTAGAACGGCACTTCCTGCATCAGCTGCTTCAGCCGCTCGGCGATGCTGCTCTTGCCGCCGCCCACCGGGCCCAGCAGGTAGAGGATCTGCTTCTTCTCTTCCAGGCCTTGCGCGGCGTGGCGGAAGTACGAGACCACCTGCTCGATGGCGTCTTCCATGCCGTAGAACTCGGCGAAGGCCGGATAGACCTTGATCACCTTGTTGGCAAAGATACGCGACAGACGCGGGTCATTGCGCGTGTCGATGCTCTTCGGCTCGCCGATCGCCCTGAGCATGCGCTCGGCGGCGGTGGCGTAGGCAAGCGGGTTGCGCTTGCACTCGGAGAGGTACTCCTCGAGGGAGATCTCCTCGGCGCTCAGGCGCTCATAGCGCGCCTTGAGGTTGCTGATCACGTCCATGCGGACCTCCTGGGTCGATGAAGGCGCCGACGGCGGGGTTGCCCCCTTCGTCCACGCCTGGGAAGTTCTGATGGAGTCCCGGCTGCACAGGCCCAGGCTCCATCAGAGCTTTCCGTCTTACCAGTGGCGCATGGTCTTCGGCGTCATGGAGTCAGCATCGTTCATTCTGCTCCCACGCATGCCGGAATGAGAACCGCCTTTGGCCGCCAGTTGCGACCTTCACCACAGTCGACATCGCTGCCGTGGCTCTCGCAAGAGCTGTGCCTTGACGGCCCACGGACTCCCCCTTGAACGCGCGAGCGTGATATCCGGCCGACCGCAGCCCATGCAACGCCGGCGCAAAACGACAAAGCCCGGCGCATGCGCCGGGCTTGATCTGAGGACGCTCGTTTCAGCTGTTGTGGTGGCGCGCAGCGGCGACCTGCAGCAAGGCCACCACGGAGCAAATCGCAACATCCATACCCAGTTTGGTGCGAGGGCAAAAAGTCAATCCGAGCAGTGACCAGTCGGTAACTTTACAGACGAACTAGTTCTCAGTGATGCCCAGACGCTCCAGCAGCCCGCTCAGCTCGTCGAGCGAGCCGAAGCTGATGGCGAGTTCACCCGCCTGGCCGCGCTTGCCGCGCGCGCGCAGGCGGATCTCGACCGCCGCGGCCAGCGCATCGGCCAGGCGCTCTTCGAGGCGCACGATGTCGCGCGACTTGGCCGCTGCGGCCGGCTTGGCCGCCGTGTCGCGGCCGGCAACGCCGCGCGTGACCAGCCTTTCGGCGTCGCGCACGCTCATCTTCTTGGCGGCGATCTGCTGGGCAGCCATCACCTGCTCGGCCGCGTCCAGCGCCAGCAAGGCGCGCGCGTGGCCCATGTCCAGGTCGCCGGCCAGCAGCATCTGCTGCACCGGCTCGGCCAGGTTCAGCAGGCGCAGCAGGTTGCTCGCGGCGCTGCGCGACCGGCCGACGGCCTGCGCCGCCTGTTCATGCGTCAGCTTGAACTCGCTGACCAGGCGCTGCAGGCCTTGCGCTTCTTCGAGCGGATTCAGATCCTCGCGCTGGATGTTCTCGATCAGCGCCATCACCGCGGCGGCTTCGTCGGGCACCACCTTCACCAGTACCGGCACGCTGTCCAGCCCGGCCAGCCGGGCGGCACGGAAGCGGCGCTCGCCCGCGATGATCTCGTAGCGGCCGGCGTCCAGCGGCCGCACGAGGATCGGCTGCATCACGCCCTGGCTCTTGATGCTCTCGGCCAGCTCGTACAGCGAGCCTTCGTCCATGCGCGTGCGCGGCTGGTAGCGGCCGGGCTGCAGCGCGTCGAGCGCCAGCGTGGTCGGCGGTCCTTCCGGCAGCGGTGCTTCGCTGACCTTGGGGCCGAGCAGCGCTTCGAGGCCGAGGCCGAGGCCCTTCGGTTTCTTGGTGACCATGGCGTGCATTGTCTCCGAGGGTCAGGCCGCGCCACCGCGCCGGCGCCGCTCATGGGCCGGGAACAGCACGTCGCGCTCGAAGTATTGGCGCAGGCGCAGGATGCGCGGGTCCAGCCGGCCCGGGCAGCTGGCCAGCCGCTCCACCACGGCGTCCACGCGCAGCAGCAGTTCGCCGTCATCGCTGTGCCGCCAGCGGCCCGGGTGGCGTGCGGCAAACACGTCGTCGGCATCGGCCGTGCGCAGCACGCGCTGCAGGTCGCGGCCGGCGATCCAGACGAAGCGGCCGTCGTCGACGATGTGCAGCGCGATGCCGGCGAAGGCGTGATGCCGCCCTTCTTCGCGGCGCCAGCGCAGGGCACGAAACTGCTGCAGCAAGGCGTCGAGCCCGCGCACGCCCAGCCATGGCACCAGCATCGCGACCAGGCCGACCAGCACCGCCAGCGCCAGCAGGATGGCGAAGCCGACACCCAGCCAGTGCAGCAGCCCGCAGACGCCCGCCACCAGCGCGGCCAGCAGCACGGCGCGGGCGCCGGTCGACGCCTTCACCGGCCGAGCCGCGCCAGCCAGGCCATGCCGTCGGGCCAGTCGCCGAGGCCCGAGTCGCCGTTGATGTGGCCGGCGGCGCCGATGCTGGCGGCCTCGGCGCCCCAGTCGGCCGCCATGGCACGCGCGCGCTCGGGCGCCGAGAAAGGGTCGTCGTCGCTGAGCAGCACGGTCGCCGGGAACGGCAGCCGCTGGCGCACGATGGGCCGCCAGCGGGCCACGGCGGGCGGCATGTCGTCGCGTTCGACATCCGGCGGCGCCACCAGCAGCGCGCCGCGCACGCGCGCGGTGTGCGACGAATGGGCCGCCCATGCCGCCACCAGCTGGCAGCCCAGGCTGTGCGCGGCCAGCAGCACCGGCGCGGGTTCGGCCAGCAGCACCTCGTCCAGCCGCGCCATCCAGTCGCCGCGCAAAGGCCGCTCCCAGTCGGCCTGCTCGACGCGCGCGAAGCCATGCAACGCTTCCCAGCGGCTTTGCCAGTGGCCGGCCTCGGAATTCAGCCAGCCCGGCAACAACAATACCCGTAGCCCACCTGTCAAACCATCAGCCATCGGCTTGCCTTATCCTCGACGCTTTGCGCGGCATTGTGCGTGAGAGACTCGCCATGAAACACACCGTCTTCGTCGATGGACAGGAGGGCACCACCGGCCTTCGCATCCACGAATACCTGTCGCAGCGTGCCGACATCGAGGTGCTGCGCATAGCCCCCGAGCGCCGCAAGGACGCGGCCGAACGCACCCGCCTGCTGAACGCCGCCGACGTGGCCTTCCTGTGCCTGCCCGACGCCGCCGCGCGCGAGGCGGTGGCGATGGTCACGAACCCCAAGACCTGCGTCATCGACGCCAGCACCGCGCACCGCACCCTGCCCGGCTGGGCCTTCGGCCTGCCCGAACTGGCGCCCGAGCAGCGCGAGCACCTGCGCGCGAGCAAGCGCATCGCGAACCCGGGCTGCCATGCCAGCGCCTTCATTCTGCTGCTGCGGCCGCTGGTCGACGCCGGCCTGGTGCCGGCGAATCTGCCGATCAGCGCGACGTCGATCACCGGCTATTCGGGCGGCGGCAAGAAGATGATCGAGCAGTACCAGGCCGGCAACGACGCCCGGCTGACGTCACCGCGGCCGTATGCGCTGACGCTGGCGCACAAGCACGTGCCGGAGATGATGGCGCACGGCCGGCTGACGGCGCGGCCGATCCTGACCCCCATCGTCAGCAACTTCTACAAGGGCTTGTCGGTCAGCGTGCCGCTGCACCTGTCGCAGCTGCCGGGTGCGACACCCGAGGCGATCCAGCGGGCCTTCGAGGCGCGCTACGCCGGCGAGCGCTTCATCCGCGTGCTGCCGCTGCGCGACCCCGTGGCACTGGAAGACGGTTACTTCGACGTTCAGGCTGCCAACGACACCAATCGTGTCGACATCTTCGTGTTTGCCAACGACAGCCAGGTGCTGCTGTTCGCCCGGCTGGACAACCTGGGCAAAGGCGCCAGCGGCGCTGCGGTGCAGGCGATGAACGTGCACCTGGGCGTGGACGAAGGCCTCGGCCTGTAGTTCATTCGGTTCAGGCCGCCGGCAGCTGGCGGTAGTGGTAGCGGTAGGCGTCTGCAAAGCCCAGGCGCCCGTAGATGTGCCGCGCGACGCGGTTGTCGTATTCGACCTGCAGATAGCCGACCCGCGCGCCCTGCAAGACGGCCAACGAAAGCAAGTGCTTGCACAGCACGCTCGCCAGGCCTTTGCCGCGCTGGCTCTCGTCGGTGAATACGTCGTACAGGCCGACGAGCTCGGCCTCGATCGCAAACTGCCCGCAAGCCAGCACGGCGCCGTCGTCGTCGCGCCGGATCGCGAAGCCGTGGTACGGCACCGGCGACAGCGCCAGCCGCTGGGCATGCGCTTCGCGCTGCTCGGGCGGCGAGCCACGCAGCCGGCCCACCGCTTCGGCGTAGGCCGGCGCGGCCAGCGCCGCCCAGTGCGCGCCGGCCGGTAGCGCCGGCGGCCTGGCGGTGGGCAGTGCCGGGTTGACCATCACGCGGGTGTCGTCCAGCACCGTCAAGCCGAGCGCGGCCAGGTGCTCATCCAGCCCCGCCGGCTGCGTGAAGTGCGTGATGCGCACGACCATCGGCAGCCCGGCTTCGCGGTAGGCGGCTTCACACAAGGCCAGCTTCTCGGCCAGCGGCAGACGGCCGGCGGCCACGGCGTTGATGCAGCGCGCCCGCTTCGCCTTGCCGGGCGAAAAGCGCACCAGCCAGCCGTCCATCCAGCGCTGCTGCGGCGGCGCGCTGGCGTTCAGGCTGGCATCTTCGATCCGGGACAGCAGCGTCTCATCCAAGGCGTTTCACCATTTCTCGGGCAAATTCGATGAAGGCATGCGCGCCCTTCGACGCCGGGTCGAAGGTCACGCCGGGCTGGCCGTAGCTCGGCGCCTCGGCCAGCCGCACGTTGCGCGGGATCACCGTGTCGAACAGCTTTTCGCCGAAGTGCGCTTTCAGCTGCTCGCTGACCTGCTGCTGCAGCGTGATGCGCGGGTCGAACATGACCCGCAGCAGGCCGATGATCTGCAGCTCGGCGTTCAGGTTGGCGTGCACCTGCTTGATCGTGTTGACCAGGTCGGACAGGCCTTCGAGCGCAAAGTACTCGCATTGCATCGGCACGATAACGCCGTGCGCGGCGCACAAGCCGTTCAACGTCAGCAGGCTCAGCGACGGCGGGCAGTCAATGAGCACGAAGTCATAGTCGGCCTGCACCGCCTGCAGCGCCAGCCGGAGGCGCTTTTCGCGGCGGTCCAGCTCGACCAGCTCGACTTCGGCACCGGCCAGTTCGCGGTTCGCGCCGAGCACGTCGTAGCCGCCTTTGGGGCTGGGCCGGCGCGCTTCGGCCACCGCCGCCGATTCGAGCAGCACGTCGTAGACCGTGAGTTCGAGCGCGCGCTTGTCGACGCCGGAGCCCATCGTGGCGTTGCCTTGCGGGTCCAAGTCGACCACCAGCACGCGCCGGCCCAGCTGGGCCAGACCGGCGGCCAGATTGACCGTGGTCGTGGTCTTGCCGACGCCGCCCTTCTGGTTTGCGATGCAAAAGGTGCGCAAGGTCATTGGGCGCCGAGCCGGATGCCGAAGGCGATGAGAAAGACACCGGCCAGCCGCTCCAGCGCCCGGGCGATGCGCTGGTGTGCGCGCACCTGGGCGCTGACCGCCTGTGCGAAGGCGCACAGCAGCAACCCGTAGGCCGCCGTGATGGCGGCGATGGTTGCGGCCATCGTCAGGAAGGTGGCCGCGCCGCGGTGCGTGGCCGGGTCGATGAACAGCGGGAAGAAGGCCATGTAGAAGACGATGGCCTTCGGGTTCAGCAAGGTGATCAGGAACGCCTGGCGCGCGTAACGGCGCGGTTCGATACGGATCGGCGACGCGGCGCCAGGCTTGGCGAACAGCAGCTTCAAGCCGATCCAGGCCAGATAGGCCGCGCCCAGGTACTGCACGCTCTTGAACAGCACCGGGTGGGCCGCCAGCAAGGCCGCGACGCCGGCCACGGCCAGCCACATCAACACCTGGTCGCCGAGGATCACGCCGAAGGTGGCCGCGGCGCCGGCGCGGAAACCGCCCTTCCCGGTAGAGGTCAGCAGCGCGAAAGTGCCCGGCCCGGGCAGAGCCAGGAACAACAGAATCGCGGCACAGAACGCGCCGTAGTCGGCAATTCCGACGAACGCCTGCATGGTTTCTCCTCCTCGGTTGCCGTGGGAGCGTAGCGCAGTTTGCTCACGCCACAGCCGGTCTGGGCCGCATCCAGACCAGGCATCGCTGCGCCGCCAGGCCAGGAACGGCGAGTTGTTCCACGTGGAACACATCGATGTCCGGCGGCAGCGCCGCGATCTCGTCGTCGGGCACCTTGCCCTTCATCGCCATCCAGATGCCCTGCAGATGCTTGCGGGTCAGCGCGGTGAAGTCGGCCAGCGACGCGAAGGCGCGAGACGTGATCAGGTCGAATGGCGCCTCTTGAAGTGCTTCGACGCGGGCATGCGCCGCGTGCAGATTCGGCAGCTGCAAGGCGCCTGCGACTTGGCGGATGAAGGCCGCCTTCTTGCCGACGGTGTCGACACAGGTCACGTCGATGGCCGGCAACATGACGGCGATCACCACGCCGGGCAGCCCGCCACCGCTGCCGACGTCAAGCAGACGGCCTTGCGGCAGCGCACGTTGCAGCGGCAAGATCACCGCGAGGCAATCCGCCAGGTGCTGCGACAGCATCTCAGCCGGGTCGCGCACCGCCGTCAGGTTGTAGGTCGCGTTCCAGCGCTGCAGCAGTTCCAGGTAGCGCGCCAGCGCATCCAGCTGTCCGGCGCTCGGCGCCAGGCCCAGTGCGCGGCAGATCGCTTCCGGCGTGGCGGTCAAGCCGCCTCATCCTGCACGAAGCCCTTGAAGCGCCCCTTCTTCAGGTGCACCAGCAGCAAGGAGATCGCCGCCGGCGTGACGCCCGAAATGCGCGAGGCCTGGCCCAGCGTGGCCGGGCGGTGCCGGGTCAGCTTCTGCCGCACTTCGAAGGACAGTGCGTTGACCTTGGCGTAATCCAGCTCGTCCGGCAGCCGCAGGTTCTCGAAGTGCGACGCGCGTTCGACCTCGTCGATCTGCTTGTCGATGTAGCCGGCGTACTTGGTGCCGATCTCGGCCTGTTCGATCACGGCGTCGGCTTCGAGCGCACCGAACTCCGCGCGCAATGTTTCACGTGAAACAGCGCCGTCGACACCGGCGGTGGTGGCGGCCGCCCAGGCCTGGTCAAACCCGATCCCCGGCCGGCGCAGCAGGTCGGCCAGGCTGTACTCGTGTTCCAGGGCCTTGCCGAGCAGGCGCTCGGCGTCGGCCGCCGGCAGCGTGGCAGGCCGCACCCAGGTCGAGCGCAGCCGCTGCAGCTCGCGTTCGAGCCGCTCGCGCTTGCGGCAGAACGCCGTCCAGCGCCGGTCGTCGACCAGGCCCAGCTGCCGCCCTGCTTCGGTGAGCCGCAGGTCGGCGTTGTCTTCGCGCAGCTGCAGCCGGAACTCGGCGCGGCTGGTGAACATGCGGTACGGCTCGGTCACGCCCTTGGTGACGAGGTCGTCGACGAGCACGCCCAGATAAGCCTGGTCGCGCCGCGGCAGCCAGGCGTCGCGTCCCTGCACCTGCAGCGCCGCGTTGACGCCGGCGAACAAGCCCTGCGCCGCCGCTTCCTCGTAGCCCGTGGTGCCGTTGATCTGCCCGGCGAAGAACAAGCCTTGCACGGCACGCGTCTCGAAGCTCGTCTTCAGCTCGCGCGGGTCGAAATAGTCGTACTCGATCGCGTAGCCCGGCCGCAGGATGTGCGCGCGCGCCATGCCGGCCATCGACTGCACGGCCGCGATCTGGATGTCGAACGGCAGCGAGGTCGAGATGCCGTTCGGATAGAACTCGTTCGTCGTCAGGCCCTCGGGTTCGAGGAAGATCTGGTGCGAGTTCTTGTCGGCGAAGCGGTTCACCTTGTCTTCGATGCTCGGGCAGTAGCGCGGCCCGACCCCTTCGATGACGCCGGTGAACATCGGGCTGCGGTCGAAGCCGCTCTTGATGATGGCGTGCGTGCGCTCGTTGGTGTGCGTGATCCAGCACGGCACCTGGCGTGGGTGCTGCTCGGCCGTGCCGAGGAAGCTGAACACCGGCACCGGGTCCAGGTCACCCGGCTGCTCCTGCAGCTGGCTGAAATCGATCGAACGCCCGTCGATGCGCGGCGGCGTGCCGGTCTTCAGCCGGCCTTGCGGCAGCTTCAGCTCCTTCAGCCGCGCCGACAGGCTGACCGCCGGCGGATCGCCGGCGCGGCCGGCGCTGTAGTTCTGCAGGCCGACGTGGATGCGGCCGTCGAGGAAGGTGCCGGCCGTCAGCACCACCGCGCGGGCGCGGAAACGCAAGCCGACTTGCGTGATGGCGCCGACAACGCGGTCGCCTTCCAGCATCAGGTCGTCCACCGCCTGCTGGAACAGCCACAGGTTCGGCTGGTTCTCCAGCCGCTGCCGGATCGCCGCCTTGTACAGCACGCGGTCGGCCTGCGCGCGCGTCGCACGCACCGCAGGGCCCTTGCTGCCGTTGAGGATGCGGAACTGGATGCCGGCTTCGTCGGTGGCTTCGGCCATCACGCCGCCGAGCGCATCGATTTCCTTGACGAGATGGCCCTTGCCGATGCCGCCGATCGACGGGTTGCAGCTCATCTGCCCCAGCGTCTCGATGTTGTGCGTGAGCAGCAGCGTGGCGCAGCCCATGCGGGCGGCGGCGAGCGCGGCTTCGGTGCCGGCGTGGCCGCCACCGACCACGATGACATCGAATGTTTGCGGGTGAAGCATGGAGGCGCCGATTTTACGAGGGATGCCTCGGATTAGCATCGCCACCATGGAATGCCGCCCCGGCTGTGGTGCTTGCTGCACGGCACCTTCGATCACGTCGCCGATTCCCGGCATGCCGCAGGGCAAGCCGGCCGGCGTTCGCTGTGTGCAGCTCGACGATGCCGAGCGCTGCCGCTTGTTCGGCCGCCCGGAACGGCCGGCCGTCTGCGCGTCGCTGCGGCCGGCGGCGGAGATGTGCGGGCCGTCGCGCCAGCACGCGATGGCCTGGCTGACCCGGCTGGAAAACCTGACGCAGATCTTGTAGTAGGCGCTTACTGCATCGGAGACGAAGCTGTGACGCTGCGCAGGTCTTGCGCCACGCGGCCGTCGTTGAGCGCGATCACACGGCCGGCCGACGCGATGGTCTCCGGCCGATGGGCCACGATCACCCGCGTCAGCGCCAGCTGGCGCACCGCCTGGTTGACGATGCGTTCGCGCTCGACATCGAGCGAACTTGTTGCTTCGTCCAGCAGCAGGATCTTCGGCCGCTTGTACAGCGCGCGCGCCAGCAGGATGCGCTGCTTCTGCCCCCCCGACAGTGCCGCGCCCATGTCGCCGATCAGCGTGTGGTAGCCCATCGGCATGGCCTCGATCTCGTCGTGCACCGCCGCCACGCGCGCGCACTGCTCGACCCAGTTGCGATCGGGTTCGGCAGCGAAGAAGCTGATGTTGTCGGCGATCGAGCCCGAGAACAGCGGCTCGTCCTGCATCACGACGCCGACCATGTCGCGCCAGGCGCGCAAGCCCAGCCGCGCCATCGGCACGCCGCCGATCAGCACCTCGCCGTCGCTGGCCGCGTGGATGCCCAGCATCAGCTTCAGCAACGTCGTCTTGCCGCAGCCCGACGGCCCGACGATGGCCACCGACTCGCCGGCTTCGATGCGCAGGCTCACCGCCCGCAGCACCTCGGGCTCGCCGTCGGAATAGCGAAAGCTGACGTTGCGCAGCTCGATGCCGGGCGCCGGCTGGCGCGCCGGGTTGCTGTCGACCCCCGTGTCGACTTCGGTCGGCGTGAGCACGATGTCGGCCAGCCGCTCGCCCTGCAGCTTCAGCATCTTCAGCGCCACCGACTTGTCGATGAGGCCGCTGACCCGCAACGCGAACTGTTCCTTGTAGGCGAAGAACGCGAACAGCATGCCGACACTGAGCTTGCCGTCCAGCACCAGCAGCGCGCCCAGGCCGATGACGGCGACACGCTCCAGGCCGAACAGGCCGCGGTGCAGCACCGAGAACAGCAGCTCCAGCTTGCGCGTGGCGATGTCGGCGTTCATCGCGTCGACGACCAGGCTGGAAAAGCGCGACTGCCGGTCGGCCTGTGCATTGAAGAGCTTGATCGCCTGCACGCCGCGCAGCGATTCGAGGAAGTGGCTGGACTGCTTGGCCTCGAACACCAGCGTCTCTTCGGTGGCCTCGCGCAGCGGCTTGAAGAAGGCCCAGCGCAGCAGCGCGTAGCCGGCCACCGCCCCGAGCGCAACGAGGCTCAGCGTGACGCTGTAGACCGCCATCATCACCAGCGTCAGCAGCACCAGCGCGCCGTCGAGCATGGCTTCGATGAAGCTGGTGGTCAGCGTCTTCTGGATCTGCTGCACCGAGCCGAAGCGCGACCAGATGTCGCCGGCATGGCGCTTCTCGAACCAGTCCACCGGCAGCCGCATCAGGTGCGCGAACACGTTCACCAGCCATTGCAGGTTCAGCGTCGCCGACAGCACCAGCACGGCCCAGGAGCGCGCAGCCGCGGTGGCCACCTGGATCAACACCAGCAGGCCGAAACCGATGGCCAGCGTCAACAGCAGGTCGCGGTCGCCGCTGACGACGACGCCGTCGACGACCCATTGCATGAAGAACGGGCTCAGCAGCAGGAACAGCTCCAGCGCCAGCGCCAGCACCAAGATCTGCGCCAGCGAGCGCTTCAGCCCGCCCACCGGGCCGAGCAGCTGGCGCAGGCTGACGCGCTGCTTCTCGACGACGCGCGCAAAACCCGGCGCCGGCTGCAGTTCGAGCACGACGCCGGTGAAGTGGCGCGAGACCTCGTCGACCTTCAGCCGCCGCAAGCCGCGCGCCGGGTCGTGGATCAGCGCCACGCCGCGCTTGAACGACACCAGCACGACGAAGTGGTTCAGGTCCCAGTGCAGGATGCACGGCGTCTGCAGCTGCGGCAGGTCGTCGAGCTCGGCACGCAAGGCGCGCGAGTGCAGTTGCAGGCTTTCGGCCATGCGCACCAGGTCGCCCAGCATCACGCCTTTGGCCGACAGCGAAAAGCGCCGGCGCAAGGTCGGCAGGTCGGTGCGGTGGCCGTGTGCCGACGCCACCATCGCCAGGCAGGCCAGGCCGCATTCGGCGGCCTCGGTCTGCAGAATCAGCGGCACGCGTTCGCCGCCGAAGCCCAATCGCAAGCCCCCTGGCAAACCACCCCGCAAACCGCTCATCACAGCCGCCCCTTCAAGCCGAGCAGCGGCTCGAACAGCCATTCGACCAGACGCCTGCGTTCTAGCAAAACGTCGGCCTGCAAGCGCATGCCGGCCACCAGCGGCATCGCTTCGCCGGGCGGCGCGTCGAGCGCGACGGTGATGCGGAACAGCGCCTCGCGCTCGCCTTCGGCCACCGGCAGCGACAAGGCGGCCATCTCGGCCGGCGCCAGCGGCGTGCGCGACACCTGCAGCACATGCCCCGGCTGGTGGCCGAACTTCTGGTACGGGAAGGCTTCGAAGCGCAGCCGCACGGCCTGGTCCGGCCGCACGAAGCCGACCGCGCTGGACGGCGCATAGAGCTGCGCCTGCAGGCGTGCACCGGCCGGCACCAGGCTGGCCAGCGCCGAAGACGCCGACACGCTCTGGCCGGCATCGGCAAACAGCGCGGTGATGGTGCCGTCCTGCGGCGCGCGGATCACCACCTGGCGCGCCGCATCCTGCTCGGCGGCTTCGCGCGACAGCGCAGCCAGGTCGCGTTCGATGCCGCCTTGCGTGCCGCGCGCCAGCAGCGGCAGGCCGCGGCGTTCGCCGTCGATCGTCGCGCGTTCGCGGCCGAGCGCGGCACGCTGGCGCTCCAGGCCTTGCGCCACCGCCTGCAAGGCGAGCAGTTCTTCGCTCTTGGCCTGCACCTGCGCCGGCGAGATGAATTGTTCGTTGCGCAAGGACTCCAGCCGCGCCAGTGCGTCCTTGGCCAGGGCCAGCCGCTGCCGTTGCAGCGCCGCTTCGGCATCGATCTGCGCCAGCTCCAGTTCCAGCGCCTGCAGCCGGCGGTCGAGCGCGGACTGCTGCGACTCCACCAGCAGCTGCTGCTGGCGCGCGGCGTCTTTCAGGCTGCGCTGGCGCTCGTCGAGGCTGCGCTGCACCTGGGCTTGCGTGCCGGCGTCCAGCGTCGGCCGCTCCAGCGCCAGCACGAAGAGCACGTCGCCGGCGCGCACCGACTGGCCTTCGCCGACACGGCGTTCGAGCACCGTGCCGCTGGCGGCGGGCACGACGCGGATCAATCCACGGTCGGGTACCAGGACACCGGACACTGCGGCTTTGCGCGTGTACTCGGCCAATCCCAGGAAAGCGGCGAGCGCCGCGGCGATGAGCACGACGCCGATCGTGATGAGCGTCAGCGACAGCGGGCGCACCAGCTGCACACGCCCGAGCCATTGCTGGCTTTGCGCCTCGACGGCTTCAGGTCGGAACAACAAGCGCATGGCACTGCGGAAACAAAAAAACGCGGACCGGCATGGCCGGTCCGCAAGCACCACGGAGCTGGAGGGATGAGTCCCGTGGCGCCAAGTGGCCTAGAAGCGGATCACCAGCCACCCCTAGGCGCAGAAACTTCGTCGGTTGTCTTGACGGTGGCGGCGTCCAGCCAGCCGCCGCGCGGCGCACCACCACCGATGAACTTGAACTCGCTCGGATCGATGAGGCGCGGGCCGGAGGCGGGCGCGAGCGCCTGGGCAGCCTCGGTCTTCGGGGGTTGAACGGGGATCTCGGTGCGCTGCATGTAGGGCTCCATCGGTGGCAGACAGATGCGTCGAAACGCATTGCACGCGATTGAAGCAGCGAGTGCCCGAGGCCGTAACTGTTAGCTCTTACAGGGTCGCTTTCCGGACCCGTCAAAACACTGCAACGAATCAATGGATGAGGCCTAGGCGCAGCGCCTTCAGCACCGCCTGATGCTTGTTGACGCAGCCGAGCTTGTGCATCGCATTGTTCACATGCAGAACCGCCGTTCGCTCGCTGATACCGAGGATGGCGCCCACCTCCCAGGCGGTCTTGCCTTCCATCGTCCAGCGCAGGCTTTCGAGCTCGCGCGGCGTCAGCGCCGGGCGCTCGGGCTGCAGGGCCTGCGGCACCAGCAGGCGCACCGCGGCGTCCTGCGCGTGCACGGCGAAAAGCTGCAGGTCGGCCACCAGGCGCTGTAGCTCGGAGGCGTCGGCCGGCAAGGCCTGGTCGCGGTCGACGCCGAGCAGGAAATGCCGCCCTTCCGGCAGGTGCAGCGCCATCGCGATGCCGGTGCGGTAGCCGAAGCCGGCCTGCTGTTCCCACAGGTCGGCCGCGCCTTGCGCGACATAGGTGTCCTGGTCCCAGATGATGGGCACGCTCTGGCGCTTGCAGTGCTGCATCACCGGGTCGCGGCGGAAGGCGCTGGGGTCGGCATAGGGCTCGACATAGCTCGCCGGCGTGTTGTCGATGAGGATGAACTCGCTCTGGCCGGCGGCATGGTCGATGACGGTCATTGCGGACACGGTCTCGAAGCCGAGCCGCTGCGTGAAGCGCACGACTTCCTGGCGGAACTCATCGCGGTTCCGCGCCTGCAATACCGACGAGTAGCCACCGGGGAGCATCGATCTCCTCTTGCCGTTCAGGGCGGGAAAACGCCCGCCCAAAGCCGCCCCTGACAGGGTTTACAGCTTTCAAGCCGCGGCCGCATGCCGAAAGATATCAGCATGCAGCACACAGCCCAGCACCTTCACGAGCCGCCCATGCCCCCCGTTTCGCCATGGTCCTTGCGCGCTTGGCCACCCATATTGTGGCAGGCCGGGCGCGCGCAGGGCTTGCGATTCCACCACTTGGGCACGCGCGTCACTTTCACCGGCGATCGCATGTTCGGCCTGGCCGGGCAGACCATGTGGGGCGGCAGTTCGGCCGATGGCGAAGCCGGCGTCGCCTGGGACTGGATCCAGATCTCGCGCGGCGTCGTCGCGATGGCCGACCCGATGTCGGTCGTCACGAACCTGCGCCTGATCGGCGACGAAGGCGAGGTGCTGACCGCACTGGAGGCGGCCCGCTTCCTCAACGAGATCGTGCACCAGCTGCCGTGGCAGCACGAGGTGGCGCGCGCGTTGCGCGGGCCGACGCAGTGAGGCGCCGCAGCGCTATTTGAGCGCCGCGCTCTTCAGCGCCCGTGCGACGAAGGCGATGCCGAGCACGGCGATCAGCGCGCACACCAGCAGCGGCGGCAGCACCTGCGCCGTCGACAAGGCCTCGCCCTTCAGCACGCGGCCCATCAGCGTGACCTGCGCCACGCCCGGCACCCAGCGGTGCCATGGCGCCTCGCCTTCCTGGTTGAAGATCGTGATCATCGGCAGCAGCGACACCGCCAGCACGACGACGGTCGCATTCGCCTGCGCCTCCTTGAAGGTCTTGCAGCGGATCGCGATCGCCATCAGCAGCGCGGCCAGGGCGCCGGCCAGCGGCAGCAGCAAGGCGATGAAGATCGCCGCTTCGCGCAGGCCGTACTGGAACATCGCCGCCAGCGTCTCGCTCTTCAGCAGCCATTGCCCGGGCAGGAAGCTCAGCGCGCTGAGCACCGCGATGAGCACGCCGACGCTGGCCACCGCGCCCCACTTGCCCAGCACCAGCGCGGCGCGCGAGGTCGGGTTCATCAGCAAGGGCTCGAGCGAACCGCGCTCGCGTTCGCCGGCCGTCGTGTCCAGCGCCGCGTTCAGCGCGCCGTAGACCACGGCCATCAGCACGAAGAACGGCAGCATCGTCGTCAGTTGCGCCGCGCGCGTGGCCGGGTCGGCGAGGTCGCGCTCGTCGATCTGCAGGGCTTCCAGTGCCGCCGGCGAAACGCCGCGCACCGCCAGGCGCAGCTGTGCCTGTTCCTGGTTGAAGCCTTGCAGCAGCCGCAGCACGCGGCCGGTGCTGCCCTGGGCGCGCTGGTCGGCGGCGTTGCTGACGAGCTCGACCACCGGCACGTCGCCGCGCGCCAGCCGGGCTTCAAAATCGGCCGCGATGACGAGCACCGGGTCGCCGAGCTTGCTGTCGCTGAGCTGCTGCTCGAAGTCGGCCGGGGCTTCGCGCACCAGGTAGGTCTGGCGTTCGAAAAAGTTTCGCAGCGTCGGCGCATGGGCCATGCCTTGCACGACGATCTCGCGCGCTTCGGCGCGTTTCTCGATGCCCGATACCAGCACCGAGATCAGCACCAGCACCAGCGGCCCGATGGCCACCGAGCTGAGCAGCACCATGAACAGCGTGCGCCGGTCGCGCAGCGCGTCCAGCAGCTCCTTGCGGAAAACGATCCAGGCGCCGGTGATCATCGCGGTGCTCCCTGGGCCCGTTCGTCGTCGGTGAAGGCGAGTTTGACGAAGGCCTCTTCGAAGTCGCGCTCGCCGGTGCGCGCCGACAGTTCGGCCACTGTGCCGGTGGCGACGGTGCGGCCGTGCGACACCAGCACGACCTGGTCGCACAGGCGCTCGACCTCTTGCATGATGTGGGTCGAGAAGACGATGCACTTGCCCTGCTCGTCGCGCAGCCGGCGCAAGGCCTCGCGCAGCGAACGCGTGGCCAGCACGTCCAGGCCGTTGGTCGGCTCGTCGAGGATGATGTTCGGCGGGTCGTGCACCAGCGCGCGCGCCAGTGCCGTCTTCATGCGCTCACCCTGGCTGAAGCCGACGGTGGCGCGGTCGAGCAGCGGCGTCATCTCCAGCACCTTCGCCAGCGCTTCGGCGCGGGCCTGCGCCGCGTCTTCGGCCAGGCCGTGCAGGCGGCCGTAGTAGACGATGTTCTCGCGCGCCGTCAGCCGCGGGTACAGGCCACGCGCGTCGCTGAGCACGCCCATGCGCGCCAACGCCGCCGCGGGCTGCGCGGTGACATCGATGCCATCGACGAGCACGCGCCCGCTGTCCGGCGGCAGCAGCGCCGCCACGATACGCAGCGTCGTCGTCTTGCCGGCGCCGTTGGGCCCGAGCAGGCCGGTGATGCAGCCGTCGGCGGCCGTGAAGTCGACACCGGCCACCGCCTGCACGCGGCGCGCCTTGCGGCCGCGGCCGTGCTCGAAGTGTTTGAAGAGTTGCTGGACTTCGATCATCGCGCCGCCTCCGCTGCCACCGGCAGGAAGACGGTCGGCCGCGGCACCTTCGCCGCGCAGCCGGCATCGACCTTCAGCGCGTCGTCGTCGCTGTCGGCGTCGACGAAGCGGAACACGACGTCGCGCATGCAGCCCAGGCCCATCACGCCATGGCCGGCGTTGGGCACGACGACCTGGCGCGCCTTCGCGCCCAGGCGCTCGGCCACGCGCGCGGCGTGGCGCGGCGGCGTCGCCGGGTCGATGCCGCCGGACAGCAGCAGCACGGCCACGGCGGCCGGCGGCACGCGGTAGAAGTCGGCCGGCACCTCGCCGCGCGGCCAGTCGGCGCAGGTCTTGCGGTAGTGGTCGACAAAGGATTCGCCGAAGTCGGCACCGGGCCGGTCGGTGGCCGCGGCCAGGCGCGGCACGTCTTCGGCACAGACGACCGAGAAGTGCATGCCTTGCACCATCTCCATGTCGCGCCCGCCGGCCAGCGCGCCGGCCAGCCCGAACAGCGCGGCAAAGCGCCCCTGCGCCGCTTCGCCCACCGCCAGCGGCAGCGCCGACGACAGCGCCGGCACGTACAGCGGCAGCCGCACCAGGCCGACGAGCATGTCGCGCGTCAGCGTGAAGCGCTCCTGGGCTTGCGTGACCGGGTGCGCCAGCGTGATCTCGCGCGGCAGGCTTTGCAGCAGCGCCTGCCACTGCCCGCGCAGCTGCGGGTAGCGCTTGCTGCAGGCCGCGTCGGCTTCGCAGGCGGCGAGCAGGCCGTCGAACGCGGCCTGCGCGTCGGGCGAGAACGCCGCCGGCAACGCCATGTCGGGCGGCACGACGCCGTCGATGACGACGCGCCGCACGGCTTGCGGAAACTGGCGCAGGTACTCCAGCGCGGCGCGCGTGCCGTACGAGGCACCGACGAGATTGATGCGCTCGGCGCCGAGCACGCGGCGCACGGCGTCGGCGTCCTGCATCGCGATCGTCGTCGTGAACTGGCGCAGGTCGCCGTAGGGCAAGGCCATCAGCTGCGTGCGGCACGTGCGCAACTCGGCGATCTGCAACTGCGGGTCGGCCAGCTCGCGCAGCGGCCGCGTCGCGCGGTCTTCGGCACAGCGCAGCGGCGCGCTGCGACCGGTGCCGCGCTGGTCGACCAGCACCACGTCGCGCCGGTTGCCGAAACGCGCCATCAAGCGGCCGATCGCGCCGGCGATGCCGATGGCGCTCTGCCCCGGGCCCCCGGCGAAGAAGAACACCGGGTCGGGCTTCTTGTTGCGCGCCACCGCCGGCAGCACGGCGAAGTGCACGCCGATCTTCGTGCCATCGGGGCGCGTCGGATCCAGTGGCCGCTGCACGCTGCCGCACCAGGCTTCATGCTCCACGCCTTGCAGCCGGCAACGCTGCAGCCCCGCCGGCGCTTCGGCGGCCAAGGCCGGCAGGGCGGCCGCCAGAGACAGCCCGACAAGCAAGCACCGCATGGGCGCTCAGAGGCTGAGAGTTTTTCGAGCGTGTCCGAGCAACGCGCCAGAAGGCGCCTGATCGAGGCGCAAAGCGCAGTCATAGCCCGGGCTATGACGAGCATTTGCAACGACGAGCAGGCGTCTTCTGGCGTGATGAGCGGGCATGATCGAAAGACTCTCAGCCTCAGGCCAGCAGGCGCTTCAGCTCGCCGCTGGCGATCAAGGCCGCCACGTCGTTGGCGCCGCCGACGAGAACGCCCTTGACGAAGACCATCGGGAAGGTCGGCCAGCCGGTCCACATCTTCAGTGCGCTGCGGGGCCGCCATTCGCTGAAGTAGCTGCCATGGTCGATGTCGTGGTGCGCCACGCCGGCGGCGTCGAGCGCCTTGCGCGCCTTGCCGACGAACGGGTTCTGGCCCATGCCCAGCACCACCACCGGGTGCTGCGCGATGGCCGCCTGTGCCTCGCGCACCGTCTCGGCGTGGTAGCCGGTGATGCGATCGCGGATGCTGGGGTGGATCTGCGTCTCGTCGAGTGTCGAACGTGGCATCGAAGGCCTCCTGTGGGCCGGCAGGGTAACAGCGTTCCAGCCGACCTCAGGGCAACTCAGGCGGCCGCCGCGGCTTCGTCGAGCAGCCAGCGTTCGAGCGCACGCACCGCCGGCCGCGCCCTGGCGCTGGGCTCGACGACGAGGAAATAGCCGCGCGGCGACGCGGTGCTGTCCTTGAACGGCGCGACGAGCTGGCCGTTCTTGATCAGGTCGTCGGTCAGCGGCCGGCGGCCGAGGCCGACACCCTGGCCGGCCACTGCCGCGGCCACGGCCTCGCCGTAGCCGCTGAAGGTCAGCGTCGAGGCCGGCTCCAGATCGGCCTGGCCGACCGCCTGCAGCCACGACGCCCACTCCAGCGGCATGCCGGTCTGGCGCGGCTCGCTCACCACCTGCAGCAGCGTGTGCTGGCGCAAATCGGACGGCTGGCGCAGCGGCGGGCCGGCCATCAGCAGCGACGGGCTGCACACCGGCTGCATGGCCTCGGCGAACAACGCCACGCCTTCGCTGGCACCGACGCGGCCGTAGCGGATGGCCAGGTCGAAACCGTCGGCCGGCAGGTTGCGGCGTTCGTAGCTGGCGTCCAGCCGCACGTCGACGCCCGGGTTCGCGCGCGTGAAACGCGGCAGCCGCGGGATCAGCCACAGCGAGGCCATGCCCGGCGTCGTCGTCAGCGACAAGACTTCGCGCCGCGTCGGCGCGCGGATCTCGGCGACGGCGCTGCGCAGCTGCGCCAGCATCGCGCTGCAGGCCGCGAACAGGCGCTGGCCATCGCCGGTGAGCGCCAGCGCGCGGTGGCCGCGCTGGAACAAGGCCACGCCGAGTTCGTCTTCCAGCGCCCGGATCTGCCGGCTCATCGCCGACTGCGTGACAAAGCGCTCGGCACCGGCGCGGGTGAACGACAGATGGCGCGCCGCGGCCTCGAAGGCGACCAGCAGGTCGAGCGGCGGGAGCCGCGAAGGTTCAGCGTTTCGCATGCGGCTCAGGAATGCTTGTGATTCCAAACCAACGTTTGCGCCGACGGTGGCACGAGCAGATTATTCGTCGCACTGGCCCGCGGCGCAAGCCGCTTCACATGAATCGGAAGCATGCGGCGAGCCTCAAGGAGCAACACCATGCTGATCGACACCGCACAAGCCCGCTTGCAATTGCGCCCGGGCCAGATCACGCGCCTGGACCTGGCACCGCAGACCCGCCTGCAAGGCGTTGCGGGGCAGGCCTGGATCACGATCGACAACGACCCGCGCGACATCGTGCTCGGGCCCGGCGAAGAGTTCATCACCGACGTGCACGCCCACGCCATCGCCTGCGCGTTGCGCGGCGACGGGCTGGCCGAGCTGCTGGTGACGGCATGAGCACGGCCGACACCACAGCCACGCGCATTCCGGTCGGGCTCATCCACCCGGTCGACCTGCCCGACGGCCGGCGCGTCCTGGTGCGCCCGGTGCTGCCGCAGGACAGCGAAGCCGAGCAGGCTTTCGTGATGGGCTTGTCGGCCGCGTCGCGCTACCGGCGCTTCCACATCGGGCTGCGCGCGCTGCCGCCGTCGACGCTGCAGCAGCTGACGCAGATCGACCACCGCCTGCATGTGGCGCTGGTGGCGCAGCCCGAGAGCGACGATGACGACGAGCCCGGCATCGTGGCCGACGCGCGCTACGTGCGCATCGACGACCAGACAGCCGAGTTCGCCGTCGCCGTCGCCGACGACTGGCAGCGCCAGGGGCTGGGCCGGCGCATGCTGGCGCAGCTGGCCCGCCACGCAGCGCGCCACGGCATCCGCGTGCTGCACGGCGACGTGCTCGTGGACAACGGCCCGATGATCGGCATGCTGCGCGGCATGCAGTGCGAGCTGCTGCTGCGCGACGACGAACCCGGGCTGCTGCTGGCGAAGTGCGCGTTGTAAACCGCCGCTACGCGAGGTGCGCAGCGGCAAGCAGCTCGCGCGTGTAGGCTTCGCGCGGCGCGGCGAACAGGCTTTCGGCCTCGCCTTCTTCGACGACGAGGCCGTTCTTCATGACCATCACGCGGTGCGACATCGCGCGCACAACGGCCAGGTCGTGGCTGATGAAGACATAGCTCATGCCGTAGTGCTGCTGCAATGCGGCAAGCAGCGCCAGCACCTGCTGCTGCACCGACACATCCAGCGCCGAGGTCGGCTCGTCCAGCACCAGCACCTCGGGCCGCAGCACCACCGCGCGCGCAATCGCGATGCGCTGGCGCTGGCCGCCGGAAAACTCGTGCGGGTAGCGCTGCAGCACATGCGCCACGCCATGGCGTTCCGACAGGCCGACCTCGTCGAGCATGTCCAGCACCAGCTTGTCGCGCTCGGCCTGCGTCAGCTCGGCGCGGTGCAAGGCCAGCCCTTCGCCGACGATCTGGCCGATGGTCAGCCGCGGCGACAGCGACGCGAACGGATCCTGGAACACCACCTGCATGCGCCGGCGCATGCGGCGCAGGTGTTCGCGGTCGGCGTTGTCGATGCGTTCGCCGCCCATCGCGACCTCGCCGCTGGCGATCGGCTGCAAAGCCAGCAAGGCCATGCCCAGCGTCGTCTTGCCCGAGCCCGATTCGCCGACGATGCCCAGCGTCTCGCCGCGCTTGAGCTGCAGCGTCGCCTTGCGCACGGCGTGGAAGTAGGCCTTGCCGAACCAGCCCTGGCGCAGCGTGAACGTGACGCCGATGTCATTGCCTTGCACCAGCACCGGCGCGTCGTCGGGAACGGCCTTGACGACGCGCTGCGGCCGGCTGGCCAGCAGGCGCTGCGTGTAGGGGTGTTGCGGCGCCGCGAAGACCTTGGCCGTCTCGCCGCTCTCGACCAGCTTGCCGCGCTCCATCACGCCGACGTGGTGGGTGAAGCGGCGCACCAGATTCAGGTCGTGGGTGATGAACAGCAAGGCCATGCCCATCTCGGCCTGCAGCTCGTCGAGCAAGGCCAGGATCTGCGCCTGGATGGTGACGTCGAGTGCGGTGGTCGGCTCGTCGCAGATCAGCAGCTCAGGCTTGCAGGCCAGCGCCATCGCGATCATCGCGCGCTGGCGCTGGCCGCCGGACAGCTGGTGCGGATAGGCGTCGACGCGGCGCTCGGGCTCGGGGATGCCGGTGCGCGCCAGCAGTTCGATGCAGCGCGCGCGCGCCGCGTTCGGGCGCATCGCCTCGTGCAGTTCGAGCACCTCGCCGATCTGGTTGCCCACCGTGTACAGCGGGTTCAACGCCGTCATCGGCTCCTGGAAGATCATGCCGATGCGGCCACCGCGCAGGCCGCGCATCTCGCGCTCGCTTTTCTTCGTCAGGTCCTCGCCGTCGAAGCGGATCGCACCGGTCGTCACCGCCGCGTCGACCAGGCGCAGCACCGACAGCGCGGTGATCGACTTGCCCGAACCCGACTCGCCGACCAGCGCGAACTTCCCGCCGGCGGCCACGCTGAACGAGACATCGTCGACGACCGTGCTGGCGCCGAAGCGCACGCTCAGGTGCTCGATTTCCAGGAGGGGCGGCGTACTCATCGTGCTGGGATTGAATTCATTCACCGCAGAGGGGCAGAGGACGCAGAGCAGCGCAGAGTGTTGGCGACCCGCTTGATGCCTTGGCGCATGGACTGGACATTGAAGTTGAGTATCAGGCCGACCGGCAGGCCCGCGAGGCGCAGGTAGGTCAAGAGCTGGGACCGATGAATGTCCTCAACGGTGGCAACCGACTTGACCTCGACGATCACCGCATCGGCTACCACCAGATCCAAGCGCAACGGCGCGTCGAGCAATTGCCCCTTGTAGCGCACAGGCACCTGAACCTGAGCCGCATATGCCAGCCCCCTCAACTTCAGCTCGTGTTCGAGCGCACGTTGATATACCGACTCCAGCAGGCCCGGCCCCAAGTGGCTGTGCACCTCGAACGCAGCAGCCAACACGATCTCAGTGACTTCACTCTGCGGAAACTCCGCATCCTCCGCCCCTCTGCGGTGAAGGCTGTTCGCATTCATGACTTGCGGGTGTCGAACGCGTCGCGCAGCGCTTCGCCGATGAAGGTCAGCAGCAACAGCGTCAAGGTCAGCGTGGCGAAGGTCGGGAAGATGATCCACCACGCGTCGAGGTTGTTCTTGCCCTGGCGCACCAGGTCGCCGAGCGACGGCACGCCCGGCGGCACGCCCAGGCCGAGGAAGTCCAGCGACACCAGCGACAGGATCGCGTCGCTCATGCGGAACGGCAGGAAGGTGATCACCGGCGTCATCGAGTTCGGCAGCACGTGGCGCCAGATGATCTGCCGGTTGCTCAGGCCCAAAGCGCGCGCCGCCTTGACGAATTCGAGGCCGCGGTTGCGCAGGAACTCGGCGCGCACGTAGTCCGACAGGCCGATCCAGCCGAACAGGCTCAGCAGCACCAGCAGCAGCAGCAGCGACGGCTCGAAGATCGACGCGAAGATGATCAGCAGGTACAGCTCGGGGATCGAAGCCCAGATCTCGATCAGCCGCTGCAGCCCGAGGTCGACGCCGCCGCCGAAGTAGCCCTGCATCGCGCCGGCGAAGACGCCGATCACGGTGCCGGCCAGCGTCAGCAGCAGGCCGAAGCCGAGGCTGACGCGAAAGCCGTAGAGCAGCCGCGCCACCATGTCGCGCCCGGCTTCGTCGGTGCCGAGCCAGTTGCTCGCACTGGGCGGCGCCGGGTTCGGCGCCTTGTTGAAGCTGTCGGTCGACGCGGCCGAGTGCGGGTTGAAGGTCTGCAGCCGCCAGTTGCCCGGCTTCTTGAACTGCTCGGCGATGAACGGATCCTTCCAGTCGGTGGGCGTTTCGAAGTCGCCGCCGTAGCGGCGCTCGGGCAGGTTGTTCAGCGCCGGAAAGGTCCACTCACCCTGGTACACCGCGATCAGCGGCCGGTCGTTGCTGAGCAGTTCGGCCACGCCGCACAACACCAGCAGCCCGATCAGAATCCAGAACGACGCATGGCCGAGGCGGTTGCGCTTGAAGCGCGCCCACGCGCGCTGGTTCGGCGACAAGGCCTGGGCCACCTCCACCGCGGCCGTCATTTGCCCACCGCCCCGAACTGCACGCGCGGATCGACCAGCGTGTAGATCACGTCGGAAACCAGCTTCACGACCAGCCCGATCAGCGTGAACAGGTACAACGAGCCCAGCACCACCGGATAGTCGCGCTGCACGATGGCGTCGAAGCCCAGCAGGCCCAGGCCGTCCAGCGAGAACAGCGTCTCGATCAGCAGCGCACCGGTGAAGAAGGCACCGATGAAGGCCGCCGGAAAGCCGGTGACCAGCGGGATCAGCGCATTGCGGAAGATGTGCTTCCACAGCACGCGCCGCTGCGACAAGCCCTTGGCGCGCGCCACCAGCACGTACTGCTTGCGCATCTCTTCGATGAAGGTGTTCTTGGTCAGGAAGGTCATGGTCGCGAAGCTGCCGATCACGAGGCAGGTCAACGGCATCGCCAGGTGCCAGAAATAGTCGGCCACGCGCGCCGGCCAGCTGAGCGTGGCCCAGTTCTCCGACGTCAGGCCGCGCAGCGGGAATACGTCCCAGAAGGTGCCGCCGGCGAACAGCACGATCAGGAACACGCCGAGCACGAAGCCCGGGATCGCGTAACCCACCAGCACCGCCAGCGTCGAGATCACGTCGAAACTGCTGCCTTCGCGCACGGCTTTCAGAATGCCCAGCGGCACCGAGATCAGGTACGACACCAGGAAGGTCCAGATGCCAAGGCTGATCGACACCGGCAGCTTCTCCTTGATCAGCTGCCACACGTCCTTGTTCTGCGAGAAGCTCGTGCCGAGGTTGAAGCCGGCGAAGTTCTTCAGCATCTCGAAGTAGCGCACGTGCACCGGCTTGTCGAAGCCGTACAGCTTCTTCAGCGCCTCGATCTGCTTGGCGTCGCTGTCGCCGCGGGCGCGGTAGCCGCCGGTGTCGCCGCCGCCGCCGCGGTTGCGCGCCTGCGCCAGCGCCTGCTCGACCGGCCCGCCGGGCACGAACTGGATCACCGCAAAGGTGACCGTCAGCGCGCCCAGCAGCGTGGGCAGCATCAGCGCGATGCGTTTGAGGATGTAGCTCAGCATGCGAAGCTCAGGTTGTCTTCTTGATCCACCACGTCAGCTCCGGCCAGGCGAGTTGCGGTTCGATGTCGATCGTCACCGCCACGGTGAAGAAACGCGGGGCCTTCGCCGGCTTGCCGAACTTGTTCCAGTGCGACAGCGGGATGTTCGCCGCGTACAGCTGCGGCACCTGCCAGTGGTTCCACATCACAACGCGGTCGAGCGCACGGCAGGCGTCCAGCAGCGCCGGCATCGTCTGGGCTTCGTTCATGGCCTGCAGCAAGCGGTCGACCGCCGGGCTCTTGACGCCGCGGTAGTTGTCGTTGCCCTTCTCGTCGGCCGACTTGCTGCCGTAGATGCGCACGTAGTCCTGCACCGAAGGCATCGTGAAGTGGCCTTCGACGATGGTGGTGGTGTCGAAGTCGAACTCCTTCAACCGGCGGTCGAACAGCGCAAAGTCGACCTTGCGGATCTTCAGCGTGATGCCCAGCTTTTCCAGCGTGCGCGCCCATTCCACTTCGCGCACCGTGTTCTCGCCCGGGCCCAGGTATTCGAACTCGAAGGCTTCGCCCTGGGCGTTGCGCAATCGGCCGTCGGGTGCGATCTTCCAACCCGCGGCTTCGAGCAGCGAGCGCGCCTGCAGCAGGTTCCGGCGCAGCGCGTTCGGGTCGGTGTTGGTGCGCGGCGCCTGATACGGCGGGCCGAATACCTCTTTCGGCAGCTCGGCACGGAACGGCGCCAGCAGCGCCAGCTCACCCGCCGACGGCAGGCCGCGCGCGGCGAACTCGGAGTTGTTGAACAGGCTGTCGGCCTGCTTGAACATGCCATAGCGGTTGCTCAGTTCGAAATCCCAGGTCAGCCCCAGCGCCTGGCGCACGCGGATGTCCTGGAACTTCGGCCGCCGCAGGTTCAGCTGGTAGGACTGCAGCGCCTCCACCGTCTCGGTGGGCAACACGGAGCGCACGATGCGCCCGTCGTTCCACTTCGGCCCCTTGTGCTGGCGCATGAACACGCGTGCGCTGTAGGCGCGCAGGATGTCGAACTCGCCGGCCTTGAAGGCCTCGACCGCCACGTCCTCGTCCTGGTAGAGCCGGTAGACGATGCGGTCGAAGTTGAAGAAGCCGCGCCGCGTGGGGATGTCGCTGCCCCAGTAGTCGGGGTTGCGCTGGAACTCGATGCGGCGGCTGCCTTCGGTGCGTGCGATCGTGTACGGCCCGCTGGTGATCGGGTACTCGGTCACGATCTCGTCGAAGGGCTTGGGCTGGCCCTTGTTGGGTCCGTCCTGCAGCAGCGCCCACTTGCGCGAGAACACCTGCAGAAACGTGCTGACCTTGAAGATCGCGTCGTTGCTGCGGTCCTTGAAATCGAGCCGGATCGTGCGTTCGTCGAGCACCACCGCCGCCGACACCGGCGACATGTAGCTCTGCCATTCGGGCGACGCCTTCGGGCCGGCCAGGCACTCGAAGCTGTACTTGACGTCGTCGGCGAGAACCGGGTCGCCGTTGCTGAAGCGCGCGTTCGGGTGCAGACGGAACGTCACCGACGAACGGTCGGGCGCGACGAGGAAGCTCTGCGCCAGCACGCCGTACATCGTCATCGGCTCGTCGGCGCCGCGCACCACCAGCGGCTCGAACATGAAGTGCAGCAGCCCGGCCGGCGCATTGCCCTTCAGCGTGAAGTAGTTGAACTTGTCGAAGCTCGAACGCCGGTCTGGGCCGCTCAGGTACAGCGTGCCGCCCTTCGGTGCGTCCGGGTTGACGTAGTTGAAGTGCGGGAAACCGGCCGGGTACAGCGGCAGGCCGAAGGCGGCATAGGCATGCACCCATTGGCCGGTGACGGGTTTGGCATCTTCGGGCGCCGCGGCCAGCGCCGGCAGCCCGGCGGCCAGGCCGCCGGCGAGCAGCGAAACATGGAAGCGCCGGCGCCCGGCATCGGGCGCAAGGGACTCGTCGCGGCTCACCTCAGGCGGCCTTCTTGGCCTTGAGCAGCGCCTGGCAGGCCGCACGCTGGCCGTCGGCCGCGTCGACCTTGGCGCAGACGCCGTCCAGCTGCGCCTGCAGCCGCTTCAGCGCCGCACCCTGCTTGCCGTCGCCGTTCCAGGCGACCAGCTTCTTGCCGACGCGCTGCAGCGAACGCACGCTGCGGCCTTCGAAGGCGCCGCTGTCCTTCGCGGCCTCGGCGAACAGCTTCGACGCCGTCTTCTCGATGCGCGCGGCGTTGCCCGGCGCCAGGTCGACCAGCGCCGACAGATAGCCCGAACCCCACTGCAGCCGCGTCGCCGGGCCTTCGCTCTTGTCGAAGGCCTGTTCGTACCAGCGCAGCGCTTCGTCCTTGCGGCCGAGCTTCTTGGCGTTGCTGCCGAGCTGGCTCATCAGGTAGTACGGCGAATGGCTCTTCGCCAGGTTGCTCTTCAGCAGCGCTTCGCTGTCGTCCCACAGGCCGGCCAGGCCGAGTGCGTAGCCGTCGCCGGTGATGACGGCCTGGCGCTCGTAGGCGTCTGCAATCTCGCGGTCGTCGCGCGCGGCCTGTTCGCGAACGTCCTTCAGCAAGGCCTCGGGCAGCTTGACCTGGACCGCGTCCTTCGGCAGGCCCAGCCGCGCCAGTTCGATGCGCGAGACCAGCGCGGTCTGGCGGTCGCCGCGCGACAGCGTGGTGTCGGCGGCCAGCCGCTGCAGCGCGGCGTCGAAGGCCGGCACCAGCGGTGACTTTTCCGGCGGCGAGTCGGCGGCCAGCGCACGCACGATGTCGGCCGCGCTGGCGCCGATGACGTCCATGTGCGTGCGCGACAGCGCCGGGTCGGCCAGCACGCGCTGCACGCGTTCGCGCAGCGCCGCGTCGGGCTTCACGCCTTTGCCGTCGTCGCTGGCGGCCAGCGCCTTCAGCCACAGCCGCGTCGTGGTTTCGCTGTCGCCGGCCGGGCTGGCCGCGGCCAGGCTGGCCAGCAGCCCCGGCAGCCCCGGCAGCCCGTCCTTGGGCACGAGCTGCTGGTCGTCGGTTTCCCACGAGTAGAAGGCCAGCAGCCGCCATTCGTTGGCGGCCAGCGGCTTGCCGCCTTGCGCGTCGGCGAGCACCGCCTTCACCGGCCGGCCGCCACTCAGGCCCAGCTGCATCAGCGCCAGCACCTGTTCGGCGTCGACCTCGCCGGGCAGCCGCGTGATCTCGGCGCCGTCGGGCGTGAACATCACCAGCGTCGGATAGCCGCTGACGTTGAAGCGCTTGCCGAGCTTCTGCGCGCCGGGGCGGTCGCCGTCGACATGCACGGCGACGAAAGAGCGCGCCTGGGCCGCGAAGTCCTGGCGGTTGAACAGCGTCGCCTTCAGCTGGTTGCACGGCGGGCACCAGGTCGCGCCCCAGTACAGCAGCACCGGCTTCTTCAGGCTGCGCGCCTGCGCGAAGGCGCGTTCGATGTCGGCGTCGCCGGCGGCGGGCAGCCAGGCGACGTTGTTCGACGGCAGGCTGGGGGTGGCAAACGCCGGCGCCAAGGTGGCGGCCAGGCACAACAGGCCGGTGCCGGCGGCGCGCCTCAAGGCTTGCGAAACGGTGGCTGGGCGGCGGATGGGCATGGCTCGGGTCTCCATCGTCATGAGCAGCTTGGCGGCAGATTGTGCGCTGACTCGGCCACTTGCCGGGCCACCCCCCTGTTCGCGTGGGTCAGCCGCACATTCGCACACGAGCCGGGAAAACCGCGGGGCCGCCCAGGCGCGCCAGGCCGGGTCGTGACCTACGATCCGCGCTGTGAAAACGAGCACCCCCAGACCCTTCAGCCTCGCCCGCGGCGCCTTGCTGGCGCTGCTGCTGGCCGGCGCCGCGCCGGCGCTGCTGGCGCAGAGCAACGGCAAAGCCTCGCGCTTCTACGAAGACGCGCTGGTGCGCTACGAGAAGAAGGACATGGCGGGCGCCATCATCCAGCTGAAGAACGCGCTGCAGGCCGACAAGAACCTGCTGCCGGTGCATGTGTTGCTGGGCAAGGCCCTGCTCGCCAACGGCGAGATCCCGGCGGCCGAGGCGGCTTTCACAGAAGCGTTGCGTCTGGGCGTGAACCGCGCCGAGATCGTGCTGCTGCTGTCGCGCACGCTGGTTGCGCAGGGCAAGCAGCAGCAGATCATCGACGAGCAGCGTTTCCAGCTCGCCGGCCTGCCGACCGGCGTGCAGGCCAAGCTGCTGCTCGTCAAGGCCGGTGCCCACAACGACCTGGGCGATGCCCGCGCCGCGCTGAAGGCCATCGAAGAGGCACGCACGCTGGACCCGGGTTCGATCGACACCTGGCTGGCCGAGGTGCCGGTGCGCATCCGCGCGCGCCAGTTCAAGGAAGCGCAGATCGCCGTCGACAAGGCCCGGGCGATGGACCCGAACTCGGCCGAGATGCACTACCAGGCCGGCTCGATCCTGCATGTGCTCGGCGACCGCGCCGGCGCGCTGGCGGCCTATGACAAGGCGCTGCTCGGCAACGAGAACCACATCGACGCCCGCGTCGCGCACGCCGGCCTGTACCTGGACCTGAAGCGCAACGACGAGGCGGCCAAGGACGTGGCCACGCTGGTCGCCAAGGCGCCGCTGGATGCGCGCGGCTGGTACCTGAGCGCGCTGCTGGCCGAACGCGAAGGCAAGCAGCAGGCGATGAAGACCTCGCTGGCGCGCATCACCGCCCTGCTCGACCCGGTGCCGATCCAATACATCCGCTTCCGCCCGCAGCTGCTGCTGCTGAACGGCCAGGCGCACTACGGCCTGGGCGAACGCGAGAAGGCCAAGCCCTTCTTCGAAGCCTTCCAGCGCCAGCAGCCGGGCAGCCCGGTGTCCAAGCTGCTGGCCAACATCCAGCTCGCCGAAGGCAACCACGACCGCGCGATCGAGTCGCTGGAGCTGTACCTGCGCGCCTTCCCGAACGACTCGCAGGCGATGGCGCTGCTGGCTTCGGCACACATGGCCAAGGGCCGCCACGCGCGCGCCGCGCAACTGATGCAGGATGCTCTGCGGCGCAAGGACGAGCCCGAGCTGTACACCGCCTACGGCCTGAGCCTGATGGGCACCGGCCAGTCGGCCAACGCCGTCAGCCAGCTCGAGACCGCCTACAAGAAGGACCCCGGCCAGACCCAGGCGGCGTACGCGCTGGTCGGCCTGTACCTGCGCGCCGGCCAGGCGCCGAAGGCCTTGGCCGTGGCCAGCGCGCTGGTCGCGCGCCAGCCCAGCAACCCGAGCTTCCACAACCTGCTCGGCATGTCCAAGGCGGCCAGCGGCGACGGTGCCGGCGCGCGTGCGGCCTTCGAGCGCGCGATCGCGATCGACCCGACGCTGCTCGCCGCCAGCCTGAACCTGGCGCGGCTGGAACTGGCCACGCGCAACTACCCGCGCGCGCAAACGCTGCTCGACGGCGTGCTCAAGGCCGACGAGCGCAACACCGAGGCGATGTTCGAACAGGCGCAGCTGGCCGAGCGCCAGGGCAAGTTCGACGACACGCTGCGCTGGCTGCAGAAGGGCAACGACATCGGCGGCGCGGCCGACCTGCGCCCCGGGCTGGCGCTGGTCGACCTGCACCTGCGCAAGGGCCGCAAGGACGAGGCCATCAAGGTCGCTCAGCAGGTGTCGGCGAACGCACCCGACAACCTGCAGGTGCTGATGGCGCTGGCGCGCGCCCAGCTTGCCAACGGCGACCTCGTGAACGTGCGCACGACGCTGAACACCGCCACCCGCGTGGCCCAGTTCAACGCCCCGGTGCAGGTGGAAGTGGCGCTGCTGCAGCTGGCAGCGCGCAACCTGCCGGGCGCTGCCTACAGCGTCGACAAGGCGCTGTCGGACAAGCCCGACTTCATGCCCGCGCTGGCGCTGATGACGGAGATCGAGATCCGCCAGGGCGAGCTGGCCAAGGCCGAGCAGCGCGCGCAGCAGATCATCAAGCGCGAACCCAAGCTGCCGGTCGGCTACAGCCTGATGGGCGACGTGGCGCTGGCGCGCAAGCAGCCGGCAGCGGCGGTCGACGCCTATCGCAAGGCGCACCAGGTGCAGCCGTCCACCGACACGCTGGGCCGGCTGGCCCGCGCGATCGGCGCGCAAGACCCGAAGGCCGCGATCCAGCTGCTGGAGCAGTGGACCAAGGCCCACCCCGCCGACAACGCGGCACGCATGATGCTGGCCGAGGCGCATGTGCGCAGCAACAACATGGCCGGCGCACGCCAGGAATACGAGCGCCTGCGCGAGCTGCGGCCCAAGGACGCCGGCGTGCTGAACAACCTGGCCAACGTGCTGGTGCGCATGAAAGACCCGCAGGCGCTGGCGGTGGCCGAGCAGGCGCTGGCCACCGACCCGAACAACGTCACGATGATCGACACCGCGGGCTGGGTGGCGCACCAGATCGGCAAGCCCGACCGGGCGGTGCAGCTGCTGCGCGACGCGCGCCTGCGCGACCCCGAGAACGGCGAGATCCGCTACCACCTGGCCGCCGCGCTGGTGACCAGCGGGCGCAAGGCCGAGGCCCGCGACGAACTGGAAACGGCCTTGCGCGGCAAGACCGGTTTCGATGGCCGCGACGACGCGGAAGCGCTGCTGCGAACCCTCAAATGAGGGGTGTTTCAACCCCTTCCGCGGCGTCGAAGATTCTTACAATCGAGTCACAATGTGTAGCGGCCTTGAGAGCCAAGTTGTTGAATTAAAAAGACTTTCTGGCAGTGGCATCCATGTTGCTTTTGTCACTGCATCCAGTGGGGCAGGCGGCCCCAGAGAATCACCGAAAGGACAGGTCATGAAGAAGTTGAGCTCGAAAGCGCTCGCACTCGCGGCGGCTGCGGCTTGGCTGGGGTTGGCGTCGAGTGCCCATGCGACCTGGACTTTCACCGGTTCCTCGACCTCCAGCAACAACTCCGGCACCGCGGGCAACATCACCACCATGGGTGGCGTTTCCGTGACGAACGGCGCCAGCAATGCCGGTTTCGGCGCCGGCGCCACCTGGACCACCACCGCACTGCAATACTTTTCCGGCGGCGGCCTGGGCATGGATTCGGACGGCAACACCGACCCGAACCACGCCCTCGACAACAACGGCAAGACCGAAGCCGTGCTGCTGGGCTTCGCCAACAGCGTGGTGCTGTCCAGCATCGGCTTCGGCTTCACCAGCGACAACAACTCGGGCACGTCGAGCGACAAGGTCGACGTCTCGCTGTTCCGCTATGTCGGCAGCGGCACGCCGGCTTCGCTGAACGGCGTCGCCCCCAGCGCGATGAGCGGCTGGGAACTGGTCGGCAACTACGGCGACCTGATCCAGGACACGTTGAGCCCGTTCAATACCGTGAACACGACGGCCAAGGGTTCGAGCTGGTGGCTGGTCAGCGCCTACAACTCCGGCTTCACCGGCGCCAAGGAAACGCTGAACTCGTCGGCACTGGACAACGGCGACGACTACTTCAAGCTGTACGCGCTGGAAGGCAGCAAATGCACGAGCACGGTAGCCGGCGTTTGCGGCCCCGGCGGCAGTGCGCCGGAGCCGGCGTCGCTGGCCCTCGTCGCCGTGGCCCTGGTGGGTGGCGCAGCCGCCACGCGCCGCCGCGCCGTCAAGAACGCCTGAAGCCCCGCTTTGCTTCGACGAGAGCCGGCCGCGCGCCGGCTCTTTGCTTTTCAGCCCCCCAGCCAGGCTTGTGCGCCGTCGTCCAGCGGCGGTTCGGCGTTGGCGCGGGCCAGCGCCATCCAGACCGAAAACGGCACCCGCGCCGCACGCCGCGGCGCCGGCCGCGCGACGTCCAGCGCGCCATCGGGGTTGGCGAACATCACGCCGTAGACAGGCGGCACTTCGTCGGCTTCGGCGATGCCGGCGCGCAGCACGTACCAGCACTGGCTGGCCAGCGCCAGGTAGGCGGCGCCCTTGGCGGCGCGGCGCAGGTCGCTCAGCAGGTCGGCGCGGCGCACCTTGATCTCGTGCACCACCGGCTCGGCGTAGTCTTCCACCGTGGTGTGGCGGATCGAAAAGACATCCGGCATCGCCATTGCCCAGGTCGTGCTGCCATCATCCCCCGGCAGCGGCGCGCGCAGCGACAGCCCGCGCCAGACGACGCGCCCGGCGCGCTGCATCTCGGTGGCCACGCGCGCCACCAGCGCCTCGTGCGCATCGCGCGCGGCGCGGTTCTTCTGCAAGGTGGCGGCCAGCACCAGGATGCCGGCATCGGTGACGCGCAGCGTCTCGCGGCCGGCATCGTCGCGCTGGCGCTCCAGCAGCCCGGCGGCGAGCAGTTCGATCTCGATCAGATCCTGGCACGGCCAGCCGGCCGAGCGCCAGACCTCGCGCAGCCGGCGCCGGTGCGGGGTGCCGATGGCGTCCGGCATGCGCGCAGACGCCGCTACTCGACGACCCTCACGCCCTTCCAGAACGCGATGCGGCCCTTGATCTCGGCCGCCGCTTCCTTCGGGTCCGGGTAGTACCAGGCGGCGTCGGGGTTGGCGTCGCCGTCGACGAACAGCGTGTGGTAGCTCGCCTGGCCCTTCCACGAGCACATGGTCTTGGTGTTGCTCGACAGCAGGAAGTCCTTCTTCACCGCGTCGGCGGGAAAGTAGTGGTTGCCTTCGACGACCACGGTGTCGTCGCTCTCGGCCACCACGGTGCCGTTCCAGATTGCCTTCATGCCGTTTCCTGCCTATTGCTTGGGTTCCAGCCAGTGCAGCGAAAAGCGCCGCGCGGCGTCGGTCCAGACCTTGACCGGCTCGAAGCCGGCGCGTTGCGCCAGCGCCTGGAAACCGGCCACGGTGTACTTGTACGAATTCTCGGTGTGCACGCTGTCGCCTTCGTCGAATTCGAAGCGCTCGCCGGCCAGGTGCACCAGCTGCCGCCGCCGGCTCACCAGGTGCATCTCGATGCGCCTGAACAGCGGATGGTAGAACGCGCTGTGCGCCCACGCCGACAGGTCGAAATCGGCGCCCAGCTCGCGGTTGGCACGGGCCAGCAGGTTCAGGTTGAACTCGGCGGTGACGCCGCGGGCGTCGTTGTAGGCGGCGTGCAGCACGCCGGGGTCCTTCACCAGGTCGACGCCGATCAGCAAGCCGCCGCCGGCGAGCCAGCCACGGAAACGCTGCAACAACTGCTCGGCAGCGTCGGGCTCGAAATTGCCGATCGAGCTGCCGGGAAAGAAGCCGACGCGGCGGCCCGCCGCGGGTGGCAGCTGCAGTTCGGCGGTGAAGTCGGCGGCCAGCGGCTGGATCGCCACGCCGGGGTAGTCGGCGCGCAGCTGCGCAGCGGCCTGCACGAGATGCTCGCCCGAGATGTCCACCGGCACGAAACGGCGCGGCGCCGTCAGCGCGTCCAGCAGCACGCGCACCTTGACGCTGGCGCCGGCGCCGAATTCGACGATCTCGGCGCCCGCGCCGATGAGCCGGGCCATCTCGGGCGCGAAGCGGTCGAGCAAGGCCAGCTCGGTGCGTGTCGGGTAGTACTCGGGCAGCTCGCAGATGCGCTCGAACAGGCGCGAGCCCTCGGCGTCGTAGAACCACTTTGGCGACACGCTGCGCGGCCGCGCACGCAGCCCGGCGGTGAGTTCGGCGGCGAAGTCCATCAGGCAAAATCCTTCGCGAGCCGCAGCCCGCTGAACTGCCAGCGCGCCGCCGGCGGGAAGAAGTTGCGGTAACTCGTGCGCGCATGGCCCGGCGGCGTGGCCACGCTGCTGCCGCGCAGGACGAGCTGGCCGACCATGAACTTGCCGTTGTATTCGGCCACCGCGCCGGCCCACGGGCGAAAACGCGGGTACGGATCGTAGGACGAGCGTGTCCACTGCCAGGCCACGCCGTGCAACTGGGCCGGCGGGGCCGCGGCGGTGGCGGCGGCTTCCCATTCGAATTCGGTCGGCAGCCGCGCGCCGGCCCATTCGGCGTAGGCCGCGGCTTCGTAGAAGCTCAGGCACAGCACCGGCTCGTCGGCGCGCCGCGGCTGCTCGCCGTGCAGCGTGAACTGGCGGCCGCCGTCGCGCCAGTACAGCGGCGCCGCCCAGCCCTGCGCCTGCACCACGGCCCAGCCGTCGGACAGCCACAGCGCCGGCCGGCGGTAACCGCCGTCGTCGATGAAGGCCTGGTATTCGGCATTCGTCACCAGCCGTTGGCCGATGGCGAAAGGCTGCAGCCGCACGCTGTGGCGCGGCGTTTCGTTGTCGAAAGCGAAGCCGCGGCCGTCATGGCCGATGTCGACATCGGCGGCCGGCAGCGCCAGCCAGCCGGTATCGGCGGCAGGCACCGGCGGCGCGGCGCCGGCGCGCGCCGCCGGCTGCAGCGGGTTCAGCGACAGCGCATGCTGGATGTCGGTGAGCAGCAGCTCCTGATGCTGCTGTTCGTGCTGCAGGCCGAGTTCGAGCAGCGGCGCGGCCAGCGCCCAGCGTTCGATGTCGACATGGTCGAGAAAGCCGAGCACGGCCGCATCCACCGCGGCGCGGTAGGCGTGCACCTCGTCCAGCGACGGACGCGTCAGCAAGCCGCGCTGCGGCCGCGGATGGCGCGGGCCCAGGCTTTCGTAGTACGAGTTGAACAGCAGCGCATAACGTTCGTCGAAGGCGCGGTAGCCCGGCAGCAGCGCGCCCAGCACCACCGCCTCGAAGAACCAGCTGGTGTGCGCCAGATGCCATTTGGTCGGGCTGGCCTCGGGCATGGACTGCACGCACTGGTCTTCGGCCGACAACGGCGCGGCCAGGGCGAGCGTGTGCTGGCGCACGGTGGCGAAGCGCGAGGACAAGTCTGACGGCTGCAAGTCGGTCATGCGGATCGGTCGCCCTTTGACGAGTAAAGCTTACAGAGGATCGGCCGGCGCGTCTCGCGTCGGCGGATTAAGCTTTCCAAAATGAACACACAGCCCCGCCTTACGGCCCTTCAGACACCCCTGGTTACGCAACCCCGCGCCGTCGAGCGCCTGGTGCAGGGCCAGGCCACCAGCGACGGCGCCGGCGTCAAGCTGACGCGCGTGCTGACGCAGAACCTGCAGCGCCGGCTCGACCCCTTCCTGATGCTCGACGCCTTCGGCACCGACAACCCCGGCGACTACATCGGCGGCTTCCCCGACCACCCGCACCGCGGCTTCGAAACCGTCACCTACATGCTGCAAGGCCGCATGCGGCACCGCGACAGCGCCGGCCACGAAGGCCTGCTGTCGCCCGGCAGCGTGCAGTGGATGACCGCCGGCCGCGGCGTCATCCACAGCGAAATGCCCGAGCAGCAGGACGGCGCGATGGAAGGCTTCCAGCTGTGGCTCAACCTGCCGGCCAAGGACAAGCTGCGCGAACCCTGGTACCGCGACATCCGGCCCGACGAGATCCCGGCGGTGCACGACGCCGGTGTGAGCTTGCGCGTCATCGCCGGCAGCACGCACGGCATCACCGGCGCGATGCGGCGCGAAGGCACCGAGCCGCTGTACCTGGACCTGGAACTCGCGCCCGGCGCACGCTTCGAGCAGCCGCTCGCGCCCGAACTCAACGCCTTCGTCTACGTCTATCGCGGTGAACTGCAGCTGGGCGACACGCGGGTCCAGCGGCAGCGCATGGCGATCCTGGCCAACACGCCGGGCAGCGACGGCATCGTGCTGCAAGCCGGTGCCGAGGCAGCCAAGGCCATCCTCATCGCCGGCCGGCCGCTGAACGAGCCGATCGCGCAGTACGGCCCGTTCGTCATGAACAGCAACGACGAGATCTTCCAGGCGGTTGAAGACTTCCGCGCCGGCCGGCTGGCCTGACTTCCCTTCTCGAAGCCGGCCCGGCCGCCGCAGCCGGCGACCTTGACACCGGCGGCAGAATCTGGCCCGCTCGGGTGCCCACGCATCAGTCATGAGCTGGAGGATGAGATGGCAACGAGGGAACGTGCTTTCACGCCGCCGCGGGTCCGGCTGAGCAGCACCGCTGCGGCGATCGGGTTCGGCGTCTGCGCCGCCGCGAGCGCGGACGACGCGCCGCAGCAGCAGTCGGTCGTCATCGTCGGCCAGCGGGCCAGCCTGGCGTCGGCGCAGGCGATCAAACGCGACGCGCTCGAGGTCGTCGACGCGGTGGTGGCCGACGACATCGGCAAGCTGCCCGACCTGAGCGTCGTCGAAGCGCTGCAGCGCGTGACCGGCGTGCAGATCGCGCGCGACCGCGGCGACGGCGCCGGCGTCACGATCCGCGGCCTGATGCAGGTCGAGACGCTGCTCAACGGCCGCGAGGTCTTCACCGCCGGCAACGGCCGCGCGCTGAACCTCGCCGACCTGCCGAGCGAGCTGCTCGCCAGCCTGCGCGTGCACAAGAGTTCGTCGGCCGGCAACATCGAAGGCGGCGTCGGCGGCATGATCGACGCGCGCACCTGGCACCCGTTCGACCTCGCCGGCCGCCAGCTCGTGCTGTCGGCACGCGCGATCCACGGCGACCTGGTCGACAAGACCGGCGGCCAGGCCTCGGTGCTGTTGTCCGACCGCTGGAAGATCGACAGCGCCGGCGAGTTCGGCGCGCTGCTCAGCCTGTCGGTGCAGCGGCGCCAGTGGCGCGAAGACCAGAAGAGCACCGGCGCGCCGGTCAAGCGCAGCTACGACCCGGCCACAGGCGCCATCCCGGCCAGCACCGACGCCACGCTGCCGACGCTGCTAGCCCCCAGCTCCACCACCGAGAGCACCAGCCTGGGCCGGCGCGACCGCAGCGCCGGCAGCCTGGCGCTGCAATGGCGGCCGTCGCCCGAATGGTTGCTCTGCGCCGAAGGCCATGCGGCCGAGTTCAAGACGCGCCAGGACACCTACCAGATCAACGTCTTCACGTCGTCGGCCGCCGGCAGCGGCGCGACGCTGTTCGACGGCACCAACAACCTGCGCAGCGCGAGCTGGGCGAACGCGCCGCTGTCGATCCTGAGCTTCGCGCGCGACACCGTCGACCGCGAGGCGCAGGCGGCGTTCGGCGGCGAATGGCGGCGCGGCGCGCTCGTGCTGTCGGCCGACTTCAGCCGCAGCACCGGCTTCAACAACCTCTTCTTCTCCGGCCCGGTGCTCAGCGGCACGGCGGCGCAGTTCACGCACGACTTTTCCGGCAGCGTGCCGGCCACTGCGATCTCGGGCACCGACCTCACGAACCCGGCCAATCTGACGTACACCAGCATCGCCTACCGCGTGGTGCCTTTCCACGGCGACCTGAACGCACTGCGCGTCGACGCCGACTACGCGCTCGACGGTGGCTTCTTCCAGTCGCTGCAAGGCGGGCTGCGGCGCGCCGAACGGGGCGCGAACAACGCCCAGGGGCTGCTGTTCGGCGACACCGCGGTCAGCATCGCCGGCAGCACGCTGCCCGCCACGCTGGTGCCGCGGCCGGCCGACAACCTCCTGCCCGGCAGCCAGAGCCTGCACGGCTACCTGATGGGCGACCTGGCGCTGGCGCGCGACCCGGTCGCGCTGCGCAGCCAGTTCGGCATCAGCGCGCCGCTGCCGACGCAGGGCAGCCGCGTCAGCCTGTGGTCCATCGCCGAAACCACCGATGCCGGCTACGTGATGGGCACGTTCAAGCTCGCCGGCCTGAACGGCAACGCCGGCGTGCGCGTGGTGCGCACGCAAGAGGCGGTCGACGGCTGGCAGAGCGTGCCCGGCACCTCGAACTTCGCACCGATCGCCATCGACAGCAGCCACACCGACGTGCTGCCCAGCATCAACCTGCGCTGGCAAGGCGGCATGGGGACGGTGCTGCGCGCCGCGGCGTCGAAGACGGTGACGCGGCCCGACTTCAACCAGCTGTCGCCGTCGATGACGCTGGTGCGGAACACCGCCACGCCCGGCGCGGCCTGCAATGCCAACACCGGCAGCGCCGGCAATCCGAACCTGAAGTCGATCCGCGCCGACAACCTGGACCTGACCGCGGAGCGCTACTTCTCGCCCACCCAGTCGCTGGCGATCACCGGCTTCATCAAGAAGGTCGACGGCTTCCTGGCCACCGTGCTGAGCTGCGAAGAGCACGACGGCTTCTTCTACACCGTGAGCCGGCCGCAGAACAGCGACCCGGCGGACATCCGCGGCGTCGAGCTGGCCTACCAGCAGTTCTTCGACTTCCTGCCCGGCTGGCTGAGCGGCTTCGGTCTGCAGGCCAACTACACCTACATCGACAGCGAGACGCCGAACAGTACCTTCGGCGCCAAGGTGCCGCTGCAGAACCTGTCGCGCAACAGCGCCAACCTGGTCGGCATCTACGAACGCGGCGCGGTCTCGGCGCGGCTGGCCTACAACTGGCGCGACCGCTTCCTCAGCGCCGTGACCACTGTCGCCGGCACGCCGACCGGCATCTACACCCGCGGCTACGGCTGGCTCGACGGCTCGCTCGTCTGGCGCTTCAGCAACGAACTGTCGTTCGCCCTGGAAGGCTCGAACCTGCTGCGCACGCGGCGCAGCGCCTACTACGGGGTGCCGACGCAGCCGCAAAGCGCGTGGCTGAACGACCGCCAGTTCGGAGTATCGGCAACGGCCCGGTTCTGATGCCGCCTGCGGCATGATGGTCGGCATGGCATCGGTGTCTCCGGCTCCGCCCGTCCGCTCGCGCCCGTGGCGCTGGCCGCGGCTGTTGGCCGCCGTGCTCTGCGCCATGCTCTGCGCCGGGCTGATGCCGTGGGCCGGCGCGGCGTCGCCGCTGGACGACTGGCGCGCCGACCTCGCCGACACCCGGGCCCTGGTGTTCAACGACGTCACGCACGCCTTGCGCCAGGCGCAACGGCTGCAACAGCAGGTACCGGCCGGCGCGACGCCGGCCGACCGCGTGCAGGCGCTGAACGTGCTGACGCGCGCCGAAATCTATGCCGCGATACCGGCGGCGGCGACGCGCCACATCGCCCAGGCGATCGAGCAGGCCCGGAGCGCCGGCAACGCGGTCGGCGAGGCCGAGGCCCAGCTGAATGCCGCGCTGAACTACGTCAACGGCTCGCAGCCGCTGCCGACACTGGTCGGCGCGACGACGCGCGCGCTGGCGCTGCTCGACGGCGTCGACCGGCCCGACCTGCTCGGCGAGGCCTTGCTGCTGACCTCGGGGACGCACCTGCGCCTGGGCCAGTTCGACGAAGCGGTGGCGATGGCGGTGCAGTCGCTCGAGATCGCGCGCCGCAACAAGCATCCGCTGGCGCTGGCCTTCGCCCACCAGGCAATGCTGATCACGCTGAACCAGAACGGGCGTTCGGCCGAGGCGCGCGGCCATGCCGCCGAGATGCGCGTGCAGGCCCGCCGCGCCGGCTCGCGCCTGCACGAGCTGCAGGCCATCTACAGCGAAGGCGCGCTGGCGCAGACCGCCGGCGAGCTGCCGCAGGCCGGCAAGCTGCTGCGCGAAAGCCTGGACGGCTATCGCGCGATCGGCGCCCGCTTCATCGAAGGCCAGGCGCTGTTCGGCCTGGCCGGGCTGCTGCGGGCCGAAGGCCACGACGACCAGGCACTGGGCCTGCTGGCCGAGGCCTTGGCGGTCTACGAGGGCTATTCGAACTCGCTCGGCATCTGGCACACGCTGAACGCGCGCGCCGACCTGGCACTGGCCCTGGGCCGGCAGCGCGCGGCGCAAGCCGACGCCGAGCGCGCGTATGAGATCGCGGGAACGATCGGCGTGCTGCGCTACCGCAGCGAAAGCGCACGCCGCATGGCAACGATGCTGGCCGCGGCCGGCAACCCCCGCCGCGCCTACGAGCTGGGCGTCGAAGCCGCGGCGCTAGCCGACCAGGCCGTGCGCGAGCGCGCCAGCGCGCGGCTGGCCGAGGTGATCGAACGCTACGAGTCCGAAAGCCGCCAGCGCGAGGTTGCCGAGCTGACCCGCCGCAACGAACAGCAGAGCGCGCAGCTCGCCCAGCACGCGCTGCAGCAGCGCTGGCTGTGGACGCTGCTCGGCGCCGGCGCCGTCACCTTGACCGTCACCGCCTACTTCCTGCTGCGGCTGCGCCGCTCGCACGCCACGCTGGCGCGCACCTACGCCGAGCTGAAGCGGTCGCGCGACCACATCGAAGAGCGCAAGGCGGCCGAATCGGCGCGCGAAGCCGCGCTCGCCGAAGCCGAGCGGCTGGCGCGCACGCGCAGCGAGTTCCTGGCCCAGATGAGCCACGAACTGCGCACGCCGCTGAACGGCATCCTCGGCTTCGCGCAGATCCTGCAGCACGACGGCCAGCTCAGTGAACGCCAGGCACGCGGCGTCGGCGTCATCCAGAAGAGCGGCCAGCACCTGCTGACCTTGATCAACGACATCCTCGACCTTGCGCGCGTCGACGCCGGCAAGATGGTGCTGAGCCCGTCCGAGATCGCGCTGCCGGCCTTCCTGGACGTGGTCGCCGAGATGATCCGCGTCAAGGCCGACGAGAAAGGCCTGGGCTTCGAATGCCACGCCGTGAACCTGCCGGCCAGCGTGCGCGCCGACGAACTGCGCCTGCGCCAGGTGCTGCTGAACCTGCTGTCGAACGCGGTGAAGTTCACCGACGCCGGCCGCGTCACGCTGCGCGCGGCCGGCCTGCCGGGGGCAGCGCCCGACACCGTGCGCCTGCGCTTCGAGGTCCAGGACAGCGGCATCGGCATGGACGACGAGCAGCTGGCGCGGCTGTTCCGCCCGTTCGAGCAGGTCGGCGACGCGAGCCGGCGCGCCGGCGGCACCGGGCTAGGCCTGGCGATCAGCCGCCAGCTCGTGCGCATGATGGGCGCCGACATCGACGTGACCAGCCAGCCCGGCGTCGGCAGCACGTTCTGCTTCGAGATCGAGCTGCCCGCCGCGTCGGCGAGCGCAGCGCCGGCGCCCGGCAGGAGCCGCGTCGTCGGCTACCGCGGGCCGCGCCGCAAGGTGCTGGTCGTCGACGACGCGGCGGCGATCCGCACGTTGCTCAGCGACGCGCTGCAGCCGCTGGGCTTCGAAGTGGCCGAAGCGCACGACGGCGAGGTCGGCTTCGAACGCGCGCTGCGCCACCCGCCCGACCTGGTCGTGATGGACATGTCGATGCCGGTGATGGATGGCTGCGAGGCGACGCGCCTGATGCGCGGCACGCCGCAGCTGGCCAGCGTGCCGCTGATCGCGACGTCGGCCAACGCGACGCGCGAAGTCGAGACCCGCTTCCGCGATGCCGGCGCGACGCGCTTCCTGAAGAAGCCCTTCGACACCCGCGAGCTGCTCGAAGCCATCGGCGAGGAGCTGCAGTTGTCGTGGATCGTCCGGGAAACCGGCTAACGGTCCTTGCGCAGGATGCCCACCGGCGTGGCCGTGTCGCCGACCATGAAGAGCGTGTAGACGCCGCTCGCGGCCAGCGTGCGATCGGTGCTGGTGGTGTTGTCGTTCAGCAGCGCGGTCGAGCTGCCGGCGCCGACGATGAAGCGCGCCGCCGTCGACGCCGCCGTCGCCGCGTAGGCCGAGGCGGCGCCCTGTGCGACGGCATCGGCCGTCACCTCGTAGTCGACGCTGAGCGCGATCGTGCTGCTGACGTCGGCCACGCCGTGCACTAGGCGCAGCTTGGCGCCGGTGGTGTCGGTGGGCAGGCTGTTGTCGTCCTCGATCAGCACCGCCACCGGCGCGCTCGGCGTGCCGTAGACCAGCAGCGTGTAGTCGCCGCCGCCGGCCAGCGTGGCCGATGTCAGGCTGGCCGCGGCGCCGTCGGCCGAAGCGGCGACGGCCACCGTACCGGCGCTGAGCAGCGAATAGCTGGTGAGATTCGGCGAACCGATGGCCGTCATCAGCGTGCTGCCGCCGACGCTGGCCGTCACCGAACCGCTGTCGCTGACGCCGGCAACGACGCGCACGCGGGCCTGCGTGTTGTCGGCCTGGGTGATGTCGCCCTGCTGCGCCAGCACCAGGCCGTTGACGAGCACGCCGCCGCGTCCCGGCGTCAGCACCAGCGTCTTCACGCTCTGGCTGCCGAAGCTGAGGCCGGAGACATCCAGCCGCACATCGGTCTTGCTGCCCGCCGCGGTGACGCGCAGCCGCCAGGTGCCGTTGGTGATGGTGATGTAGCTGCCCAGGGTGCCGAAGGTGGCGCCGGACTGCAGCGCCGTGGCGTCGGCCAGCGTATCGCTGCTGGCGGTGAGGTAGACGTCGACCGAGCCGGCATCGGGCGCCGCATTGAAGACCCGCACCAGCGCCTTGCCGCTGGACGGCACGCTGGTGTTGTCATCGAGCAGCAGCGTCGCCAGCGAACCCGCCTTGCCGTAGGCGAGCATCGTGTAGTAGTTGTTCTTGCTCAGCGCGACGCTGGTCGTCTCGAGCACCGCGGCCGAGCCGGGGCGGGTGATGTCGGCTTCGGTGTCGTCGGGGTCGGCGTCGCCATAGCTGGCCGAGGCCCCGTAGGCCACCGACGACGCGATGCCGGTGTCGCCGATGGTCAGGCTGAGCGAGCTGTAGCCGCTGCTGGCATTCACCAGGCGCACATGCGCCTTGGTGCGGTCGGTGCCGCCGCCGCAGGCGCTCAGCAGTGCCACACCCAGCCACAACCAGCGCATCGCCGTCATTCGCATCGTTCACTCCGTCTCGAGCCGGCACCGCCGGCAACCTTGCGATGATGCCGCAGCGCCGTTGCGGCTTTGCAAAGCAGCGGTGACCGGCTGTTCGGCCGTTCGGCTGATCTCAGGTTGCCGGCTTGTCCGACAGCGCCTTCAGGTTGTCGACCAGCGCCTTGTCCATCGGCGCGTTCAGGTTGATGCCCTTGGGCGGGATCGGCGACTGGAACCACTTCTTGTACAGCTTCTCGAATTCACCGCTCTTCATCAGCGCGGCGATCGTGCCGTCGACCAGCGTCTTGAACGCCGGGTCGTCCTTGCGCAGCATGATGGCGTAGGGCTCGACCTGGATCGGCTCGCCCACCACCGCCAGCGCGGCCGGGTTCTGGGCGCTGGCGCGCAGGCCGTAGAGCAGGATGTCGTCCATCGCGAACGCCACGGCGCGGCCCGTTTCCACCAGCAGCGCCGACTCGGCATGGTCTTTCGCGCCGATCAGCTCGATCGGCAGCTTCTGCTCGGTGATCCAGTTCCGCATGATGCGGAAGTTGGTCGTGCCGGTGGTCGACACCATGACCTTGTTGTTGATGTCGGCCAGCGTCTTGATGCCGGAGTCGCTCTTCACCAGGAAGCGCGTGCCGGTGTAGAAGTAGTTGATCGCGAACTGCACCTGCTTGCCGCGGTCGCTGTTGTTCGTGGTCGAGCCGCATTCGATGTCGATGGTGCCGTTGGTCAGCAGCGGGATGCGGTTCGCACTGGTCACCGGCTGCAGGTTCACCTTTAGGTCGGCGCGGCCGGTGGCCTTCTTCACGTCGTCGACGATCTTCAGGCAGATCTCGTGGCCGAAGCCGACCGGCTGCGCCTTGTCGTCGAGGTAGGAAAACGGAATCGACGACTCGCGATAGGCCAGCGTGATGGCGCCGCTGGCCTTGACCTTGTCGAGCGTCGATTGCGCCAGCGCCGGGCCACTGGCGGCGGCAAGGGCGAGCACGGCGAGGCAGCGCAAAGGGGTTCGCATGGGGGTCGCTCCAGGGGGTGATTCGAGCCGGCCATGCTAAGGCAACGCGCGATGGCCCCAAAGGCAAACGCCCGGCGTCGGCCGGGCGTTTCAGGGGTGCGAAGGCGTCAGGCCTTGTGCGCCGCCGCCACCTGCGCCAGCAGGCCGGCGTCGGGTTGGCTGGTGGCCAGGTTGTTGATGCCGGTCAGCATCAGCACGGTGAAGAAAGCGGCCGAAGCCAGCGCGATCAGGCGGGGAGCGATGCGGGTGGTGTTCATGTCGTTTCCTTGGGGGGGGGGTGGGCTGTCGATGGAGTGGACTGTAGGCAGCGGCCCGCCGCGCCGCGAGCCGCTTGCGACAGCCGGCACGGCGCGCGCGATGAACCGCCGCAGACGCCGATGAACGGTGCGGCGCGTGTGCAGCCCGTCACGCCGCCCACCGGGCCTGCCGCGGCGGCAGCGCTTAGCATCCACGCCATGACTTCTTCCGGCGCCGCCTGGGCGCTTTTCACGCGCCTGGGCGAGGCGCAAATCCTGTTGCCGGCGATGGCCGCTGCGCTGCTGTGGCTGCTGCGCACGCCGAGCACACGGCCGCTGGCCGGCGCCTGGCTGCTGAGCACGGCGCTGGCCGCTGCCATCACCACCGTCAGCAAGGTCGCCTTCATCGGCTGGGCCCTCGGCTACGCGCCGCTGGACTACACCGGCATCTCCGGCCACGCGATGTTCTCCGCCGCGGTGCTGCCGGTGCTGGCGCGCATCGCCGCCGGCCGGGCGCCGCGGCCGTGGCCGCGCGTGCTGATAGCTGCCGGCTTCCTGCTCGCCGCCGGCGTCGCCGTCTCGCGCGTGCCCACCGGCGCGCATTCGCCGTTCGAGGTGGTGCTGGGTTTCCTGCTCGGCGGCGCCGCCAGCGCCTGGGCGCTGCGCCGCACGCAAGCCCCCGAGGCGCCGACGCCAGGCTGGCTGGCCGTGGCGCTGCTGGCCTGGATGCTGGTGCTGCCGTTCGGCGCACAGCCGTCGCGCACGCACGACCTGGTGACGGAACTGTCGCTGCGCGTTTCCGGCCGCGGCCTGCCCTACACGCGGCACGAACTGCACCGCCAGGCCTGGCTGAAGCAGCGCGGCATCGCTTCAGGCGGCAGCGCAGGGCGCGCACCAGCCGCCCAGGTGCAGCTCCAACCAGTCTCCCAGCGGTAGCTGGGCCGCCACGGCGTCGGCCGTCAGGTGTTCGGTCACCATCAGGCCGCTCGTCAGTTCGTGGCTGGAATCGAACCAGCCGCAGCCCAGCAGGCGCTCGTCGGCCGCATCCGGCGCCTCGGCCGCCGGCGGCAGTGGGGCTTCGGGTTGGCGGTTCAGCAGCCGGCTCAGGATCGTGATCATTTCAGGCCTCCGTCGTGATGGCCTGAATGTTCGGCGGCCCCGGCCCGGCGCACCATCGCCCGGACGTCGGACCGGCGGGGGCCCCCGAGCGGGGGAACCCGTTCAGCCGAAAGGCTTGACGCCGATCAGCACGCCGTGGGCCCAGAACGCGAAGACGGCCCAGATCACGAGTCCCACCACCACCGCGGTGGCTGTCGCGCCGGCGTTGCCGGGCGGGTAGACCGTGCCGGCTGCGCGGTCACGCGCCCGCGCGGCGCGGAAATTCAGCACCGCCCAGACCAGGAAGCTGCCGAACAGCACCGTGTCGGCCAGCGTGTTGTTGGCCAGCAGGTGGGCGAAGGCCCAGGTCTTGACGCCCAGCACCATCGGGTGGTGGACGCGGGCCTTGATGCCGTTCTTCGGCACGTAGGCCGCCGCGAGCAGCACGAACGACACCCCCATCAGCAGGCCGGCGAGGTGCCGCGCCCACAACTGCGCCGGCCACAGCAGCACCGGCTGCTGCCGCGCCTGGCCGTAGCCCCACAGCAGCAGCACGAAGCCGGCGATCGACAGCAGCGAATACAAGCCCTTGTAGCGCTTCTCGCCGACGCGGGCGTACATCCCGCTGCGCCAGCCGTCGGCGACGATGCGCACCGAGTGCACGCCGAGGAAGATCACGAGTCCGAGGATCAATGCGGTCATGGCAGCGGGGTGACAGTCATGGTGGCGCGCATTGTGGACGCTATGCTGCGCGCCATGCCCAAACGCTTCTACTGGGAAGACTTTCCTGTCGGCCAGGTGCGCGACTTCGGCGGCACGCCGGTGACGCGCGACGCCGTCATCGAATTCGCACGCCAGTTCGACCCGCAGCCTTTCCACGTCGACGAGGTCGCGGCGCGCGATTCGCTGTTCGGCGGCCTGTGCGCCAGCGGCTGGCACACCTGCGCGATGGCCATGCGCATGATGTGCGACGAATACCTGCTCGACTCGGCCAGCCTCGGCTCGCCCGGCATCGACAGCCTGCGCTGGACGAAGCCGGTGTTCCCCGGCGACACGCTGCGTGTGCGCATGGTGATCCTCGAAGCCCGGCCGATGGCGAGCCGGCCGCAGGTCGGCCTGGTGCGCTCACGCTGGGAGGTGCGCAACCAGCACGACGAGCCGGTGCTGACGATGGAAGGCTGGGGCATGTTCGGCCGCCGCGCTGCGCCGGTCGGCGAAAATCTTGCTTGACCCGTTGTCACCATCGGACCGCCACGAGGAAACGCCCGCCATGACACTTTCGCGCCACTTCACCCGCACCCTGCTCATCCTCGGCCTTGCCGGCACGGCCATCGCCGCCGCCGCGCAGAACACCGAGCCCAAGGTGCTGAACATCTACAACTGGTCGGACTACATCGCCGAAGACACGATCAAGAACTTCGAGAAAGAGACCGGCATCAAGGTCCGCTACGACAACTACGACACCAACGAGATCCTGCACGCCAAGCTGGTGGCCGGCAAGACGGGCTACGACATCGTCGTGCCCAGTGCCCACTTCGCGAAGACGCAGATCGAAGGCGGCATGTTCCAGAAGCTCGACCGCAGCCTGCTGCCGAACTGGAACAACCTCGACCCGGCGCTGCTGGAGCAGATGACCAAGGTCGACCCGGGCAACCAGTACCTGGTCGACTGGCTCTGGGGTTACGTCACCGTCGGCATCAACACCGGCAAGGTCAAGGCCGCGCTCGGCAGCACGCCGATGCCGGCGAACCCGTGGGCGCTGATCTTCGACCCGCAATACGCCAGCAAGCTGAAGAGCTGCGGCATCAACCTGCTCGATTCGGCGTCCGAGGTGATGCCGGTGGCGATGATCTACGCCGGCAAAGAGCCCTACAGCAAGACCGCCAAGGACTACGACGCCGCGCGTGACGCGCTGAAGGCGGCACGCCCCTTCATCACGCGCTTCTCGTCGTCGGGCTACATCAACGACATGGCCGGCGGCTCGCTGTGCGTGGTGATGGGTTATTCGGGCGACATCAACATCGCCCGCCAGCGCGCCATCGACACCAAGAGCGGGCAGGACATCCAGGCGCTGGTGCCGCCGAGCGGCGCGACGCTGTTCTACGACTCGATGGCGATCCCCAAGGACGCGCCGCACCCGAAGAACGCGCAAGCCTTCATCAACTACATCCTGCGCCCCGAGGTGCATGCCAGCCTGACGAACAAGGTCTTCTACGCGAACCCGAACGCGGCGTCGAAGAAGTTCGTGAAGAAGGAAGTGGCCGAGAACCCGACCATCTTCCTGTCTGCCGCCGACATGAAGAAGCTGACCCCGCCCGACGCGGTGCCGCAAGACATCCGCCGCGTGCAGACGCGCATCTTCACGAACTTCAAGGCCGGGGCGAAGTAAGCGCCGCATCGGCCGCCGATGCGGGTCTTCGACGCAGCCGCCACGCGCGAGCGGCTGCCGTTGCCGGCGCTGGTCGACGCCTTGCGCGCGATGTTCGTGGCCGGCTGCGAAGTGCCGCTGCGCCACACCCACAAGATCGGCGACGCCGGCACGGTGCTGCTGATGCCGGCCTGGCGGCCGGGCGCGCTGCTGGGCATCAAGACGGTAGCCATCTTCCCCGGCAACGGCGCGCGCGGGCTGCCGGGGCTGCATTCCGTCTACACGCTGTTCGACGCCAGCACCGGCGTGCCGCTGGCGCAGCTGGACGGCAACGAGATCACGACCCGGCGCACGGTGGCGGCGTCGGCGCTGGCGGCCTCGTTCCTGGCGCGGAGCGATGCGCAGCGGCTGCTGATCGTCGGCGCCGGCCGCGTGGCCGGGCTGACGGCGCCCGCGATGCGTGCGGTGCGGCCGGGGCTGGCCGAGGTCGAGGTCTGGAACCGCAGTCCGGCCGCGGCCGAAACGCTGGCCGCGCAGCTCGGCGGCCGCGCCGTCGCCGACCTCGAAGCCGCCGTGCGCCGCGCCGACATCGTCAGCTGCGCCACGCTGGCCACCGCGCCGCTGGTACACGGCGAGTGGCTGCGGCCCGGCGCCCACCTCGACCTGGTCGGCAGCTTCACGCCGGCAATGCGCGAAGCCGATGGCGAGGCCTTTCGACGCGCGCGGGTCTTCGTCGACACGGCCGAGGCGCTGGCCAAGTCGGGCGACATCCTGCAAGCCGTCGCCGAAGGCGCTTTCGACACGGCCGCGCTGCAAGGCACGCTGGCCGACCTGTGCCGCGGCGAGCGCGCCGGGCGCCGCGGTGCCGACGAGATCACGCTGTTCAAGTCGGTCGGCAGCGCGCTCGAAGACCTGGCCGCCGCCGAGCTGGTGTGGGCCGCGCCGCGATAATCGCCGCACCGCCCTTCTTCGCGAGCCACCCGTGACCCTCAAGCGCCTGATCCTCGCCCTGTTCGTGCTCGGGGTCTTCGTCGTGCTGTACTTCGTGGTCGTGCTGAAGTGGAGCTACTCGACCGGCGAACGCGCCGGCTGGGTGCAGAAGCTGTCGAACAAGGGCTGGTTGTGCAAGACCTGGGAAGGCGAGCTGGCGCTCGTGTCGCTGCCCGGATCGACGCCGGAGAAGTTCGTCTTCACGGTGCGCGAAGACGCCATCGCCGAGCAGATCACCAAGGTCATGGGCAAGCGGGTCAGCCTGCACTACGAACAGAAGGTCGGGCTGCCGACCGAGTGTTTCGGCGAAACGCGCTACTTCGTTACCGGGCTGACGGTCAGCGACGAAATCCCGCTCGCGGCCGGCGTGATGGTGCCGACTCCGCCGGCCCCGGCCTCGGCCGCGTCGAAGTAGATCAGTGATCCTCCAGCCGCGTGTGCGTGCCTTCGGCCGGCTCGCCGGTGTCGGGGTCCAGCCAGTCGGCGATGCCCAGCTCCTGCTCGGCTTCGAACAACGTCTCGCCAGGTTCGATGCCGTCTTCGCCGGCAGCCATCATCTCGGCCAGCGCTTCGTCGGCACTGGCATAGGGGCCGAACTGCTGCCGGCCTGAGTCGGCCAGCCAATACCAGCCGTCCGGGTGCTGCACCAGCGCGCCAGCGCCGGGCGGGCTGATGTCCGGCGGCGGGCCGTCGTCGGCATCGGCAGGCGGGAAGCGCGGCTGTGGCCTGGGCTGCGGATTCATCGGCGGGACTCCATCGAACGCGAGCAGTCCATTCTGAACCTCGGCGTGGTTCAATGTGTGTCAGCTCACTGCTTCGGCCACCAAAGCCCTGCACCATGGAAGTCAAACTCGACAAACGCTACCCGCTCGAAGTCAGCGTCGAACAGGCCTGGGCCGTGCTGTCCGACATCCGCGCCACCGCAGGCTGCATGCCGGGCGCTGCGATCACCGAGCAGATCGACGCGACGCATTTCAAAGGCACCGTGAAGAGCAAGGTCGGCCCGGCGGTGATGAGCTTCGGCGGCGACATCGAGGTGCTCGGCCTCGACGCGGCCGCGCGCAGCATGCAGATGCTGGGCAAGGGCGCCGACAAGTCGGGCTCGTCGGCGTCGATGAACCTGGCCGCGCATGTCGAACCCGGCGCGACGCCCATGACCAGCACGCTGGTCGGCGTGGCGACCATCGTCGTCAGCGGCAAGCTCGCGCAGTTCGGCAGCCGGCTGCTGGTGCCGGTGTCGGACGCGATGCTGTCGCAGTTCGCCGACAACTTCCGCACCGCGGCAGCCGCCGTGCCGGCGCCCGGCGCGGCGCCGGTGGCCGAAGCTGCAGCACCGGCCGGCGCGCCGGCGGCGCCGAAGCCGGTGAAGGAACTCGACGCGCTGTCGCTGATGTGGACCGTCATCAAGGGCTGGTTCGCCGGCCTCTTCGGCGCCAAGAAAAGCTAGTGCTCGCTGTCACTCACAATCCCGCCGCTTCCCGCTTCGAGGCCGACGTCGCGGGCCGGCTCGCCGTCTGTGCCTACCGGCTGACCGACGGCGTGCTGTACCTCACGCACACCGAAGTGCCCGGCGCCGCGCAGGGCCAGGGCATTGCCGCGGCGCTGGTGCAGCAGACGCTGGACTGGGCGCGCCGCGAAGGCCTGCGTGTGCGGCCGCAGTGCAGCTACGTCGCCAGCTACATGCGCCGCCATCCCGAAACCCGGGATCTGCTGGCCTGATGCCATGGTGCAGCAGCAGCCTGGCGCCGTACCGCCGGCGGTGCTGGCCGGCTGGCTGGCCGCGTTGGACGCGCAGCCCGGCGCTTCGCTGAAACTCGCCGACGCGCTCGACCTGCGCCAGGTGCTGGCCGTGCTGCGGCCGGTGATCGAAGTGCGCTGGCCCGGCCTCATGTCCGTCTTGTCCGTCGTCGCCAGCCAATGCTGGGTGCGCCGCGCCCGGCCGCCGCACCAGTGGCACCAGGACGGCGCGCTGCACCACGACTTCATCGCCCAGCCGGCGGGCGAGCTGCTGCCGATGGAGACCTGCTGGATCCCGCTCAACGATTGCGGCGTTGACGCGCCCGGCCTGGAATGGCTGGACGCCGAGCCCGGCCGCATGCTGGCGCCGGCCGAGCTGAGCGATGCCGCGCTGCGTGCCCGCTACGCCGCCGACGCCTTCCGCCACCCGCCGCTGACCGCCGGCGACGCGCTGTTCTTCGACGGCGGCCAACTGCACCGCACCCATGTCACGCCGGCGATGAACCAGCCGCGCACGAGCATCGAATTGCGCTTCATCGCGGCCGGTCCGGTCCCGCCGCGGCTGACCCGTGAAACCTTGCTCTCCTGGCGCGAATTTCTCTCTTGACAGAAATGTCTGACAAGATCAGAGTGGCGGCATGGAACTCTCGACAAGCCGATCGCGCTTCGTGCTGCACTGGGGCGAGATGGGTGCACGCTGGGGCGTGAACCGCACGGTGGCGCAGATCCACGCGCTGCTGTACATCGAAGGGCGCGCCATGCACGCCGAGGAGATCGCCGACACGCTGGACGTGGCGCGCAGCAACGTCAGCAACAGCCTCCGCGAGCTGCAGAGCTGGAACCTGGTCAAGCTGGTGCACATCGCCGGCGACCGGCGCGACCATTTCGAGACCTCGGTGCAGGTCTGGGAGCTGCTGCGCACCATCGTGCGCGAACGCCAGCGGCGCGAGATCACGCCGACCATCGACGTGCTGCGCGAACTGCTCGCCGACCCCGCCATCAGCAAGGAGCCGGCGGCCGCGAAACGGCGCATGCAGGACACGCTGGAACTGCTGGAGACGCTGACCGCCTGGAGCGACGAGATGCTGCGCCTGGACACCGAGACGCTGACCAAGGTGCTGAAGCTCGGCGCACGCATCAAGAAGCTGGTCGGCCGCGGCCCGGCCGACGACACCGACATCCATCCCGGCACGCTGCTGGGCCCCTGATCGACCCCGTGAGGCCGCCTTCGCTTGCCCAGACGTTTCTCTTTTGACAGAAATTAAGGAACACAACGTGGACGCCCGATATCCGCTGACCCTGCTCTACGACGCCGCCTGCCCGGTCTGCTCCCTGGAGATGGACCACTTGCGCGAACGCGACCACGACGGGCGCCTGGCCTTCGTCGACATCGCCGCGCCCGGCTTCGACGCCGCGGCCTTCGGCACGACGCTGGCCGCGCTGCACGCCGAAGTGCACGGCGTGCGCCCCGACGGCACGCACCTCATCGGCCTGTCGGCGCTGCGCGAAGCCTACGCCGCGGTCGGGCTGGGCTGGGTGCTGTCGGCCACCGCCTTCGGCCCGCTGGCACCGTGGTTCGACGCCGGCTATCGCGTCTTCGCGCGCTACCGGCAGCCGATCTCGCGCGCCGCGGCGCCGCTGATCGCCGCGCTGCGCGACCAACGCGCGCGCCGCTTCGCTGCCCGTGCGGCGCGTTGCCAGGCGGGCGCCTGCGCCGTATCGCCGGCCCGGCCGGGAGAAGCGTCATGAAGGTCTTGGTCTGCGGAGCCACGGGCTGCATCGGCAGCGCGGTCGTGCACGCGTTGCGTTCGCGCGGCCATCGCGTGCTCGAAGGCGGACGGCAGGCGCCGGTGCCGGTCGACTTCATGACGCCGGTGACGCCGGCCGCCTGGGCCGAGCGGCTGCAGCAGCTGGGCGTCGAAGCCATCGTCAACTGCGCCAGCATCCTGATGCCGTCGCACGGCCAATGCTTCGAACGCGTGCACGCGCAGGGGCCAATCGAGCTGTTCCGCGGCGGGGCGCTGGCCGGCGTGCGCCGCGTCGTGCAGATCTCGGCACTCGGCGACAGCGACACGCCTTACCTGCGCAGCAAGCGTGCGGCCGATGCCGCGCTGCTCGCCTTGCCGCTGGACGGCGTGGTGTTGCGGCCATCGCTCGTCTACGGCGCCGGCAGCGCCAGCGGCGCCCTGTTCGCCACGCTGGCCAGCCTGCCGGTCGTGGCCTTGCCGGGCAAAGGCGAACAGCAGCTGGCGCCGGTGCATGTCTACGAACTGGCCGAGATCGTGGCCCGGCTGGTCGAGCGCCGCAGCGCCGCCTGCGGCGTGTTCGAACTCGGCGGCGGCAGTGTGCTCGGCTATCGCGACATGCTGGCCGGCTACCGCACGGCGCTCGGCCTTGGCCCGGCGCTGTGGCTGCCCATGCCGCTGCCGTTGATGCACGCATCGGCCTGGATGGCCGAATGCCTGCCGCAACAGGTGTTCTGCCGCGACACGCTGCGCCTGCTGCAAGCCGGCAACGTGCCGGCGACGAATGCCGCGCCGGCGCTGCTGGGCCGGGCACCGACCGCGTTCGCAGCCGGATTGATGATCTCGCCGCCGCAGCCCTGGGTCGACCTGCGCGTGACGCTGGCGCCGCCGGTGGCGCTGGGCTTGCGGCTGTCGCTGGCCTTCATGTGGCTGTACACCGCGCTCATCAGCCTGGCGCTGCCGCAGACCTCCGGCGTGCTCGCGCTGTTGGCGCGCTGCGGCTTCGAAGGCCAGGCCGGCGTCGCGGTGCTGCTCGCGTCGTGCCTGCTGAACATCAGCCTCGGCACCTTGACCCTGTGGCGGCCCGCCGCTTGGCTGTATGCGCTGCAATGCGCCGCCGTGCTCGGCTACACCGGCACCGCGGCACTGAACATGCCCGAGCTGACCTTGGACCACTGCGGCCCGCTGGTGAAGAACCTGCCGGTGCTGATGGCCATCGTCGTGCTCTGGCTGGCGCGACCGGCGGCATCAGCGCAGGCTGACCGTCGCCCGCTTCCACGCCGCGTCCTGCCACTTGCCGAACAGCACCAGCAGTGACGGCGTGCTGGCCTGCTTGTCGACGGCCAGCGTGTCCAGCGCCAACACCTCGAAGCTGCGCTTGAAGCGGCCGTCGATGCGCGCCTCGCGCGCCAGCAGCAGCTTCGGCGTGCCCGGCACCCAGCCGGCGAATTCGACATAGCCGAGGCCGGGCTCGGCGGCCGCCGGCGGCAGCACGTCAACCGTCCAGCCATCGGCCTGCTGGCGGAACACCCACAGCTCGCGCCAGCCCGCCAGCGGCTGCACCGCCAGCGCCAGCGCGCGGCCACCGGGCTCGGCCCTGGCCGACGCCGCCCAGACGATGCCCCAGGTGCAGCGCCTGGCCAGCGGCGACTTCGCGCCGTGCGTAGCGTCGGTCAGCAGCACGCAGGTCTGGCCGGGCTCGCCGGCCTGCACCTGCACGCCCAGCCGGCCCGGCACGGCCAGCACCGGCTCGGCGGCCCAGCGCGAGGCGCCGACGCGCACCGCGGCTTCGCTGTAGTCGGCCTGGTCGTCGTCGGCGAGTTCGCTCTTGTCGACGCCGGCCAGTTCGTCGATGGCCCGCCGCGCGGCGCTGGCGGCCGGCTCGCCGCTGCGCGTGCGGTCGAAGGCGATGGCCGACCAGACGCCGGCACGGCGCAGCCGCAGCCGGTTCTTCAGCGTCTCGGGCAGCGCCGCGAACTGCGCCGCGTCGACGCGGTCCAGCACCTCGGCGCGCCAGCTGTCGAGCTGGCGGCGTTCGAGCGGGCGCAAGGCCGGGTCGACGCAATCGTGGCGCGTCAGCGCCAACGCGGCGCGGGCGCGCTGCTCGGCATTGGCAGCTAAAGCGGCGAAAGCCAGCACGCGGCGGAAGGCCTCGCCGTCATAGCACAGCTGCACCGCGCCGCCCTGTTCGTAGCTGGTGAAGCGCACGCCGTAGTTCGCCACCACCTCCAGGTGCGCGGCCACCGTCGCGCCGGCGGCGCGCTGCGAAGCCCGCCGCGCCAGCCGTTCGGCCATCGTGCCCAGTGCATCGAAAGGCTCGGCGCCGATGGCATTCGCAGGCGCCGCTTTCAGGTAGGCCGCAGCATAGGCGATGCCCAGCGCTTCGGCCCCTGGCTGCTCGCGCAGGTAGCGCAGCACGGCCAGCAGCTGCGGCGCGTCGTCGGGCTGCAGCTCGACGCTGCGCACCTGCGTCGCGCGGATGTAGCCGGCGCGTTCGCGGCGGTGGTCGTAGACCTGCAGGTGGTCGAGCCGGCGGCCGCGCACTTCGAGCAAGTCACCCTGCCACAGCTGGGCCTGCTGCGCCGCGCTGTCGCTGGGCGCGGCGCGCAGCGCCGAAGCGTCCTGCGTGACGATGGCAATCGATGCCAGGGCGGCGGCGAACATCATTCGCCCTCCTTCTTCTCGCCGACGTTGCCCACCAGCCCGGCGGTGATGAGCCGGCCGTCGGTGCCGGGCGGCGCGATGATGACCTGGATCTTGTCCGACAGCTTGTCGGCCACCGTCTTCTGGATCAGCAGCGGGTGCCGGCTGATCAGCTCGCCGTCGCGCGCCATCTGCTCGCTGGCGATCCTGCCGACACGCTCCATGCGGTAGGCCTCGGCATCGGCCAGCTTCTGCCGCGAATCGGCCTCGCCGGCGGCTTCGATGCGCCGCGCCTGCGCTTCGCCTTCGGCCGCCTTGATGCGCGACACCTTGGTCGCCTCGGCTTCGAGCTGGCGCTGCTCGATCTGCTTCTGCTTGAACGGCAGCACGTGGCGCATCGCGTCTTCCTGCGCCTTGGCCGCAATCACCTGCTCGGCCGCCGACGCCGCCGCCGCCGTCTCGCGGCGCACCTTGTCGGCCAGCGCGTCGAGCTCGGTTTCCTTGACGCGCTTGTCCTTCAGTTCGAGCGTGTAGCGCATCTTCTCGGTTTCCAGCTCTTCGGCCAGCAGCTTGTCCATGCCGCGCTTGTAGTCGTCGGGCAGATCGACCTTGCCCATCTGCACGCTGCGCAGCAGCAGGCCGTCGGCGCCGAGCTTGCCGCGCAGTTCGGTTTCGATCGCCTGCTGGATCTCGCCGCGCTTGCTGGAGAAGATCTCGCGCACCGTGTAGCGCGTCAGCACCTTGTAGATCACGCCTTGCACCGCCGGCTCGACGATCTGGCCGGCGATGTCGTCCGGCAGCGTACGGGCGACGCCGGCCACGCGCGCCGGGTCGAGCGCATAACGCACGGCGATGTCGACGCCGAAGGACAGGCCTTCGACCGACTGGAAGGCCGCGGCATGGGCCGCTGCCGGCCGGTAGACCTGGTCGCGCAGCGACAGGCGGCGCAGCTCGTGCAGCCCCGGCAGCACCCAGACCGAACCTTCGCGGAATTCGGTGCTGCCGCCGGTGAGCTGGTTGCTGCGTACCGCGACGTCGCCGCGCGGCACGTTCTGCACCGGCGGGTGCGTCACGATGGCCCAGGCGCCGAGCGCTGCAATGCCGATCGTCAGCAGCATGCGGCGCTGGCCCTTGACACCGGCGGTGCCGCGGTCGAAAGCGCTCTTCAGCGCGTAGGCGATGGGGATCAGTCTTTGCTTCATCGTGGGCTCCTCGGTTGGTGACCTGTTGGTGCTGCCCATTCTTCGAATCCACCCCGGAGCACTCAATGCAGCCGCGGGGCGACTTCGCTCCGGCCGCGGAAGAAACACTCACACCGCCTTCGCGAAGCCGCGCTCGATAATCCGGCCATGCCCAAAGTCGCCGTCATCGAGGACGACGTTCCGACCAGCAACCAGCTGCGCGGCTGGATCGCCGCGGCACGCCCCGGCATCGAAGTCCAGCAGTGGTTCACGCGCGACGAAGCCGAGGCCGCGCTCGAACGCGAGGCCTACGACGTCGTCGTGCTCGACATCGAACTCGGCCGCGAACGCCATGCCGGCGTGGCCATCATCAATGCCATCAACAAGCGCCGCGCCGGCACGCCGGTGCTGGTGGTGTCGGCCATGCCGGCGGCCATCTACCGCAGCATCATGAAGGCGCTGGACGCCTGGGACTACCTGCAGAAGACAACCTTCGACGAAGCCGAGTTCATCGAGACCTTCCTCGAAATCCTGCGCAGCGCGCGGCCCCACGCCGCCGCCACGACAGGCGCCACGGCCGAACTGTCGCTCGACCCGCTGCGCCAGAACGCGGCGCTGTGGCGCGGCCAGCGCGTCAACCTGCCGCTGACGGCGCAGCGCATCCTGGCCGCGCTGCACGCGCGCCGCGGCGACGTGGTGTCGTACGAAGACCTGTTCCTGGTCGTCAAGAGCGGGCGCAACCGCGACAACATCCGCAAGCACGTCAGCACCATCCGCGACGCCTTCCGCGAGATCGACCCCGGCTTCGACGGCATCGAAAACGTGCCGATGCGCGGCTTCCGCTGGGCGGGCACGAACGCATGAGCCCGCAGGCTTTGCCGAGGGCTCGTTCCCGCTCGGCGGGACCGGCCGAAGGCCGTAGGGTGCCCCATTGAAGTGGCGGCTGCCGGGGCGTGTGCCGTTCCGGCTGCGCGTCTTCTTCCGCGGCGCCTTCGCGCTGCTGGCGCTGGCCACGCTGGCACTCGCCGTCAACGTGCTGCAAGACGAAAAGCAGCGCGGCCACCGCAACTACGCCGACGGCCTGCGCCAGAACCAGGCACAGATCGCCGCGCGGCTGCGCCATCCCACCGGCCAGCTGATGCTGCTGAACCCGGGCCTGGCCGAACGCCCGGCCACGCCGGTGGCGCCGCTGGTGCTGCCGTTTTCGGCGCTCGACTTCGACGACCGCAACAAGGCCCAGCAAGCGGTGGAGATGGCCGGCTGCGCGCTGCAGTACCCCGATGCCGCGACGCTGTGCGCGGCCGTCGGCCACAACCCGTTCGCCGGCGGCTTTCTCTACCTCGTCGGCAGCTTCGCCAGCGGTGAACTCGTGCCGCACGCAACGGGCGACCTCGACCTCGGCCATGCGCACCGCGCGTTGGTCGAGGTGGCGATGCGCGGCCAGACCTGGCGCTGGATCGCACCCTACGAAGCCGGGCGCCTGACCGGCTTCGACGCCGACCAACCGCTGCAACCCCGCTCGCGCCCGGTGCGCGACTTCCGCGGCTGGCTGTGGCAGGACGCCCGCTGCCTGGATGCCGCGGACAGCAGCAGCGACGGCTGCCGCCGCCGCTCCTTCTTCTCGCTGCGGCTGCCGGTCGAGTTGTTCCGCGACGCGCTGAGCGCCCGGCCGCTGGTCTGGCCGCCGCCGGACCTGGCCCAGGTCATCGTGCGCGTGAAGGTGCTCGGCCCCGGCGACGGCACCCCGCTGTTCGACAGCGACGCGCCCGGCGCGACGCTGCCGTTTTCGCTGGCCGACCTGCAACCGCTGCTGCTGCCCGGCGAAACGCTGGCCGTGCGCCGCGAAGGCAGCAGCCAGGACCTGCTGCGGCTGACCGGCGCCGCCGCCTCGCAGGAGACCAGCTCGCCGTGGATCGACCGCCTGATCCGCCGCCTGCCGGTCGACGGCTACGACACGCCGCTGGCCGCGCGCGAAACCATCACCACGCCGCTGGGCCGCTACGAGCTGGTGCTGAGCGGCGACCTGCGCTCGGTGAACCGCCAGCTGGCCGCGGTGGCGACGCGGCTGTCGTGGTTCGTCGCCGCGATGCTGCTGGCGGTGCTGCTGACCTGGCTGGCGATCGAAGTGCGCATCATCCGCCGCGTCACGCTGCTGACCAAGCGCGCGGCCGCGGTGTCGACCGGCATGCGCGGCAGCACGTCGCTGGCGTCGCTGGACCTGTCGGACCTGCGCAGCAGCGACGAACTCGGCGTGCTCGCGCAAGGCCTGCAAGACCTGCTGCAGCGCGTCAACGAAGACCTGCGCCGCGAGCAGATCCGCGCCGAGCAGGAGAAGAACCTGTGGCACGCCGTCGGCCACGAGATCATGTCGCCGCTGCAGTCGCTGCTGGCCTTGCACGGCCAGCCCGGCGACGCGAGCGCGCGCTACATCACGCGCATGCAGCAGGCGGTGCGCGTGCTCTACGGGCAGGCATCGCCGAGCGAAGCCTTCGAGTCGACGACGCTGCAGCTGCAGACCGTCGACCTCGACGCCTTCCTCGGCATGGTGGCCGGCAACGCGCACTACATCGGCATCGCCGACGTCGTGTTCACGTCGGCCGGCCGGGCGCTGGCGGTGCATGCCGACGAACACTCGCTCGAAGACGTGGTCACGCACGTGCTGCGCAACGCCGACCGCTACCGCAACCCCGGCACGGCCATCCGCATCGGCCTGGCGATCGACGGCAACGAAGCCAAGGTCACGCTGCACAACGAAGGCCCGCCGATCGCCGCGGAGCCGGTCGAGCGCATCTTCGAATACGGCGTCTCCGACACGAACGGCGCCGAAGGCCACCGCGGCCAGGGCCTGTTCGTGGCCAAGACCTACATGGCCAAGATGGGCGGCACCATCGCCGCGCGCAACGTCGCCGGCGGCGTCGAGTTCACGCTGGCGCTGCAGCGCGCCGCCGGTGCCTGAGATCAGCAAACGGGCGGCGACGGAGCTCCTCGTTTGCCCTGTTATCCAATCAGCAACACGCCGTTACACTCGACGCGCGCGTCGCGCCGCGACGCGCCTGGAGTCATCTTCAAGAGGGAGGAATCAAATGACACTGCGCACCCTTCGTTCGCCGCTGTTGCTGTCACTGGCCTTGTCGCTGGGCGGCTGCGCCAGCATTGTTGGCAGCCCGACGCAAACCATCCCGATCGCCAGCACGCCGGGCGACGCCAAGATCAGCATCGTCGACGAAGCCGGCAAGGAAGTCTTCACCGGCAACACGCCGGCGTCGGCCACCCTGGAAAAGCACGCCGGCGGCTACTGGGCGAAGAAGAGCTACACGGTCACGATCACGAAAGACGGCTTCAAGCCGCAGACCATTCCCGTCACGGCGTCGGCCAACGGCTGGTACATCGTCGGCAACTTCTTCTTCGGCGGCGCGATCGGCTGGTTCGCCGTCGACCCGTTCAACGGCAAGATGTACACGCTGTCGCCCGACGCGGTCGACGCCAAGCTCGGCAGCGGTGCCAGCGCGCACAACAACAGCGCCACCGACGGCAGCATCACCATCGTGCTGCTGCAAGACGTGCCCGAGGCCTTGCGCGACCAGCTCGTCTTGCTGCGCTGACGGCAGCGTCTGACAAACTCCAACCATGGATGCTCCTCTGTGGTTGGTGATCGTCGGCGCGGCTGCGGCCGGCTTCGTGCAAGGCCTGTCGGGCTTCGGCTTCAGCCTCGTGGCCTTGAGCTTCTGGGCCTGGACGCTGGACCCGAAGCTGGCCGCGGTGCTGGCCGTCTTCGGCGGCCTGACGGGGCAGTTGCTGGCGGCCTTCACGGTGCGGCGCGGCTTCGATGCGAAGCGTGTGCTGCCCTTCATCGTCGGCGGCTTCGCCGGCCTGCCACTCGGGCTGTGGCTGCTGCCGCGCATCGACGCGGTGATCTTCCGCGCCTTCGTCGGCGGCCTGCTCGCGATCTGGTGCCCGATCATGCTGGCCGCGCGCTGGCTGCCGCACGTCACGGCCGGCGGCCGCATTGGCGATGGCGCAGCCGGCCTGATGGGCGGCGCGATGGGCCCGCTCGGCGGCTTCACCGGCGCGGTGCCGACGCTGTGGTGCACCCTGCGCGGCTTCGAACGCGACAGCCAGCGCGCCGTGGTGCAGAACTTCAACCTCGCGATGCTGGCGGTCACGATGCTCAGCTATCTGGCCGGCGGCATCGTCACGCGGCCGATGTGGCCGCTGATGGCCGTCGTCGCGCCGTCGCTGCTGCTGCCCGCGCTGCTCGGCATGAAGGTCTACGTCGGCATCAGCCCGGCGGCGTTCCGCAACATCGTGCTCGGGCTGCTGACGGCTTCGGGGGTGGCGATGCTTGCGAATGCGCTGCCGAAGTTGATCTAGCATCGCCCTCATGTCTGCGCAAGACCACGCCCACGACCACAGCGAACTCGGCGAAACCGAGCTTCGTGTGCGCGCGCTCGAATCCGTGCTCAGCGAAAAGGGCTACATCGACCCGGCCGCGCTGGACGCGTTGATCGACACCTACCAGACCCAGGTCGGCCCGCGCAACGGCGCGCGCGTGGTGGCGCGGGCCTGGGTCGACGCCGGCTTTCGCGCCTGGCTGGCACGCGACGCCAGTGCTGCGATCGCGTCGCTCGGCTACCAGGGCCGCCAGGGCGAACACATGGTGGCGGTGGAGAACACGCCGCAACTGCACAACCTGGTCGTCTGCACGCTGTGCAGTTGTTATCCATGGCCGGTGCTCGGCCTGCCGCCGACCTGGTACAAGAGCGCGCCCTACCGGTCGCGCGCGGTGAAAGACCCGCGCGGCGTGCTCGCCGACTTCGGCGTCGTGCTGCCGGCCGAGACCGAGATCCGCGTCTGGGACTCGACAGCCGAAGTGCGCTACCTGGTCATCCCGCAGCGTCCCGCCGGCACCGAAGGCTGCAGTGAAGAAGCGCTCGCGGCGCTGGTGACGCGCGACTCGATGATTGGCACCGGCCTGGCCTTGCCATGCGCCACGTCCTCCTGACCCTGCTGCTCGGCGCACTGCTGCTGCCCGGCTGCAGCGCGCAGCCCACGGCCGCGGCCGGCACCGCGCGCGTCGTCAAGGCCATCGGCTCGCTGCAGTGCAGCGGCGGCGGCACGCCGCTGCCCGTACTGTCGCGCCAGCTCGAAGACGCCGGCGTCACTGTCATCGCCGCCCGCTGCGGCAACGACGGCCGCATGCACGCCGCGCGCTGCGGCGGCGCCGACGGCCGCATCGGCATCTTCGAGATCCCGGCCAGTGCCACGCCTGCGGCCGAGAAGCTCGGCTTCGTCGCGCTGGCCAAGCTGCCCGACGCGCAGGCCACGCCCTGCCCCTGAGATGAGGCGTCCATTGCCAGCGCCAGCTTGCGGCTCGTTGCGGAAGTCCGGTGTCCGGCATCCGCGTCCGAGGCATGCGCGCGCCACGTCCGTGGCGGCAGGTCGCCGGCGGTACCTGCGTTCTCCGGCCCACGCTCGCGGAGATGAACCGCGGCGTGCCGAGAGCAACCCATCAACACCAGGGTTGGCACGGCACCGCCTTGGCGACCGCGAATGGGGCCTGCGCCCGCAGGCACCACCACCGCCCTGCAAGCACCACGGGTGGCGTGCCTGCCCGAACGCCACGCGCTGGGCGGGGTCGGCGGTTCGGGCATGCGGGCGCAGGCCCCATTCGCGGTCGCCCGCAGGGTGGTGCGCGAACCGGGTGTTGATGCGTTGCTGGCCGCACGCCGCGGTAGTCGCCCGCGAGCCCGGGCCGGAGAACGCGTGCCCGGGCCGCCGGCCCCTGGGCACGGTGCAAGCACGCGCACGCCCCGATAGACCGTCAGCAACGGGCCGTAAGCCACCGTTCGAACACGCCAAACGTTTCATGCGTCGCGGGTCGCGCCAAGCGTGGTGGAGCCGCTGACATGACACCCGCCAACACCTACACCAGCCACGCCGACCTCGGCGGCCAGCCGGGCCACGGCGCGGTCACGCCGGAACCCGAAGGCGAACTGTTCCACGCCGCGTGGGAGCCGCGCGCGCTGGCGCTGACCTTGGCGATGGGCGCGACCGGTGCCTGGAACATCGACGCCAGCCGCGCTGCACGCGAAACGCTGCCCGACTACGCCCGCCTGAGCTACTACGAGATCTGGCTCGCCGCCTTGCAGAAGCTGCTCGCCGAACGCGGCCTGCTGCAGGCCGACGAACTGGCGGCCGGCCATGCGCTGCACCCGGCGCTGTCGCTGCGGCGCAAGCTCGCCGCGGCCGACGTGCCTGCGGTGCTGGCCGCCGGCTCGCCCACCGTGCGCGCCAGCACGGCGCCGGCCGCCTTCGCCGTTGGCCAGGCGGTGCGGCTGCGCGCCGGTGCGGTGCCGCACCACACGCGGCTGCCGGGCTATGCACGCGGCAAACGCGGCGTCGTCGAACGGCTACATGGCATGCATGTCTTCGCCGACGCGCAGGCGCAAGGCCTGGGCGAGCAGCCGCAGTGGCTGTACACGGTGGTCTTCGACGGCGCCGAGCTGTGGGGCGCCGAGGCCCAGCCGGGCTTGAAAGTTTCGATCGACGCCTGGCAGCCCTATCTGGAGGCGGCATGACGCCCGAACGCCCGTTCACCGAACCCTGGCAGGCCCAGGCCTTCGCGATGGTGCTGTCGCTGCACGCGCGCGGCCTCTTCAGCTGGCGCGAATGGGCCGACACGCTGGCCGCGCAGATCGCCCGCGCGCAGGCCGATGGCGACGCCGATCTCGGCGATACCTACTACCGGCATTGGCTGGCTGCGCTGGAAACGATCGTCGCCGCCAAGGGCATCAGCAGCCGCGATGAACTCGAACGCTACCGCGCCGCCTGGGACCACGCCGCCGACCGCACGCCGCACGGCCAGCCGATCACGCTGCGCGACGACGACTTCGCCGCGCCGCCCTGACTGCGCCGACCTCAGTGATAGCGCCCCGAGCGGCCTGACGGCGGCCGCGGCTCGCCGGCGGCCGGCTTCGGCTTGGTCTTGCTGTCGGCATTGGCCAGCAAGGCCTTGCCGGTGACGCCGGCGAACAGCGCCGCCGCGCGCACCTTGATCTCGAGCAGCTCGCTGGCGCTGACCGAGTACTGGCCCGTGACCGCATTCACCTCGACGCGGAACTCGACGTCCTTGCCGTCGTTGGACAGCACGCCGCTGGTGAATTCGTAGTCTTCGCTCTCGAAGGGCAGGCCCTGGGTCTCGAAGTCGTAGTCCTGGTATTCGATGCGGTGGATCTCGCCGCTGGACAGGTTCAGTTGGCCGGTCGAACGGATGACCTCGTCGGTCAGTTCGTCGGTAATGGCAATCGGCACCTTCAGATCCACAGCAAACACCCCAGGCTCAAAACCCCGATTTTGCCCCTGATCGTGCGCCTGCGGCGACACTGGCGGCCATGGACTTGCTGATGCGTCTGATTGCCGACTACGGCCTGTGGTTCGTCTTCGTCAACGCCCTCGTCGAACAGCTCGGTGCGCCGCTGCCGGCCTACCCGATGCTGCTGGTGACGGGTGCGCTGGCGGCGCGCGGCCAGCTCGGCGTGCCGGCGCTGCTGGCCACCGCCGTGGCCGCCTGCCTGCTGGCCGACACGGCGTGGTACCTCATCGGCCGCTGGCTCGGGCGGCGCGTGCTGCGCCTGCTGTGCCGCATTTCGCTGTCGCCCGACGGCTGCGTGCGCCAGACCGAAACGATCTTCGCGCGCTTCGGCCCGGCTTCGTTGATGGTCGCCAAGTTCGTGCCCGGCTTCGCGTCGGTGGCCACCGCGCTGGCCGGCGCGATGCGCATCCCGCGCGGCCCCTTCCTGCTGTTCGACACCATCGGCGCCACGCTGTGGGTCGGCGTTGCACTGGCGCTGGGCTGGCTGTTCTCGCCGGCCATCGAAGACATCATCGGCACGCTGGCCGAACTCGGCAAATGGGGCTTGATGCTGCTGGCGCTGGCCATTGGGTTGTTCATCGCCGCCAAGTGGTGGCAGCGCTACCGCTTCGAGCTGCAGCTGCGCGTGGCGCGGGTCTCGGTCGATTCGCTCGGCGAGCTGCTCGACCGCGGCGAGCCGCCGCTGATCGTCGACGTGCGGCCGGCCGCGTCGCGCGACGAAGGGCGCATTCCCGGCGCCATCGCGTCGCTCGGCGAAACGCTGACGCCGGAACTGCTGGCGCACCCGAAGGACGCGCTCGTCGTCGTCTACTGCGCCTGCCCGAACGACGCCTCGGCCGTGCTGACCGCGCGCCGGCTGCTGCAGCACGGCTTTCGCAACGTGCGCCCGCTGGCCGGCGGCATCGACGCCTGGACGGCCGCCGGCCGCAGCGTCGAAGTCACCACACCGTGATCGGGTCGCCGGCGGCCATCGCCGAGCCGGGCTTGCAGTCGAAGCTGGCGGCGAAGGCCGGCGTGTTCGACAACGGCCCCAGCACGCGGTACGCCCCGGGCGAGTGGCTGTCGGTGCGCAGCTGGTTGACGAGCGCCTCGACGCGCATCTTCGAGCGCCAGATCGTCGCGTACGACACGAAGAAGCGCTGCTCCGGCCGCAGCCCGTCGAGGCTGGATTTGTCGCCGCTGCGCGCCAGCGCGATCTGCAGCGCGTCGAAGGCGATCTGCACGCCCGACAGGTCGGAGATGTTCTCGCCCAGCGTCTGGCGGCCGGCGATGCGCACGCCGGGCGCCGGCTCGTAGCCGTCGTACAGCGCGGCCACGCGGTCGGCGCGGGCGCGGTAGGCGGCGGCGTCTTCGGCAGTCCACCAGTCGGCGAGGTTGCCGTCGGCGTCGAACTGGCGGCCGCGGTCGTCGAAGTGGTGCGTGATCTCGTGGCCGATGACGGCGCCGATGCCGCCGTAGTTGACGGCGTCGTCGGCGTTCTCGTCGAAGAACGGCGGCTGCAGGATGGCCGCCGGGAAGACGATGTCGTTCAACCCGCCGGCGAAGGCGTTGACGATGTGCGGCGACGTGAACCAGCGTGTGCGGTCGACCGGCTGGTCCAGGTCGGCCAGGCGCTGCGCGCTGAACCATTCGGCCATGCGCAGCGCGTTGCCGGCGTAGTCGTCGCTGGCCAGCTGCAGGCCTTCGTATTGGCGCCACTGCGCCGGCGCGCCGACCTTGGGTACCAGCGCGTCCAGCTTGGCCAGCGCGCGCGCCTTCGTCGGCTCGCTCATCCAGGCCAGCTTCTCGATGCGCGCGCGCATCGCGGCCTTGATGTCGGCCACCAGCAGCAGCGCCCGCTCCTGCGCGCGCGGCGAGAAGGCGCGCGCCACGTAGAGCTCGCCCAGACCTTCGGCGATCGGGCTGGCGCCGATGTCCTGCACCACGCGCTCGGCGCGCGCCAGCGGCTGGCGCAGGCCGCGCAGCGCCGTGTCGCGGTAGTCGAAGCGGGCCTGCACGTAGGCCTGCGGCAGCCGCAGCGCCAGCGCGTCGAGCAGGCGCACGCGCAGGTAGCTGCGCCAGCTGGCCATCGGTGCATCGGCAGCGAGCTTGGCCACGGCCTTCGCGAATACCGGCTCGGTGAGCACGAAGACCGGGCCGTCGCTGCTGCGGCCGGTGTAGGCCGCGACCAGCGCCGCCCAGTCCAGCCCGGGCGCCGCGGCCGTCAGCGTGGCCGCGGTAAACGGGTTGTAGACGGCATTCGGGTCGCGCTGCTCGGCGCGCGTCATCGTGGCTTCGGCGAGCTGCGTTTCGAAGGCCAGCAAGGCATCGACGGTGTCGTCGCCCGGCGCGGCGCCGGACAGCTCGAGCAGCCGGCGCGCGTAGACGCGGTAGGCGTCGCGCGCGCGGCGCGTGTGCTCGTCGTCGCCGAAGTAGTCGCCGCGGTCGGGCAGGCCCAGGCCGGCCGCGCGCAGCGACAGCGCGTAGCGGCGCTTGTCCTTGGCATCGGGCTGGACGCTGAAGCCCAGCGGCGCGGCCACCTGCACGCGGGCCAGCGCGGCCAGCAGCGGCGGCAGATCGGCCGGCACTTTCAGCGCATCGATGCCCGCCAGCAGCGGCGCCAAGGCGCGCAACCCTTGCGCTTCGGTCGCCTTCTCGTCGAGGCCGGCTGCGTAGTCGGTGGCCACCAGGCGCAGCCCCGGCGTCGTCTGCAGCTCGGGCCGCGCAGCGATCTCGGTCAGCGCCTGCCACAGCAGCCGGCTGCCGTCGACACGCAGCGCGTCGAAGCTGCCGATGCGCGCGCGCTCGGCCGGCAGCTCGGTGGCGGCCAGCCAGCGTGCGTTGACGTAGCCGTAGAAATCGCTGCAGGCATCGATCTCGGGCGCCAGCGCCTTCGTGTCGATGGCGCCGGCGGGCGCGCTCAGGATCAGCGCGCAGGCGCCGAGTCGGGTCTTCCACATACCGCCAGCGTAGCCGATGCCGGCCTTGCGCGTGCCAGCAGGCCATTCGCCAGCGCCGTGCCGAGCAGGATGACACCGCAGCCGATCAGCAGCGCGCGATCGGGTCTTTCGTCCAGGACGAGCGCGCCGAGCGCCAGCGCCGACACCGGGATCAGAAAGGTCACCGTCAGTGCCCGTGTCGAACCGACGCGCGCGATGAGCCGGAAGAACACGATGTAGGCCGCCGCGGTGCCCACCAGCGCCAGCAGCAGCGCGCTGCCCCAGGCCTGCGCCGACGGCAGGGCCGACGGCCACCACACCACCGCCGGCACAGCCAGCGCCAGGCCGGCCGCGAGCTGGCTGCCGGCGGCCACCGCCAGCGGCGGCACGCCGGCCAGGCGCCGCCGCGTGTACGGCACCGAGAAGCCGTAGCCCAAGGTCGCGGCCAGGCAGGCGGCGATTGCCAACGCCTGCGCCGGGTCGTCCATCAGCAGCGCGCCTTGGCTGCGCGTCCAGGCCAGCCCGAACACGCCCAGCAGGCCCAGTGCCAGCCCGGCCCAGCGCAACGCCGGCAAGCGTTCACCCCACCAGCCGGCCGCGATGGCGGCGCCGAACAGCGGCGCTGCGGCACCGAACACCGACGACAGCCCGGTGGCGATGTGCGTGCTGGCATAGGCGAAACAGACGAAAGGCAGCGCCGAGTTCGTCAACCCGACAACGGCCAGCGCGCGCCAGTGTCGGCGCAGCAGCGGAAGCTGCCCGCTGCGCGCCAGCAGCGCCAGCAGCAGCGCCGCCGCCAGCGAAGCGCGCAGACCGGCCAGCGGCACCGCGCCGAACTCGCCGGCCGCATGCATCAGCAGGTAGGAGCTGCCCCAGACCAGCGACAGGCCGAGCAGCGCAGCCGCGTCGCGGAGCTTCATGGCGCCTTGGAAACGATCGAACATGGAAACACCCCCTTGCATTCGAAGGCCACAGCATCGCGCGGGTCATGGCTCCTGAACAGACCCAAGACTTGTCACTTTCAAGGATCCAATCGTCCCATCCACAACCGATCGTGGAAGCCTTTGCGGCAAGAACTGCCGATTCGCCGCGGGCCTTCCTGGGGCGGCCCGCGGGAACGCGCCCTGCCGCGAACCCGGTGAGGCACGGTGCCTGAGCGAAGGAGCGCCCATGTTGTGCAGCATCCAGCAACTCGACGGCTTCCAGCTGGCCGCCAGCGACGGCGTCATCGGCCACGCCCGCGAGCTTTACTTCGACGACGAACAATGGGTCGTCCGGCACGTGGTGGCCGACACCGGCGGCTGGCTGTCGGTGCGCAAGGTGCTGATCTCGCCGCACGCCATCGTGCGCATCGACGCCGCGCGGCGGCAGCTCGACGTGGCCTTGTCGCGCCGGCAGATCCAGGACGCACCCGGCATCGACACCGACCGGCCGGTGACGCGCCAGCAAGAGATTCCGTACTACGACCACTACGGCTACCCGTACTACTGGGCCGGCAGCGGCCTGTGGGGCGTGGAGGCGCTGCCGCAGGCCGGCGAGCCGTTGCTCGGCTCGCAGCGCGGCGCCGGACTGCCCGACGAAGTGGCCGAGGCCATCGCGGTGGCCGAGCGCGCCGCGGCCGACGGGCACCTGCGCAGCAGCGCCGAGGTGATCGGCTACGACGTCGAGGCCAGCGACGGCGCCATCGGCCACATCGCGGACTTCCTGTTCGACGACCGCTCGTGGCAGATCCGCTATGCCGTGGTCGACACGCGCCACTGGCTGCCGGGGCGGCGCGTGCTGGTGCCGCCGCGCTCGATCATCAACATGGACTGGAACAAGCGCCGCGCCCACTTCCAGCTGACGCGCGCAACGGTCGAGGCCAGCCCGCCATACCGGCACGGCACGGCGCCGACGCGCGAATACGAAGCCAGCGTGCAACGCCACTACGAGGGCTGGCTTTGACGCCGCCAACACCTGCGCGCCGCCTCGCCAGTGCCGGGCCGGGGGCGACGTTCGATCTTCGACGGCCCGGCTGGAGTCCATGATGGCCAAGACCGTGAAACCCATTCCCGATGGCTACACCACCGTGACGCCCTACCTCACCGTGAACGACGCGGCGCGGGCGATCGAGTTCTACAAACAGGCCTTCGGTGCCGAAGAGTCCATGCGGCTGGCGCAGCCCGACGGCAAGCTGGCCCACGCCGAGATCCGCATCGGCGGCTCGGCGATCATGCTGCACGACGAAGCGCCGAAGTGGCAGGCGCTGAGCCCGAAGACGATCGGCGGCACGGCCAGCAGCATCATGCTGTACGTGCGCGACGCCGACGCCGTGATCGAACGCGCGCTGAAGGCCGGCGCAACGCTGAACATGGCTGCCGCCGACCAGTTCTACGGCGACCGCTGCGGCAACGTCACCGACCCGTTCGGCCACAAGTGGATCATTGCAACGCACGTCGAGGACGTGCCACCGGCCGAGGTGCGGCAGCGCGCGGCAAAGCTGTTCCAGCAGCAGCAGGGCTGAAGCCAGCAGCCCGGCGGTGCCGGGCGCTATGCTGCAGAACCCCGACCCGGCGAAGGCATGGCGCACGATGGAAGCCCTGACGAAGATGGTCCCGTTCGACATCCAGGCATTGCAACAACAGGCCAACGACGGCTGACCGGCGCCGTTGGCCGACACCGCGTTCGCGCTGCCGCTGGCCCTGCCGCCGCCGGGCACGCGTGAACGCGCGCGCTCGCTGCACGAGCAGCTCAAGGCCGCCATGCTCGACGGCCGGCTGCCGCCGGGCGCGCGGCTACCGTCGACACGCGCGCTCGCCGCGAGCCTGGGTGTTTCGCGCAACACCGTCATCGCCGTCTACGACCGGCTGCTCGCCGACGGCTACATCAGCGCGGCCGGCGCCGACGGCACGCGCGTGGCCGCACTGCTGCCGCAGCGGCCCGCCGCGGCGCGCCAACGCCAGACACCGGCCGCAGCCGAAACGCGCCTGGCCGCGTTCTGGCGCGACGCCGCGTTCCCCGCACATGGCGTCGGGCCGGCACCGGCGCTCGACTTCCGCCTCGGCCAGCCCGACTGGCGGCAACTGCCCTTCGACATCTGGACGCGCCTGGCCGCACGCAGCGCGCGCACGCTGGCACGCGGCGGTGCCGGTTATGCCGACGCGGCCGGCCTGCCGGCGCTGCGTGCCGCGATTGCGGGCCACGCAGCCTTCACGCGTGCGGTGGCCTGCGGGCCCGACGACGTCATCGTCACCGGTGGCGCGCAGCAGGCCTTCGACCTGCTGGCGCGCGTGCTCGTCGCGCCCGGCCGCAGCGTGGTGGCGCTGGAAGACCCGGGCTACCCGCCGCTGCGCGCCGCCTTCCAGGCCCAGGGCGCCGTGCTCGCCGGCGTGCCGGTCGACGCCGAAGGCCTGGTCGTCGAGCGGCTGCCGGCCGACGCCCGCGTCGTCTGCGTGACGCCGTCGCACCAGTTTCCGCTCGGCGTGGCGATGTCGGCGCGGCGCCGCGCCGAGCTGCTGGCGTGGGCGCGCGCGCACGGTGCCTGCATCGTCGAAGACGACTACGACGGCGAGTTTCGCTACGGCGGCCGCGCGCTCGACGCGCTGCAGACGCTGGACGGCGGCGACGCCGTGTTCTACGTCGGCACCTTCTCGAAGAGCCTGTTCCCGTCGCTGCGGCTGGGCTACGTGGTCGCGCCGGCCTGGGCCGCTGCGGCCTTGCAGGCGGCCAAGCGCATTGCCGACCTGCATGCCGACGTGGCGGCACAGCAGACGCTGGCCGACTTCATCGGCGAAGGCCATCTCGCGCGCCACGTGCGCAAGATGCGCCGCCTGTACGACGCACGGCGGCAGGCGCTGCTGGCCGCGCTGGCGCGGCACGGCGGTGCGCGGCTGCAGCCGGTGCAGGCCTGGGCCGGGCTGCATGTGTCGGCGCTGTGGGCAGCAGGCCCGGTGCCGAAGGGGCTGGTCGAGCGCGCAGCCGCACGCGGCATCGGCGTCGAAACGCTGGAGCGTTATGCCTGGGCCGGCGCGGCGCAGCGCGGGCTGGCCTTCAGCTTCGCGTTGGTCGAGGCCGGGCAGATCGACGCTGCCGTCGCGGCCTTGTTCAGGCCGTGACGACACCGGCCGTCAGACCACCAGCCGCACCGGCTGCGTCAGCCGCTCGGGCACCAGCAGCGCCGTCATCTCGGCGCGGGTCATGATGCCCAGCGACTCGGCCACTTCGGCGATGGTGCCGCCGGTGGCGAGCGCCGTCTTGGCGATCAGCGCCGCCTTTTCGTAGCCGATGATCGGGTTCAGCGCCGTCACCAGCGTCACCGATTCGGCCACGCGCTTGGCCAGCACCGCGTGGTTGGCCTGAATGCCTTCGACGCAGTTGACCTGCAGCGTCTTGCAGGCCTGCGTCAGGTGCTTCACGCTCTTGTGGATGGCCCAGCCCATGATGGGCTCGAAGGCGTTCAGCTGCAGCTGGCCGGCCTCGGACGCCATCGTGATGGTCACGTCGTTGCCGATGACCTCGAACGCGACCTGGTTCATCACTTCCGGGATCACCGGGTTCACCTTGCCCGGCATGATCGACGAGCCGGCCTGCCGCGGCGGCAGCTTGATGTCGCCGAAGCCGGCCTGCGGGCCGCTGGACAGCAGGCGCAGGTCGTTGCAGACCTTGCTGAGCTTGCAGGCCACGCGCTTCAGCACGCCCGACAGCTGCACGAAGGAGCCGGTGTCCTGCGTCGCCTCGACCAGGTTCTCGGCCTTCACCACCGGCACGCCGCTGGCCTGCGCCAGCAGCGGGATCACCATCTCGGCATAACCGGCCGGCGCGTTGATGCCGGTGCCGATGGCCGTGGCGCCGAGGTTGACTTCGATGATCAGCTGGCGCGCTTCGCGCAGCCGCTGTTCGTCTTCGCCGATCATGATCGCGAAGGCCAGGAACTCCTGGCCCAGGGTCATCGGCACGGCGTCCTGCAGCTGCGTGCGGCCGATCTTCAGCACGGTCTTGAATTCGGCGGCCTTGGCTTCGAAAGCTCCGCGCAGGTCGGCCATGGCGCCGAGCAGCGCTTCGATGCCGAACCAGGCCGACACGCGCAGCGCCGTCGGGTAGACGTCGTTCGTGCTCTGCGACGCGTTGACGTGGTCGTTCGGGTGCAGCACGTCGTAGCGGCCCTTCTCGAAGCCCAGGTGCTCGAGCGCGCGGTTCGCGATGACCTCGTTCGCGTTCATGTTCGTCGACGTGCCGGCGCCGCCCTGGATGACGTCGACGACGAACTGGTCGAGCAAGGCGCCGCCGATCAGCTCGTCGCAGGCGCGCACGATGGCCCCGCACTGCGGCTTCGTGATCACGCCGAGCTGGGCATTCGTCTGCGCGGCGGCCTTCTTCACGAAGGCCAGTGCGCGCACCAGCTCGGGCATCTGCGCCACCGTCTCGCCGGAGATCGGAAAGTTGTCGACGGCGCGGGCGCTGTGCACGCCCCAGTACGCTGCCGCGGGAATGTCCTTCTCGCCGAGAAAGTCGCTTTCGCGACGTGTGGCCGTGGTCATGGAAGCTCCTTCAGTACTGCCAGAAAATGCGCTGCAGTTCTTTCGTGTCGCTGGTTTTCGTCAGCGCCAGCGCGGCCAGGATCTTCGCCTTCTGCGGGTTCAGATCATGCGCCACGACCCAGTCGTACTTGTCGTCGGGCTGTTCGGAATTGCGCAGCACGAAGCCGTCGGGCACCCGCGCCGAGCGGATGATCTGGACGCCGCTTTCGCGCAGCTTGCGCAAGCTCGCCACGCCGTAGTCGGGCACCGAGCCGTTGCCGGTGCCGGCGTGAATGATGGCTTTCGCGCCCGCCTTGCCGGCGGCTTCGGCCAGCGCCGTGCCCATCTCGCCCGAGCCGTAGATGATGGAGACCATCGGCAGGCTGTCGATCTTCTCGATGTCGAATTCGCTGGCCATCGTGTGGCGCTTCACCGGCGCGCGGAACCAGTAGGTCCGGCCTTCGACCACCGAGCCCAGAGCGCCCCACTGGCTGCCAAAGGCGTTGGTCTTGATGTTGATGCGCTTGCCGGCGTCGCGGCCGCTCAGGATGTCGTCGTTCATGACGATCAGCGCGCCCATGCCGCGCGACGACTTGTCGGCCGCCACCGCCACCGCGTCGTAGAGGTTCAGCGTACCGTCGGCCGACATCGCCGTGCCCGGCCGCATGGAGCCGACCACGACGATGGGTTTGTCGGTGTGCACCACCAGGGTCAGGAAGTACGAGGTTTCTTCCAGCGTGTCGGTGCCGTGGGTGATGACGATGCCGTCGACGCCGGGGTCTTTGGCCAGCGCTGCGACGCGCTTGCCGAGCACGATCAGCTTCTCGTTGGTGAAGCTCTCGGACGCGATCTGGAACACCTGCTCGCCGCGCACGTTGGCGATGTCAGCCAGTTCCGGCACGCCGGCGATCAGCTTGTCGACCGGCACCTTGGCGGCCTGGTAGGTGGCGCTGTTGGCGGCGCTGGCGCCGGCGCCGGCGATGGTGCCGCCGGTGGCGAGCACGACGATGTTGGCTTTGGTCTGTGCGAAGGCGGCCAGTGCGCTGGACAACACCAGGGCGGCCAGGCCGCGGATCAAACGGGTACGGCGGGACATGAATTTCTCCGTGACAAGAAGGAAGGTGGGCTCAAAGCCCAAGGCAAATTCCAGAACAGCCTTCACCGCAGAGGGGCAGAGGGCGCAGAGGCAACGCGGAGGAAATTCAATGTCTTTCTCTGCGTTCCTCTGCGCACTCCGCCCCTCCGCGGTGAATGACTTCTCGAATTCATGAGTTCTCTCGACCGCTCACTCGGTGCGCGCCACCATGGTCTGGATGATGGTTTCGAGCTGCGGGCTCATCGGCAGGTCCAGGCTCACGCCCGAAGGCAGCTTGCGCAGGAACCAGCGGTTGTAGCGACGCTCGATCTCGCGGTCTTCGGCGAGCTGGTGGAAGCTGTCGTTGATCAGCCGGGCCAGTTGCGTGTCGCCCTTGCGGAACATCACGCCATACGGGTCGTACGACAGGAACTCGCCGGTGACGACGTATTCGCCCTGCAGCTTGTTCTGCGCCAGCAGCCCGTACAGCAGCACGTCGTCGGTGGCGAAGGCGTCGACCTGGCCGGCGGTGAGCAGCGCGAACGACGCCGCATGGTCGGCCGCGACGCTCAGATCCAGCGCGATCTTGAACTTGGCGGCCAGCTCGCGCATCGTCTTCTCGTTCGTGGTGCCGGCCGTCACCACCACCTTCTTGCCGGCCAGGTCGCGGAAGGACTTGATCGCCGAGCCCTTCTTCACCAGCAGCTTGGTGCCGGAGACGAACATCGTCGGCGAGAAGCTGACCTGCTTCTGGCGCTCCAGGTTGTTGGTGGTGGAGCCGCATTCCAGGTCGACCTGGCCCGACACCACCGCCGGGATGCGCGACTCGGACGTCACCGGCACCCACTTGATGTTGATCGTGCGGCCCAGCTCTTCGCTGATGGCGTCGACCAGCAGCTTGCACAGGTCGACCGAATAGCCGATCGGCTCGCCGCGCGCCGAGCGGTAGGAAAACGGGATCGACGACTCGCGGTGGCCGAGCGTGATGACGCCGCTTTCGCGCACCTTGGCCAGCGTGCCGGTCAGCAGTGCCGGGTCGGTTTGCGCCGCGACCGGCATGGCAACGAGCGCCAGCCCGAATGCCAGCCCCAACACCGCCGCGGCTTGGCGAAGCCCGCCCATCATGCGTGGCCAGCCTGCGGCACGGCCAGGTCCAGCGTGCGCGCATTGGCTTCGGCTTCGGTTTCGGGCAGCAGCTCGCCTTCCCACTTCGCGACCACGGCGGTGGCGATCGAGTTGCCGACGGCGTTCGTCGCCGAACGGCCCATGTCGAGGAAGGTGTCCACGCCCAGGATCAGCAGCAACCCGGCTTCGGGGATGTTGAACTGGTTCAGCGTGGCCGCAATCACCACCAGCGAAGCGCGCGGCACGCCGGCCATGCCCTTGGACGTGAGCATCAGGATCAGCAGCATCGTGATCTGCGTGCCCAGCGGCAACGCGATGCCGTAGGCCTGCGCGATGAACAGCACGGCGAAGGTGCAGTACATCATCGAGCCGTCGAGGTTGAACGAATACCCCATCGGCATCACGAAGCTCGAGATCTTGCGCTTGACGCCGAAGCGGTCCAGCGCGTCGAGGATCTTCGGGTACGCCGCTTCGGAGCTGGCGGTGGCGAAGGACAGCAGGAAGGCTTCCTTGATCAGCACCAGCAGCTTGAACACGCGCGGCCCGAGGAACAGGAAGCCGGCGCCGACGAGTACGCCCCAGAGCAGGAACAGGCCGATGTAGAAGTCGCCCATGAAGACGGCGAACTTGAGCAGGATCTCCAGGCCGTTGACGGCCACCGTGGCGGCCATCGCCGCCAGCACGGCCAGCGGCGCCAGCTTCATCACGTAGCCGGTGATTTTCAGCATGGCGTGCGCGAGTTCGTCGATGGCGGCCACCAGCGTCTTGGCCTTTTCGCCCAGGGCAGCGAGCGCGACGCCGAAGAACATCGAGAACACGACGATCTGCAGGATCTCGTTGTTCGCCATCGCCTCGGCGAAGGACTTCGGCACCAGGTGGCTGACGAAGTCCTTCAACGTGAACTTCGACGTGGCCAGGTTCGCCGACGCGCCGATGTCGGGCAGCGGCAGCCCCAGGTTCTTGCCCGGCTCCAGCAGGTTGGCCATGACCAGGCCGAGGATCAGCGACACCAGCGACGCGGTGACGAACCAGCCCAGCGCCTTGCCGAACACGCGCCCCACCGACTTGGCGTCGCCCATGTGCGCGATGCCCACCACCAGCGTCGAGAACACCAGCGGCCCGATCAGCATCTTGATCAGCCGCAGGAACACGTCGGACATGATCGACACGTAACCGGCAATCTGCGCGGCCGACTTCTTGTCGGGGAAGCTGGTGAAGATCATGTAGCCGACGACGATGCCGATCACCATGGCGATCAGGATCGAGGCTGCAGGTGGCAGTTTCTTCTTCATGCGGGGGTTCCTCTTGGCGACAGGGGGTGCTTTTTTGCAGCGCCGACTTTAGATTCAGTCCCGCCGAGCCGCCAATGCCGTATCTACCTCGGACGCTGCATTTGCTGCATGACCGATGAGGGTAAACACTGTGTCGCGGAACGCCCCGATGCGGCGCACGCGAGTCAGGGCACGGCCTTGGTAGCAAGGCGCGCGCCATGACGGGCTGCACGCTCCCGCGGCAACCCGTCAGAGAAAAGTAGCGCTGTCTAGATGCGCACGGCGCCGCTGCCGAGCAGGCCGACGACGCCGATCAGGATCAGGTAGACGGCGACGATGAAGTTCAGCAGCTTGGGCATGACGAGGATCAGGATGCCCGCCAGCAGCGAGATGATGGGCGTCAGCGCGAGGTGCACGTTCATGGCTTCATGCCCTGCGGCCGGAGATCAGCTGGAACAGCACCATCACGACCGCCACCACCAGCAAGATGTGCAGCAGCCCGCCGGCGGTGAACGACGTCACCGCACCGAGAACCCAAAGAAGCAGCAGGACGAGGGCGATTGTGTAGAGCACGGTGATCTCCGGTGGTGAGGTGAGCCAGCATCGGCCACCGTGCAGCACCGCACCATCAGCGCAGCCGCCGACCGCTTGTAGGCCCGGTCCGACCGGGCGCGCGGCCGACCTACCCGTTCGCCCCGAAGCGCGCCTCGGCCTGGCGCCTGAACTCCTTCGGCGTCTGGCCCTTGATCTGCAGGAAGCGGCGGTTGAAGTTGGCGACGTTGTTGAAGCCGACGTCGTAGCAGACGTTGGTGATGTAGCGGTCAGTCTCCATCAGCAGCTGGCAGGCCTTGTTGATGCGCAGCCGGTTCACGAAGTCGGTGAAGGTGTTGCCGGTGGCGCGGCGGAAGTAGCGCGAGAAGCTGCTTTCGCTCATGCCCACGCGCTGGCACAGCTCGGCCATCGCGAAAGGCTCGCTGTAGTGCGCGCTCAGGAAGTCGACGATGCCGCTGATGCGCGCCAGCGCCGCGTCGTCGTCGAAGCTCTGCAGCTGCACCGTGCTGAGCAGCCGGTAGTCGGTGCAGCGCGTCAGCTCGCCGAGGAATTCGGCGAACTCGGCGAAGCGCTGCAGCCCGTGCTTCAGCTTGATGCGGTCGAAGCGTTCGCGCGCGCGTTCGGACAGGCCGAAGAACTCGATGCCGTGGCGCGCCCGCTCCAGCAGCGGCAGCAGCTCGGCCATCTCGGGGATCAGCGCCGCGGCCTGGCGCAGCGGCGCGTCGGGAAACTGCAGCACCATGTCGCGCAAGGCCACGCCTTCGGGCGGCACGTCGGTGCTGATCCAGTTGTGCGGCAGCCGCGGGCCGGTCAGCACCAGGTGGCCGGGTTCGAACTGGCCGATGTAGTCGCCGACGAAGACCTTGCCGCGCGTGGCCACGATCAGGTGCAGCTCGTATTCCTCGTGGTAGTGCCAGCGCACCAGCGGGTTCGGGAAGCCGTGCTCCAGGCAGCGCACATGGCCGTAGCTGCCCGCCGGCTCGTAGCCGAGGTTCGGCGTGCGGCCGACATCGTGTTCGAGTTCGGGGCTGCGGCTGCGTGGGCTCATCGCTAACTCATGACGTTGCCACCATCGACGTTGATCGTCTGCGCGGTGATGTACGCCGATTCTGCGCCGGCCAGGAAGATCGCGGCGCCGGCGATGTCCTGCGGCACGCCCATGCGGCCCAGCGGCACGGCCAGGCCGACGGCCTTCTTCTTCTCGCCCAAGGCCAGGCCTTCGTACTTCGCGAACAAGGCGTCGACCTCGGCCCACATCGGCGTGTCGACCACGCCCGGCGCGATGGCGTTGACGCGGATGCCGTGCGGCGCCATCGCCAGCGCCGCGCTCTGCGTGTAGCTGATCACCGCGGCCTTGCTGGCGCAGTAGTGCGCCACCAGCGCTTCGCCGCGGCGCCCGGCCTGCGACGCCAGGTTGATGATGCTGCCGCGGCGCCCGGCCGCCACCATCTGCGCCAGCACCGCCTGCATCACGAAGAACAGGCCCTTGACGTTGACGTCGAAGAGGCGCTGGTAGCTGCTTTCGCTGGCTTCGAGCAGCGGTGCCAGGTCGAAGACGGCGGCGTTGTTGAACAGGATGTCGATGCTGCCGAAGCGCTGCGCGGCGTTGTCCACCAGCGCCGGCAGGCGGTCGACCTTCGTGATGTCGGCGCCGAGGTAGGCCGCGCGCTGCGGATGTTCGGCCAGCAGCGCGGCAACGCCGGCCGATGGCACCGGCGACAGGTCGACCAGCGTGCACGCCGCGCCTTCGGCGAGAAAGCCCGCCGCGACCGCCAGCCCGATGCCGCCGCCGGCGCCGGTGAGCAGCGCGTGTTGGCCTTGCAGCCGTTCAGCCATGGGAGTCTCCTGCGATGAAAGCCTGCACTTCGTGGTCGGCGGCGATGATGGCCGCGGCCAGCGCCGCGTTGCCCGCCAGCGGGCCCCACAGCACGGGGTCGCGGCAGAAGGCGGCCAGCGGATCGGGCGCTTCGAGCAGGGCGTGCGTGGCGGCCGGGTCCATCACGCCGTCCTGGTACTCGTAGGCCAGTTCGCCGCGGTGCCAGCGCTTCAGGAAGTTGAAGAACAGCGCCGGCAGCACGGCCGTGCGCGCGATCGATTCGTCGCGCGCCAGCCGCTCGCGCAGCGTCGGCACGATGAAGCCGGGGATCTTCGAGAAGCCATCCATCGCGACGCGCTGGTTGGTGTCGCGCAGGTGGGCGTTGCCGAAGCGGTCGAGCACGACATCGCGGTACGCACGCAGGTCGATCGGGCTCGGCTGCAGCACCGGGATCACGTCTTCGCTGACGTAGTCGTGCGCCATCTGCCGGATCGCCGGCACGCGCACGCCTTCGTGGATGTAGTTCAGGCCCTTCAGCGTGCCGGCCCACGCGATGCAGCTGTGCGGCGCGTTGAGGATGCGGATCTTGGCTTCCTCATAAGGCAGCACGGATTCGACCATCTCGGCGCCTACCGCTTCCCAGGCCGGCCGGCCGGCCGCGAAGTGGTCTTCGATGACCCACTGGATGAAGCGCTCGGCCATCACCGGCGCCTGGTCGTCCCAACCGGTGGCGGCCTTCACGCGCGCCGCCACGTCGGGCAGCGGCCGCGGCGTGATGCGGTCGACCATCGCGTTCGGGCAGGTCGTGTTGGCTTCGACCCAGCCGCGCAACGCGTCGTCGCCGCGGCGCGACAGGAAGTCGAGCAAGCCGTTGCGGAAGCGCTCGCCGTTGCTGCGCAGGTTGTCGCAGTTCATCAGCGTCAGCGGGCCGCTGCCGCGCTGCATGCGTTTGGCCAGGATCGCTGCGACGGCGCCGTAGACGGTGCAGCGTGTCGTGCCGGCCAGGTCGCTCTGCACGTCGGCAAAGCTGGCGTCGAGGCGGTGCGCGTCGTCCAGGTAGTAGCCGGCTTCGGTGACGGTGAACGAGACGATGCGCGTATCGGGCCGCGCGCCGATGTCGATCAAGCCGGCCAGGCTGGCGTCGAAAGGCAGCACCTGGCGGATGGCGCGGATACGCTCGTACTGCGTCTGGCCGTCGGGCGCGATCGTCTCCAGCGTGTACTCGCCGTGTTGCGCCACCAGCGCCGCCAGCGTGTCGGCCATGTCCGGGCGGATGTTGCCGCCGACTATTGTCCATGTGCTGTCGCCGTGCTCGATCAGCCGTTGCAGGTAGACGGCCTGGTGCGCGCGGTGGAACGAGCCCAGGCCCAGGTGCAGGATGACGTTCATCGCCGCCTCATGCCGCCAGCGCGCGGCCCTGCCGGTCGAACTGGTGGATGGCGGTCGGCGCGATCTCCAGCGCCACCGCGTCGCCGGCCTTCAGCGCCGTGCGCGTGTTCTGGCGTGCGATCAGCTGCACGTCGCCGACGTTGGCGTAGATGATGGTGTCCAGCCCCAGCGACTCGACGACCTCGACCTTCGCCGGCAGCGCGCCTTCGCCGCTGCGCTTCACGGTCACATGCTCGGGCCGCACGCCGATGAAGCCGTCGGCCGGGCCGCCTATGCCGAAGGACGCGGGCAGCTTCTTCGTATCCACCACGTTCATCTGCGGCTGGCCGATGAACTGCGCGACGAAGGTGTTGGCCGGGTGGTCGTACAGCTCCAGCGGCGTGCCGACCTGTTCGATCGCGCCGTCGCGCAGCACCACCACGCGGTCGGCCATGGTCATGGCTTCGACCTGGTCGTGCGTGACGTAGACCGTGGTGGCGCCGAGCTCGCGGTGCAGCTTGGTGATCTCCACGCGAGTCTGGCCACGCAAGGCCGCGTCCAGATTCGACAGCGGTTCGTCGAACAGAAAGCACTTCGGCGCGCGCACGATGGCGCGGCCGATCGCCACGCGCTGGCGCTGCCCGCCCGACAGCTCCTTCGGCGTGCGGTCCAGGTACTTGCTCAGGTTCAGGATCTCGGCCGCGCGGCCGACCTTGTCCTGGATGATCTTCTTGTCGACGTTGGCCAGCCGCAAGGCAAAGCTCATGTTGTCGGCCACGCTCATGTGCGGGTACAGCGCGTAGCTCTGGAACACCATCGCCAGGTCGCGCTTGGACGAGTTCAGCTTCGTGATCTCGCGCCCGTCCAGCCACAGGCTGCCGCCGTCAATGGTCTCCAGCCCGGCAATCATGCGCAGCAAGGTGCTCTTGCCGCAGCCCGACGGGCCGACGAAGACGATGAACTCGCCTTTCTCGATGGCCAGGTCGATGCCCTTGATGGCATGCACCGGGCCGTAGAACTTCTCGACGCCTTTGAGTTCGAGGAATGCCATGTCGTCCGACTCCTACTTGACTGCGCCGAAGGTCAGCCCTTGCACGAGCTGCTTCTGGCTGAACCAGCCGAGCACGACGATGGGCGCGATGGCCATCAGCGATGCGCAGCTCAGCTTGGCCCAGAACAGGCCTTCGGGGCTGGAATACGAAGCGATCAGCGTCGCCAGCGTGCCGGCGTTGGCCGAGCTGAGGTTCAGCGACCAGAAGGCTTCGTTCCAGCTCAGCACCAGGCACAAGAGTCCGGTGGACGCCAGCGTGCCGGTGGCCAGCGGGCGGATCACGTGCACGAACTCGCTCCAGACATTCGCGCCGTCCATGCGTGCCGCTTCCAGGATGTCGGGCGGTATGTCCTTGAAGCCCGAATACAGCATCCAGACCATGATCGGCAGGTTGGACAGCGTGAAGACGACGGTCAGCCCGGTCAGCGAATCCAGCAGCCCGGCGGTCTGCGCCATCACGTACACGGGCACCAGCGCGCCGACGGCCGGCATCATCTTCGTCGACAGCATCCACATCAGCAGATCCTTGGTCTTCTTCGTGCGGAAGAAGGCCATCGAATACGCCGCCGGCGCGGCGATGGCCAGGCCGATGATCGTGGACAGCACGCTGGTGACGACCGAGTTCTTCGCGTACAGCAGGTAGTCGCTGCGCACCTGGACCTCGTGGAAGTTCTCCAAGGTCGGTGAGAAGAACAGTTCCGGCGGCACGGCGATGGCCTGCAGCTCGGTCTTGAACGCCGTCAGCACGAGCCAGATCAGCGGGAACACGATCAGCAGCGTGACGAGCCACGCCGCCACGGTACGAACAGCGAGTGCGATGTGGTTCATGGTCACTTGTCCAAGTTCTTGCCGATCATGCGGATCAGGAACACCGCCGCGATGTTCGCCAGCACCACTGCGAACAGCGCGCCGGCCGACGCCACGCCGACGTCGAAGTTCATCAGCGCCTGCTTGAAGATCAGGAAGGCGACGTTGGTGCTCTCGTTGCCGGGGCCACCGCCGGTGGTGGTGAAGATCTCGGCGAACACGCTCATCAGGAAGATCATCTCGATCATCACCACCACCGCGATCGGCCGGCCCAGGTGCGGCAAGGTCAGGAACCAGAACTTCTGCAGCGGATTCGCACCGTCCATGCCGGCAGCTTCCATCTGGTCACGGTCCAGCGACTGCAAGGACGTGATGAAGATCAGGCAGGCGAACGGCAGCCACTGCCAGGCCACCATGACGATCACGCTGAACAGCGGGTGGTCGGTCAGCCAGTCCACCGGCGTCGAGCCGAAGAAGATCCACACCTGCGCCAGCACGCCGTAGATCGGGTTCATCATCATGTGCTTCCACAGCAGCGCGTTGGCCGTGGGCATCACGAAGAACGGCGAGATCAGCAGCACGCGCACGATGCCGCGGCCGGGGAAGGGCTCGTTGACGAGCAGCGCCAGGCCGACGCCCATGACGACGGTGATCGCGATCACCGAGCCCAGCAGCAGCAGCGTGTTGACGATCGAGACGCCGAAGTCGGGGTCGGTGACGAAGTAGTGGAAGTTCTCCAGCCCGACCCAGCTCTTCTCGCCCGGCTGCATCAGGTTGTAGTGCACCGTGCTGAAGTACAGCGTCATCGCCAGCGGCACGATCATCCACAGGAACAGCGAGACGACCGCCGGCGCGAACAGCAGGCGTGGCAGGAGGCGGTTCATGGCCGCCGACCTACTTGTAGTACCCGGCCTTCTTCATCTCCCGCTCGGCCGCCGTCTGCCCGGTGGCCAGCGCCTGGTCCACCGTCACCTTGCCGGCCAGCGCCGCGCTCATCTGCTGGCCGACGGCGATGCCGATCGACTGGAACTCGGGGATCGCCGCGAACTGCACGCCCACATACGGGCTCTTCGGCAGCGTGCTGTCGTTCGGGTTGGCGGTGTCGATGGCCTTCTTCTCGGCATCGGCGAACTTCGCGGCCTTCAGGAACTCCGGCGTCGCGTAGGTGCTCTTGCGCGTGCCGGTGGGCACCGCCGCCCAGCCGTTCTCCTTGGCGACGAGCTTGATGTACTCCTTGCTCGTGGCCCACTTGACGAACTTCTGCGCGTTGTCGACGTTCTTGCTGCCGGCGGGCACCGCCAGCGCCCAGGCCCAGAGCCAGTTCGCACCCTTCGGCGTCACGGCGGTCGGCGCCTGCGCGAAGGCCACCTTGTCGGCCACCTTGCTCTGCTTCGGGTCGGTGATGAAGCTCGCGGCGATCGTCGCGTCGATCCACATGCCGCACTTGCCGGCGTTGTACAGCGCCAGGATCTCGTTGAAGCTGTTCGCGCTGCTGCCCGGCGGGCCGTACTTCTTCAGCACGTCGACGTAGAACGTGATCGCGTCCTTCCACGGCTTGCTGTCGAGCTGCGGCTTCCAGCTCATGTCGAACCACTGGCCGCCGAAGGTGTTCACCATCGTCGAGATGAAGGCCATGTTGTCGCCCCAGCCGGGCTTGCCGCGCAGGCAGATGCCGTAGACGCCGTTCTTCGGGTCGTGGATCTTGGCCGCGATGTCGCGCACCTGCTCCCAGGTCGGGTTCGACGGCATCGTCGCGCCGGCCTTGCTGACCAGATCGCTGCGGTACATCAGCATCGAGCTTTCGCCGTAGAACGGCGACGCGTAGAGCTTGCCGTCCTGCGACAAGCCGTTGCGCATCGCCGGCAGCAGGTCGTCGACGTCGTAGGCGGCGTCGGTCTGGATCGGGTTCAGCCAGCCCTTCTTGCTCCAGATCGGCGTCTCGTACATGCCGATGGTCATGACGTCGAACTGCCCGCCCTTGGTGGCGATGTCGGTCGTCACGCGCTGGCGCAGCACGCCTTCTTCGAGCGTCACCCACTTCAGCTTGATGTCGGGGTTGGCCTGCTCGAAGAAGTGCCCGAGCTTCTGCATCTCGATCATGTGGCCGTTGTTGACGGTGGCGATCACCAGGTCGGCGGCGCACGCCGTGCCGGCCGCGGCCAGGCCAAAGATCAGTGCGAGGGAAGCCTTGAGCAGCATGGTTGTCTCCGTTTTGATTTCGATTCGGCGAGCGAAATTTAGTCGCCACCTGCTGCACCCGCCGATACGTGGTGCGGCGAAGTTCTGTACTTTCTTGCGCCAGTTCCTAGTGCTTTCCCGGGTATCGGCGCAACAGAGTGCAAGCCCTGGCCCCCCACCTTGTCCATCGACAGCCCGGCTGGTGGTGCCTACCATGGCCGCTGCCGTGAACATCAGACTCGACGACAGGACGCTGTTCGGCAACGATGCCGGCGAAGACGAAGACGAGTCCGTGCTCGTCTCGTACTTCGTCGACCAGCCCGCGTTCGCGCCTTTCCTGGACCCCGGCGAAGACCTGCGCGTGGCCACCGGCCGCAAGGGCACCGGCAAGTCGGCGCTGCTGGTGCGCTTCGCACACGACCTGCGCGCCAGCGCCGAGCGGCCCATCGTGCTGCACCTGGTGCCGTCGAGCCTGGCCGCGCTGAAGGAGCCGCCAGCCACCGACAACACGGTGCTGCTGGAAAACTACTGGAAGCAGGTGATCTGCGGCGCCATCAACATGGAGCTGGCACGCGACATCGGCTTCGCCTGGAAGGACGACCAGATCGCGCTCGTCGAAGCCGCCGAAGTCGCCGGCTTCAAGGGCAAGAACCTGGTCAGCGCGCTGGTCTCGCGCCTCATCGGCAAGATCAGCCTCGGCGGCGTCGTCGACCTGGCCCCGGCCGCCGCGAAGCCCGCCGCCAACCCCGAGCAGCTGCTGCAGCGCGTGACACGCGTCATGCACGAAGGCGGCAGCAAGCGCCGCGTCTGGTTTTTGCTCGACGACATCGACACCAACTTCCAGAACTCGCCGGCGCAGCAGGCCTACATCTCGACCTTCTTCTCGGTGTGCCGCGCGCTGCGGCGCGAGATCGCCGGCCTGGGCATCCGCGCCACCGTGCGCAGCGACGTCTGGAGCAGCCTGGGCGCCGAGCACCTCGACAAGGTCAAGCAGTACATGACGACGCTGTCGTGGTCGGCCAGCCTGCAGAAGACGATCCTGGCGCAGCGCATAGCCGCCTATCTGCGGCGCAACGCGCCGGGCAGCCCGCAGGCCGGCTGGACCGTCGCCGAACACGAAGACGCGCTGATCGAACTGGCCTTCGCGCGGCGCATGAAGTGGGGCAACGCGGCCGTGCCGCCGGCGCACGTGGTGCGCGTGCTCGGCGGCGGCCGGCCGCGCTGGATGACGCAGCTGTGCCGCCAGGCCGGCGTGATGGCGGCGCGCGACAGGGCCGAGCGCATCGGCATCCAGCACATCAACCAGGTGATGGGCGACTTCGGCAGCAACCGACTGGCCGACCTGTACAAGGAGCACGACCACCAGTTCCCGGACCTGAAACGCCTGGTCGAATCCTTCAACGGTGGCGCGCGCCGCTACGCCACCGGCGAGCTTCTGCAGCGCATCGAAGCCATGTACCTGAAGGTCACGCCGGCCGAGAAGATCCCGGCCGTTGACGGCACCGCGTACCGCGACGCACGCCAGCTCGCGCACTTCCTCTACAAGTGCGGCTTCATCAACGGCAACAACCGCGACGACGCGCGGCTGGACCGGCCCGAGTTCGTCAGCTTCGACACCCGGCCCGGGCTGCTGGAGGTGGACACCAATCTCGACGACGGCATGGCCTGGGAGATCCAGCCGGCGTACCGCAACATCCTGCGGGTGGCCTGAGAAGCCGCTGATGCGAAGCGCCGCCACACTGCTCGACGCCTGGCGGCAGCGCGGCTCGCGCGCCCGCCGCGCGCTGCAGCAGGCCGAGGACGAACGCCGCCGCTACGCCGAGCAGTCGCAGGTGGCGGCCGAGACCGTGCGCGCGATGCAGAACGACCGCGACGAGCGCGAAGCCCGGCGCACCAACTTCCTGGCCGCTGCCGCGCACGACCTGCGCCAGCCGCTGTCGGCCGTGATCCTGTACGCCGACCTGTTGTCGCAGCGCCTGCGCAGCGGCGAAGCGCCGGCCGACGAAGCCGCGCAGGGCTATCTGCGTGTGCTGCGCGAAGAGATCCGCGCGCTGGCCGCGTCGTTCGACGCCATCCTCGACTACTCGCAGCTCGAATCCGGCCGCGTCAGCGCCGAAGCCCAGCCGTGCCGGCTGCGCGACATCCTGGCCGACCTGGAACGCCGCTTCGCGCCGATTGCTGCCGAACGCCGCCTGGTGCTCGAGATCGTGCCGCCGCCCGAACGCTGCGTCGTGCGCACCGACCGCGAGCTGCTGACGCGCGTGCTGTCGAACCTGCTCGCCAACGCGGTGAAGTACAGCCGGCCGCCGCTGGACCTGCGCCTGGGCGGCTACGACGTGCGCGTACGTATCCGCGTGCGCGCGCTGCTGGCCACCGTCTACGTGATGGACCGCGGCCCCGGCGTCGCACCGGACCTGCGCGAACGCATCTTCGACGCCGGCTTCCAGGTCGGCAACCCCGAGCGTGACCGGCGCAGCGGCTTCGGCCTCGGCCTGGCCACCGTGCGCAGCATCGTGCGCCACGCGCTGCCCGACCACAACGTGCGGCTGAACACGCGCGTCGGCCGCGGCAGCCACTTCATGGTCGACGTGCCGCTGGACTTCAGCGCCAAGGCGCTGGCCGAAGAGCCGTTCCCGACCTCCATCATCGACATCCGCCGCCGCGCGCTCGACGGCGCGATGATCGTCGTCGTCGAAGACGATGCCGGCGTGCGCGAAGGCCTGGCCGAGGTGTTGAAGCTGGCCGGCGCCTTCGTCGTCGGCGCGCCCAGCCTGGCCGGCCTGCTGCAGCGCCTGGACGGCGCCGACCGGCTGCCGGACCTGATCCTCACCGACTGGCGGCTGCCGCAACAGACCAGCGGCCGCGACGTCGTCGTCGCGCTGCGCCAGCGCTGCTTCGGCCGCGAGCTGCCGGCCTTCGTCATCACGGCCGACGACCAGGCCGCCGAACAAGGCCTGGCCGGGCTGAAGGCGGTGGAGGTGATCCGCAAGCCCGTCGGTCGCAAGGCCTTGCTGACGCGGCTGGCGGCGCACTACCGCGCCGAGCCGTCGCCGCTGGACAGCGCGGCCTGAAACGCCGCGTCAGGGCTCTTCGAGCGCGATGCCGGCGCGCGCGATCTCGTAGATCAGCGCCTTCGCGTTCTCCACCTTGAAGCGGCGGCAGATGTCGGAGATGTATTCCTTGACCGTGGCTTCGGTGATGTCGAGTTCCCGCGCGATGCGCTTGTACGGCATGCCGCGCACATGGCGCACCAGCACGCGGTGGTGCGACGGGATCAGCCCCAGCGACTTGGCGTCGCGCGGCGTCACCGGCGCGGCCGCGCTGCCCGAAACGCCGCCGGCGCGCGCGCCGTGGATGAACACCGCGCCGGCTTCCAGGTTCATCAGCACCATGCGGAAGATCTCGGCGCTGTCGGCCTTGCCTTTGGACAGGTAGCCGGCCGCGCCCTTTTCGAGCAAGGCCTCGACGCCTTTGCGGTCCAGCGATTCGCCGGACATGATGATCACCGGGATGTGGTCGTGCACATGGCCCTGCTTCATCCACTCCAGCACGCGCAGGCCGCCGCTGTGGTCGTCGTCGAAGCGCATGTCCAGGAACACCAGGTCGGGCACCGTTGCCGCCACCTGCTCGCGGCCTTCTTCGGCGCTGCGCGCATGGAAGACCTCGATCGCCGGGTCCAGCGCACGCAGATGCAGGGCCGCGCCTTCGCGCGTGATGCCGTGGTCGTCAACGAGCAGGATCTTGCGGTAGCGGCCCATGCGGCGCATCGTAGCCCGCCCAAAGCCGGGCTGTCACCCTACCTAAGTCACCCGGCTTTCGCAGCACCATCGGTCGGGTTTCGCAGCGCGGCCGCGGCACCTAGGATTCACATCACCAGGAAGCGTTTCCTGGCAACCGAAGGAGAAGTCTCATGGGTTTGCCCCGCAACAGCCAGCCGGCCCGAACCATCGGCCACCTTGCTTGCATCGACCAGGAGTTCGACAACATGAAGCCACGGCAAGACGTCAGTCCGCTGACGACAGGCAACGGCGGCGGGGGGTCTCCACCCAACGCATAGATCTCGGCTCTTTCCCGAGTTCTATGCAATCGGAGCCCCCCGTTCGCTGATCTGTCTCTCCTTCCTTCGGCGACATCCTGCTCGCTGAACCGACCGTCCGCCTCGCGCTGCAACAGCGCACCTTGTCTGGCGACGCGTCCTATCCCCTTTTGATAAGCCCATCCTCACGGCAACAAGTGCCTGCGGAAGAAGTCCACGATCTTGCGGTCCAGTGCCGGCAACGTTGACCGGTCGAAACCCGGCGGGTCGCTCACCAGCTCCGCGCGAACGCCGCTGATGTCCGTGCGCAGCGGCGACAGCAGCGCGCCATGCCCGCCGTCGGCGAGGTCGGCAATGGGCTCGCACGGCGTGCAGGCCTGCGCGATGGGGTCGCTGTGGAAGCGCGGCACCAGCCACTGATCCTTTCGCGCCGTCACCAGGCCCAGCGGCACGCTCGGCGCGGCCAGCGACGCCGGGTCGAAATCGGCCGCGAACGGCACGCCGGCGACGATGGCGGCGATGCGCGGGTCGGTCTGCGCATACCAGGTGCTGTCGTCGAGCTTCGTGCGCAGGACCCACAGCGCCACGGTCTTCTTCAGGCCGTCGAGTACGCCGCCGGTCAGCCGCGTCGTCAGCCCGGCGCAGGCCTGGAAGTCTTCGCCGATGTTCGCTTCGCAGTGCTGCAGCAGCCGCGCCGGCGACCAGCGGCCGCCGGCCAACGTCAGCGCCGTGTGGCCGCCGGCCGACATGCCATACATGCCGACACGGTCCAGCGCCAGCAGCGAAGCGAAGCGCGGCTGCTGCGCCACGGCGTCGATCGCCCGCGCCACCTCGGCCGGCCGGCGGCGCCAGCTTTCCGGGCCGGGGTGGCCATCGTCCTTCGCGTTGTCGCCGCGGTGCCGGGGCAATGCGACGACGAAGCCGGCTTCGACGAAGGCACGCGCCAGATTGGCATGCACCCACGGCAGGCTGCCCGAGCCGTGCGAGATCACGACCAGGCGGCCGTTGCCGGCCACCGGCGTACCGTCCCAGGCCAGTGGCAGCTTGAAGTGGTCGCGCTCGACGAGCGACGCTTCGCCGTCGGACGGGTACAGCAGCGTCACCGGGCCGTCGCCTTCGATGCCGGGGATCTCGGTCGCGCCGACGGCGGCACGCGCCGGGTTGCACAACAGCGCCAGGCTGGCGCAGGCGAGCACGGCCAGGGTCTTGAACATTCGATGCCTTTCGCAAAACGGGGCCCCAGCGTGCCGGCCGGCGCCGGCTGCGTCTGGCCGGTTTTCGAAATCTGCTGGCCGATTTCAGGAATCGCGCAGCGAAAGGCGTCGGAACTCGGTCGGCGTGACGCCGGTGTCGGCCTTGAAGGCACGGTTGAACGGCCCGACGGACTGGAAACCGGCGTCCAGCGCAATCACCAGCACCGGGCGCTCGGCCGTGGCGGGGTCCGTGAGCGCCCGCTTCGCTTCGTCGAGACGGTAGCGGTTCAGATAGGCGTTGAAGTTGCGGTGGCCGAGCTGCTGGTTGATCAGCCGGCGCAGCCGGTACTCAGGCGCGCCCAGCCGGCTGGCCAGCGCGCCGATGCTCAAGGCCTCTTCGCGGTAGACGTGTTGCTGCGTCATGGCGTGTTCGAGCGCGGCGGCCAGCCGGGCATCGGCGGCGTCGGCGGCGGCGTCGGCGGCGGGGTCGGCGGCGGGGTCGCCGGCCACCGGCGCAGCGGCCGGCGGCGCGGCCGACGCAGGCGCCTCGTCGAACAGACCGGCGCCGCCCAGCAGCCGCCAGGCGGCGATGGCCAGGATCAGCGCCAGCACCAGCATTTCGAAAGCACCGGCGGCGACGCCCACCAGCCGCGCCAGCGCCGTGGCCACCGTGTAGGCCGCGCCGGCGCCGACGATGAACAGCCGCAGCGCGCGCCGGCGTTCCAGCAGGTCGGCACGCCAGGTCTGCAGCGTCTGCGCGGCAGCCAGCACCGCGAAAGCCAGCGTCGCCGCGCTGATCACCCGGCCCAGCCCCGGCGACGCCCACCACAGGCAGTTGGCGAAGCCGGCGCCGGCGAACAGCGCCCACAGCGCGCCGTGCCAGCGCTGCAGGCGGAAGTTGTCGTCGAACAGCACGCGCGCGAAGAGCCAGAACACGACTGCGTTGCCGGTGGCCAGCGCGGTGAACGGTGCCAGCCACGCACCGGGTGCGGCACCAGGCGCGGTACCGGGCAGCGTACTCAGCGCATAGCCCGCGATGCCGGCGGTGAACAGCGCCGCCAGCCAGCCGCCCGCGGCGCTGCGGTGGTCGCGCCAGAGCAGCGCGCCCAGCAGCAGGGCTTGCGTGACGACGGCGCTGCGCAGCGCGATGTCGAAGGTCTGGAGCGTCGCGTCGGACATGGCACGCATGCTAGCCGGGCACAACGCACGCGCTCGACGAGTGGCGCAGCTGTCGCGCCTGTTCGCGCCCGGTTCACGCCCGGTTCACGCCAGTTTTGCGACCGTTCGCGCCGGCGGCCTGCGTTCTGTCGCACGGCCGTTGGCAGCGTGCACGGCGGCGCTATCGTGCGGCCACGTCGTCCCCATGTCGGCCGACGAGGAGAGCTTCACGATGAGCCCGATCAAACTGGTCACGCGCCCGATCAAGAACCTGACCGACGCGATCTTCATGCCGTTCAAGGCGCTGTTCGTCGTCGGCCTGTGCTGGCTGATCAACGCGATGACGTACCACGGCCAGTGGTGGGTCAAGTGGGTGGCGTTCGGCATGGGCATCGCGGTGCTGGTGAGCTTTGCCCGCGCGGCGAAGACGCTGCTGCTGCTCGGCCTGGTGGCCTGGGGCGGCTGGTGGGTCTACCGGCGCTATGGCGAAGCCGCGCGCAACCGTTTCGACGAATGGGTCGACCGCACCCAGCCGCAGGCCCGTCAGGTGCTGCAAGTGCTGCGCGGCAGCCCGGCGCCGACGCCCGGACAGCCCGGCTAGAGACGGTTAGGCAGCGCAGCGCGGCAGCGGCGACAATCCCGCACCGCTGCCCGCTGCCGATCCATGCCTGACGAAGACCTGATCCCCGCCGAACCCGCTGTCGAAGCACCCGCGCCCGAAGCTGCCGCCGCTGCCGAAGCTGCTGCCGCTGAACCTGCTGCACCCGCTGAAAGCGTCGCACCCGCCGCGCCTGTCACGACGCCCGCGATACCCGACCTGTCCCCGGCCGCCTGCGCCGCACGCCTGGCCGAACTGTTCCCGGCGCTGTTCGGCCCGGGTACGCCGAAGCCGCTGAAGCTGCGCATCCAGGCCGACATCCAGCAGCGGGCACCCGGCACCTTCAACCGCAAGTCGCTGTCGGGCTTTCTGCACCGCTACACCACGACGACGGCCTACCTGATCGCGCTGACCAAGCTGCCGACGCGCTTCGACCTCGACGGCGCGGCCGCCGGCGACATCAACGCCGAACACCGCGACGCCGCCACCGCCGAGCTGACGCGCCGCCGCGGCGTGCACGACGCCCGCCGCGCGGCCGAGAATGCCGCGCGCCGCGAAGCCGACGTCGCCGCCCGCCAGCAGCATGCCGCCGAAGCCGACGCCCGCCGCGACCGCGCCGCGCTGCTGCGCGCCTTCGAGACGACGACGCTGACGCCGGCCAACTTCTGTGCGCTGAAAGGCCTGGTCGAAGCCGATCTCGAAGCCGCACTGACGCTGGCGCGGCAGGAACGCGCTCAGCGTCCGCCCGAAGTGCAGCAGGACCGCCGGCCACCGCACGGGCGCGGCGAACGGGGCGGCCCGGGCTTCGAACGCAAGGGCCGGCCACGCCCGCCGGCCCGTCCGGCGTCGCGTTGATCTCCCGGAACAGCCCTCACCGCAGAGGAGCAGAGCGCGCGGAGGTTCGCAGAGGAAAGCCAGTCTTTGCTCTGCGTTGCCTCAGCGTTCTCCGCTCCTCTGCGGTGAACGCCTTTTCGTCTTACGGCTAACCCAGCTTCGCCGCCGCGACGATCTCGCGCACGCGCTCGCCGGCCGCGCGCGGCAGCGCGCCGGCCAGTGCCACCGAAACGCCGGGCTTCATCATCCGCGCGAAGGCGCCGCGCACGTCGGCCGCCGTGACGGCGCGCATGCCGGCCAGCCACTCGTCGCCTGAACGCAGCCGGCCGCGCGCGAACAGGTCGAGCACGGCGTCTTCGAGCCGCCGGTACGGCCGCTCGTGCGCGCGCAGCCGGCGCACGGCCAGCTGGTTCTGCGCCCGCTCCAGGTCCACCGCGGCAACGCTGCCGGCCTGCGCGGCGAGCAGCCGCAGCACGTCGCCAAGCAGCGCGTCGAGCTGCTCCGGCGCCGTCGACGCTTCGACGACGAACTGGCCGCCCAGCTCCAGCACGTCGGCCGAACACGCGGCGTAGTAGGCCAGGCCGCGCTGTTCGCGGATCTGGTCCATCAGCGGCGAACTCATGCCTTCGCCGAACACCGCCGCGGCCACGGTGCTGGCCGGGTCGTCGTCGGCCAGCGCCGGGATCGGGAAGCCCAGCACCGCATGCGCCTGGCTGCTGCCGGCGATGCGCCGCGTGGCGATGCCGCCGCGGTATTCGGCCGGCGCCACGGCATTGGGCTGGCCCGCCGGCATCGAGCCGAACACGGCTTGCGCTTCCTTGACGATCGCATCGGGGTCGATGTTCCCGGCCGCGCCGACGACGATGTTCGCGCCGCTGTACTGGCGCTGCACGTAGCCCATCAGCTCGTCACGCGTGAAGCGTTCGATGTTGCGACGCGGCCCGATCACGCTCTGCGCCACCGGGTGCAGGCCGTAGCAGGCCTTGTCGAAGAGCTTGAAGGCGGTCGACAGCGGGTCGTCCTCGTCTTCGGTGCATTCGTGCAGCAGCACCTGGCGCTCGCGCTCCAACTCGGCCGGCGGGAAGCTCGCGAAGCGCACGATGTCGCCGAGCATCGCGACGAAGCGCGTCGCGTGTTCGGCCATGCCGTGCATGTAGTACGCGGTGTGGTCCTTGTCGGTGTGCGCGTTGACCTCGGCGCCCAGGCGTTCGGCGTCGAGGTTGATCAGCCGCGCGTCGCGCATCAGCGTGCCCTTGAACAGCATGTGCTCGACGAAGTGGCTGGCGCCGTTCAGCGCCCGGCTCTCGTGCGCGCTGCCGGTGCGCACGAACACGGCGACGCTGGCGCTGGCAACCTGCGGCACGCGGATGGCGAGCACGCGCACGCCGTTGGCCAGCGTGGTGAGGGTGGTGTCCTTGTCGTGCGCCATCAGGCCGCCGCCTGCATGGCGTGTTCGCAGATCGCCCCGGGCGTCGCCATCCACAGCGCCCCGGCATCGCGTGCCGCGGCCACGCGTTCGAGCGCCCGGCGCAGGTGGCGCAGCCGGTACGGCTGGCCGACGATGTACGGGTGCAGCGCGATGCCCATCACCAGCGGCTGCGCGCGAGACTGTTCGAGCATCTCGTCCAGGTTGTCGATGATCATCTGCGCGAAGTCCTTTGCGTCCATCTGCCGCGCCACGATCATCGGGATGTCGTTCAGCTCCTGCGGGTAGGGCACGGACCACAGCGGCCGGCCGCTGCGCGTGCGCATGGCCAGCGGCTGGTCGTCGTGGCACCAGTTCAGCGTGTAGCGGTAGCCGGTCTCGGCCAGCAGGTCGGGCGTGACAGGGCTTTCGGAAATCCACGGCGACAGCCAGCCGGCCAATTCCTGGCCGCTCTGCGCCTGCAGGCGTCCCCGGCACAGCAGCAGCAGTTCGCGTTCGTCGCCTTCGTCCAGCGCGCCCTGGCGTTCGGCATTGCTGTAGCCGTGGCCGACCAGTTCGTCGCCGCGGGTCAGGCAGGCGGTGACGAGTTCAGGCGCGTGTTCGCACAGCGCCGCGTTGACGAGCGCCGCGGCGGGCAGGCCGAGCCGGTCGAACAGCTCGATGCAGCGCCAGGCGCCGACACGGTTGCCGTATTCGCGCCAGGCGTGGTTCAGCACGTCGGGCGGCGGCGACGCCGGGGCGATGCCGGCACCCAGGCCTTCGCCAAAGGCGAAGTGCTCCAGGTTGAAGCCCAGGTACACCGCCAGCCCGGCGCCGTTCGGCCACCGGTAGCCGGCTCGCCGCGTGATGGGCACGTATTCGAAACGGCCGTGTTCGGGCAAGGGGCCGAGGTATCGAGCGGGCATGTAGTCTTCCTTCGGGCTCTTTCAAGCGGCCAGGCCGAGCAGCGGCCGCGGCGCCTGCAACGCCGCTTCGAAACCTTCGATGAAGCGGCCGACATGCAGCCCGTCCATCAGCGCATGGTGCACCTCCACCGACAGCGGCAGCCACAGCCGCGCGCCGTCGGCTTCGATGCGGCCGAAGGCCAGCTTCGGCACCGAGTCTTCGCGGCCCCAGTTGCGCGCATGCGAGAAGCTCGTGAAGTGGATCCACGGCAGCGTCGTGAAGTGCAGCACCGCGGCTTCGTCCAGCCGCGGGTCGAACGGCGCGCTGCGCTCGCGCGCGGCGGCGATCGCGGCCGTGCCTGCGGCGGCGAAGGTCATGAAGTCGTCGGCGGCGTCGATGTACGCGAAGGCGATGCTGTCGTCGTCGCGCAGCACCGTCGTGCTGCCGTGCACGCGTTCATGCACGCGCACGCGCCCGTCTTCGAGCCGGTAGCGAAACGGCTCTTGTTCGTTGGCCAGCCGCAGCGCCAGGAAGTAGCAGGCCAGCGAAAGGCCGCCGACACCGGCTTCGGCCACGGCCGGCTTCAGCCGCGACACGTCGACGCGCGTGCAGACGTTGAAGTACGGTTTGTCGAAGGCGCGGAAGTAGTCGAACGAGGCCCGGCGCGGCCAGCGGGTGATGTCGAGGTAGGTGGCCATTGCGCCATGCTAGTGCAGTGCTCCACGCTGTGCGGTGCTTATGGGCTGGCGGATTTGCCTTTGCCGATCGCCGCCTGAAGCGCGGCGTTGAACTCGAAGCGGTCGATCGGCTTGGCGACGAAGGCCACGCCGTCCGGCAGCGGCCCCAGCTTCGAGCGCTGCTGCGGCGTCTTGCTCGACACGGCGATGATCGCGCTCGGCCGCACCGTGCACTGCGTGGCCAGCTGGCGCAGCATCTCGATGCCATCCATGTGCGGCATGACGATGTCGGTGATGAGGATGTCGGGCGCCGTCCGGCCGATGGCCACCAGCGCCTGGAAGCCGCCTTCGGCGACCGAGACCGTCGCGCCGGGCAAGGCGGTCTCGACCAGCAGCACGAGGATGTCGCGGTCGTCCGGGTTGTCGTCGACCACCATCACTGAAATCGGCTGGGCCGGCGCCTGCACCTCCGGCACGATGCCGCGCGAGTCGAACAGCCGCTCGGCGCTGGCGGCTTCGATGCGGCGGTGGCCGCCCACCGTCTTCCAGGCCAGCAAGTGCCCGGCATCGACCCAGCGCTGCACGGTCGGAATGGACACGCCCAGGCGGCGCGCCACCTCGGCCGTCGAATAAGACCGCGGCGCGGCAGGCTCGGTCATGCGGGGACGGCCGTCTCGGCCGGCGCCACGATCCTGAACACCGCCACCGTCTGCGCCAGCGCTGCCGCCTGGTGCTTGAGGCTCTCGGCGGCCGCGGCCGACTCTTCGACCAGCGCCGCGTTCTGCTGCGTCACGTGGTCGAGCTGGCTCACCGCGTCGCCGATCTGGCCGATGCCGGTGGACTGCTCGCGGCTCGCGCTGCAGATGTCGGCGATCAGCTCGCTGACTTGCCGCACCTGCTTGACGATGTCGGCCATCGTGCTGCCGGCATTGGCGACCAGGCTGGTGCCGGCTTCGACCTTGTCGACGCTGGCGCCGATCAGGCTCTTGATCTCCTTGGCCGCCTGCGCGCTGCGCTGAGCGAGGCTGCGCACCTCGCTGGCCACCACCGCGAAGCCGCGGCCTTCTTCGCCGGCGCGGGCCGCCTCGACGGCCGCGTTCAGCGCCAGGATGTTGGTCTGGAACGCGATACTGTCGATGACGCTGGTGATGTCGGCGATCTTGCGCGACGACAGCGCAATGTCTTCCATCGTCGCCACCACGTTGCCGACCACGTCGCCGCCATGCGCCGCCACGCCCGATGCGCCGGCCGCGAGCTGCGTCGCCCGGTTCGCCGTGTCGGAGTTCTGCTGCACCGTGGCCGTCAGCTCTTCCATCGACGCCGCGGTCTGCTGCAGGTTGCTGGCCTGCTCTTCGGTGCGCTGGCTGAGGTCGGCATTTCCGGTGGCGATCTGCGCGCTGCCGGTGGCGATGGAGTCGGACGCGTCGCGCACCCGCCGCACGATGCCGACGAGGCTGTCATTCATGCGCTTCAAGGCGGCCAGCAGCTGCCCGGTCTCGTCGCGCGTGCTGGCCTCGAACTGCGAGGTCAGGTCGCCCGACCCGGGTGCTGATGCCGAACAAGGTGTCCAGCCCCCACACGCCGGCGCCGGCAACGCCGCACATGATGGCCAGCACGCAGGCCAGCATCAGCCCGAGGCGGGTGCCGATCTTGAGGTTCTTGAAGGCGTTCATCGTCCGGTCCGAGGTCTTGGTTTGTCTGGTATCGGACTGTCGCGCAGCACGCTTGAATATGAACAAAAGAAACACCGTGAATAAAGTGCACACTTCTGACGACCACGGAAAGGCGGCCCGGCGGGCCAGCCGTCAAGCCGCTTCCGGGTGCTCGGCCAGATAGTCGCCCAGCTGCGCCGACACCTGTGCGTGCTGGCGCGCGAAGGTTTCGAGCAGGCCGGGCCAGCGCTCCGCCTCACCGGCGTCGATGGCCAGCTGCAGCGCCCGTGCGGCCTCGGACAAACCGTCGGCGCCGATCGTGCCGGCGGTCGAGATGATGTTGTGCACCAGGCTCGCGGCCTGTTCCGGCTGGCCGGCGTCCAGCGCCGCGCGCACCTGCGCCGGCTCGCCCACCCGCGTGGCGACGAAGCGGCGCAGGATCTTCAGGTACAGGTCCTGCCGGTCCAGGCAGCGCTGCAGGCCGCGTTCGAAAGACACGCCGTCGACGCCGGCCGCGGTGGCTGCGGGCGGTGCCACGCTGCCCGCGCCGGGCATCCAGTTCGACAGCACCGCGAACAGCGCCAGCGGTTCGAACGGCTTGCTGACATGGTCGTTCATGCCCGCCGCAAGGCACTTGTCGCGGTCGCCGGCCATCGCATGCGCCGTCATCGCGATGATCGGCAGCGACGCATGCTGCGCCTGCCGGCGGATCGCCGCAGTGGCCTGGTAGCCGTCCATCACCGGCATCTGCACATCCATCAGCACCGCATCGAAGGGCTGCGTGGGCAGGCGATCCAGCGCTTCCTGGCCATTGCGCGCCAGCGTCACCTGCATGCCGGCCGAGGTGCTGAGCAGCTCTTCGGCAACGATCTGGTTGAACTCGTTGTCCTCGACCAGCAGCACGCGGCGCCCTTGCAGGTTCACCGGCGCCGCCCGCGCCGCGACGGGCTGCGCCGGCGCCGACGCCGCGACGCCGAAGACGGCGCTGAAGTGAAAGTCGCTGCCGACGCCGGGCTGGCTGCTGGCACCGATCTCGCCGCCCATCAGGTCGACCAGCCGCTTGCAGATGGCCAGGCCGAGCCCGGTGCCGCCGTACTGCCGCGTCGTCGACGCGTCCAGCTGGTTGAAGGGCTGGAACAGGCTGGCCACCTGCTGCGCGGTCATACCGATGCCGGTGTCGCGCACCGAGAAGCGCAGCGTCACGTGGCCGTCGGCGTCGACCGGCGTCTTCACGGTGACGACGAGCACGACCTTGCCGGCGGTGGTGAACTTCACCGCGTTGCTGCACAGGTTGACCAGCACCTGCTCCAGGCGCAGCGAGTCGCCGACCAGCACCGGCGGCACATCGGCGGCGGTGTCCCTGACCAGTTCCAGCCCCTTCTCCTGCGCCCGCACGCCGACCAGCGATGTCAGCTTCTCCAGCACCTCGTCGAGCCGGAACGCGCGGGCCTCGAGGTCGAGCTTGCCGGCTTCGATCTTCGAGAAGTCGAGGATGTCGTTGAGGATGACCAGCAGCGAAGCCGCCGCCACCTTGGCCTTGTGCAGATAGCCGCGCTGCCGGTCGACGGCGTCGGTGAGCAGCGCCAGTTCGATCATGCCGATGACGGCATTCATCGGCGTGCGGATCTCGTGGCTCATGTTGGCCAGGAAGTCGGCCTTCGCGCGCGTGGCCGCCTCGGCTCTTTCCTTGGCTTCGGCGAGTTGCCGGGTGCGCTCGCGTACGCGAAGCTCGAGTCGCTGGTTGGCTTCGGCCAGGCGGCTGGTGGCGCCGAGCAGTTCGACGCGCATGCTCTCTTGTGCGCGGGCCAGCGCATCGATCTCGCGCCACGGCGCACGCACGACCACCGGCGCCGCCAGTTCGAGCCGGCCGATGCGCTGGCTTTCGTCGACCAGCGACTCCAGCGGCCGCGCGAATCGGTGCGCCAGCCGCGTGGCCGCAAACCAGGCCAGCACCAGCGTGCCCAGCACCAGCAGCACGATGGCGGCGGCCTGCGTGGAGGTCGTCGCCGAGAAATCGGCCTCCGGCGCCATCGTCGCGACCCAGAAGACCTGGCTGCCGAAGTGTGTCGGCTTGAAGGCGGCCAGCCAGGCCGTGCCCTGCAGCTCGAAGCGCAGCAGTTCGCCTTCGCGCCGGCCGGCGCGTTGCCAGAGCTCGATCGCCGCGCTCAGCGGCGGCATGCCGATCTCGCCGACGGCTTGCAGCACGGCGCCGCGTATGCCTTCGTCCTGCGCGAACCGGGCGTCGTGCGGCACGCCGACGACGCGGCCGTCGCCGGTGAAGACGGCGACGAAGCCGGTCTTGCCGGCCACGATGTCGCGCGTGAAGCGCGACAGGTCGATGAGGCGGATGTCGGTGGTCATCGCATAACGCTCACCCTGGGCGGTGCGCCAGCTGACCACCACCGACAAGCCCGGCTCCTGCGTCGAGCGGAACACGTAGGGCGCGCTCCAGTGGATGTCGCGCTCATCGCGCAGCGCCATGCCGCCCTGGAACCACGGTCGCTGGCGGGCGTCGTAGTCGAGCTCGCGCGTCTCGTCGCTGAGCAGCTGGCCGTCGCCGGCCCAGGTCAGGAAGCGCGCCCGCCGGCCTTGCCGGCCCGGGTCGGTCAGGCGGTTGATCCAGCGTCCGTCAGGGCCTTGCAGCAGCAGCAGTTCGCGGCCCGACTCGTGCGCCAGCACCACCGAGGACAACTGCGGCCCGCGTTCGATCAGCGGCCGGTAGACGCGGTTGAAGCGCACCGGGTCGCCCACGTCGAACAGCCCCTGGCGGCCCCAGTCGTGGTTCAGCCGCGCGATGGCCTCGACGCGGTTGACCAGCGTGGCAAGCCGCCCCTCGACCTGCTCGGACACGACGCGCAGCTGGGCCGTCGCGAGGTCGTGCGTCAGCGGCACGTAGACGAAGACATACAGGCCCGCGATGAACGCCGCCAGCGCGACCAGCACCAGCCCGAATGCCGTCAGGACCATGCTCCGGCGCAGCGTTGCACCCGGCACCAGCGGGGCCATGGGCGCCGGGCGGCGCATGCTCATGAGCGGACTCCTGCGACGGGTCAAAGCGACAGCGGCAACTCCAGGTGCTGCGTATACATCATGTCGCGATGCTCGAACAGGACTGGATCGAGCGCCGCCGCCGTCTGCGCGTCGATCGTCTCGAACGCCGCCCGCGTGGCGGCGTCCATCGCGCACTGCGCCGGCGGCAGCGGCCTGAACAGGGCCGCGAAGGTCGCGCTGTACACGTCCACCGCCGTCAAGCCGCTCCCCACGAAGTAGCGGCTGCCGGCGGCATGCTGCGCTTTCAGGCGCGCCGCCAGCATGCCCAGCAGCGATGCCACCCGGGCGCCGTGGCCCGCCCCAGCCTCGGCGCGATAGCCGTACTTTGCGGCCAGGTAGGCCGCAACGCGCTCCGGGAAGCCGCTGCCGTTGCCGAGGCCGGCATGCACCAGCTGCAGCCGGCGCGACCAGCCGAGGCCCGCCTCGCCGCAGATCTCATGCGCCAGGCCGAAGACCTGCGCGCGCTCGAACGGGTCGGCGGGCAGCAGGGCGGGGGTCGGCGCCAGGCGCTCGGCGAGCAACAGGATCTCGGCCCAGCCCGCGCGCGGCCGTTCCTGGTCGTAGATCGCCACCGGCCCGCTGCGCTGGCCGGCCCACTGCTTCAGCGGTTCGCTCTTGTGGTCCAGGCGCACGCCGACCCAGTCGAGGCCCTTGATGTGCAGCAGGCCCTTGGCCGCTTCGCCCCACGGGCTGGGCACGCCGCCGACGACGACCATGCGCAGGCCGCTGCGTTCGATGGCCTCGTCCACGCTGACGTATTGGAAGGTCATGGCGTCGGAAACCGTTCCGGCCCTTTCGTCGGGCGCAGGGTTGGTTGCACTGGCGCGCGAGCGTAGCCGAGTTCGGGCGCGCCGGGGCGCCAACCGCCCCGACTCAGGCTTCTTGGGCGCGCGTGGCCTTCTTCGGCTTCGCGGGCGACGTCTTGGCCGCCTTCGCGATCAGCTGCCGGTAGATCTCGTCGACGGCTGCATCGTGCTCGGCCAGCTCACCGCCAACGTTGGGACTCATGCGGTCTGCGCAGCGCTTGGCGCTGACGGGCAGGGCATCGAGCGCGCCGGACTGGGCGCAGGCGCCGAGGATGGCGACAGGGTCGAGAAGGGCCGCGAAGTGGTTGGAAGTCGTCAACATGGGAGTTCGGATCGTCGAGGTGCTGGCGGCCAAAGGCTGGCCATGGGCGAACCTTCGATTTTAGGGCGCCGCACCCGTAAAAGCGAGCATCAGAGGCACTTGACAGGTGCTGGACAAAGGGCCTTGTGAATCAAGGCGTGTCCAGCAGTCACTGCTGCGCTCAGCGCTGTCGGATCGCCGTCAGCGCGTCGAGCATGTGCTGCGTGGCGGGCTCTGGCCGGCCGGCGCGGTGGGCCAGGCCCAGCGGGCGCCACAGCCGTGGCGTGAGCGGCAGGATCGCCATGCGGGCATCCGGCGCCGCCGCGTCGCCCTCGCGCGGCAGCAGCGCGGCACCATAGCCGGCCGCCACCAGGCTCTTGATGGCGTCGTTGAAGTTCAGTTCGATTCGCGCCTGCGGTTGTTCGCCGGCGGCGGCGAACCAGTCCATCGTCACGCGGTGCAGGCGGGTGCTGGCGTCATTGAGGATCAGCGGCCGGGCCGCGAGCCAGGCCGGCGTGACCGTGCGCGGCACGGACCATGCGCGCGGCAGAAAGGCCATCACCGGGTCGCGGCGCCAGGGCGCGATCTGCACGCCTTTGACAGCGGCCTGCGGCAGCGCCACCAGGCCGATGTCGAGGCTGCCTTGCTGCACGCGGGACACGGCTTCCTGCGAGGTGAGCACCGCCACCTGCACGTCAACGCCGGGATGGTCACGGCCCATGGTCTCGAGCGCCTGTGGCAGCAGCCAGGCCAGCGCACCGGTGGACGCACCCAGCCGCACCCGGCCGGCACGGCCCTCGACCTGGCGGGTCACTTCATCGAGCGCCGCATCGACATCGGCGAGCAGGCGGCGGGCGCGCGCTATCAGTCCCTGGCCGACCCCGGTAGGCACCACGCGCTGCCGCTGACGCAGCAGCAGGGCGGCGCCCAGGCGTGACTCCAGCTCGGCCACATGCAGGCTGACGGTGGGCGCCGCCAGATGCAGGGTGCGCGCCGCCGCCGCAAACGAACCCAGCTCGGCAATCGTCACCAGCGTGCGCAGCTGGTCGAGGTTGAGTTGCCTCATGATGTTTCAGCTTTCCTGAATCCAGTGTTCATGACATTCAACTTTACCAATCTATCGCGAGGCCGCAGCATCCATCCGTCACCGCAGGAGCCTCCTCATGAGCGCGAGCGTATTCATCGACGGCGACCAGGGCACCACCGGCCTGGAAATCGTGGCCCGACTGTCCGGGCGCCAGGACATCACCCTCGTCACGCTGCCCGAAGCCGAGCGCAAGGATGCTGCCGCGCGCGCGCTGGCCATCAATGACTGCGACGTCGCCGTGCTGTGCCTGCCCGACGAGGCTGCGCGCAGCGCGGTGGCCAGCATCCGCAATCCGCGCGTGCGCGTCATCGATGCCTCGTCCGCGCATCGCACCGATCCGGATTGGGTCTACGGATTCCCCGAGATGTCGTCGCGACAGTCCGGGCACATCGCGCAGGCCCGGCGCGTCAGCAATCCGGGTTGCTATCCCACCGGGGCCATCGCACTGCTGCGCCCGCTGGTCGAGGCAGGCTGCCTGCGCGCCGATGCACCGCTCAGCATCCACGCCGTCTCGGGCTACTCCGGGCGAGGCCGCGAGGGCATCGAGGCCCACGAAGGCCCCGGCGCCGCAACGGCCCTCGCATTCCAGACCTATGGCCTGGGCTTGCAGCACAAGCATGTGCCGGAGATCCGGCTGCATGCAGGTCTGCAGGGCCGGCCGTTCTTCGTACCGTCATACGGCAGCTTCCGGCAAGGCATCGCGTTGACCATCCCGCTGCACGCCTCGATGCTGCACCGGCCGACGCCGGCCCAGGCGCTGCGCGATCTGCTTGTACGGCACTATCGCGATGCCTGCCATGTGCAAGTGCTCGATGCCGACCAGACCCACGCGATGACACGGCTCGACCCGCAGGCACTCAACGGCAGCAATGACCTGCAACTGGCCGTGTTCGGCAACGACACGCACGGCCAGCTGCTGCTGAGCGCGGTGTTCGACAACCTCGGCAAAGGCGCCGCGGGTGCCGCCGCGCAGAACCTGGCGTTGATGCTCGGGCTGGACAGCCGCGCCGCCGGCGGCCGCGGTGCGCACGGCGCTGATGTCAGCGCGCTGCCAGCCGCAGCGACCAACGCGCGGCCAGCGCGAGCAGCTCGCGATTGACTTCGTTGCGCTCCAGGAAGCCGGCGCGAAACTCGTCCGGCACCTGCTCGCTGGCGGTCTCGCGCAGCCAGTGCAATGCCTGGCGCAGCAGCCGCTCGGCGAGCGGGCGGTCGCTGGTGTCGAGCGCGCGCACCGCCGCGAGCCAGACGTCGGCGCGGCACAGCAACGCCGGCTCGACCGACTCGAACATCGCCAGCGCCGCGCGCGCATGGGCCTGCGCCGCCATCGCATCGGCGCCGCGCAGTGCAGCCTCGCAGGCCAGCACCTCGGCGTCGAGTGCCAGGCCGAGCAGGCCCTGCGATCGCGCCTGTGAGCCGGCGCGCACCGCCGCGTCCAGCGCTTCGCCGGGAGGGGCCGCGCGGGTGCGCGCCAGCGCGAGCTGCAGCGCCGCGCGCGGGCTGACGGTGCCCCATTGCACCAACGCTGCGTCGGCTGCGGCCAGTGCCGCGTCGCGGCGGCCCTCGGCCAGATCAAGTTCGATCGCCCGCAGCCGCGCCTGCGCGGCGTACAGGGGAAACGCGCCGTCGCCCAGGGTCAGCGCCGCCAGGGAGGCCTGGCGCGCGCGCGCCCATTGGCCCAGGCGCATCCACAGCGATGCCTCGGCGTTGCGCAGTGCGATGACCCAGGCCGGCATGTGTGCGGCCAGCGCGGCGGCCGCCGTGTCCAGGCCGCGCACCGCGTCGGCATAGCGGGCCTGGTCGACGTCCAGCCGGAAGCGCTGCAGCGGCATCCAGGGCCAGAGTCGGTCCGCGTCCAGCCCTTGGCCGGCGGCCAGCTGCTCGGCGAACCGGTGGTGCGTGCGCGCCTGGGCCAGGTGGCCCGTCGACATGCGCAGCGCCGTCAGCTCGAGCGATGCGTCGACGATGTCGATCGGATCGCCGCGACGCTTGGCGATTTCCAGCGAGCGCACGAAGTGCGGTTCGGCCTCGGCCGCGCGGCCGGCGAGATTGAGCGCCACGGCCAGCGATGCGACGCAGCGGTGCTGGGCGTCGTCGTCGCCGCTGGCCTCGGCCAGCGCGACGGCACGGTACATCGTGCGCACGGCTTCGTCGTTCGCGCCGCGCTGCATGGTGCCGCTGGCGCAGTGCAGCGTCAGCATCGCCGCCAGGGCCGGTGCCTGAGCGTGTGCAAACCCTTCCAGCGCCGCGGCCGCGACGGCGGACGAGGCTTGCAGCTCGCCCCGCTGCGCCAGCTTGCCGGCCTGGCGCTCGGCGGCGCGCCCGCGCTGCAGCGGCGTTTCGGCCAACGCCAGCAGACGCTGCAGCAGGCGCTCGAACAGCGCGTCCGACGGCGAGCGGACCGAGCGGAACATCGCGTCGATGGCCTCGAACGCGGCAGCGCCGTCGCCATCGCGTTCGAGCAGGTCGGCCGCGGCGACAAGCGCATCGCCGGCTTCGTCCCAACGCAACATCGCGACCGCGTGGTGCCCGGCCTGCAGCAGATGCGGCACGGCGCGTGCCGGCGTGGCGCTGGCCTGCCAATGCGCCGCGATGCGCTCTCGCGGTGCCGCGCGCGAGGCCAGGTGTTCGGCAATCTGCCGGTGCAGCTCGCGCGCCAGCGGCGCCGGCACCGAGGCCTCGGCGGCCTCGCGGATCAGGTCGTGCGCGAAGGCCTGGTCGTGCAGCACATGCGCAGCCTCCAGCTCGGCCCAGGCGTCGGCCAGTTCGAGCGGCCCGGCACCGAGCAGATGGGTGGCCAGTTCGACGCTGAAGTCCTGCCCGGCGAGCGCGGCGCAGCGCGCAATGCGCACCGCCTCGCTCGACAGGCGCGCAATGCGTTGGCCGACCAGTTGCGTCACCGAACGCGCCACCGGCAGCGCCGTCGCCGCCTCACCCGGCGGCATCGATTTGAGCGTCTCGAGCAGCAGCAGCGGGTTGCCACCGGTGCGTTGCGCCAGACGGGGCGCCAGCCCCGCGCCCGACCAGCCGGGGATGCCGAGCGAGTCGACCAGTTCGGCGATCTGCGCCGCACCCAGCGGTGCCAGCGCGATGCGGCGGGCACGCCCGCTGTGCAGCAGCCGATCGAGCGGCCCCGGTTCGACCGGCCGCGCTGCGAACACCCAGGCGATCGGCAGCCCCGCGCCCGCCAGGAAGACGAGCGCTTCGGCGCTGGCCGCATCGGCGTCGTGCAGGTCGTCGACCGCGATCAGTTGCACGCCGCGCGCCGCGGCCACGAAGGACTCGAGCGCCGCATGCATGCGCGCACCGTCGTCGGACGCGTGGCCGGGATCGCCGAACTCGGGCAGCAGGCGCGCAAGCGTTCGCCTGAGCGGCGGGGCGGGTTCGCCCGTGCGCTCCACGAGCGCGCGCAGCAGGCGCACGACCGCGGCGTAGGGCACGCGGGCGTCGCCCGCCCGCGCGCCGACAAGGATCGAGGCCTGCGGCGCGCGGCGCACGAAGTCCCCGACCAGGCGCGACTTGCCCAGGCCCGCTTCGCCTTTGAGCAGGACCACCTGCGCCGCCGCCACCGCGCGTTCGAGCTCCGTCCACTCGGCCTCGCGCCCGATCAAGCGCGGCGGCCGCAACAAGGCGGCGTCGATGCGCGCGCGCAGGCCCGAGGCCGGGGGTTGCGCGGCTTGCACCGTCGCCAGCAACGCCAAGGTCTCGGCCGAAGGCCGCACGCCGACTTCGTCCTTCAGCACGCGCTCGCAGGCATCGAAGGCCAGCAGCGCGGCCGCACGATCGGCGGCCAGGTAGTGCAATCGCATCACGCGCCGGTGCGCGTCTTCGGACAGCGGCTCCAGCGCGAGCAGCTCCTTGGCGTGGGTGAGCGCGTCGTCCCAGTCCTTGGCCTGCTCGGCCAACTCGGCCAGCTCGACCAGCGAGCGGCGCCAGCGGTCGCGCCGGCGCACGCGCTGCTGCTCGAGCCACTGCGCATACTCGCCCGCCGCAAGGTCTTCACCGGCGGTCTGGCCGAGCACGGTGTCGGCGTCTTCGAGGTCATGCCGTACGCCTTCGGCCAGCGACAGCGTGGCGCTGCCGGTGACCAGTTCGGCGCCGACCGACTTGCGCAACTGGAACAGGCGCTGGCGCAGTGAGTTGCGCGCCGACTCGGCGTCCTTCTCGGGCCACAGCAGCTGCGCTAGACGTGCGCGCGGCGTGGGACCTTCGAGCGCGACCCAGGCCAGGATCGCGGCGTCCTGCGGGGCCAGCGCCAGCACGCGGCCGTCACCGGCCACCGCGCGCGGCGCAGCCGCCAGCTCGAGGATGAACGACGAGGCCGCTGATGAAGACGGGCTGGCGGCGCGCATGGCATCGATCGTATCGGCTGCGGCGGGCTGCGCGACTCCCGACGCGCGGCACTTCGGCGGGCCGACCTCAGCGGCCGCTGCTGAAAGTCCAGCGCACCGTGAGCTTGCCGGCAAAGCCCGCTGCATCGACCACCTCGCGCACCTGTTCGCCGCTGGCGGACAGCGGCACCGTGATCGGTTTCGAATCGGTCACGCGCCACGCCGAGGGCACGGTGCGCGTGCCGATGTCCTTGTCGCTGGCGTAGTCGCTTTGCACCTTCTGCTCGACCGGCAGCGCGTTCATCCACACGGGCAGCAGGATCGTCAGCGTGTTCTTCGCATGGTCGGCCTCGGCCATCGCCATGGTGGCGCGCTCTTCGCCAGAACCTTTGCCCGGCGCATCCGGTATCGGGCCCTCGCCCGTGCGCACTTCGTCGCGCCGGCAGCGCATGCCGGGCTTGCCCGTGCACAACGGGTCGGCGTACTGGCGCTTCACGTCCTCGGTGATCCTGTAGCTGCCGCTCTGCGACTTCGGCCGCCACAGCTGCACGCTGGCCGCGCCTTGCTCGGTCAGCGCCCGGACCTGCTGTCCCGTGGCCTGTGCTTGCGCCACCTCGCCGCTGGACATGCCCAGACCCATCTTCTGGATCTCGCGCGTCATGCAGGCTTCGTCGTTCTTGCACAGCGCGGCGATCTTCTCGGCCGATTGCATCATCGGCTGCATCTGCTGCATCGATGTGGCGGCCTGCTGCAGCTTCTTCTGCTGCGCCGAGGCCTGCGCCGCGTCCGGCGCCACCATCGTCGACTGCGACGTCGGCTTTTGCGCCGTGACTTCGGCCGTGAGCGAGGACCATCGCTCGATCTTCCACTGCAGCCACTTGTCGCGGCCCGCCGTCTCGCCCTTGGACTCGAAGCGGTACTCGACGCTGATCTTGCCGAACGTGCCGGCCGGCGCCGGTCCGGCGGCTTGGGCAGCGATGGCCGACGCGGCCAGCGCCAGCACGAGGAATCTGCAGGCCTTCATGAGCGATCTCCATGACGTGCGGTTGGCGTTCAAAGACCCAGCCGAACGCCTCGCCGCCGGCCGCAATCAGCGGGCCGATGCGGCACTGTGCAAGACGCAGCGTTAGCACGGCGTTAGTCGCGCGGGTCGGGGACGCCCAGGTCCGCAGGCGCATGGACATCGGCATCGCCGCCCTTCGTGTCGGTGCCGGCGAGATCTGCATCAATCCGTTGGGCGCGCTGAGCTTCGAGTCGGCGAAGTTCGTTGTCGCCCACGAAAGCCTGCACACCGGGCTGTGTCACAGCAGCCGGCGCGAAGGCCGTGATCCATGCCGTCGGTGCCGGCACGCGGCCGCGGGACCGGATGCGAACACTTCAGGACATCACCGCCGGGCATGTGGCCGCGTCGATGTGGACTTCTTCTCCGGCCCCAAAACCGACCGGCACCTACCACGAACCCGACGTGGCATCGCGCGTGCACAAGGAACACTTCGGGGCGAGCCGCAAGGCACGTTGGTTCGGCCTCTGAGTTCCCCAGGCGACCGCCGCGTGGGGCGCGGGGGTGTGCGCGCCCAGGTCGTTCAGTCGTTCTTCAGCAGATCGATGAACGCCGGATTGAGGAAGATCTTCTCTCGGCCCATCTTGTGCTCGCGCAGGATGCCGATCGCCGTGAGCTCCTTGAGGTAGGTGCTCGCGGTCTGGCGCTTGGCCAGTCCCGCTTCCACGACGTGCGCGATGCGGCAGTACGGCCGCACGAACACCAGTTCGGCCAGCTCGCGAGAGTAGATCTGGCCGGCGTCTCGTCGCATCCGTTCCGTGGTCTCCTCCAGGAGACCACGTACAGCGACGATCTTGTTCATGGTCCAGCGGGCCGTCTCGGTCACACCGGTGAGCATGTAGAGCAACCAGGGCTCCCACGCTCCCGTCTCGGTGATCGATTGCAGGCCGCTGTAGTAGTCGGCCTTGTTGCGCAGGATGTGGCGGCTGAGATAGAGGACCGGGATATCGAGCAAGCCCTGCTCGACCATGTAGAGCAGGTTGAGGACGCGCCCCGTCCGGCCGCTACCGTCGGTGAACGGGTGGATGGCCTCGAACTGGTAGTGGCCCGCCGCCATGCGCACGAGGGGGTCGATATCCGCGGTACCCGGCAAGGTGCCGTGCATCCACTGCTCCCAGTTGGCCAGCTTTTCTCGAAGCAGAACCTCGCCTTCTGGCGGGGTGTAGATGACCTGTCGGGTGCGGTCGTTGCTCAGAGTGGTGCCGGGCGTCTTGCGGATGTCCATGTCCACGCCCTTGATCGCACGACAGATTTGCACGGCGGTATTGGTGGAGAGCGGTCGCGTCTTGAGCGCCTGGTATCCCTCCCACAGCGCGGTTCGATAGCGCAGCGCCTCCTTGGTCGCCGGATCCGCCTCACCTTCGCTGACACCGTCGAAGAGGAACATCTGATCCGTGGTGGTCACGATGTTCTCGATCTCGCTGCTGGCTTGGGCTTCGAGCAGCGGAATCGAGTTGATGAGCACCCCCTGGTTCGGGATCAACTGCCCGGCCGCCTTCAACTCCGCGACAGCGGCGCGAGCCGAGATGCAGGCCTTGAGGACGGCCCGCGACTCCACGTCGACCATCGGAGGAAGTGCCGGCAGGTCGTTGAAGGGCTTGATGGGATCGAAGGCCATGTGTCGATCGAAGTGGCAGAAATCGACTTATCCCTGGCGACTTGTTTATCCGATCGACACGTCGCCAGAACGTGTCGATCAAAACTCAATTAATCGACATTATATGGCGACATGTCGATTCGAGACGTTGCTTTCATGTTGTTCACCGTCGTTGGACGAGATCAAAACGTCTCGATCCGGGCCTGAAACGGTTGAGCTTCTTTGGCTGGTTGGCGGGCAAGAGCCCGCTGCCGTGACCTCGAATCGAGCGCCGCAGTCTGACGGTCGGATCCACCAGACGCGACCAGTAGGTCAGTCGCACGAATTAGCGCCCACCAGTCGCAGAACTGTGGCGCCAGTCTCAACTGATCTGGCGCCGTACGCGACCACCACCAACGCCTTACACGTCGATATTCGCCGCCCTCAGCGCATTGCTCTCGATGAAATCCCGCCGTGGTTCGACCTCGTCGCCCATCAGCATCGTGAACACGCGGTCGGCTTCGATCGCGTCTTCGATCTGCACGCGCAGCAGGCGCCGCACGGTGGGGTCCATCGTCGTTTCCCACAGCTGCGACGGGTTCATCTCGCCCAGGCCCTTGTAGCGCTGGCGGCCGACGGCGCTTTCGGCCTGGCCCATCAGCCAACCCATCGCGGCGCGGAAGTCTGCGGCCTTCTGCTCCTTCATCTTCTCGCCTTCGCCGCGGCGCACGACGGCTTCGGCGCCGAGCAGATCCTTGAAGGTCTCGCCGGCATCCTTCAGCGCCGCGTAGTCGGCGCCGTGCACGAAGTCTTGCGTGATGACGCTGGCCTTGACGTTGCCGTGGTGGCGGCGGCCGATGCGCAGCAGATGCTTGTCGGTGCGGGCGTCGAACTGCGCTTCGACCTGGGCGTCGATCAGCGCCGATTGAAGCGCCACGGCACTGGCTTCGGCGGCGGCGGCCGAATCCAGATCGATGGCCAGGCCGTTGGCGATGGCGCGCAACGCGTCCAGATCCATCCAGTTGCCGAGCCGTTCGATCACGCTGCTGGCCACCAGGTGCTTGCGCGCCAGGCCTTCGAGCGTATTGCCGTCGATGGCACTGCGGCCGCCGGCCTGTTCGCCGTCGGGCAGCACGGTGGCGCCGTCCAGCGCCACCTTCAGCAGGAAGCCGTCGAGCTCGTGCCCGTCCTTCAGGTACTGCTCGTGCTTGCCGTGCTTGACCTTGTACAGCGGCGGCTGCGCGATGTAGATGTGGCCGCGCTCCACCAGCACCGGCATCTGGCGGTAGAAGAAGGTCAGCAGCAGCGTGCGGATGTGGGCGCCGTCGACGTCGGCGTCGGTCATGATGATGATGCGGTGGTAGCGCAGCTTGTCGATGTTGAAGTCGTCGTGGCCGATGCCGGTGCCTAAAGCGGTGATCAGCGTGACGATGCTGTCGCTGGACAGCAGCTTCTCGTAGCGCGCTTTCTCGACGTTCAGGATCTTGCCGCGCAGCGGCAGGATCGCCTGGAACTTGCGGTCGCGGCCCTGCTTGGCGCTGCCGCCGGCGGAGTCACCTTCGACGATGTAGATCTCGCACAGCGCGGGGTCCTTCTCCTGGCAGTCGGCCAGCTTGCCGGGCAGGCCCATGCCGTCGAGCACGCCTTTGCGCCGCGTCATCTCGCGCGCCTTGCGTGCGGCTTCGCGCGCTCGCGCTGAATCGATGATCTTGCCGCAGATGATCTTGGCGTCGTTCGGGTGTTCCAGCAGCCAGTCGGTGAGCAGCTTCGAGACGATCTCCTCGACCGGGCCGCGCACTTCGCTGCTGACCAGCTTGTCCTTGGTCTGGCTGCTGAACTTCGGCTCCGGCACCTTGACGCTGACGACGCAGGCCAGGCCTTCGCGCATGTCGTCGCCGGCCACCTCGACCTTGGCCTTCTTCGCCAGCTCGTTGTCTTCGATGTACTTGTTGATAACGCGCGTCATCGCGGCGCGCAAGCCGGTCAGGTGGGTGCCACCGTCGCGCTGCGGTATGTTGTTGGTGAAGCAGAGAACGTTCTCGTTGTAGCCGTCGTTCCACTGCATCGCGACTTCGACGCCGATGTTGGTGTTCTGCTCGCTCATCTTGTCGCCGGCGGCGTGGAAGACGTTCGGGTGCAGCACCTTCTTGCCCTGGTTGATGAACTCGACGAAGCCTTTCACGCCGCCGGCGAATTCGAAGTTGTCTTCCTTCGCATTGCGTTCGTCGACGAGGCGGATCTTCACGCCGTTGTTCAGGAAGCTCAACTCGCGCAGGCGCTTGGCCAGCACGTCGTAGTGGAAGTCGACGTGGCTGAAGATCTCGTCGTCGGGCAGGAAGTGCACCTCGGTGCCGCGCTTCTCGGTGTCGCCGGTGATGCGCATCGGGCTGGTCTCGAAGCCGTCGCGCACCTCGATCACGCGGTCTTGCGTGAAGCCGCGCTTGAACTCGAGAAAGTGCACCTTGCCTTCGCGCCGCACCGTCAGCCGCAGCCAGCGGCTCAGCGCGTTGACGCAACTGACGCCGACGCCGTGCAGCCCGCCGCTGACCTTGTAGCTGTTCTGGTTGAACTTGCCGCCGGCGTGCAGTTCGGTCAGTGCAATCTCGGCGGCACTGCGCTTGGGCTCGTGCTTGTCGTCCATCTTCACGCCGGTCGGGATGCCGCGGCCGTTGTCGATGACGCTGATGCTGTTGTCGCTGTGGATGGTGATGGCGATGTCGTCGCAATGCCCGGCCAGCGCTTCGTCGATGGAGTTGTCGACCACCTCGAACACCAGGTGGTGCAGGCCGGTGCCGTCGGACGTGTCGCCGATGTACATGCCGGGGCGCTTGCGCACCGCTTCCAGGCCTTCCAGGATCTGGATGCTGCCTTCGCCATAGGCCGCCGACGCTTCGCTGCCAGTGGACGCAGCGGCGCCTTCGGCTGACGGCACCTCGCGCTGCGTGACGCCGTTGGTCGGGGTTTTCGGCTTGTTCGGTTCGCTCATCACGGGCTTTCTTCACTCGCGGGCGGCGGCAGTTGCCGGCCCTTTAGAAACGCTGAAGCGGGCACGAGGCCCGCTGACGGTGCTGGTGGCGCTGCGCCGGCCTCAGATGCGCATCGGCATCACCACGTACTTGAAGCCGGCCATCTCGGGCACCGTGAACAGCGCGCTGGCATTGGTGTCCTGCAGCTCGAGCTTGACCATCTCCTGGCCGACATTGGCCAGCACGTCGATCAGGTAGGTGACGTTGAAGCCGATCTCGATGGCGTCGCCGTTGTAGTCGACCTCGAGCTCTTCCTTGGCCTCTTCCTGTTCGGCGTTGCTCGACGCAATGCGCAGCAGGCCGGGCTCGACGTTCATGCGCACACCCTTGAACTTCTCGCTGGTCAGGATCGCGGCGCGTTGCAGACAGGCCAGCAGCGGCGCACGGCCCAGCACGATGGCGTTCTTGTGGTTCTTCGGGATCACGCGGTTGTAGTCGGGGAACTTGCCTTCGACCAGCTTGGTGACGAACTCCATGCCCGAGAACGCGAACTTGGCCTGGTTGCCGGCAAAGCGCATCTCGATCGTGGTGTCTTCGTCCTTCAGCAGGCGCTGCAGTTCGAGCACGGTCTTGCGCGGCAGGATCACCTCCTGCTTGTTCGGCATCTCGGTTTCGAGCGTGCTCTGCGCCAGCGCCAGGCGGTGGCCGTCGGTGGCCACCAGCGTCAGCGTCTTGCCTTCGGCGATGAACAGGATGCCGTTCAGGTAGTAGCGGATGTCGTGCACGGCCATCGCGAAGTGCACCTGGTTGACCAGGGTCTTCAGCGTCTTCTGCGGCACCGAGAACGCCGGGCCGAAGTCGACCGCCTCGTTGACCAGCGGGAAGTCGTCGGCCGGCAGCGTCTGCAGCGTGAAGCGGCTCTTGCCGCCCTGCAGCGTGAGCTTGTTCTGTGCCGCCGACAGCGTGACCTGCTGTTCGGCCGGCAGCGCACGCAGGATGTCGATGAGCTTGCGCGCGCCAACCGTGGTGGCGAAGGCGCCGGCATCGCCGCCCAGTTCGGCATGCGTGCGGACCTGGATCTCCAGGTCGCTGGTCGTGAACTCGATCGCCGGCCCGTTCTTGCGCAACAGCACGTTGGCCAGGATCGGCAGGGTGTGGCGGCGCTCGACGATGCCCGCCACCGACTGCAGGGCGTCGAGCAATTTTTCCTGCGCCGCTTTCAGAACGATCATCTCTTTTCCTCTTATTTAAACCTGGTAGTCGTAGTAGGCAACGGGGTTTTCTGGGGACAACGCTATTTTCGCCTTTTCCATCAACGGTTTAGCAGGCGGCCAACCCTGTGGGCTGGAGGCCTGCAGCGGTGTACCCGCTTTCTGGACAAGTCCGCGGCGGCGGCGCGGCCTGTGGACAAGGGGGCGGTTGTTCGAAAGTTGTCCCCAGGGTTCGCGACCGCACACACGGTCAGCCCTTCAGCGTCTGTTCCAGCACGTGCAGCTGCTGGTTCAGTTCGGTGTTGCGCGTGCGTTCTTCGCCGATCTTGCGCACCGCGTGCAGCACCGTCGTGTGGTCGCGGCCGCCGAACAGTTCGCCGATCTCGGGCAGGCTCTTCTTCGTCATGTCCTTGGCCAGGTACATCGCGATCTGGCGCGGCCGCGCGATGCTGGCCGGGCGCTTCTTGCTGTACATGTCGGCGACCTTGATCTTGTAGAAGTC
>Ga0307515_10000292_pt1 | contig 123160 bp, 112 predicted proteins | sample 17_EM_MG_FD_194513 | JGI IMG/M metagenome (GOLD analysis project Ga0307515, IMG submission 194513) | Populus trichocarpa ectomycorrhiza microbial communities from riparian zone in the Pacific Northwest, United States - 17_EM | ecosystem: Host-associated > Plants > Roots > Unclassified...
TGCCGCCTCCAGCGATCTCCTGCGCTCCTTCGAAGGCCGTCAACGCTCGGTCCGCGCCTGCACCTTCTCCCCCGACGGCCGCTGGCTCGCATCAGCCTCCGACGACCGCACGCTGCGCCTCTGGGGTGTCGCCTCCGGTGATCTTCTGCGCTCCTTCGAAGGCCATCAAGACTGGGCCCGCGCCTGTGCCTTCTCCCCCGACGGCCGCTGGCTCGCATCAGCCTCCGACGACCGCACGCTGCGTCTCTGGGACGTCGCCTCCGGCGATCTCCTGCGCTCCTTCGAAGGCCATCAACACTGGATCCACGCCTGCGCCTTCTCCTGCGACGGCCGCTGGCTCGCATCCGCCTCCAGCGACCGCACGCTGCGCCTCTGGGATGCCACCTCTGGTGATCTCCTCCGTTCCTTCGAAGGCCATCAAAGCTGGGTCCTCGCTTGCGCCTTCTCCCCCGACGGCCGCTGGCTCGCGTCAGCCTCCGGCGACCGCATGCTGCGCCTCTGGGACGCTGCCTCCGGCGATCTCCTGCGCTCCTTCGACGGGCATCATGGCTGGGTCCGCGCTTGCGCTTTCTCCCCCGACGGCCGCTGGCTCGCATCAGCCTCCGACGACCGCACGCTGCGCCTCTGGGATGCCGCGTCCGGCGATCTCCTGCGTTCCTTCGGAGGCCATCAAGGCTCGGTCCTCGCCTGCGCCTTCTCCCCCAATGGCCACTGGCTCGCATCAGCCTCCGGCGACCGCATGCTTCACCTCTGGGATGTTGCCTCGGGCGATCTCCTTCGTTCCTTCCAAGGCCATCAAGGCTCGGTCCTCGCCTGCGCTTTCTCCCCCGACGGCCGCTGGCTCGCATCAGCCTCCGACGACGGCACGCTGCGCCTTTGGGAAACCGCCAGCGGTGCGCTCTTCCGCAACCACCTGCATGTGGACAAAGGCGCGGCAGCCTGGCTGCCACAAGACAACCGGCTGCTTTACGCCAATGGCAGCACATGGCGCTACCTGCGCTGGTTCGGCAACGACCCCGTCACAGGCCACCCGGCCACCTGGCCGCTGGAAAACCCGCCGCCCGGCGTCACTGTCGACGTGCGGCCCTGGAGAACCGCCGCCTGAGCGCTACGCCAGCTGCTGTTCCAGCGCGTGCAGCACCTCATAGCAAGGCAGCACCTGCGCCACGCTGGCATTCGGCTCGCGACCCGCCTTGATGGCCGCGAAGAACTCGCGGTCCTGCAGCTCGATGCCGTTCATCGACACGTCGACCTTGGACACGTCGATCTTCTCGTCCTTGGCCGAGAACAGGTCGTCGTAGCGGGCGATGTAGGTGCCGGTGTCGCCGATGTAGCGGAAGAAGGTGCCGAGCGGCCCGTCGTTGTTGAAGCTCAAGGACAGCGTGCAGATCGCGCCGTTCGCAGCCTTCAGCTGGATCGACATGTCCATCGCGATGCCCAGGTTCGGGTGGATCGGCCCTTGCACCGCGTTGGCCTTCACGATCGGGCTGCCGGCCTGGTACGCGAACAGGTCGACGGTGTGCGCGGCGTGGTGCCACAGCAGGTGGTCGGTCCAGCTGCGTGCCTGGCCGAGCGCGTTCATGTTCGTGCGCCGGAAGAAGTAGGTCTGCACGTCCATCTGCTGGATGTTGAACTCGCCGGCGACGATGCGCTTGCGCACCCACTGGTGGCTGGGGTTGAAGCGCCGCGTATGGCCGCACATCGCGACGAGCTTGGTCTGCTGCTGCAGCGCGGCCACGGCCTGCGCGTCCTTCAGCGAATCGGCCAGCGGGATCTCCACCTGCACGTGCTTGCCGGCCTGCAGACAGGCGATGGCCTGCGCCGCATGCATCTGCGTCGGCGTGCACAGGATCACCGCGTCGACTTCCTTGATGGCCAGGCTGTCGGCGAGGTCGGTGGTGACGTGCTTGATGCCGTACTTGTCGGCCACTTCCTGCGTCTTGGCCAGCTCGCGGCTGACCAGCGAAACCACTTCGACGCCATCGATCAGCTTGATGGCGTCGAGGTGCTTGATGCCGAACGCGCCGGCGCCGGCGAGTGCCACTTTGATGGTCATGTGTTCTCCAGAATCAGGTGGCCGACCGCGGTGTTGCTGGCCGGCACATGGTAGAAGCGGTGCCGCAGCGTCGGCGGCTTGTCGCTCATCGCGCCGCGCGCGATCAGCCACATCACCAGCTCGATGCCTTCCGAACCGGCTTCGCGCACGTAGTCGATGTGCGGCGTTTCGGCCAGCGCCGCCGGGTCGGCAATCAGCTGGTCGAGGAAGGCGTTGTCGAAGGCCTTGTTGATGAGCCCGGCGCGCGGGCCCTGCAGCTGGTGGCTCATGCCGCCGGTGCCCCAGATCTGCACGTTCAGCGGCTCGTCGTAGCTCTCCACCGCCTTGCGGATCGCCTTGCCCAGGTTGTAGCAGCGGCGGCCCGAAGGCACCGGGTATTGCACGACGTTGACGGCGAACGGGATCACCGGGCACGGCCACGCATCCGGCTGGCCGCACATCAGGCTCAGCGGCACCGTCAGGCCGTGGTCGACGTCCATCTTGTTGACGATGGTCAGGTCGAAGTCGTCCTGGATCACGCTTTGCGCGATGTGCGAGGCCAGCTCCGGATGACCGATGACCTTGGGCACCGGGCGCGGGCCCCAGCCTTCGTCGGCCGGCATGTACTCGGCCGCGGTGCCGATGGCGAAGGTCGGAATCATCTCCAGGCTGAAGGCCGTGGCGTGGTCGTTGAAGACCAGGAAGATGACATCCGGCTTGTTGTCCTTCAGCCACTGCTTGCCGAACTCGTAACCCTGGAACAGCGGCTGCCAGTACGGTTCGGTGGTCTTGCCGAGGTCGATGGCGGCGCCGATGGCCGGCACGTGGCTGGTGTAGACCGATGCGGTGATGCGGGCCATCTCAGAACCCCGCCTTCGGCGCGCTGCCCTGCGGCTGGCGCTGCGGCTGCGCGTTGCCCTGCTCGCCGAGGTGGCGGTTGCCTTCGACGCTGCGGCCACCGGAGATCATCATGTTGCGGTATTCCTCTTCGGTCATGCCGGTCATGCTGCCGGCCATCTGCTGGAAGCTCTTGCCATGCGTGGCGCCGAGCTTGGCCAGGAAGTAGATGTTGCCGCCCTCGCCGATGGCCCGGTTGAGATCGCGTGCCAGCACGGCCTGCTTCTGCGCTTCGGTCATCGGCCACTCGTCGAGGTAGGCGCGCTGGTCGGCCAGGAAGCGCGCGCGGTTCTCGGCCTTCATCAGCGACATGCAGAACTGGTTCAGGTGGTAGCCCTTGCGCGACTGTTCGGCGTCGAAGATCGTCGTGCCCGGCACGTCGAGATAAGGTTTGTTCAAAGACATCGGTAGTCCTTCATTTCACGCATTCGAAACTGGCTGCCAGCGCCGAATCGCCGCCCTTGTAGCGCGGCCACAGCGGCCATTCGCACAAGGGGCGCGAACGCTGCGTCGCGAACGGCGGCTTGGCATTCTGCTCGGCCAGCTGCAGCCCGGCCGGGGCGTTGCCGCGCTCGACCCAGTCGACCAGCGCGCCCAGGAAGTCGGCATTCGCCGGGCCGCCGGTGCCGACATGGTCGACCCCCGGCGCGGTGTACAGCCGCATGAAGCTGCCGACACGGTCGCGGCCCAGCTTCTGCACCACGGCCTCGAAGTAGCCGATGCCGGCATACGGGCTCTGCGCGTAGTCGCCCAGGTTCTCCAGCAGGATCAGCTTGCCGCCACGGGCCTGGAAGGGGCCGAGATCGGGGTTGGTCGAGTCCATCAGCGCCGACACTTCGCGCAGCCGCGCCAGGTGCTCCTGCGGCTTGTAGCTGCGCAGGTCGGCGTTCGGGTTGCGGGCGTAGAAGTACTGGATCGCCCCGGCACCGTAGAACCACGCGATGCCGTTGTCCGGCCGCGGCGGGAACGCGGCCGCGCTGGCACCGGTCCACCAGGCCATCCAGCCGCCGGTGGGGCCGCTGGCGGCCAGGCCTTCGCCGCTGGGGCCGCGGCCCGGGTATTCACGCAGGCCGTTGGCGAGGTCGAAGTCGAAGCGCAGCGGCGAATTCAAGCCACGCACCGCAGCCACTTGCGCCGCGTTCAGGCAGTTGGGCGCATCGGCGCCGCTGCACTGCAGGCGGCCGACATCGAAGCGCGTGCGGCAGCCCACGGGGTCGGCGACGATGCCGTCGCCCAGGCCGTCGGTGGCGTCGCAGGCGGCGAGCACGGCGTCGTGCACCAGCTTCACCTTCACCGGCGGCAGCCAGCCGTCACCGGTAATGGCCAGGCCATCGCGCAGGCCGGCGTGCTGCAGGCCGGTCCAGTGGATCACCGGCACGCGGCTGAAGATGCCGTCGAAGTCGGCCGGGTAGCGCTGCGCCATCGTCAGCCCTTCGCGGCCGCCTTCGGAGCTGCCGGCGAAGTACAGCTTGTCGGGGCCGCGGCCGTAGGCACGCTTCATCAGCTCGACCGACACGTCGCGCACCTTCTTGTACGACGCATGCGCGAAGTTGACGAGCGCTTCGTCGTTCAGCGCGAAGACCTGCGGCGGCTGGCCCGGCTGGTTCTGGTGGCCTGAGTCGGTGCCGACGGTGACGAAGCCCTGCGCCAGCGGCGACGGCTTCTCGTACGGCGCGGCCGCCACGAGGCCGAGCCCGGTGATCAGCGTGCCGTTGAAGCCACCGCCGCCGTACTGCACCGAGCGGCCGTTCCAGGCCGTCGGCAGGTTCACCTGGAACAGGATCGCCGGTGACTGCGGGTCGACCGGCGCGATGCGGCCCAGCACCTTGCAGTACTGCGGCGCGGCCGGCGTGATCGTGCCCGCGGGTGTCGGCCCGCGTTCAGCCACCGCCAGCGCCGACGGTGCCATCAGCGTCGCCGAATCGATGCTCGCGCCGCCGCTGGCCAGGCCGATCTGCGCCGCCGCGATCGGCGCCGCGAGACCAGCGCAGCCGGCCTGGGCGTTGTCGGCGCGCAGCGGCGGCTGCGTGCAGCCGGCCGCCAGAGCCGCCACGGCCGCGAAGGCCAACGCCCGCTTCAGGCTCATACCTCCTCCGGCCAGTACAAGCGCATCGGGTTGTCGACGAGCAGCTTGCGCTGCAGCTCGGCCGTCACGGCGATGTGCGGGATGAAGTCGACCAGCAGGCCGTCGTCGGGCATGTGGTTCTTCAGGTTCGGGTGCGGCCAGTCGGTGCCCCACAGCACACGGTCGGGAAAGGTCTCGACGATGCGGCGCGCGAACGGCACGACATCGCGATAGGCGTTCTGCTCGCCGTTCAGCGCCGACGGGCCGGCGACGGAAAGGCGCTCCGGGCAGCTGACCTTGGACCAGACGTTCGGGTACTCGCGCATGAACTTCACGAAGAGCTCGAACTCGGGGCCGTCGATCGGCTTCGTCACGTCGGGACGGCCCATGTGGTCGACGACGATGGTCGTCGGCAACGCGGTGAAGAAGTCCCACAGCTCCGGCAGGTCCACCGCCTCGAAGTAGATCACCACGTGCCAGCCGAGCGGCGCGATGCGCGCGGCGATCTCCATCAACTCGTCCTTCGGCGTGAAGTCGACGAGACGCTTGACGAAGTTGAAGCGCACGCCGCGCACGCCGGAGGCATGCATGCCGTGCAGCTCATGGTCGGTGACCGTGCGCTTGACGGTGGCGATGCCGCGCGCGCGGCCGTTCGACGCCCGGCAGGCGTCGACCATGGCGCGGTTGTCGGCGCCATGGCAGGTGGCCTGCACGACGATGTTGCGCGCAAAGCCGAGGTGGTCGCGCAGGGCGAAGAGCTGCGCCTTGCTGGCGTCGCACGGCGTGTACTTGCGCTCGGGTGCGAACGGAAACTGGTCGCCGGGCCCGAAGACGTGGCAGTGCGCGTCGACGGCGCCAGCGGGCAGCTGGAAGCGCGGCTTCGTCGGGCCGGCGTACCAGTCCATCCAACCGGGGGTCTTTTCGAAGGCCATGTCTTTCAGTCTTTCTTCAGGTGGGCGAGGATGCGGTCGGCCTCGGTGCGCCAGTCGCTGCTGCGTGCAAAGGCCGCCGTGCCCTTGGCGCCGAACAGGCCTTCGTCGGCGAGGTCTGCAACCCAGGCCTGGCGCTCGGCGGTGCCCGACGCGCTCCACGGCGCGAGGCCGGCTTCGCGCACGGTCTCGGCGACTTCGCGCACTTCTTCGCTGCGCCGGCGGCCGTGTTCGATGACGCGCTGGAAGAAGTACGCGCCTTGCCTTTCCCAGTCGATACCGGGGAAGGTTTCCTTCAGCGACGCCAGCACGGCGTCTTCGACGCCGTAGGCACGCGCCGTCGTGAAGCTTTCGATGACCATGGCCTCCAGGCCCTTGATCATCACGCTGCGGCACATCTTCGTGGCCGAGGCCACGCCGAGCCTTTCGCTCGCCAGCTTCGGCGCAAAGCCGAGCGACGCCAGCAGCGGCAGCAACGCCGCAGCATGCGCCCCGCCCAGCAGCAACGGCACTTTGATGCGGTACGGCGGCACCGAGGTCATCACCGCGCCTTCGACATAACGCCCGCCGGCCGCGTCGACGATGCCGGCGGCGCGGATCTTCGCGCCCGGCGACGCCGAGTTGAAGTCAAGGAAATACGCACCCGGCTGCAGGCCCGGCGCGCAGGCCTCGGCCACCGCGACGGCCTGGCTGGCGGTCACGGCCGAGATCACGAGTTCGGCTGCGCTCACGGCCCGGGCCTGCGACGCCGCCAAGGTGACGCCATGCAAGGCAGCGTGCTCGCGCAGCGCGTTGCCGGCTTCGCCGGCGAGCTTCAGGTCGTTGGCGACGATCTCGTGGCCTTGCGCGCGCAAGTCCTCCGCCAGGATGCGCCCGACCTCGCCATAGCCGATGAGCGCGATCTTCATCAGTCGATGTACTTCAGCCCGGCCTGGGCCAGCGGCTCGCGCATCTTGTACATGTCCAGCCCCAGCACGCCGGCGGCGAGCTTGGCCCGCTTGTCGGATTCGTTGGCTTCGCGCGCGGCGGCCGCGTCGGCGGTCTTCTGCGCCAGTGCAGCGGGCACGACGACCACGCCGTCGGCGTCGGCGATCACCACGTCGCCCGGGTTGACCATCGCGCCGGCGCAGACCACCGGGATGTTCACCGAGCCCAGCGTGGCCTTGACCGTGCCCTTGGCATGCACCGAGCGGCTGAAGACGGGGAAGCCCATCTCGCTCAAGTCCTTCACGTCGCGACAGCCGCCGTCGATGACCAGGCCCAGGGCGCCGCGGGCGCGGAACGACGTGGCCAGCAGGTCGCCGAAGAAGCCGTCGTCGTTGTCGGTGGTGCAGGCGGCCACGACCACGTCGCCCGGCTGCAGCTGTTCGGCCGCGACGTGCATCATCCAGTTGTCGCCCGGTTGCAGCAGCACCGTCACCGCCGTGCCGCAGAAATGCGCGCCGGTGTAGATCGGCCGCATGTAGGGCTTCATCAGCCCGACGCGGCCCATCGCTTCGTGCACCGTGGCGACGCCGAAGTTCGCGAGCTGGTCGACCGCCGCGCGGTCGGCGCGAACGATGTTGCGCTTGACGACACCGAGTTGGTACATGCTCATAGTCCCTTCTGTTTCAATGCCGCGTCCAGCCGCGGGAAGACGCGCCGCGCGTTGCCTTCGTAGATCGCGTGGCGCTGTTCGGGTGTGACGGCCGCGGCTTCGATGTAGCGCTTGGTGTCGTCGTAGTAGTGGCCGGTCTCCGGGTCGATGCCGCGCACGGCGCCGATCATCTCGCTGGCGAACAGGATGTTGTCGACCGGGATCACCTTGGTCAGCAAATCGATGCCGGGCTGGTGGTAGACGCAGGTGTCGAAGAAGATGTTCTTCAGCAGGTGCTCCTGCAGCAGCGGCTTCTTCAGCTCCTGCGCCAGGCCGCGGAAGCGGCCCCAGTGGTAGGGCACGGCGCCGCCGCCGTGCGGGATCAGGAACTTCAGGTCCGGGAAGTCCTTGAACAGGTCGCTGGTCAGGCACTGCATGAAGGCCGTCGTGTCGGCGTTCAGGTAGTGCGCGCCGGTGGTGTGGAAACACGCGTTGCACGAGGTGCTGACGTGGATCATGGCCGGGATGCCGTACTCGACCATCTTCTCGTAGATCGGGTACCAGGAGCGGTCCGACAGCGGCGGCGAATTCCAGTGCCCGCCCGAAGGATCGGGGTTCAGGTTGATGCCGACGTTGCCGTACTGCTCGACGCACTTCACCAGTTCGGGAATGCAGGTCTTGGGGTCGACGCCGGGGCTTTGCGGCAGCATCGCCGCCGGAATGAAATGGTCGGGGAACAGGCAGGCCACGCGCATGCACAGCTCGTTGCAGATCGCGGCCCAGGTGCTGCTGGTCTGGAAGTCGCCGATGTGGTGGGCCATGAAGCTGGCGCGCGGGCTGAAGATCGTCAGGTCGCTGCCGCGCTGCTTCATCAGCTTCAGCTGGTTGCTTTCGATCGACTCGCGCAGTTCGTCGTCGCTGATCTTCAGGTCGGCTACCTTCGGCGCCAGCGCCGGGTCTTTCAGGCTGGCGATCTGCTGGTTGCGCCAGGCTTCCAGGGCTTTGGGCGCCGTCGTGTAGTGGCCGTGGCAGTCGATGATCAAGTGCTGTCTCCGGTTGTCGGGTCTCGGGCTGAATTCTTGTGCAGGCCAAGCCATTCTTCAACGTGATTCCCACACTAGCTGCTAGGCCGCTTCGGCATGACAATCCTGGCGTGGATCTCAAACAACTCGACTACTTCGTACACGTCGCCGAGCTCGGCAGCTTCACCCGCGCTGCCACCGTGCTGCGCGTCGCGCAGCCGGCCCTGAGCCGCCAGGTGCGGTCACTCGAGGTCGAGCTGCGCCAGCCGCTGTTCGACCGCAACGGCCGCGGCGTCACGCTCACCGAAGCCGGCAAACGCCTGCTCGCCCACGGCCGCGGCATCCTGCAGCAGGTGGAACGGGCGCGGCAAGACCTGGAAGACCAGCGCGGCGCCGCGTCCGGGCGGCTGGCGATCGGCCTGCCGCCCAGCGTCAGCCGCACGCTGACCGGGCCGCTGGTCGAGGCCTTCCGCGAACGCTTTCCGAAAGCCACGCTGACCATGGTCGAAGGCCTGTCGACCTACGTGCTCGAATGGCTGGTTCTCGGGCGCATCGACTGCGCGGTGGTCTACAACGTGACGCCGGCCGCCGCCATCGACCTGGTGCCGGTGCTCGACGAGCCGCTGTATCTGGTGTCGGCGCGCGGCACGGCGCCGGCCGACGCGGTGCTCGGCAAGCCGGTGACGCTGGCACGCGTGGCCGAATGCGAGCTCGTGATCCCGAGCCGGCCGCATTCGGTGCGCATGCTGCTGGAGACCACGCTGGCCGGCGCCGGGCTGAAGCCACGCGTCGGGCTGGAGATCGAAAGCGTGCCGGCAATCCTGGACCTGGTCGAGCGCAACCCGCTGCACGCGGTGCTGGCGCTGAACGCACTGCGCGGGCGCGAAGAGGCCTTCGTCGCGCGGCCGATCACCATCGCCAAGGGCCAGCCGCCGCTGGCCACCAAGCTGTGGATCGCCACCTCTTCGCAGCGGCCGCGCGGCCCGCTGATCGAGCGCGGCACGGCGCTGCTGACCGAGATGCTGCTGCGGCTGTGGGCTTGATCGCCTGACGCGTCAACCGGCCTCGCCGTTGAAGGTCGGCCGCGTCAGCGTCCATGTGCGGTCGATGCTGCCGTCGTTGCCGATGTCGAGCATCAAGGTCACGGTGCCGCTGCCGTAGTTGCCGGTGATCTTGTCGTAGCGGGTGACGACGACGAAGCCGCCTTGCGCCGCCAGGCCGTCGCTGGCCAGTGTCAGCGCGCCCTGGGTGCTGATCTGCAGCGTCGCGTTCGGCCGCCGCGGCGTGCTCGCGGCCAGGCTCAGGTTGCCCTGGTGCGTGCGCGACACCAGCGCGCCGTTGGCATCGAAGGTCTTCACCACGGTCCAGTCCAGCGAGTTCAGCGTGTAGCTGGCGCGGCGCGCGCTGATGGTGCTGGCCAGCGTGATGCTGCCGCTGCTGCTCAGCTGCCCGGTCACCTGCGTACCGCCGCCGCTGGTGGCCACGACGCTGCGTTGCCAGCGCTGGCTGCCGTCGAGCACGAACTGGCCCATCGCGGTGGTCTGCTGCAGCGCGGTGGCGGTCAGCGTCAGGTCGCTGGCCGAACTGCTGCGGGCCGTCACTGCCAGCGTCACCGCGCCGTCGAGCACGACACCGCTGCCGGTACCGCAGGCGGCATACGTCACGACGTAGCTTTCGCCGGCATCGAGCTGGCCGTTGAGCTGGGTTTGACTCGTGCCGCCGCTGACGCCCCAGGTCAGCGTGCCGCCGTTGGCACAGGCCACGGTGCCGCCGGGCAAGGTGGTTTCAAGCAACGCAGACACTTGCGGCTGTTCGCGGCTGGCGCTGGTGCCCGACGCCGCGAGCGCGGCCTCCAGCGCGACGACCGATGCGTCCACCCCGGTGGCCGCTTGCACCGGCATCGACGCGGCGTCGGCCGCATAGCCTTGCGCGACCTCCGTCGACAGGCCTGTGTCGGCGTCGTAGCCGCCGCCACCGCAGGCAGCCAGCAGGGCGGCCGCGGCAGTCGCAGCCAGCGTGAAGGGGCGGGTCGGTATCAGCAGGTTCATGGCAGTACCTCTGGGCTTCGAGATCAGCCCTGATTGGAGGTGACGGTAGGCCCGACCCCGGTTGCGCAGGATGTCGAATCACGACGGTTTTGCAACCATGTGCAAGGCAGCCTCTGACCGGGCAGGCCCTTGTCGACACCGGCGCCGGCCCCACATGGCTTGCTTCCACTACCCGTTCGGGCAGGCCCGGGCTGCCCGGCCGGCGGATGCGCCGCCAGCTAGCGCGGCGCACGATGGCGTCACCTCTGAAGCCCTTGGAATCCGCATGTCGCCTGCAGCACCCTCGCCCCATCCGTCGCTCGCCACGTCGCTGTTGCCCGACGCCGTCGAGCGCCTGGCCGCTTCGGTGGTCGGCCTGTCGCTGCGCCGCGGCGCCGCGTCCGGCGTCGTCTGGCAGAGCGGCGTCGTGGTCACGGCCGCGTCGTCGGTCTGGCGCGCGTCGCGGCTGCCGATCGTGCTGCCGAACGGCGAGCAGGTCGACGGCACGCTGCGCGGCGTCGATGCCAGCACCGACCTCGCGGCGGTAGCCTTCGAAGGCGCCGAAGTGCCGCCGGTCGAGCGCAGCACGGCCGCGCCGTCGCGCAGCGGCGACTTCGTCTTCGCCGTCGGCCGCGAACCTTCGGGGTTGGTGCAGGCCAGCTTCGGCCATGTCGGCGCCGTAGCCGGCGAATGGCGCAGCTGGCGCGGCGGCCGCGTCGAGCGGCTGATCCGCCTGGACGGCGGCCTGTACCCCGGCCTGGCCGGCGCCGCGGTGGCCGATGCCAGCGGCCAGGCCATCGGCATTGCCAGCGCCGCCTTCAGCCGCATGCACGGCGTCGTGCTGCCGGCCGAGACGATCAGCCGCGTGCTCGCGCAGCTGCTCAGCCATGGCCGTGTGCAGCAAGGCTATCTGGGCATCGCGGCGCAGCCGGTGCGGGCGATGCTCGACGGCGCCGGTGTCGAAGGCCTGCTCGTCAGCTCGGTCGCCGACGACGCGCCGGCGGCGCTGGCCGGCTTGCTGGTCGGCGACGTCATCGTCGAAGCCGGCGGCCGGCCGGTGGCCAACATCGAAGACTTGCGCGCCTTGCTTGGTGAACAGGTCGGCGGCCAGCTGACGCTGAAGCTGGCCCGCGGCGGCCAGGCGCAGTCATTGGCCATCGACGTCGCCGAACGGCCGATGCGGCACTGCCATTGAACAAGCGGCCGTGACGCAGATCGCCATCGTCAGCGCATCGCCGTGGCTCGCCGAAGGCCTGGCCGCAGCGCTGGCCGGCGTGCCCGGCTGGCAGGTGGTGGTGCGGGCCGAGCCCGGCACGGCCGACGTGCTGGTGCTGCACGGCCAGCACGCGGCCCAGGCGGCCCGGGCGCTGCCGCCCGACACGCCGGCCGTGCTGCTGGGCGATGACCTGCGCGAGCTGGCGCAGCGCAGCGCGACCGAGCCGCGCGCGCTGCTCGCCGCCGACGCCACGCCAGCGCAGCTGCGCGCGGCCGTCGAAGCGGTGCTGCAAGGCTTGTCGGTGCGCGACCCGGCCTTCGCCTGGGCCGCGCCGCTGCCGGGCGGCGAACACGAGCCGCTGACGCCGCGCGAGCTGGAGGTCTTCGAGCTGCTCGGCAAAGGCTTGTCGAACCGCGACATCGGCGGCGTGCTCGGCATCTCGGCCCACACCGCGAAGTACCACGTCGGCCAGATCCTGGCCAAGGTCGGCGCGGCGACACGCGCCGAAGCCGTGCATGCCGGATTGCGCTTGGGACTGATCGGCCTATGAACGACAACGAACTGCTGGACGCCTACTCGCAGGCGGTGATCGACACGCTGGAGCAGACCCGCGCCGGCGTCGTCAGCCTGAAGATGCACGGCAGGCGCGGCCGCGGTGCGAGCTCGGGTTCAGGCTCGGGCTTCCTCATCACGCCCGATGGCTACCTGCTGACGAACCAGCATGTCGCCGAAGTCGGCGATCGCATCACGGTGACGCTGGACGACGGCAGCGAGCACAGCGCCGAACGCGTCGGCGGCGATGCAGACACCGACCTGGCCGTGCTGCGCATCGGCAGCGCGGCGCCGCTGCCGCATCTGCAGCTCGGTGAATCGGGCCGGCTGCGCGTCGGCCAGGTCGTCATCGCGATCGGCAACCCGCACGGGCTGGGCCAGACCGTCACCACCGGCGTCGTCTCGGCACTCGGCCGCTCGCTGCGGGCCAAGAGCGGGCGGCTGATCGACGGCGTCATCCAGACCGACGCCAGCTTGAACCCCGGCAACTCGGGCGGCCCGCTGCTGGACACGCGTGCACGTGCCGTCGGCGTCAACACGGCCATCATCGCCGGCGCGCAGGCCTTGTGCTTCGCGGTGCCGGCCGACACCGCGCGCTGGGTCGTCAGCGAGCTGTTGCGCCATGGCCATGTGCGCCGCGCCTGGCTCGGCATCGCGGCCGAGACGGTGGCCATGCCGCGGCGTTCGGTGCTGCACCATGGCCTGGCGGCAGCCAGCGCGGTGTCGGTGAACGAGGTGCTGAAGGCCGGCCCGGCCGAACGCGCCGGCGTGCTGGCCGGCGACCGCATCGTGCGCGTCGACGAACAGACGACGCAGGACGTCGACACCTTGCACCGCCTGCTCGGCGGCGAACGCGTCGGGCGCCCGGTGCGCGTGGAGCTGCTGCGCGGCGCGCGCAAGCTGGCGGTGCAGCTGGTGCCGGCGGCGCGGGAGTGACAGGGCGGCGCGAGCGCTGCTATCTTCGGCCCCGGGAGGATCCATCCGCGATGGCTACTGTTCGTTACCTGGTTCATGACGTCGATGCGGCCTTGCCGTTCTACCGCGCGCTGGGCTTTCGCCTGGCCGACCGTTGGGGGCCGCCCTTCGCCATCGTCAAGCGCAAGGGGCTGTCGCTGTGGCTCAGCGGCCCCGGCACGTCGGCCGCGAAGAAGCTGAAGGACGGCTCGGTGCCGCAGCCCGGCGGCTGGAACCGGCTCGTCATCGAAGTGCCTGACCTGGATGCTGCGATGGCCCGGATCGAACCCACCGGCGCGCGTTTTCGCAGCAAGCCCGTCAAGGGGCCGGGCGGGCGCCAGGTGCTGGTCGAAGACCCGGCTGGCAACCCGATCGAACTCTTCGAAGCCCGCGTCGAGTCATGACCATCGCCAGCCCGCAACACCCGCCGAGCCGCGAACAGCTGCTGTACTGGCTGCACGAAGCCTGCGAGATCGAGCACCATCTGATGTGCTGCTATCTCTACGCCGGCTTCAGCCTGAAGCGCGACGACCCGGCGTGGAGCGACGCGCAGCGCAAGGCCGTTGCCGGCTGGCGGCGCAGCATCCTGTCGGTGGCGATGGAAGAGATGTCGCACCTGGCGCTGGTGGGCAACCTGATGAACGCGCTTGGCGCCACGCCGAACCTGAACCGGCCGGCGTTTCCGGTCGAATCCGGGCCCTACCCGGCGGGCTTCGTGATCCGGCTGCAGCCGTTCTCGGCGGCGACCATCGAGCACTTCAAGTTCCTCGAGCGCCCGGTCCATGAAGCGATGCAGGACGCCGCCGGCTTCGAGCCCGCGCGGCGCTACCGCCGCCATGTGCCCGAAGGCCGGCTGAGCCCGGGGCCGCGCGACTACGCAACCGTCGGCGAGCTGTACGAGACGCTGGCGCAGTCGCTGCGGGCCTTTGTCGACCGCGACGGCGAGGCCGCGCTGTTCGTCGGCGACCCGGCGCTGCAGGTCGACGCCGCGCTGGCGCCGCTGCCCGGCGTGGCCACCGTCACCGACCTGGCCAGCGCGCTGGCGGCGATCCGCACCATCGTCACGCAAGGCGAAGGCGCCGGCGCCGAGCAAGGCGACTCGCACTTCATGCGCTTTTGCGCCATCGGCGAAGAGCTGGCCGCCTTCAGCACCGCCGACCCCGGCTTCGAGCCCGCCTGGCCGGCGGCGACGAACCCGGTGATGAACGTGCCGATCAAGGCCGAGCTCGAGCGGGTGCACATCGACCACCCGGAAAATGCCCGCTGGCTGGACATCGGCAATGCGCTGTACACGACGTCGATGCGCTGCCTGCTGCAGGGCTTCAACGTCGCCGACCGGCGCGCCAAGGCCACCTGGCTGGCGGCCAGTTTCGCGCTGATGCGCGCGCTGATGCCGGTCGGCCAGGGGCTGGCGGCGCGGCCGGCCAGCGGCACGGCGGCGCTGCCGCACGCCGGCCTGACCTTCACGCCGCTGCGCACGCTGGCCACGCTGCCCGACGGGCGCGCCGCCGCCTTCGTCGCCGAACGGCTAGGGCAACTGCGCCAGCGCGCGACCGAGCTGCCGCTGCTGCTGGTGGCCGGCGAAACCGTGGCCAGCTGGCAGGCCGTGATCGACCTGCTGGCGCAGCAGCAGGCCAAGCTGCTGGCGCTGGTGGGGCTGGATCTGCCGGAGCGCTTTCCGTCGGAACCGACGGCTGCGCCGGCACCGGCGCCTGTGGCCCCGGCATCCACTGCGACGGTGGAGGTCGCACGCGGCAAGGATGTGACGATCCACTTCCAAGCTCGGCGCTGCATCCATTCGCGCCACTGCGTGCTGGACGCGCCGACGGTGTTCAAGGCCAACACGCCGGGCGAGTGGATCTACCCGGACACGGTGGCGGCGGAAACGCTGGTCGGCGTGGCGCACAGCTGCCCGTCGGGCGCAATCCGCTATGAGCGCCACGACGGCGGCCCGGCCGAGGCCGCGCCGAAGGTCAACCAGCTGCGCATCCGCGAGAACGGGCCGTATGCGGTGCATGCGCCGCTGCGCATCGCCGGCCACGACGACGGCTTTCGCGCCACGCTGTGCCGCTGCGGCCAGTCGAACAACAAACCCTGGTGCGACGGCTCGCACGTCGGCGCAGCCTTCAGCGCCAGCGGCGAACCCGCCAGCGGCGCGGTCGACCCGCTGGCCGTGCGTGACGGGCCGCTGACGGTGGCGCCGCAGAAGAACGGCCCGCTGCAGGTGGCCGGCAACCTGGAGATCTGCGCCGGCACCGGCCGCACGGTGGCCCGCGTCACCGAGGCGCGGCTGTGCCGCTGCGGGCAGTCGAAGAACAAGCCGTTCTGCGATATGTCGCACGTGGCGGCCGGTTTCGAGGCGGCCGGAGCATGAGCGCGGTAATAGCCGCCATCGCGCTGGTCGTCGCCGACTACGACGAGGCCATCGACTTCTACACCCGCGCGCTGCGCTTCACGCTGCTCGAAGACACGCCGATGGGGCCGGCCAAACGCTGGGTGCGGCTGGCGCCGCCCGGCGGCCAGGGCGCGGCGCTGCTGCTGGCCAAGGCGGCGAACGACGAGCAGGCCTCACGCGTCGGCAACCAGGCCGGCGGCCGCGTCTTCCTGTTCCTGCACACCGACGACTTCGACGCCGACGTCGCGCACATGAGGGCGCACGGCGTGAAGTTCGCCGAAGAACCCCGCAACGAAGCCTACGGCCGCGTCGTCGTGTTCAGCGACCTCTACGGCAACAAGTGGGACCTGATCCAGCCGGTAGGCTGAACGGCCTCAGCCGGGGTGGATCTCGACGACCCGGGTGCGCTGCGGCTGCTGGTTGCAGGCGCTGTCGAAGACCTCGCGGGCGCAATCGTGGCAGCAGCCGCAGGAGGACGCGACGCGCAGATCGTCTTGCAGCACCTCGAAGCACCGCGTGCCGGCGTGCACGGCGGCGACGATGTCGCGGTCGGAAACCCGGTTGCAGAGGCAGACGATCATGGTGCGGCGCAAATCCCGTTGGGGGTATGCGCCGCATCGTAATCTAAATGCGAATCCGTCGCAATACTGTTTTCGTGATCAGGGTCACGAGCCGTCGCCCATCTGCGTCTGCAGGTAGTTCTGCTCGCCCACCTTGGCGGCGAGTTCGATCTGCGTTTCGAGATAGTCGATGTGCTCTTCGGTGTCGGACAGGATCTCTTCGAGCAGCTCGCGGCTGACGTAGTCGCGCACCGACTCGCAGTAGGCCACCGCCTCCTTCAGCAGCGCGTGCGAGCCGACTTCGGCCTTCAGGTCGCACTGCAGGATCTCGATGGCGCTTTCGCCGATCAGCAGCTTGCCCAGGTCCTGCAGGTTGGGCAGGCCTTCGAGCACGAGGATGCGGTCCATCAGCTTGTCGGCGTGCTTCATCTCCTCGATCGACTCTTCGTACTCGTGCTTGGCCATGCGCGCGAAGCCCCAGTTCTTCAGCATGCGGTAGTGCAGGAAGTACTGGTTGATGGCCGTCAGCTCGTTCTTCAGCTGCCGGTTCAGATACTCGAGGACCTTGGCGTCGCCTTGCATGCACTGCTCCTGACGTTGTTGTGGCCGACATTCTGGCCCTAAACCCGCCCTAAACCCGAGCGGAACGAAGGGACAGCGCCGCGTCGCATCATCGGCCCCTCGAACCACAAGAGGAGACTGGCGATGGCGCGACTGAACGTCAACGGCAAGGTGTTCGAGCACGACGCCGAACCCGACACGCCGCTGCTCTGGGTACTGCGCGAGCAGCTCGGCCTGACCGGCACCAAGTACGGCTGCGGCGTCGCCCAATGCGGCGCCTGCACGGTGCATGTGGACGGCGCGCCGGTGCGCAGCTGCGTGCTGCCGGCCTCCGCCGTGCAGCCGACGCAGAAGATCACCACCATCGAAGGCCTGTCGCCGAACGGTTCGCACCCGCTGCAGAAGGCCTGGGTCCAGCTCGACGTGCCGCAATGCGGCTTCTGCCAGAGCGGCATGATCATGGCCGCTGCGGCGCTGCTGAAGAGCAAGCCGAAGCCGACTGACGCCGACATCGACGCCGGCATCACCAACATCTGCCGCTGCGGCACCTACAACCGCGTGCGCGCGGCCATCAAGCAGGCTGCCGGCGATACGCGCGTGGCGTCGCTGGACATCGTGCACATTCACGGGAGCACGACATGAGCGCCGCCGTGTTGTCGCGCCGCGCCTTCCTCGAAACCGCTGCCGCCGGCTCGCTGGTCATCGGCTTCCACATCCCCGCCTTCGCACAGGGCGCAGCCGCGCCCGAGATCAACGCCTGGGTCGTGGTGCAGCCCGACGAACGCGTGATCATCCGCATCGCCCGCTCCGAGATGGGCCAGGGCACGCTGACCGGGCTGGCGCAGCTGGTCGCCGAAGAGCTGGAATGCGACTGGGCGCGCGTGAGCACCGAATACCCGACGCCGGGGCAGAACCTGGCGCGCAACCGCGCCTGGGGCAACTTCTCCACCGGCGGCAGCCGCGGCATCCGCGAATCGAACGAATACGTGCGCAAGGGCGGCGCCGCGGCGCGGATGATGCTCGTGCAGGCGGCAGCCGACGACTGGAAGGTGCCGGCCGCCGAATGCCGTGTCGCCAAAGGCACGATCACGCACCCGGGGTCGAACCGCAGCACGACGTATGGCAAGGTCGCCGCGGCAGCCGCCAAGCTGACGCCGCCGGCCGACGTGGCGCTGAAGGATCCGAAGGACTGGAAGATCGCCGGCCAGCGGCTGGCGCGGCTGGACACGGTCGACAAGACCACCGGTGCCCAGGTCTACGGCACCGACCTGAAGCTGCCCGGCCTGCTGAACGCCGCCATCCGCGACTGCCCGGTGTTCGGCGGCAAGCTGCGTGGCGTCGACTCGGCGGCGGCCGAGAAGATGCCCGGCGTGAAGAAGGTCGTGCGCGTCGGCGATTCGGCCGTCGCCGTCGTCGCCGACACCTGGTGGCATGCCAAGAAGGCCGTCGACGCGCTGGCCATCGACTGGGACTTCGGCCCGAACGCCGCCATCCAGCAAGCCACGATCACTGCAACGCTGAAGGCCGGGCTGGACGCCGAGCAGGCGGCCGTCGGCAACAGCAACGGCGACGCGAAGGCGGCGCTGGCGGCCGCGCCGCGCAAGGTCGAGGCGGTGTATTCGATGCCGCACCAGAACCACGCGACCATGGAGGTCATGAACGCGACGGCAAAGTGGACGCCGGAGCGCTGCGAGGTCTGGACGCCGACGCAGAACGGCGAAGCCGCGCTCGCCGCCACGGCCGAAGCGGCGGGTCTGCAGCCGGCGCAGTGCGAGGTCTACAAGATCCACCTCGGCGGCGGTTTCGGGCGCCGCGGCGCGGTGCACGACTGGGTGCGCCAGGCGGTGGTCATCGCCAAGGACATGCCGGGCACGCCGGTAAAGCTGATCTGGTCGCGCGAAGAGGACATGACGCACGGTCGCTACCACCCGATCACGCAGTGCCGGCTGCAGGCCGGGCTGGACGCGCAAGGCAACGTGACGGCGCTGCACATGCGCATCTCCGGGCAGTCGATCCTGGCCGGCGTGTCGCCGCAGACCATCCGCGACGGCAAGGATCCGGTGGTGTTCCAGGGCCTGAACCCGGGCGGGCCGGAAGCGTCGTTCGGCTATGCCGTGCCGAACCTGCTGATCGACCACGCGATGCGCAACCCGCACGTGCCACCCGGCTTCTGGCGCGGCGTGAACCTGAACCAGAACACGATCTACGTCGAAAGCTTCATCGACGAGATCGCCACCGCCACCAACCAGGACCCGCTGGCGCTGCGGCGCAAGCTGATGGCCGGCAACCCGAAGCACCTGGGCGTGCTGAACGCCGTGGCCGACAAGGTGCGCTGGGGCACGCCGGTGCCGGATGTCGGCGGGCAGAAGGTGTTCCGCGGCCTGGCGGTGACGCATGGCTTCGGCAGCTATGTCGCAGCCTGCGCCGAGGTCTCGGTCGACCGCGATGGCGAGCTGAAGGTCCACCGCATCGTCGCCGCCACCGACCCCGGCCACGCGGTCAATCCGCAGCAGATCGAAGCCCAGGTCGAAGGCTCCTTCGCCTACGGCTTGTCGGCGGCGCTGTACGGCGAGTGCACGGTGAAGGACGGCCGCATCGTGCAGACCAACTTCGACAGCTACCCGGTGATGAAGATGGCGGCAATGCCCAAGGTCGAGACGCTGGTCGTGCCGACAGGCGGCTTCTGGGGCGGTGTCGGCGAACCGACGATCGCGGTCGCGGCACCGGCGGTGCTGAACGCGATCTTCGCGGCCACCGGCATCCGCGTGCGCGACCTGCCGCTGAAGCACCACAGCCTGAAGCGGGCGAGCGCGTGAGCATCCTGGCGCTGCTGCTCGGCATCACGGTCGTCGGCGACGGCATCCCCGCGCCGCTGACCGCGACGCCGGGCGATGCCGCCCGCGGCCGCGCCATCGTCGTGAACCGGCAGCAGGGCCTGTGCCTGCTGTGCCACAGCGGGCCTTTCCCCGAAGAGCGTTTCCAGGGCAACCTGGCGCCGAGCCTGGCCGGCGCCGGCACGCGCTGGAACGCGGCGCAGCTGCGCCTGCGCATCGTCGACTCGCGCCGGCTGCAGCCCGACGGCCTGATGCCGGCCTTCCACCGCAGCGAAGGCCTGCAGCGCGTGGCCCCGGCCTTCGCCGGCAAGCCGGTGCTCGACGCGCAGCAGGTCGAGGACGTGGTGGCCTTCCTGCAGACCTTGAAATGAGCTTGAAATGAAGACCCGCCGCCGCGACATCGTCATCGCCGGCTTCGGCACACTGCTGCTGCGGCCGGCAGCGGCCACGCCCGAGTCCTTGCGCGCCGCCATCGCCGCCTTCGCCGGTGCGACGCCGCCACGTGACGGCCGCGTCACGCTGGACATCGCCCCGCTCGTCGACAACGGCAACGCGGTGCCGGTGACGGTGCGCGTCGACAGCGTGATGAGCGAGATCGACCACGTGCGCAGCATCGCGATCTTCAACGAACTGAACCCGAACACCGAGGTCGCGTTGTTCCACCTCGGCCCACGCGCCGGCCGCGCCGTCGTCAGCACCCGCATCCGCCTGGCCACGTCGCAACGCCTGGTGGCACTGGCGAAGATGAACGACGGCAGCTGCTGGCAGCACAGCGTCGACGTCATCGTGACCTTGGCGGCTTGCATCGAGAGTTGACATGCATACCTTCAAGCCTGCGCAGATGTCCGCTTGCGGCCCGAAGCAGCCGGAACAGCCGGAACAGCCTTCACCGCAGAGGGGCGGAGAACGCAGAGGAAACGCAGAGGAAGACCTTGAAGTTCTCTGCGGAAGCTCCGCGTCCTCCGCTCCTCTGCGGTGAATGACTTCAATAGGCCGCAAGCAGCCCACCAACTGAATGGCCCGCGCCCTCATCTTCGCCCCGAAAACCGCGCGCCGCGGCGACGTGATCGAGATCCGCACGCTGATCGCGCATCCGATGGAAACCGGCCAGCGCACCGACAGCGAAGGCCGTGTCGTGCCGCGCGACATCATCCGGCGGCTCGAATGCCGCTACGACGGCGAGCTGGTGTTCGCGGCCGACCTCTACACCGCCATCGCCGCGAACCCGCTCGTCGCCTTCAACACGCTGGCCACGGCCAGCGGCACGATCAGCGTCACCTGGAGCGGCGACAAGGGCTTCTCGCAGACCGAAAGCGTGGCGTTGACGGTCGCATGAAGGCCGGCCTGCTGTGCCTTGCCCTGGTCAGCGCGGCTGCGGCGGCCGAGCCGCGGCGCTCGGGTCTCGAGTTCATGTCGCCGGCCACGCAGGCGCTGCAGCGCGACGATACGCAGAACCCCGCCTGGCTGTGGCTGAAAGACGGCGAACAGCGTTTCGCGAGCCAGTGCGTGCGCTGCCACGCCGGCGATACGATGCGCGGCGTGGCCACCCGTTATCCCGCTTTCGACACCGCGCTGGCGCGCCCGGTGACGCTGTCCGAGCGCATCAACCTGTGCCGCACGCGCTATTTGTCGGCACCGGCGTGGCCGGCCGAGAGCGAAGAGCTGCTCGGCCTGGAAACCTTCGTCGCCAACGCGTCGCGCGGCCTGCCGATTGCGCCGACGCCCGACGCCCGGCTGGCGCCGTTTCGTGAACGCGGCCGGCAGCTCTACAACCAGCGGCTGGGCCAGCTCGATTTTTCCTGCGCCCAGTGCCACGACCAGAACGCCGGCGGCCGGCTGGCCGGCAGCGTGATCCCGCAGGCCCACCCGACCGGCTATCCGATCTACCGGCTGGAATGGCAAGGCATGGGCTCGCTGCAGCGGCGTCTGCGCAACTGCATGGCCGGCGTGCGCGCCGAGCCCTGGCCTTACGGCGCGGCCGAGCTGGTGGCGCTGGAGCTGTACCTGATGCAGCGCGCGGCCGGCATGGCCATCGAGACCCCGGCGGTGCGGCCATGAGTGCTATCGACGACACCCGCGACTGGGTTGAAAAGGCCGTCATCGGCCTGAACCTGTGCCCGTTCGCGAAGGCCGTGCACCTGAAGCAGCAGATCCGCTGGGTCGAAAGCCCCGCGCGCGACGCCGAAGCGCTGCTGGCCGACCTGGTGACCGAGCTGCAGACGCTGGCCGCCGCCGACCCGGAGGAGATCGACACCACGCTGCTGGTCCACCCGCAGGCGCTGACCGATTTTCTCGACTACAACGACTTCCTCGACATCGCCGATGCTGCGATCGAAGAGCTCGGCCTCGGTGGCGAGATCCAGATCGCGAGTTTCCATCCCGACTACCAGTTCGAAGGCACGGACCGCGACGACATCGACAACTTCAGCAACCGCTCGCCGCACCCGACCTTGCACCTGCTGCGCGAAAGCAGCGTCGAACGCGCGGTGGCCGCCTTCCCCGAAGCCGCCAGCATCTACGAACGCAACATCGAAACGCTGCGCCACCTGGGCCCAGAAGGCTGGCGCAGGCTGATGGTCAAGGCAAGCTGATCGACGGCGGCATCTCCGCGCGTTCGACAAAACGCCAGCTGCGCGCCAACACCAGCGCTTCGCCGGGCGACACCCCGGCCGGCAGGCGCAGGTGTATGAAGCGTGCCAACTCCCGTTCGGCCGCCGCTGGCTTGCCGCGTGCGGGCGGCAGCGGAATCGCCGGCACCAGCTCGGCGCCGGCCGGCAGCTCGGGCGTGATGCGCTGCGATCGCGCCTTGACGCTGGCGTGGCCCGGCTCCAGCGCCCAACCCGGCTTCAGCTTGATCACGATGAAGGGCTGACTGCCCGGCGCTTCGCCGTGGGTGAAGCCATGCGGCGCCATCGTCGTCTCCTTCAGCTTTCGACCCAGTCTAGGTGTCGCCCGAAGCAGTCGGCATCCACAATTCTCGCGACAGCGCCCGGTCAAGGGGGGTGCGCGATGTCCGCATCGGTCAGCGTGCGCAGGAAGGCGATCAGGTCGTCGATGTCGTCGTCGCTGAAGGCCGGCGGGCCGCCGGGGCGGCCGCCGAACGGCGGCTCGGTGTTGACGTTGGCGTGGTAGCGCGGCGGCAGGTCGTCGAACTTCGTGCCGCGGGCATAGAACCGCTCGGGCTCGGTGTCGCGCCGGGCGTAGAACGCCACGGCCTCGCGCAGCGTGTGGAAGACGCCGTTGTGGAAGAAGCTCTGCCGCACCGCCACGTTGCGCAGTGTCGGGGTGCGAAAGCGGCCGCAGTAGTCGTCGCGGCCGGTGAAGTCGGTGCGCAGCGGCCCGCACAAGCCGAGGTCCGCATTCGCCGGCCGCTCGGGGTGGCGCGGCACGCCGAGCGCGATCAGGCCGAAGTCGGTGAACAACGGGAAGGCGCCGTCGGCCGTGGCCGCGCTCAGGTGGCAGGCGGCGCAGTTGCCCTTCGCCGGGTCGTTGAAGACCTGCAGGCCGCGCGCTTCCTGCGTGCTGAGCACGGCCTGGCCGCGCAGCACGGCGTCGTAGCGGCTGCTGTACGGATAGAAGTCGCGCGGCGACTGCTGGAACACCTCGAACGCCATCAGCGCCGCGGCGAAGGCAGCATCGCCGTCGTCGAAGATGCGCGGGCCGAAGGCGCGGCGAAAGCCGTCCGCCTGAGCGCTGCGCTGCAGCCGCGCGACGAACTCGGCCGGCGTGGCGTTGGCCATCTCGCCCGGCGACAGCAGCGGCAGCCGCGCCTGCTCGTGTGCCGAGCCGGCGCGGCCGTCCCAGGTGTGGCCACCGGTCGGCCCGGCATCGATGCTGTCGTCGCCGTCGTTGTCGAAGTGGTGCTCTGAGAACGGCGGCAATGTCTGCAGGTAGCGCAGCGACGGCGCCGCGCGCGTGCCCGGCGTGGCGCCGTCGCGGCCGCCGAGTTGCACCGACAGCGCGTTCGGCGGGCCGAAGGCGAAGCGCGGGTCGTGGCAGCTGGCACACGCCGTCTTGCCGGAGGCCGACAACGACGCATCGAAGAACATCGCCCGGCCCAGCGACGCCAGCGTATCGACGCTCGGCGCCGGCCGGCCGGCCGGCGGCGCATAGGCGGCGCCGACCCAGGCCGGCGGCGCCCCAGCCACGCAGCCGGCCAGGGCAAGAACGAGCAGTGCAAGGAGACGAAGGCGCATGGGCGGCGTGACGAAGTGTCAAAGAACGGTGCTATGTTGGCCGACCTTCATTACGCCGCCGGGACCGCCCATGAATACTGCCGCCTTCCGCCCCAACGGCCCACTCGGCCCACTCGGTCTGCTGGCCACGCTGGCGCTGGCCTCGTGCTCGACGACCGCACCCGGCGCGGGCGACAAGGCGCTGGCCGCCATCGACACGCTGGTCGTGATCTACGCCGAGAACCGCGGCTTCGACACGTTGTACGGCCTGTTCCCGGGCGCCAACGGCATCCCCGGCGTCAACCCCAGCGCGGTCGGCGCCGCCGTGCCGCAGAAAGACTTCGACGGCGCGGTGCTGCCGACGCTGCCGCCGGTGTGGGGCGGCGTCACGGCCGGCGGCCAGGCGGTGACGATGACGCAGGCGCAGAGTGCCGGCCTGGCCAACCGGCCGTTCCGCATCGACGACCCGCGGGGCCTGAACGGCAGCGGCACGGTCATAGCCGCGTCGGTGACCACGCGCGACCTGGTGCACCGCTACTACAACAACATCATGCAGATCGCCGGCGGCAGCAACGACCGCTTCGCCGCCTACTCCGACGCCGGCGCCCTGAGCATGGGCTACTACGACGGCAGCGCGATGAAGCTGTGGGCCATCGCCCGCCAGTACACGCTGGCCGACAACTTCTTCATGGGCGCTTTCGGTGGCTCGTACCTGAACCACCAGTACCTCGTCTGCGCCTGCGTGCCGGTGTACGCCAACGCCGACAGCTCGCCGGCCAAGGACCTGGTCTCGGCGATCGACGTCGACGCGCAAGGCCGCTTCGTGCGCCTGACGCCGGCCGACGGCGCGCCGGCGTCGGTGCTCGCCGGCCCGCCACGCTACAAGCGCGACGGCGCGCTGACGCCGAAGGACGCCGCCACCGGCACGTTCTACACGATCAACACGATGCAGCCGTTCTACCAGCCGAGCTCGAACGCGCCGCTGGCCGGCGCCGACCCGCGCTTCTCGGACCCGGCCAAGCCGACGACGCTGCCGCCGCAAACGCTGGCCACCATCGGCGACCGGCTCGATGCCAAGGGCGTGGACTGGGCCTGGTACGCCGGCGCCTGGAACACGGCCAGCTCGGGCACGCCGGAAGGGCGCAGCGTCATCTACGGCGGCAAGGTGCAATTCCAGCCGCACCACCAGCCGTTCAACTACTACGCCGCGTTCGACCCCGTCACGCACGCCGCCGACCGCGCCCGGCACCTGAAGGATTTCGACGCCAGCTTCGCGGCCGATGCGGCCGCCGGCAAGCTGCCACCGGTGACCTTCTACAAGCCGCAAGGCAACCTGAACCAGCACGCCGGCTACGCCAACCTCAGCGACGGCGACACGCACATCGCCGACGTCATCGCCAAACTGCAGCAAAGCCCGCAATGGCCGCACATGCTGATCGTCGTCACCTACGACGAAAACGGCGGCTTCTACGACCACGCGCCGGTGCCCAAGGGCGACCGCTGGGGCCCGGGCACGCGCATCCCGGCGATCATCGTGTCGCCGTTCGCCAGGCGCGGCTTCGTCGACAAGACGCAGTACGACACGGCGTCGATCCTGCGCTTCATCACGCGGCGCTGGGGCCTGGAGCCGCTGCCGGGCGTCGTGCAGCGCGACGAGGCGCTGCGCGCGAACGGGTTCCCGGCGATGGGCGATCTCAGTGCGGCGTTGCAGGGCGCGAACTAGCGCAAGCAGCGCGCGGCAACCTGGGACGCTTCAGCGTGCGTCAGTCCCAGGCGCCGCCAGCGACTGACGCAAGACCAATTCACTGCGCAATTCCAGCTGTGCCGGCCCCGTGGGGGCGGCCTGCCGGGTGGGGCGCATGTTGGCCACCAGGCGGCGCACGGCTTCCTCGGCCATGCGCTCCACGGGTTGGTGCACCGTCGTCAGTGCCGGCCACAGCTTGCGCGCCATGTCAGTGTCGTCGTAGCCCGTGACCGACAGATCGGCGGGCAGATCCAGCCCGCGCTCGTGGGCCACCGCAATCACGCCCGCGGCCTGGTCGTCGCTGGAAGCGATGATGGCCGTGGGGCGCTGGGGTAGAGACAGCAGGTGCTGGGCACATTCCCGGCCGGCATCGAAGTTGAAGGTTCCCTGGGCCACCAGTGCCGGGTCGCGAGCCAGCCCCGCGGCCTGCAGCGCATCACGATAGCCGGCATAGCGGTGCTCGGCGTCTCGCCACCCTGCATTGCCGCGGATGAAGGCGATGCGCCGATGCCCGTGCTGAATCACCAGGCGGGTCATCGCCGCCATGGCTTCGCGGTCGTTGGCCACCACCGAAGGGCCGTCGTGCAAGCTGGCGGATGAACTGAGGGTGGCGAAGTGTGCCCCCGCCGCGCGCAGCGCCGGCAGCAGCCCCTTGCGTTCGCACACCGGCGACGGGATCAGGAAGCCACCGATCTCGCGCCGCCGGACGAGGTCCAGCAGCACCGGAAAATCGGGTGTGCGGTCGCGCTCCGACAGCCGCACCAGCCTGAGCCCGAAACCGGCCGCCTGGCAGGCGGCAAATGCGCCCACCTGCATGCTCATGCGGTACTCGTAGCCGGCCCGCAACATCGACGGCTCGCTGAGGCCTACGCTCAGCAGGCCGACCACCGGAGCCACGCTGCTGGACAGCGCACTGGCCGAAGCGTGGGGCACGTAGCCCAGACGCCGGATGGCCTCGCGCACGGCCGCGCGTGTGGCCTCGCTGGCCTTGGGTTCGTCGCGGATCACGCGCGAGACAGTCTTGATCGACACCCCCGCCGCGGCAGCGACATCGTGGATGGTGATCTTGGGTCGTGCCGGTGTGGACATGCGCCCATCCTGCCACTTGTTGCCCTTGTTGCCCCTGCAGTCGGCGTCACGGGCCGGCGATGCACTAGGGAAAGTCCTGGTGGGTCGAGGCCGAAACTGCGTTGAAATCCCGCCAGGGACAACGTTGTCCCACATGGCACGCAACCCCCGAACCAACGCAGACACGATGGCCATGAACGTCAACGAGAAGCTGGCCTACGGCACCGGCGACTTCGCCAGCAACTTGTTCTGGCAGTCGATCAGCCTGTTCCTGATGTTCTTCTACACGGACGTGTACGGCCTGAGCCCGGCCGTGGCCGGCAGCATCATCTTCGTGGCACGTGTCGTCGAAGCCGTGTGGGACCTGTTCCTTGGCTTTGCCATCGACCGCACCCGCTCGCGCTGGGGCCGTTGCCGGCCCTACCTGCTGTTCGCCCCGCCGCTGCTGGCACTGTCGGCGTGGGCCACTTTCAGCGTGCCGCTGTTGTCGCCCGAGGGCAAGACGGCCTATGCCTATGCGACGTACATCCTGCTGATGCTCTGTTACAGCCTGGTCAACATTCCCTACTCGGCCATGCCTGCGCTGCTCAGTGCCAACCCCGCAGAGCGCACGCGGCTGGCCGAGTACCGCATGTTCATGGCCTTCAGCGGGGGTCTGCTGGTCGCTGCGGCCACGCTGCCGCTGGTGGAATGGCTGGGTGGCGGTGACCGCCGAGCCGGCTACCAGAACGCAGCGCTGGTCATGGGCGTGCTTTCGGTGGCGCTGTTCTGGACTTGCTTCGCGGGCACCCGCGAACGTCTGGCGCCACTGCCGCAGCGGCCCGATCTGGCCGGCGAATTGGCTGTCATCCTGCGCAGCCGGACCTGGTGGACGCTGTTCGCGGCCAGCCTGGTTCAGTTCGCCGCTTTCGCGCTGCCACTCGGCGTGGCGATGTACTTCCTGACCTACGTCGTCGGCCACCCCGAGTGGGCCAGCAGCTACTTCGTCGTCGGCAAGGTCGGTCTGCTGCTGGGCGTGCTGGTCTCGAGCCAGCTGACGCGGCGCTACTGCAAGCGCGACGTGGTCATCTGGACCACCTTGCTCACCGTGCTGGCCCTGCTCGCGCTGCATGCGCTCGACCTGGGCAGCCGCTGGCAGCTGAACAGCTGGATCTTCACCGTCAGCCTGCTCGGCGCGATCAAGATTCCCGTCATCTGGTCGATGGTGGCCGACGCAGCCGACGATATGGAGCTGGCCTCCGGCCGCCGCGTGGTCGGCCTGGCCACGAGTTCGGTGGCCTTCGCGCAGAAGTTCGGTGTCGGGCTGGGCGCGGGCCTGTCGGGTTTGATCCTGAGCCACACGGGCTACCAGCCGGGCGCCGCCGTCAGCGAGCCGGCGCGCCAGGGCATCGTGCTGATGATCGGCCTGCTGCCCGCGCTGCTCTATGCAGCCATGGCGGGCTTCTACTTCCTCTACCCGCTGGACCGTGAGCGTCTGGGGCGCTTGCAGGCCGAGTTGCAGGTCCGCCGCGCCGCGCTCGCCTGAACGCACGCCCGCCGTCATGGACACCGACGCGCTGGCGCGCCCGCCCTTCAACCTGAGTGCCGCCGACATCAAGTGGGTGCGCCGCACGCGTGATGGCCTGGGCATGGAAGAGAAGGTGCGCCAGCTGTTCGTGCTGGCCCACTTCCGCGACCTGCCCGCGGAAGTTCCGGCCGTGATGGCCACGCGCCCGGGCGGCGTGCACCGCGCCTGGGGCGCCGATGCACGCCAGGCCTGGCTGACCACGCGCGCCGTGCTCGAACAAAGCGAGATACCGCCCCTGATCACCGGCGACCTGGAAGGCGGCGGTTATGGCAACGTCTGCGGCACGCCACTGCCCAACCCCATGGGCGTGTCGGCGATGCACGACCTGGCGCTGTCGCGCGAGGTCGCGCGCACGCTGGCGATCGAAAGCCGCGCCATGGGCTTCGACTGGTCGTTCACACCCGTGATCGACATCAATCAGCGGCCCGAAAGCCCCATCGTCGGCACGCGCTCCTATGGTGACGAGCCCGACACCATCGCCCGGCAGGCACTGGTGCACGTGCAGGAGATGCAGGCACGCGGCCTGGCCTGCACCGCCAAGCACTGGCCGGGCGAGGGTCACGACCCGCGCGACCAGCACCTGCTGACCACCGTGAACCCGCTCGGCTGGGAAGACTGGTCGGCGCGCTTCGGCCGGCTATACCAGGGCTTGATCGACGCCGGCGTGCTGGCGGTGATGACCGGCCACATCGCCTTCCCGGCCGGCGTGCAGCGCCTGAACCCGCAGGCCGGGCGCAACGCCTGGCGGCCGGCCAGCGTCTCGCATGAATTGAACACGCTGCTGCTGCGGCGCGATCTGGGCTTCAACGGCATCGTCGTGTCCGACGCCACCGCCATGGCCGGCCTGACCACCTGGGCCGAGCGTGCCGAGCTGGTGCCGCAGGTCATCGAAAACGGCTGCGACGTCTTCCTCTTCAGCCTGGACGCCCAGGCCGACCTGGACCTGATGCTGCGCGGGCTGCGCGAAGGCCGCCTGTCCGAACGGCGTGTCGAGGAGGCCGTGACGCGGGTGCTGGCGCTGAAGGCCAGGTTGGGGCTGCACCGGCGCAGCGTCGACGAGCGACTGCGGCCGCTGGATGAGGTGCTGCAGCACTTGCGCACCCCCGCCCACGTCGACGTTGCCGAGCGCGCCGCCGCGGCCAGCGTGACGTTGGTGAAGGACCTCGGCGTGCTGCCGCTGACCCCGCAGCGCCACCGCCGCGTGGTGGTCGTCAGCCCGGGCATCGAGACGCACTGGGTCGACAGCCAGCCGCGCCCGTTGCAGGAACTGCTGTCGGGCCTGGCCGAACGCGGCTTCGAGCCCCGCCCCTTCGACCCCGCAGCGATGCCCACGCCGGCCGACACCGACCTGGTGCTGTACCTGCTGGCCAAGGAATCGATGTTCGCGCGTGGCCGCGTCTTTCTGGACTGGATGCAGCTGCACGGCAACGACCCGCGCAAGGCCATGCGCCGCTTCTGGACCGACATCCCGACCCTGCTGGTGTCCTTCGGCCACGCCGGCTACCTGCTTGACGCGCCGCGCCTGCCGGCCTGCGTCAACGCCTACACCGCCACCGAGCCCACGCAGCGCGCCGTGCTGCGCAAGCTGCTGGGTGAAGAGCCCTTCACGGGCCGCAGCCCGATCGATGCTTTCTGCGGGCAGCTCGAAGCCCGCTGGTGACCCCTGACGACATAAACCAAGGAGACAAGCCCAGTGACCCGCAACCGCCAAGCCCGCATCCAACCCAAGCCCGCACTTCAGCGTCTGGCCGCCGCCGCGCTGACCTGCCTGCTGCCGCTGCACGCCCAGGCGCAGCAGCAGGCCGCGGCGGCCCCCGTGGCCGCTGCCGCTGCCGCGGACACCGGCATCCTGGAGATCGTCGTGACGGCGCAGCGCCGCAGCGCGCTGGCGTCGAAGACGCCGCTGTCGCTGGTGGCCATCTCGGGTGATGAACTCAAGAGCGAGGGTGCCGTCGACACCAAGCGCCTGGCCGAGCTGATGCCCAACGTGCAGATCGGCAATGGCGCGCTGGGTGGCGTGGAGGTGTCCATCCGCGGCATCGGCGCCAGCAACAACACGGAGGTCGGCGACCCGGTGGTGGGCGTCAGCATCGACGGCATCTTCCTGGGCCGCCCGCAGATGGCCGGCGCCGCGCTGTACGACCTGGAGCGCGTGGAAGTGCTGCGCGGGCCGCAGGGCACGCTGTACGGCCGCAACTCCACGGCCGGCGCCATCAACATCATCACGCACAAGCCGGGCCGCAAGTTCGAGGGCTCGGCCAGCCTGGGCGCCGGCAGCTACTCGAGCCGCCAGGGCGACGTGATGCTCAACCTGCCGGCCAACGACGCGCTGGCGCTGCGCGGCGTGCTGTCTTTCGTCAAGCGTGACGGCTACGTCGACACCGCTCATGCGCCGCAGAACAACTTCGCCAAGGACAAGAGCGACCAGGACAACGTCTCGGGACGGCTGCAGGGCCGCCTGTCGCTGGGCGCCGACACCAGCGTGACCTTGGCCGCCGACGTCTCGCGCGACCGCGGCGCCGGCCCCGGGGCGGTGTCTTATGCGGTGGTGCAGGCCAACCCGCGCGGCAAGGACGGGCGCGTTGTGCCCAGCAGCAAGTACGAAGGCCGCAACGACATCGACGCCAGCGGCTTCAGCGCCGAACTGCGCCAGAACCTGGGCCTTGGCGAGCTCACCGTGCTGGCCGGCCACCGCGCGCAGGAGCGCAACCTGCTGTACTCCATCGCCGGCGCCGCGGCCGGGGCCTACAACCATGCCAGCTTCAAGCAGGACAGCGTCGAAGCGCGCCTGGCCTCCACCGACCGTGGCCCGCTGCAGTGGGTGGGCGGCTTGTACGTCTTCAGCGAGAAGGGTTCGCCCATCGTGCTGCAGGCCTTCGGGCCGCAGGTGCTGTTCTATCAGGATCCGATGAAGACCGAATCGAAGGCGGTGTTCGGCCAGGCCACGTATGCCGTGCTGCCGGCGCTGCGCCTGACGGCGGGCCTGCGCGAGACGCAGGACACCAAGTCGCGCCAGGGTTGCAGCTACCCGTTCGCCACCCTCAACGCCGCCGGTCTGAGCAACCTGACCGATGGCAACAACCCGCTGGCTGCTCCGCCCGATCGCGCCACGCTGCCGGCTTGCCCCACGGCGTCGGTCAACAATGTTCCCGCCACCGACTGGAACAAGCTCACCTACCGGCTCGGCGTGGACCACGACCTGGACGCCAACACCCTGCTGTTCGCAAGCTACTCGACGGGCTTCAAGGCCGGTGGCTTCAACGACGGCAACGTGACGACGGTGAGCAATCCCGCCGCCATCATCTACAGCCCCGAGACGCTGGCCGCGCTGGAATTCGGCGTGAAAGCCCGGCTGCTGCAGAACACGCTGCAGGTCAACCTGTCGGCCTACGGCTACAACTACACCGACCTGCAGGTCAGCTCACTGACCACCTGCGCCAGCGGCACCGGCACCTGCACGCTGACCACCAACGCCGGCAAGGCGCGCTCTTCGGGCCTTGAACTGGAAGGCCGCTACCTGGCAACGCCGCAAGACCGGATCAACTTCGGCCTCGGCTTGACCAACGCGAAGTACAGCCGCTTCACCACATCGGGCGGAATCGACTGGTCGGGCCACAAGCTGGACAAGGCGCCGTCGTCGATGATCAACCTGGGCTGGAGCCACCAGTTCACGTTCGACAGCGGCAACGCGCTGACCACCTACATCGGCACTCGGCATTCGGCCAAATACGTGCTCAGCAACCCGGCCGCCAACCTGCAGCTGGAGCAGGCCGCGTACACGCGTACCGACGCGCACCTGACCTACGCATCGTCGGACGACCGCTGGGACATGCAGCTGTACGTTCGCAACATCGAGGACCGCAACGTAGCCACCAGCTACCAGTTCTCGGGCGGCCAGCATGCCGTGTACCTGTCCGAACCCAGGATGCTCGGCCTGCGAGGCAACTTCCGATTCTGAACAGGCTCGGCTCGGGGCCGCGAGCAGACGCAAGTCCTAAAACCCGACCGCCTGCCCGTCGCGCCGCGAATCGCTGGCCGCGACGTAGCCGTCTTCGAGCCCGTCGCCCAGGCGCGCGATGAACTGCCCCGAGCCGTAGTCCATGTAGGTGTCGGCCACCGGCACGATCTGGTGGCCGCGCTCGCGCAGGCCTTGCACCAGGGCCGGGTCCATCGTGTGTTCGCAGTCGATGGCCATCCCGGTGGCCACCTTCCAGCGCGGCGCGTCGCAGGCGGCCTGCGGCTGCTGGCCGTAGCCGAGCATGCGCACCAGCGTTTGCAGATGGCCTTGCGGCTGCATGTTGCCGCCCATCACGCCGAAGCTCATGACCGGCGCGCCGTCCTTCGTCAGGAAGGCCGGGATGATGGTGTGGAACGGCCGCTTGCCCGGTGCCACGACGTTGGGGTGGCTTTCGTCGAGCGTGAAGCCGTGGCCGCGGTTCTGCAGGCTGACCCCGGTGCCGGGCACGACGACGCCGCTGCCGAAGCCCATGTAGTTGCTCTGGATCAGGCTGACCATCATGCCGCTCTCGTCGGCGGCGCTGAGGTAGATTGTGCCGCCGGCCGGCGGCGTGCCGTGCTGGAAGTCGCTGGCGCGCCGCGGGTCGATCAGCTTTGCGCGTTCGGCCAGGTAGCCGTCGTCCAGCAGATCGGCCGCGCGCACCCGGGTCATGAAGCGTTCGTCGGCCACCCAGCGGTAGGTGTCGGCAAAGGCCAGCTTCATGGCTTCGATCTGCAGGTGCTGCGCGTCCAGGCTGTCGACCGGGAAGCGGCCGAGGTCGAGCCGCTCCAGCATGCCCAGCGCCATCAGCGCCGCGATGCCCTGGCCATTCGGCGGGATCTCGTGCACGGTGTGGCCGGCGTAGTTCTTCTCGATCGGCTTGACCCAGCTCGGCGTGCAGCCGGCCAGGTCGGCCATCGACAACGAACCGCCGTTCTCCGCCGCGTGCGCGACCAGCGCCTCGGCGATGGCGCCGCGGTAGAAGGCCTCGCCCTTCGTCGCCGCAATCTGGCGCAGTGTGGCGCCGGCCTCGGCGAAAACGAAGCGTTCGCCCGGCAGCGGCGCGCGGCCGCGCGGCATGAAGGCCTGCGCATACCCCGGCTGGCCTTGCAGCAGCGGCACCGCGCGCGCCCACTTGTCGGCGGTGATGACGCCGACGCCGTAGCCGCGCTCGGCGAGTTCGATCGCCGGCTGCAGCAGGTCAGCGAAAGGCAGCTTGCCGAAACGCTCCGACAGCGCTACCCAGCCGGCCACGGCGCCGGGCACCGACACCGAATCCCAGCCGCGCACGGGGATGGCGCCGTTGTGGCGGCGGCGGAAGTAGTCCGGGTTCCAGGCCGCCGGCGCAACGCCGGAGCTGTTGAGCCCGTGCAGTTCGCGCCCGTCCCAGAGGATGACGAAGTTGTCGCTGCCCAGGCCGTTGGAGACGGGCTCGACAATGGTCATCGCGGCGGCGGCGGCGATCGCCGCGTCGACGGCGTTGCCGCCTTGCAGCAGCATGCGCAATCCGGCCTGCGCACCCAGCGGCTGCGAGGTCGCGACGACGTTGCGGGCCATCAGCGGGCTGCGGATGGTCGGATACGGGTGGGTCCAGTCAGCGAAGTTCATGCCCCGCATTTTGGCGGTATCAGCGCAACAGCGTCGCCGCCAGCACCAGCATCGTCACGCCGATCAGCGCTTCCAGCGCCTGCCACGAGCGCGCCCGCGCGAACAGCGGTGCCAGCGCACGCGCGCCATAGCCGAGCGACGTGAACCACAGCGCGCTCGAAAGCGCCGCGCCGGCGACAAAGGCGCCTCGCGTGCCGGCCGCCTGCTGCGCGCCAACCGAGCCGACGAGCAGCACCGTGTCGAGGTAGACGTGCGGGTTCAGCAGCGTGAAAGCCGCCACCTGGGCCAGCGCCTGCGCGCGCGTCAGCCCGGCAGCGGCGGCCGGCTGCAGCGCGCCGGGCGAACGGGCGCGCCACAGCGCCCGCAAGCCGTAGGCCGCCAGGAACGCGGCGCCGGCCAGCGCCATCGCACGCGCCAGCTGCGGCCGCTGCCCGATCAAGCCAGCCAGACCGGCAACGCCGGCGGCCATCAACAGCGCATCGGCCGCGGCGCAGAAGAGCACGATGGCGCCGACCTGTTCGCGCCGCAAGCCTTGGCGCAGCACGAAGGCGTTCTGCGCGCCGATCGCGACGATGAGGGTCAGGCCGAGGGCGAAGCCGGTGAAGAAGCTGCTGATCATGGCTGCGCAGCATGCCCAGCCGGCGGGAGCTTGGCCACTTAGACTTGCTACCCCCGATGAAGCAACGCTGAAGATGCTGGACTATTCGCTGCTGGCCGCGCTGGCGGCCGTGCTGCGCGAAGGCAGCTTCGAACGCGCGGCGAAGGCGCTGCACGTCACGCCGTCGGCGGTGTCGCAGCGCGTGCGCCTGCTCGAAGAGCGTTTCGGCCAGGTGCTGGTGGTGCGCGGCCAGCCGTGCAGCGCCACCGCTGCCGGCCGCGCCTTGTGCCGGCATGCCGAACAGGTGGGCCTGCTCGAACAAGACCTGCAGCGCGAGCTGCCGGCGCTGGCCGAAGGTGATGGTGGCTTCGCGACGCTGCGCGTAGCCGTCAACGCCGACAGCCTGGCGACCTGGTTCGTCGCCGCGGCCGCGGCTTTCGCCGAGCACGAACGCACGCTGCTCGACATCAGCCTGGACGACCAGGACCACACCGCCGAACGGCTGCGCACCGGCGACGTCATCGCCGCGGTCTGCTCGCTGGCCGCGCCGGTGCAAGGCTGCCGCAGCGTCGCGCTGGGCCGGCTGCGCTACGTCGCCACCGCCAGCCCGGCCTTCATGCAGCGCCACTTTGCCGCAGGCGTGAATGCCGAGACGCTGGCGCGCGCACCGTGCCTGACCTTCAACCAGAAAGACCGGCTGCAGGAACAGTGGCTGGCCCAGGTGCTGGGCCAGGCCGTCGAAGCGCCGCGCCACTGGCTGCCGGCGAGCCAGGCTTTCGTCGACGCCAGCCGGGCTGGCCTGGGCTGGGGCATGAACCCGCTGCCGCTGGTGCAGGACGAGCTGGCCAGCGGCGCCTTGCTGCCGCTGCTACCCGGCACCGAGCTCGAGGTGGCGCTGTTCTGGCAGCACAACCGGCTGGCGCTGGGCACCTTGCAGCGGCTGACCGATGCCGTCGTCGCGGCGGCGAAAACGGCGCTCGTCTAGGGCCTATGCTCGCGGTCGTGGACCGCCACATCCTCAGCCCGCTCTTCGCACCGCGTTCGATCGTCGTCTTCGCGGGTGATCCCGACGCGGCCGACGCGCCCACGGCGATGGCGCGCACGCTGCGCCGGGCGCTGCTCGACGGCGGCTTCACGGGGCCGGTGACCTGGCTCGACATCGGCATGAGCGGCAAGCTGGCCGACCTGGCGCAGTCGCGCGCCGACCTGGCCGTCATCGCGCTGCCGCCCGAGCACGTGGCGGCGGCAATGGAGATCGTCGGCCGCGTGCGCTGCCGCGCCGCGCTGGTGCTGTCCAGCGGGCTGCCGGCCGCGCTGTGCCACGAACTGCAGCAGACCGCGCGCCGCTACGGCGTGCACCTGCTGGGGCCGAACAGCCTGGGCCTGCAGCGCCCGCAGCTGCTGCTCAACGCCAGCGCTTTGGGCCCACTGGCCGCGGCCGGGCCGCTGGGGCTGATCTCGCAGTCGGGCGCGCTGACGGCGGCGATCCTCGACTGGGCGCAGCACAACGGCGTCGGCTTCTCCAGCGTCATCTCGCTCGGGCCGAACACCGCCGTCGACCTGCCGCAGGCGCTGGACTTCCTGGCCCACGACGGCCAGACGCAAAGCATCCTCGTCTACATGGAAGGCATCCGCCACGCGCGCCGCTTCATGAGCGCCTTGCGCGCCGCGGCCTACGCCAAGCCGGTGGTGGTGATGAAGGCCGGGCGCAAGCCGGCGGGGTCACGCGCGGCGCTGACGCATTCGGCCGCGATCGTCGGCGCCGACGATGTCTTCGACACTGCCTTGCGCCGTGCCGGCGTCGTGCGCGTCGGTGCCTTCACGCAGCTGTTCTCGGCCGCCAAGTGCCTGGCTTCGCGCTTCCGGCCGGTGGGGCGGCGGCTGGCCATCGTCACCAACGGCGGCGGCCCCGGCGTGCTGGCGGCCGACTGGGCCGACGAGATCGGGCTCGAGGTCTCGGGCGTCGTCGACCTCGGCGAAGAAGCCACCGGCGAAACCTACCTCGCGGCGCTGGACGCGGCCTTGAAAGACCGCGGCGCCGATGGCGTGTTGCTGATCCACTCGCCGAAGGCCGACGGCGACCCGCTGGCGATTGCCGAAGCGGTGGGCAGCGTGTTTGCACCCAGCGGCAAACCCGTGCTCGCGTGCTGGATGGGCGACGCCCGCGTGCGCGCCGCGCGCGAGCAGCTGAACGCGAAGGGCGTGCCGAGCTTCCGCACGCCCGAAGCCGCGGTCGACGCCTTCAACAGCATCGCCAGTTTCTACCGCAACCAGCAGCTGCTGCAGCAGACGCCGCCGCCGCTGTCGTCGCACCTGGCGCAGCCCGACAGCGAAGGCGCGCGGCTGCTGATCGAAGGTGTGCTCGCCGAACGGCGCCAGGTGCTGACCGAGATGGAAAGCAAGTCGCTGCTGGCCGCCTTCCACATCCCCGTCACGCGGACCATGCTCGCGCGCAGCGCCAACGAGGCGATGCTGATCGCCAGCCAGCTGGGCTACCCGGTGGCGCTGAAGATCGACTCGCCCGACATCTCGCACAAGAGCGACGTGCAAGGCGTGGTGCTCGACGTGGCGTCCGCGGCCCAGGTGCGCGACCGCTACAACGAGATGCTGGACGCGGTGAAGCAGGCGCTGCCGGCGGCGCGCATCAACGGCATCACGGTGCAGCCGATGGCCGGCACGGCGGCCAGACGCGGGCACGGGCGCGAGGTCTACGTCGGCCTGACCACCGACGACCCGTTCGGCCCCGTCATCACCTTCGGCGCCGGCGGCACCATGGTCGAGCTGATCGCCGACCGCGCGCTCGAACTGCCGCCGCTGAACCAGTTTCTGGCGCGCCAGCTGATCGGGCGTGCGCGCGTGGCCGCGGCGCTGGGTGAATGGCGCGGCGCGCCGGCGGCGAACATCGAAGCACTGGAGCAGGTGCTGCTGCGCGTGTCCGAAATGGTCTGCGAGCTGCCGCAGCTGCGCGAGATGGACATCAACCCCATCATCGTCGACGAACACGGCGCGGTGGCGGTGGACGCCCGCATCGTCGTCGCGCAGGCGCCGAACACGCCGGGCAGCTACCAGCACCTGGCGATCCTGCCCTACCCGGCCAGCCAGGAAAGCGAGTGGCCGCTGAAAGGCGGCGGGCTGTACACGGTGCGCGCGATCCGCCCCGACGATGCCGACATGCTGCAGGCCTTCGTGCGCGGGATGTCCGAAGAGAGCCGCTACTTCCGCTTCGCCAGCGCGATGCCGGAGCTGCCGGCGCGCATGCTGGCGCGCTACACGTTGATCGACTACGACCGCGAGATGGCGCTGGTGGCGGTGATCCAGCCGGCCGAAGGCCCCGAGCGGCTGATCGGCGTGTCGCGCTTCATCACCAACCCCGACCAGACGAGTTGCGAGTTCAGCCTGGCGGTGGCCGACGACTTCAAGGGCCAGGGGCTGGGTTCGCGGCTGATGCTGTCCATCATCGAGCTGGCGCGCAGCAAGGGCCTGGCCGAGATCGACGGGCTGATCCTGGCGAACAACCGCAACATGCTGCGGCTGATGGCCAGCCTGGGTTTCACGGTCGCACCGTTCCCCGAAGACCCGGACTTCAGGCTGGCCAGCAAGGCCTTGTGAACGGATGGCGTGAACAGCCTTCACCGCGGAGGTGCGGAGTGCCGCAGAGGTGCGCAGAGGAAGACCCATGACTTCCTCTGCGTTGACTCCGCGTCCTCCGCACCTCTGCGGTGAATGACTTCTGCCTTCCTCAGCCCTTCAGCACCTTGGCCACCGGCGCCGCGCGCAGGCGGAACGCGTCGGGCATGCCCGAGCCCAGCAGCGGCCGCAGGTACAGGCGGAAGGCGTCGGTGACGTCGGTGCCCGATGCGCTGATGAATTCGTCTTCCATCGTGCGCGTCTTGCCGGCCACCGCGTCCAGCGGCAGCAGCGCGTAGTCGACCGAATAGAAGCCGGTGCGCTGGATCGCCACCGAGCCGTCGCGGTCGCCGGCGAAGGCGTATTGCACGGCCTTCTCGCCGACTTCGCGCGCTTCGCGCTGGTCGACGTCGCTGGTGCAGCCGATGAAGCTGCGCTGCAGGTAGCCGAAGGTGTCGCCGCGCACGCGCTTGATCTTCAGCTTGGCCTTGATCTCTTCGCACAGCAGGTCGGCCAGCGCGCCGCTGCCCGACAGCTGCACGTTGCCATGCGCGTCATGCTCCAGATCCTTGGCCAGCCGGGCCAGCATCGGCGTGCCCGATGCATCGTGGATGCCTTCGCTGGCGGCCACCACGCAGCGGCCGAAACGCTCGTACGTGGCCTTCACGTCGGCCAGGAAGCGGTCGATCTCGAACACCCGTTCGGGCAGGTAGATCAGGTGCGGGCCGTCTTCGGGAAACTTCTTGCCCAGGGCGCTGGCCGCCGTCAGGAAACCGGCGTTCCGGCCCATCACGACGCCGACGTAGACGCCCGGCAGCGCCGCGTTGTCGAGGTTGGCACCGGCGAAGGCCTGGGCCACGAAACGCGCCGCCGACGGGAAGCCCGGCGTGTGGTCGTTGCCGACCAGATCGTTGTCGATCGTCTTCGGGATGTGGATCGCGCGCAGCGGGTAGCCGGCCTTGCGCGCCTCTTCGCTGACGATGCGCACGGTGTCCGACGAGTCGTTTCCGCCGATGTAGAAGAAGTGCTCGATCTCGTGCGCCGCCAGCACCTTGAAGATCTCCTGGCAGTACTTCAGGTCGGGCTTGTCGCGCGTGGAGCCCAGCGCCGAAGCCGGCGTGTTGGCCACCAGTTCGAGGTTGTGGCTGGTCTCGAGTGTCAGGTCGACGAAGTCTTCGTCGACGATGCCGCGCACGCCGTGGCGCGCCCCGTAGACCTGGCGCACATCGCGCCAGCGCCGCGCTTCGAGCACGACACCGGCGAGCGACTGGTTGATCACCGCAGTCGGGCCGCCGCCTTGGGCGACGAGGATCTTTCCGGACGACATGGCGCGCACCTCCGGCGCCGATTGTGCGGCAAGGCTTGAGTGTCGCCGCGCAGAAGACGGACTCAGGCTCGCGCCCGTCGTCGTCGAACTTTGCGTGCCGTCAAACAAGCATCAGTCAGACACCTGAATCTTCGCGGACAAGTACGCAACAAATTTGTCGATTCATCCAGTTTTCTAAGGTGTGACAATGACCTATCGGCAACACCAAGTACGCAATCGTGTCTGCCATCTACGACGCACCCCACCAGTTCGAGCCGCTCCTGCCTTCGGTCGCCCAGCAGGAGCCCTTGCTCGCGAAAGCGCATGACCTGGCGATGGCTGCAAGTGCCATCGCCGGGCAACCCATCGCGACAGAGATGCGTGGGCTGTTGCGGGCGATGAACTCCTATTACACCAATCGCATCGAGGGGCAGCACACCCGGCCGTACGAAATCGAGCAGGCCTTGCGCAAGGACTTTTCCAAGGACAAGCAACTGGCAGCCAGGCAACGCCTTGCAATCGCACACATCGACGCCGAGGTCGAGCTCAAGACGCGCTATGCGGGAGACTCAGGGGCGAAGGCGCTCTACGGCCAGGCCGCGCTCACCGACATCCATCGTGCGCTCTTTGTGCGTTTGCCGCCTGAAGATCTGACAACCGGCGAAGGGGCGGCGATCGTTCCCGGTCAGCTCAGGGACCAAGACGTCAGCGTGGGGCGGCACGTCGCGCCCGCGGCTGCGAGCGTGCCGGCCTTCGTCGGCCGGTGGGCGGACGTGTACGGAGGCGTTCGACGTGGCGAGGCCGCCTTGGTTGCGATGGCGGCGGCCCACCAGCGCCTGGGTTGGATTCATCCGTTCGTCGATGGCAACGGCCGCGTAGTGCGACTGCATACCCATTGCCTGCTCAGCGCGCTCGGATACGCAGGTGGTGTGTGGTCGCCGCTGCGGGGGTTTGCGCGTTCCGTGGATCGCTACTACGCGCTGCTGTCTGCCGCGGACGAACCTCGCCGGGGTGACCTCGATGGGCGAGGCAACCTGAGCGAGGCAGCGCTCGTCGACTGGATTGACTATGTCCTCGACGTTTGCCTCGACCAGGTGACGTTCATGCGCTCGATGTTGAACCTGGGAACGATCGAGCGGCGAATTGCGGCGTGCCTCACCTTCGAGCAGGAGACGTTGAAATCGGGCGTGCGCGTGGAGTCGCTGCGGCCGCTTCACTACCTCTTCCTCAGCGGCGCAGAGATCGAGCGGGGTGAGTTCAAGCGCATGAGCGGGCTCGGGGAGCGCACAGCAGTCAACTTGTTGACGGCCTTGATCAAGCGAGGTTTGCTGAAGAGCGACTCCCCCCAGGGAAAGGTGCGGTTCGGTCTGCCGCAGCACGCACTGCGCTTCTATTTCCCGGCACTTTGGCCGGAGGCCGAGGCCGACTCGCGGCCGGAATAGCCGCTCGGTCGTTGCACCGCATGGACAGAAACTGAGCCGAGGCGGCGCCTGAAGAACCGCTCCTAGAACGCGACGATGTCGAAGACTTGCCCGCGCATGACGAGGCGGTCGCGGAAGCGCTCGGCGTCCTCACGGTTCCGGAACGGCCAGCAAACGGCGCGCCAGTCGTCGCCGGCGGGCAGCGCGTCCAGGCGCAGGCCGGCGGGCGGGCCGGCTTGCGTGACGGCCGCTTTCAAGGCCGCGAGCATCAGTTCCGATTCGGCCTGCGTGCGCACCGGGCGCATCGCCACGGCATAGACCTCGGTCGGCGGCGGTGCGTTGACGGCGCGGGCGGCGGCGACGGCTTCACGTGCAGCAGCCTTGGCTTCGACGTCGAGCGCCGGGCGCAGCACCGGCAGTTCGACGCGGCCGTGGCGCACCTCGGCGTCTGCGGGCGGGGGTGTCGGCTTGCGGGCGGGCTCGACGGGCGCTGCGGGTAACGGCGGCGGTGGCGCCGGCGCCATCGCCAACGCGGCTTCAGGCTCGTCTTCACTGTCGGGCGCCGCCGGGCGCAGCTGGCGCAAGACCGGCAAGGCCAGCAGCAGCAGCATCGCCAGCGTTCCCGCCGCCAGCCGGCGCCGGCTCCACAAACGCCGGCCGAGCACCGCAGCCGTCGGCCCGGCGTCGAGCAGCACGCGGCGCTGCGCCGGACCGCAATCGATCGCCGCGGTGGCCAGCCACAAGTGCTTCGGCGCGCTGTCGCTGCGCGCCGGGTCGACCAGCACGCGGCGCACCGGCAAGGCAGGATCGGCGGATGCGGCGGGCGCGCCTTCCTGGCCGTGGCGCAAGGCCCAGCGCGCGATGCGGCGCGGCCCGAACGGCGGCAGGAACTTTTCGCTGAAGGCCGCGCGCCAGCGCTGCCGGGAGGTGGCTTCGCCGGCAACGAACGGCAGCTCGACATAGCCCAGCGACGACACCATCGCCGGCACGATGCGGCGCGCCAGCGGGTGGCGGTTGTGCCAGGCCACCACGCGGGCGACCCAATCGTCGCTGCGGGCGTGATCCATGGTCGGCCCGATTTTCCGGCGCAGTCCACGCAACCGGCGGGCAGATCAGCGGGGCCGAAGCCCGGCTGTTCCTCAGCCGCCGCTCAGCCGCGAATGGTGCCGCTGACGCTGCCGAAGCCGATGCGCGCCGCGCCCGGGGCTTCGCAGTAGGCGCGCAAGGTCACCGTGTCGCCGTCTTGCAAAAAGGTCCGGCTTTCGCCGCCTGGCAGCACCAGCGGCTGGCGGCCGCCGCTCGTCAGTTCCAGCAGCGAGCCGCCCTGCCCCGCCGCGGCGCCCGACAGCGTGCCGCTGCCGAGCAGGTCGCCGCTGGCCAGGTTGCAGCCGTTGCTGGTGTGGTGCGTCAGCAGCTGCGCCAGCGTCCAGTAGGCGTCGAGCGCGTTCGACTGCGACAGCCGCATGGCCTGCTTCATCGCCGCGGTCTTCAGCCAGACTTCGAGCGTGATGTCGACGGCACCGGCCGCGCGGTTGAACGGCGAGTCGAGGTAGGGCAGCGGCTCGGGGTCGCCGGCCGGGCGCGTGAACGGCCGGCGGAACGGCGCCAGCGCGTCGATGCCGACGACCCATGGCGAGATCGAGGTTGCGAAGCTCTTCGACAGGAAGGGCCCGAGCGGCTGGTATTCCCAGGCCTGTATGTCGCGCGCCGACCAGTCGTTGAGCAGGGTCAGGCCGAAGATGCGGTCTTCGGCTTCGGCCATGCTCAGCGGCTTGCCTTGCTCGTTGCCGGGGCCGACCAGCGCGCCGAGTTCCAGCTCGTAGTCCAGCCGCTTGCTCGGGCCGAACTCGGGCACGTCGCCGCTGGCCCGCGTCTGCCCGTTCGGGCGCTGGATGGTGCCGCCGAGGCCGATCGACGACGCGCGGCCGTGGTAGCCGATCGGCACCCACTTGTAGTTCGGCAGCAGCGGGTTGTCGGGGCGGAACAGCTTGCCCACCGTCACCGCGTGGTGGATGCCGGTGTAGAAGTCGGTGTAGTCGTGGATGCGGCACGGCATCGCCATCTCGGCCTGGGCCTGCGGCACCAGGCACAGCTCGAGGAACGGGCCCTGGTTGCTGCCTTCGGCGAGCGCCGTCGACAGCGCTTCGCGCAGCGTCTTCCAGGCGCGCCGGCCGAGCGCCATGAAGGCGTTCATGTCGCCATCGGCCAGCGGCGCCAGCGGGCCGTAGACGTCTTCGGCCCACGGGCATTGCTGTGCCGCGATCTGCAGGTCGAGCACCTGGTCGCCGATGGCCACGCCGACGCGCCAGGCTTCGTCGCTCTGCTTGCGGCGGAAGCGCCCCAGCGGCAGGTTCTGGATCGGGAAGTCGGTGCCGGCCACGTTGGCCGAAGGCACCCAGCTGCGCAGCGCCGGGTCGTGGGTGGCGTCGGTCAGTTTCTTGTCGGTCATGGCGTCAGGGCTTGAAACGGTCGGCCAGGTTGGCCCAGCAGTCGGCATAGCTGCGGTCGAGCGTACCGCCGTTCAGCGCCCACGCGGTGGGCTTGAAGCGCCAGCGGCTTTCGAACATGAAGGCCAGCGTGTTGTCCAGCTTGTGCGGCGCCAGCGCTGCGTGGCTGGCCTTGTCGAAGGCTTCGGCGTCGGGGCCGTGCGGCACCATGCTGTTGTGCAGGCTCATGCCGCCGGGGCGGAAGCCCTCGGGCTTGGCGTCGTACTGGCCGTGCACCAGGCCCATGAACTCGCTCATCAGGTTGCGGTGGTACCAGGGCGGGCGGAAAGTGTCTTCGGCAACCAGCCAGCGCGGCGGGAAGATGACGAAATCGCAGTTCGCCGTGCCGGGCGTGTCGCTCGGGCTCGTCAGCACGGTGAAGATCGACGGATCGGGGTGGTCGTAGCTGATCGAGCCGATGGTCATGAAGCGCGCCGTGTCGTACTTGAACGGCACCAGGTTGCCATGCCAGGCGACAACGTTGAACGGCGAAGCCTGGGCCATCGCGCGCCAGAGCCGGCCGCCGTACTTGCGCACGATCTCGGTCGGCTTCGAATCGGCGTCGAAAGCCGCCGCCGGGGCGATGAAGTCGCGCGCGTTGGCCAGGCCGTTGGAGCCGATCGGCCCGAGTTCGGGCAGGCGGAACGGCGCGCCGTAGTTTTCGCAGACATAGGCGCGCGTCGGGCCGTCGACCGCCACCTTGAAGGCCAGGCCACGCGGCAGCAAGGCGATCTCGCCCGGCTTGACGGCCAGCACGCCGAGTTCGGTCGTGATGCGCAACTCGCCTTGCTGCGGCACGAGCAGCATCTCGCCATCGGCGTTGACGAAGGCGCGCGTCATGCTGCGGTTGGCCAGCACCAGGTGCGCGGCCATGCCGGTCTGCGCATCGGCGTCGCCGTTGACGATGACGGTGCGCAGCCCGTCGATGAAGTCCAGCGGCTGGTCCGGTACCGGCGCCGGATGCCAGCGCAGCGGGTCCGGCGGCGCGGCTTCGCCTTCGGCCGCACCGGTCTTCCAGAACGCGTGCGGCAAGGCTTCGTAGCCGCCGACCATCACGCTGGGCTGGCGCCGGTACAGCCAGGTGCGGCGGTTGTCGGCGCGCGGCGCGGTGAAGGCGCTGCCCGACAGCAGCTCGGCATACAAGCCCAGCGGCGCCTGCTGCGGGCTGTTGCGGCCCACTGGCAATGCGCCGGGCACGGCCTCGCTTTCGAACTGGTTGCCGAAGCCGGTGAGCGGTGCACGTTCATTCATGTTCGAGTCCTTGGCGCGCCGCAGCGAGCGCCGTTTTCAATGTGTCGAATCGGCCCACCTCGTTGGCCAGGATCAGCACCAGCCGGGCGTTGAAGGCCTGGCTCTGTTCGGCCGTCAGGCCCTGGTGGCAATCGAGCAGGGCTTCGTAGAAGTCGTCGGGGCGGTCAAGCATGGCCAAGACTCCTGTTCAGCGCTGCGCGCACGGCCGCCTCGGTCGGGCGGCGCCAGCGTGCCGCGACATGGCCGTCGGGGCGCAGCAGATAGGCCGTGCCGGGATCGGCGTCGTAGCGCCGCATCGCCAGGCCTTGCCGATCGGCGATGTGGTCGCCATCGATGGCCAGCGGCGTAACGCCTTCGACGCGCCAGGCCGGCGCCGCGCCGAAGACGAGCAGCGTGAAGCCGCGGTCGAGTTCACGCAGCAGCCAGGCCGACCGGCCGGCCTTCAGCAGCGGCGCGTCGACGGCCGGCGCGCCGGGGCGCATGGTGTGGTCGAAGGCGTCGATGTCGGGCGTGGACAGCGGCGAGCCGTCCAGCGTGGCCGGCAGCGACAGCCGGCCGCTGTTGACCAGCTTGCGCGCGAACGGCTGCTGCCGCGCCAGGGCGAGCACGGCGTCGCGGAACAGGCGGCTGATGTCACTCTTCGGCGTGATGAAGTCGGTGGCGCGCGTCGAGTGGCGGATGTTCTCGTCGGCGGCGAATTCGCGTTCGCTGCCGTAGCTGTCGAGCAGCGCGTCGGGCGCATCGCCTTGCAGTACCGCGGCCAGCTTCCAGGCCAGGTTGTCGGCGTCCTGCACGCCCGAGTTCGCACCGCGCGCGCCGAACGGTGACACGCCGTGCGCGGCGTCGCCGGCGAACAGCACGCGGCCGTGGCGGAAGCGCTGCATGCGCTGGCAGGCAAAGGTGTAGACGCTGGCCCATTCCAGCGTGAACGGCACGTCGCGGCCGAAGCCCTGGCGCAGCAGCGCCTGTACCCGCGGCACGATGGCTTGCGGCTGCTTCTCGGCCTCGGGGTCGGCCTGCCAGCCGAGCTGGAAGTCGATGCGCCAAACGCCGTCGGGCTGGCGGTGCAGCAACACGCTCTGGCCGCGGTGGAACGGCGGGTCGAACCAGAACCAGCGCTCGGCCTGGCCTTCGGGGAACAGCTCGCCGTCGATCTTCGCGTCGGCGATCAGGAAGCGGTCCTGGAACACGCGGCCCTGGCTTTCCAGTCCCATCAGCGCGCGCAGCGTCGAGCGTGAACCGTCGCAGGCGGCAACGTGCTGCGCGTGCAGCGCATACGGGCCGTCGGGCGTGTCGACCGTCAGCGCCACGTGCGTGTCGTGCACGGCCAGGCCGCTGACCTTGTTCAGCCAGCGGATCTGCAGGTTCGGCAACTCGGCCGCGCGTTCGGCCAGGTAGCCTTCGACGTAGTACTGCTGCAGGTTGACGAAGGCCGGGCGCTCGTGCCCGGGCTCGGGCAGCAGGTCAAAGCTGTAGATCGGCTCGTCGCCGAGGAAGACGCGGCCGCGGTTCCACGACACGCCCTTGTCCGCCACGCGCTGGCCGACGCCGAGTCGGTCGAAGACTTCCAGCGTGCGCTTGGCGAAACAGATCGCGCGCGAGCCGGTCGACAGCTTGTGGTCGTTGTCGAGCAGCAGAACCGGCTGCCCCCGCTGCGCCAGGTCGATGGCCAGCGACAGGCCCACCGGCCCGGCGCCGACCACCACCACCGGGTGCAGCGCGGGTGCGGCCGCGCCCTGCTCGGGCGCGCGCCGGTAGGCGTACTCGACGCGCTGGTAGTCCACGGCGTTCAGGTCTCCAGCGACTGCCACATCTCCACGTCGCGCGCGGCCGTCCAGATGCGCGGGTCGCGGTGCGCCGTGGCTTCGTCATAAGCGCGCGACACGTCGAAAGGCATGCAGTGGTCGAAGATCACCCAGTGGCCGTACTTCGGCTTCACCGCCGCCAGCGTGGCCTGGTAGCTGGCCTTCAGATCCTGGCCGGCGGCGGCCGCGGCCTTCACGCTGGCGAAGACATCGGCCACGAAGTTGCGCGTGCCGGCCAGACCCGCCGCGACCTGGGCCTCGTTTTCCAGCGCCGCGCCGCGGCCGGGCACGAGCTTGGCGGGCTTCAGTGCGGCGATGTTGTCCAGCGTGGCCGGCCAGTCGCTGAAGTAGGCGTCGCCGGCATACGGCGTGGCGTCGTATTCGACCAGGTCGCCGCTGAACAGGATGCGCTCCGCCGGCAGCCAGACGACGGTGTCGCCCTTGGTATGGCCGCGGCCGAGTTGCAGCAGCTGCACTTCGAGCTGGCCGAGCCAGAGCGTCATCTTGCCGGTGAAGGTCATCGTCGGCCAGGTCAGCCCGGCCGGCACGCTTTCGACGTTTCGGAACAGGCGCGGGAAGCGGCCGATCTCGCTGGCCTTGTCCTGCTCGCCGCGTTCTTTGATCAGGCTCAGCGTGTCTTCGCTGGCGATCACATGCTCGGGCGCGTAGGCCGAGGCGCCGAGCACACGCACCGCGTGGTAGTGGCTGAGCACGACGTACTTGATCGGCTTGTCCGTCACTTCGCGGATGCGGCGGATCACGTCTTGCGCCATCACCGGCGTGGCCTGCGTGTCGATGACCATCACCGCGTCGTCGCCGATCACGATGCCGGTGTTCGGGTCGCCTTCGGCCGTGTAGGCATAGGCACGCTCGGACAGCTTGGTGAAGCTGATCGTCTTGTCCTGCAGGTCGGCCTGGCTCGCGAAGGCTTTGACGTTGCTCATCGGCACTCCTGGAAATCAGCCTTGATCTTAGTTCGTTCGTTTGCTAATGTCTAATCGATTAGGTTAAGTAGAAATACCAACACCATGAGCCAACGAGGAATCCAGAGCGTCGAAGTCGGCGGCCGGCTGCTGCTGGCACTGGCCGATGTCGGCCGGCCGATGGCGCTGAAAGACCTGGCGCAAGCCGCTGGCATGAGCCCGCCGAAGGCGCACCCGTACCTGGTGAGCTTCGGCAAGCTCGGGCTCATCGTGCAGGACGCCGCCACCGGCCACTACGGCCTGGGGCCGCTGGCGATGCAGCTCGGCCTGATCAGCCTGCAGCAGTTCGACCCGCTGCGCCTGGCCACGGCGCGGCTGGCCGAGCTGGCGCGCGCCATCGGACACACGGTGGCCATCGCTGTCTGGGGCAACCGCGGCGCGACCATCGTGCGCATCGAAGAAGCGCCGTCGCCGGTGCACGTGAACATGCGCCACGGCACGGTGATGAGCCTGCGCGGCACGGCGTCGGGCCTGCTCTTCGCCGCGCACCTGGCACGCGACGCGGTGCACGCCGCCGCCGGCGAAACGGTGTTCGACGCCGGCTTCGAAGACGAGCTGGCGCGCATCCGCCGGGTCGGCTTCAGCCACGCTGTCGACGCTGCCGTGCTGGGCGTCAGTGCGCTGGCCGCGCCGGTGTTCGACGGCAGCGGCGCCATCGTGCTGAGCCTCACCGCCATCGGCCCCACGGCCAGCTTCGATGTCGGCGCCGAAGGCCCGCCGGCACGGGCGCTGCGCCGCTGCGCCGCCGAGCTTTCATCACAACTAGGGGGGCGTTCGATACAAGCGGTGACACCGCTTGCAGAAGCACGGCGCTGAGGGCTGGCACGACCGGGCACCTCGCCTCTATCGTCGACAAGCGGTCGTCAGAACCGCGATTCAGGAGGACGACATGGCCACGCTTTCGTTCAGGGCACGCTGGGGCTGGCTGCTCGTCGGCACGCTGATGCTGGCGCTCACCGGCGCCTGGGTCGGCGCCGAGGCGGCGACGGTGGACACCCGCCTGGTTGCCAGCGGCCTTTCCGACCCCGTCTACGCGACATCGCCACTCAGCGACGGACGATTGTTCGTGGTCGAAAAGGGCGGCACCATCAAGGTCGTGCAAGGCGGCGTGGCGAGCAACTTCCTGTCGCTGCCGGTCGCGACCTCGGGCGAACAAGGGTTGCTCGGGCTGGCTTTCGACCCCGGCTACAGCAACCGGCTGATGCCCGGCTACCGGCGCTTCTTCATCAACTACATCGACCCCAACAATGGCGACACCGTCATCGCCAGCTACCTCACCAGCAGTGTGAACCCCGGCCTGGCCGACCCCGGCAGCCGCGTCGAGGTGCTGCGTATCGACCAGCCGAACGGCGTGACCAACCACAAGGGCGGCTGGCTCGGCTTCAAGCCCGGCGATGCCAACAACCTGTACATCGCCACCGGCGACGGCGGTGGCACCAACGACCCGTTCAACAACGCGCAGAACAAGAACTTGCTGCTCGGCAAGATGCTGCGCATCGACATCAATCACGACGACTTCGCCAGCAACCCGAACCTGAACTACGCGGTGCCGGCCGACAACCCGTTCGCCGGCGTCGCTGGCGCCCGCGGCGAGATCTTCGCGTTCGGCCTGCGCAACCCGTGGCGCAATGGCTTCGACCGGGTCAGCGGCGACCTGTGGATCGGCGACGTCGGCCAGGGCCAGCGCGAAGAGCTCGACCTGATCACCGCCGGCAGCGCCGGCGGGCAGAACTTCGGCTGGCGCATCCGCGAAGGCGACATCCCGACGCCGGGCATCAGCGACCCGCCGGTGGCCGGGCTGATCGACCCGCTGCTGGTCTACGACCACAGCGTCGGCCAGGCCATCACCGGCGGCTACGTCGTGCACAACCCCGGCTCGGCGCTGGACGGGCAGTACGTGTTTGCCGACTACGTCACCGGCCGCATCTGGGCCGTCGGCGCCGACGGCAGCGCGAAGACGCTGGCCGACGCCACCGAACTGACCGCGCTGCTCGACGCCGGCGCCGGCGGCGCTTTGGGCAACATCTCGTCGTTCGGCGAAGGCGCCAGCGGCGAGCTGTACATCGTCGACTACGGCGGCAAGGTGGTTCAGATCGTGCCCGAGCCGGCCAGCGCGGTGCTGTGGCTGGCCGGTGCAATACTGCTGCCGTGGCTGACCCGACTGCGCCGACTCGACAGCAAGACTTCTGCCTGAAGCGCCGGCTGCGCGCTGCACTGGCTGCGTTCGCGCTGGCCGGAGCCTTCGGCACCGCCGCGGCCGGCGACGGCAAGCTGCTGCTCACCGGCGGCGTCAGCAGCATCGATGGCGCCGCCGGCGGCGGCCTGACGCCGTGGGCCGTGACCGGCAGCTATGCCACGCGCGGCGAGTTCGGCAGCACCGCCTTCATCACCGGCGTGAAGACGCAGAACTACGGCTTGCAGGAAGCCGGCGTCGCGGTGTCCTGGGACGAGCGCATCGAGGTCTCGTTCGCGCACCAGGACTTCGACACGCGGGACAACCTGGCGCCGCTGGGCCTGGCCGGCCTGCACCTGAAGCAGGACATCGTCGGCTTCAAGCTGCGCGTGGCCGGCGACGCGGTGCTCGACAGCGACACGTTGCTGCCGCAAGTCGCCGTCGGCCTGCAGTTCAAGCGCGCCGACAGCGGCGCCTTGAGCCCGACCTTGACCGGCGCGCTCGGTGCCAGCGAACACGGCAGCGACCTCTACGTCAGCGCGACCAAGCTGTTCCTGGCGCCCGGCATCCTGGTCAATGCGACGCTGCGCGCAACCAAGGCCAACCAGAACGGCCTGCTCGGCTTCGGCGGCGCGCAGGCCGAGCGCTACAAGCTGCAGCCCGAAGCCTCCGTAGCCTGGCTGCTGAGCAAGCGGCTGGCGATAGGCATCGAGGCGCGCGCCAAGCCCGACAACCTGAACAACAGCGTTCTCGGCGCCGGCGCCTTGAAGGAAGACGATTGGTACGACGCCTTCATCGCCTGGGCGCCGAGCAAGACCTTCTCGCTGACCGCCGCCTGGGTCGACCTGGGCCGCATCGCGCCGGCGCTGCAGACCAAGCGGCAGACGGGCGCCTATCTGTCGGCGCAGCTTGCGTTCTAGCCAGGATCGTGCGCGGCGCCCCGCCAGCGCGATGGCCGTACAGTAGAATAGTATTCTGCTTGACAGAATAGCGTGGGGGCCGGTTCGATGCCTGCAGTCCTGATCAGCGAAGTCGGCCCGCGCGATGGCCTGCAAAGCGTTTCGCGCACCATGCCGACGGCGCACAAGCGGGCGTGGATCGACGCGCTGCACGCCGCCGGTCTGCGCGAGATCGAGGTCGCGTCCTTCGTGCCGGCGCACCTGCTGCCGCAGATGGCCGACGCCGCCGAGCTGGTGCGTCATGCGCTGATGAAACCCGGCTGGACCGTCATGGCGCTGGTGCCGAACGCGCGCGGCGCCGAAGCGGCGCTGGCTGCCGGCGTGCACAAGCTGACGTTGCCGGTGTCGGCCAGCGAAGCGCATTCGCTGGCCAACGTGCGCAAGACGCGCGTGCAGATGGTCGAGGAGATCCGCCGCGTCGTCGAGCTGCGCGATGCACTGGCGCCTGGCGTGAAGATCGAAGCCGGCATCTCCACCGCCTTCGGCTGCACGATCCAGGGCCGCGTCGAAGACGACGACGTGATCTGGATGGCCGAGCAGGCGGTGGCCGCCGGCGTCGACGAAGCCGGCCTGTCGGACACCACCGGCATGGCCAACCCGGCGCAGGTGCGGCGGCTGTTCCAGCGCCTGCGCGCGGCCATCGGCGAACGCGCCGGCGCCGCGCACTTGCACAACACGCGCGGCCTTGGCCTCGCCAACTGCCTGGCGGCCTACGATGTCGGCGTGCGCACCTTCGACGCATCGCTGGGCGGGCTGGGCGGCTGCCCTTACGCGCCGGGCGCGTCGGGCAATGTCGTCACCGAAGACCTGGTCTTCATGTTCGAGGCGATGGGTGTGGACACCGGCATTGATCTGGACAAGCTGATCGCCGCGCGCGAGCCGTTGAAGCTCGGCCTGCCGGGCGAGCCGCTGTACGGCATGACGCCCGAAGCCGGTCTGCCGAAGGGGTTTGCGCATGTCTGAGCCAACGCTGCCACTCGACGGCATCCGCATCGTCGAATTCACCCACATGGTGATGGGCCCGACCTGCGGCATGATCCTGGCCGACCTCGGCGCCGAGGTCATCAAGGTCGAGCCGCTGGCCGGCGACAACACGCGCCGCCTGCTCGGCTCCGGCGCCGGCTTCTTCTCGATGTTCAACCGCAACAAGAAGAGCCTGGCGGTCGACACCAAAGACCCGCGCGGCCGCGAGATCGTGCTCAAGCTGGTGGCCGGTGCCGACATCTTCAGCGAGAACTTCAAGACCGGCACGATGGAGCGCCTGGGCCTGGGCTATGCGGCGCTGGCGGCGCTGAACCCGCGCCTGATCTACGTCTCGCACAAGGGCTTCCTGCCCGGCCCGTACGAACACCGGACCGCGCTCGACGAAGTCGTGCAGATGATGGGCGGCCTGGCCTACATGACCGGCCCCGAAGGCCGGCCGCTGCGCGCCGGCAGCAGCGTCAACGACATCATGGGCGGCATGTTCGGCGCCATCGGCGCACTGGCCGCGCTGCAGCAGCGCGCGCACACCGGCCGCGGCCAGGCGGTGCAGAGCGCGCTGTTCGAGAACAACGTCTTCCTCGTCGCGCAGCACATGATGCAGTTCGCGGTGACGGGCCAGCCGGCCGCGCCGATGCCCAGCCGCATCTCGGCCTGGGGCATCTACGACGTGTTCACGGTCGCCGGCGGCGAGCAGATCTTCCTGGCCGTCGTCTCCGACACGCAGTGGGCGCTGTTCTGCGACGCCTTCGGCTTTGCCGAGCTGAAGCCCGATGCGCGGCTGGCCACGAACAACCTGCGCGTGCAGGCGCGCGACTGGCTGATGCCGCTGCTGCGCGAGCGCCTGGCCTCGCGCAGCGCGGCCGAGATCGGCGCGATCTTCGAAGCCCAAGGCCTGCCGTTCGCGCCGATCACGCGGCCGCAGGACTTGTTCGACGACCCACACCTGGCCGCCACCGGCGGCCTGGCCGACGTCACGCTGCCGGCCGACGCCAGTGGTGCCGGCCGCGCGGTGCAGACACGCGCCGCGCTACTGCCGCTGACGCTGGACGGGCAGCGCCTGCCGCTGCGCGCACCGCCGCCGGCGCTGGGCGAACACACGGCGGCGCTGCTGCGCAGCCTGGGCTATGCCGACGGCGATATCGCGGCGCTGGTGGCCGACGGAGTCGTGCACGCCTGAAGCGTCGTTATGCTCGCAGCCATGCGGCTGCTGCTCGTGGAAGACGACCGGATGATCGGCGAAGGCCTGCGCGCGGCGCTGCGCCTGGAAGGGCACGCCGTCGACTGGGTACGCGACGTCGCCGCCGCGCGCGCCACGCTGGCCAGCGAACGTTTCGACCTGGTGCTGCTCGACCTGGGCCTGCCACCTGGCGGCGGCCCCGCCACCGACCCCGCCGACGGCCTCAGCGTGCTGCGCGAATTGCGCCAGCGCCACGACACCACGCCGGTGATCGTGCTGACCGCGCGCGACGCGCCCGGCGACCGCGTCAAGGGCCTGGACACCGGCGCCGACGACTACCTCGTCAAGCCCTTCGAGTTCGACGAGCTGAACGCGCGCATGCGCGCCGTGCTGCGCCGCCACGGCGGCCGCGCCGGGCCGGTGCTGGCGCATGGCGGCGTCACGCTCGACCCGGCGACACGCCAGGTCACGAAGGACGGCGCACCGGTGCTGCTGTCGGCGCGCGAATTCGCCGTGCTCGAAGCGCTGATGGCGCGGCCCGGCGCGGTGCTGTCGCGCGCCCAGCTCGAAGACCGGCTCTACGGCTGGGGCGAAGAGATCGAGAGCAACGCCGTCTCGGTCTACGTGCACCAACTGCGGCGCAAGCTGGGGGCGGAATTCATCCGCAACATGCGCGGCGTGGGCTACTTCCTGTGAACTCGATCCGGCTGCGCCTGCTGGCCTTGTTGCTGGCCATGCTGGCCATCGCCGCCGCGGTGATGGGCGGCGTGACCTACCGCAACGTGCTGGCCGAGACCGAGGCCTTGTTCGACTACCAGCTGCGCCAGATGGCGCTGTCGCTGCGCGACCAGGGCGAGATCGCGCCCGACCAGGCCAGTGCGCTGGCCGACCGCCAGCTCGACTTCGTGGTCCAGATCTGGAGCGCCGACGGCCGCGCCATCTACGCGTCGCGCCCGCACGACGAGCTGCCGACGCGCGCGCTGATCGGCCTGGCCGACGTGACCGCGGGCAACCAGGCCTGGCGCACTTTCAGCGTCGTCACCGGTACGCGCGTGATCCAGGTCGCGCAGCCGCGGCAGATCCGGCGCCAGCTGGCGGCCGACGCAGCGCTGCACAGCGTGGCGCCGCTGCTCTTCGTGGCGCCGCTGATGGCGCTGCTGACCTGGTGGCTGGCCGCACTGACCTTGCGCCCTTTGCGCCAGGTGGCGCAGGCCGTCAGCGAGCGCGACACGCAGTCGCTGGCGCCGCTGCCGTCGCAGCAGCTGCCCGACGAGCTGGCGCCGCTGGTGCAGGCCTTGAACGACCTGCTGCAGCGGCTGGGCCAGTCGCTGGACGCGCAGCGCGCCTTCGTCGCCGACGCGGCGCACGAGCTTCGTTCACCGCTGACGGCGCTGAAGCTGCAGCTGCGGCTGCTGGAACGCGCCGGCGACGAGCACACGCGCGCCGAAGCCGTGAAGTCGCTGACCGAAGGCATCGACCGCGCCGCCTGGCTGGTGGAGCAACTGCTCGCGCTGGCGCGCAATGAACCCGGCGCGCCGCCGCTGCCTTTCACCCGCGTCGACCTGGCCGAAGCGGCGCGCGCCGCGCTGGCCGCCACCGTGCCGCAGGCGCTGGCGCGCGGCAGCGAACTCGACCTGCGCGCCGATGCGCCGGTGCTGCTGCCAGGCGATGCGCCGTCACTGACGGTGCTGGTGCGCAACCTCGTCGACAACGCGGTGCGCTATTCGCCGCCGGGATCGCGCATCGAGGTGGCTGTGCGGCTGGAAGCCGGGCTGCCGACGCTCGTCGTCGACGATGCCGGCCCCGGCATCCCGGCCGCAGAACGCGAGCGCGTGTTCAACCGCTTCTACCGCCGCGATGAGGCTGTCAAAGGCAGCGACGGCAGCGGCCTCGGCCTGGCCATCGTGCGCACGGTGGCGCAGCGCCATGGCGCGACGGTCACGCTCGGCGACTCACCGCTCGGCGGCCTGCGTGCGACGGTGCGATTCACGGCACTCACGGCATTCACGGCGCCTCCATCCCCTTCTCCGTAAGCACCGCCTGCGCGGCGGCGCTGCCGAGCAGCGTCAGGAAGGCCTGCGCCGCGACCGCGTCGCGCGCGCCGGCCGACAGCGCGCCGACATAGACCGTGTAGTTCTGGATCTCGGCCGGGATCGGCCCGACCAGCGCCGCGCCGGGCACGGCCAGGATCTCGCTGATCTGGTGCAGCGCGAGGTCGGCTTCGCCGCTGATCACCTTCTGCGCCACCAGCCCGCCCGGCACCAGCACGGCCTTGGCCTTGATCTGCGCCGCGATGCCCATCTTCTCGAACAGCTCGGCAAGATAGATGCCGCTGGAGCCACCCGCCGCCGGGTCGATGTAGGCCACCGCGCGCGCCGCCAGCAGCGCCTGCTGGAAGGCGGCGACGCTGCTGATGTCAGGCAGCGGCGCGCCGCGCTTGACGGCCACGCCGATGGCCACGCGCGCCAGCCGCAGCGACGTGCCGGCCGCCAGCTTGCCGCCGAGCGTGAGCGGCTGCACCGCGGCCGACGTCAGCACCGCCACGTCGAAAGCCTCGCCGCCGGCGATGCGCTTCTGCAGCGCGCCGGCGGTGTCGTTCTCGATGACGAGCCGGTGGCCGCTGAGGCGCTCGAACTCCGGCGCCAGCGCCGCGACCACGGGCTTGAAGGCGCCGGCCGTCAGCACCTTGATCTCGGCCGCGGCGGCCGACAGCGACAGAGCCGAACACAGCAATGCGACGGCGATGGCCGGGCGTTTTTTCATCGACCGATGCTAGCGCCTTAACTTTCGCTTCACGCAGCGCTAATCGAGGCCTCATGCAACGGCCGTAACTTTCGGCCCATTCCATCCCATCCGCCGTAGGAGGCCTGCATGAAGTTCAAACCACTCACCGCCGCGCTGCTGGCTGGCGGGGTGCTCGGGGCCGGCGCCGCCGGAGCCTTCAGCCTGCCGAGCTGGCTGCAGTTCGACAGCAACAGCGCCAAGCCGACCACGGTGGCGCAGGACACCACCGCACCGGCCGCCGCCGTCGTGCCGACGGTGCCGATGGTCGCCGCGCAAGGCCAGGTGCCCGACTACCGCGCGATCTTCAAGCTGGCCGGGCCGGCCGTCGTCGGCATCACGGTCGAAGGCATGCACAAGGCTTCGGCCGATGAGCAGCAGCAAGGCCTGCCGCCGGGCATCGAGAACGACCCCTTCTTCCAGTTCTTCCGCGGCATGCCGGGCTTCGGCCAGCGCGGGCGCGGCAATGCGAATCCGTCGGTGCCGTTCCGCGGCCAGGGCTCGGGCTTCATCATCAGCGCCGACGGCCTGATCCTGACCAACGCCCACGTCGTGCGCGAAGCCAAGGAAGTGACGGTCAAGCTCGGCGACCGGCGCGAATTCAGCGCCAAGGTGCTGGGCAGCGACCCGGCCACCGACATCGCCGTGCTGCGCATCGACGCGAAAGGCCTGACCGCCGTGCGCCTGGGCGACCCGAAGCGGCTGGAAGTCGGCGACCCGGTGATGGCCATCGGCACGCCGTACGGCTTCGAGCAGACCGCCACCTCGGGCATCGTCAGCGCCAAGGGCCGCTCGCTGCCCGGCGACGCCGTCGTGCCCTTCATCCAGACCGACGCCGCGGTGAACCCGGGCAACTCGGGCGGCCCGCTGTTCGACGCCAGCGGCGCGGTGGTGGGCATCAACGCGCAGATCTACTCGCAAAGCGGCGGCTTCCAGGGCCTGAGCTTCGCGATCCCGATCGACGTGGCGATGAAGGTCAAGAACCAGATCGTCGCCACCGGCAAGGCCAGCCATGCCCGCCTGGGCGTGACGGTGCAGGACCTGAACCAGGGCCTGGCCGAGTCGTTCGGGCTGAAGCGGCCCGACGGCGCGCTGATCGCCAACGTCGCGCCCGACAGCGCCGCGGCCGCGGCCGGGCTGAAGTCCGGCGACGTGGTGACCAAGGTCAACGGCGAGCTGATCGAACGTTCGGGCAGCCTGTCCACGCTGATCGGCATGTCGGCCCCCGGCGAACGCGTCAAGCTCGAAGTCTGGCGCGACAAGGCGCCGCGCGAGATCGAGGTCAAGCTCGGCAGCGCCGACACCAAGGTGGCGCAGGCCGACGACGGCGGCGCCAGCGCGCAGGGCGGTCAGCTCGGCCTGGCCTTGCGCCCGCTGTCGCGCGACGAGCGCCGCCAGGCCAAGGTCGACAGCGGCATGCTGATCGAAGACGTGGCCGGCCCGGCGGCGCGTGCCGGCGTCGAAGCCGGCGACGTGCTGCTGGCCATCAACGGCCAGCCGGTGCAGAGCATGGAGCAGGTGCAAGGCGTGCTGAAGGGCAAGCCGAAGAACGTGGCCTTGCTGGTGCAGCGCGACGGCGAGAAGATCTTCGTGCCGATCAAGCTCGGGTAGGCCGCGTCCTACGCCGCGCCGGCACGCCGGCCGCTGTTCGCAGCGGCCGGCGTTGCGCATGCTGGAGTCCCGGCGCCGGCGCGGTTGCCGCCGCTGTTGGAGGAGACATCACCATGAACCCGATCAAAGGCTTTGGCATCGCGCTGCTCGTCGCCGGCATCCTGGCACTCGCCTACGGCGGCTTCACGTACACGAAGACGACGCACGACGTGAAGATCGGCCCGATCGAGCTGTCCGTGAAGGACAAGGAAACGGTCAACATCCCCGTCTGGGCCGGCATCGGCGCCATCGTCGCCGGCGGCCTGCTGCTGGGCTTCGGCGGCCGCGGGACCTGAAGACCGCGAGCCCAGCAGCGGGATGCCGTCGAACCTGCAGACGGCATTCCACGCGCCCATCACAGCACCTCCAACGCCTGGAACTGGCGCGCGTCGACACCCGCTTTCTCGAATTCATGCCAGGGGTCGGGCTCGTCGTCGAGCGCGAACTGCATGCGCTGCCACAGCGCCTGGCGGTTGGCTGCGTCATCCAGCACCCGGGCCTTCACATGGTCCAGCCCGACCCGTGCCACGTAGTGCACGGTGCGTTCGAGGTACCAGCCTTCTTCGCGGTAGAGCTGCAGGAAGGCGCCCGAATATTCCAGCACCTCTTCAGCCGTCTTCAGCTTGACGAAGAAATGCGCGACCTCGGTCTTGATGCCGGCGTTGCCGGCCACGTAGATCTCCCAGCCCGAATCGACGCCGATCACGCCCACGTCCTTGATGCCAGACTCCGCACAGTTGCGCGGGCAGCCACTGACGGCCAGCTTGACCTTGTGCGGCGCGTACATGCGCCACAGCGCGCGTTCGAGATCCTTGCCGAGCTGCGTGCTGTCCTGCGTGCCGAAGCGGCACCATTCGCTGCCGACGCAGGTCTTCACCGTGCGCAGCGTCTTGCCGTAGGCATGGCCCGAGGGCATGCCCAGCGCCTGCCAGACGCCGGGCAGGTCTTCCTTCTTCACGCCGAGCAGGTCGATGCGCTGGCCGCCGGTGACCTTGACGGCAGGGATCTGGTACCGGTCCACCACGTCGGCGATGCGCCGCAGCTCGGCTGAATTCGTGGTGCCGCCCCACATGCGCGGCACCACCGAATAGGTGCCGTCCTTCTGGATGTTGGCGTGGCTGCGTTCATTGATGAAGTGGCTTTGCGGGTCGTCGCGGGCTTCCTTCGGCCAGGTGCTGATGAGGTAGTAGTTGACGGCCGGGCCGCAACTGGCGCAGCCGTTGGGCGTGTGCCACGACAGCCGTTCGTAGACCTGCGGGATCGACAGCAGGTGCTCGCTGCGGATGGTGTCGCGCACCTCCTGGTGGCTGGCATCGGTGCAAGCGCACATCGCCTTCTTCTTCGGTGTGGCGCTGTAGTCGCCGCCGGCGGTGAACATCAGCAGTTGTTCGACGAGGCCGGTGCACGAGCCGCAGCTGGCGCTCGCCTTCGTGTGCTTGCGCACCTCTTCCAGCGTGAACAGGCCCTTGTCCTTGATGGTCTTGCAGATGGTGCCCTTGGTGACGCCGTTGCAGCCACACACTTCGTCGGCGTCGGCCAGCGCCGCCGCCTTGTTCTGGCCCTGGTGGCCGGCGTCGCCGAGGTGGCTTTCGCCGAACATCAGTTTGTCGCGGATGTCGCTGACCTTGCGCCCCTCGCGCAGCAGCTTGAAGTAGTACGAGCCATCGACCGTGTCGCCGTAGAGGCAGGCGCCGACGAGCTTGTCGTCCTGGATCACCAGCTTCTTGTAGACGCCGCTGTAGGGGTCGCTCATGACGATCTCTTCGCAGTCGGCGCCGCCTCTGAAGTTGCCGGCCGAGAACAGGTCGATGCCGGTGACCTTGAGCTTGGTCGACGTGGTCGAGCCCATGTAGCGGCCGATGCCGAACTCGGCCAGGTGCGTGGCGCAGACCTTGCCCTGCTCGAACAGCGGCGCCACCAGGCCGTAAGCGATGCCGCGGTGCGCCGCGCATTCGCCCACGGCGTAGATGCGGGCGTCGGTGGTGGTCTGCATCGTGTCGTTGACGACGATGCCGCGGCTGCAGTGCAGGCCGATCTTCTCAGCCAGCGCGGTGTTCGGGCGGATGCCGGCGGCCACCACCACCAGGTCGGCGGGCAGCTCGCTGCCGTCCTTGAACTTCACCGCAGTGACGCGTCCAGCGGGCCCGCCGACCAGTTCCTGCGTATGGGTTTCGACGCGGAACTTCATGCCGCGCGCTTCCAGCGTCTTGCGCAGCAGGTCGCCGGCCACGCTGTCGAGCTGGCGGTCCATCAGCCATGGCGCGACGTGCACCAGCGTCACATCCATGCCGCGCGACATCAGCCCGTTGGCGGCCTCCAGCCCGAGCAGGCCGCCGCCGATGACGACGGCGTGCTTGTGCGTCTTCGCGGTGTCGATCATGAAGTGCGTGTCGGCGATGTCGCGGAACGCGATCACGCCGACCAGGTCCCGCCCCGGCAGCGGCGGGATGAACGGGTTCGATCCGGTCGCCACCAGCAGCCGGTCGTAGGGCTCCTCGGTGCCGTCTTCGGCGATCACCAGCCGCTTCGCGCGGTTGACGTCGATCACCTTCTTGCCCAGGTGCAGCGTGATGCCGTGCTCTTCGTACCAGCCGGTCGGGTTGAGCACGATCTCGTCGAGCGTCTGCTCGCCGGCCAGCATCGGGCTCAGCAGGATGCGGTTGTAGTTGGGGTGCGGCTCGGCGCCGAACACGGTGATGTCGTAGTGCTCGGGCGCGATCTTCAGCAGCTCTTCGAGCGTGCGCACGCCAGCCATGCCGTTGCCGACCATCACGAGTTTCATCTTCTTCATCGGGTGTCCTCCGATCGGGGTTCTGCATGAGAAAACTCATGAGTTCAGCGGTCCGGCCGGCCGCGCGCTGCCGCTACCGCCGGGGTCCACCGACCGTCTTCGGCCAAGCAAGACCTGTGCTTGTTCGAGCGTGGCCCGCATATTGCACAGGGCATCGCGACCAAGATTCAAGTTCGCGGCGGCGGCGCTGTGTGGTGCGCAGTCAGGCCCATCGTCTTCTCGACACCAGGATGCCGAACCCATGAAGAATCTGATCCAGGCGGCCGAAATCTGGGTGCCCGATGTCGAAGGCCAGCTGCTCGAATTCGGCGGCGGCCTGTACGGCAGCGCAGTCGAGTTCGGCGCCGTCAGCCGATCGATGTGTTTCGGCCGCGGCGAGGGCCTGCCGGGGCGCGTCTGGGACCAGGCCCGGCCGATCCTGTTGAAGGATTTGCAGACGGGCCATTTCAGGCGCGCCGCTGCGGCCCGGAAGGCCGGACTGACCTGCGCCGCCGCTTTCCCGGTCTATTTCGGCGACGTGCTCAAGGCGGTGGTGGTGCTGTTCTGCGCCGAAGCGCCAGAGCAGACGGGCGCGATCGAGCTCTGGCGCAACGATCCGCGCGTGGCGAGCGACATGACGCTGGTCGACGGTTACTACGGAAGCACCGGCGCGGACTTCGCTGCGGCCTCGCACGATACCTACCTGCCGCGCGGCAGCGGACTGCCAGGGCTGGCCTGGCAGCGCGAGGCTTCGGTGTTCCTCGACGGTCTGCCGGGTTCGACCAAATTCCTGCGCGCGGAAGCCGCCGCGGCTGCCGGCATCGAGCGTGGACTGGCCTTGCCTTGCCCGGTGCCGGGCAACGAGCACTACGTGCTGACCTTGCTCAGCAGCGCGTCGACACCGATCGCCCGCCGCCTGGAGAGCTGGGTGCCCGCCGCCGACGGCATCCCCTTGCAACGAGCCTACGGCTACTGCGAGAGTGCGGGCGCGTTACCCGTCGGCGCACAGGTCACCACCTCGGGTAGCGGCGACGACAGCATCGCCGCGGCCTTTGCCAGCGCCGCGCCGCAGGTTCGCGCGCGTGCCGGCGACGAACCGGGCGCGGTGGGCGCAGCGGCTGCTGCGGCCGGCCTGGGGGCCATGCTCGTGCTCCCGATCGCCAGCGACGGTGCCGTCTCGGAGGCGCTGGCACTCTACTTCTGAACGCAGCCCTACAGCCACAGCGCCAGAACCACGGGCGCCGCGGGGTCGGCGAGGAACGGCCAGGTCAGCAGCGCCGTCGCGCCCAGGGCTGCGAGCCAGCCGTCGATGTCGTGGCCGGCGCCCTGGCGGGTCAGCGAAGGCCGGCCGGAGCGGGCGCAGGACTCGATCAGCGCAGCACCGCAGGGCGCCTTCAACGCGGGCGAGAACAGGTCGCCATCGCGTTGGCAGTGTCCGCAGAGGCTGCGAATGCCGCCGTGTCCGACGGCGGCCAGTTCGACCCGCCGCGCAATGGGTTGCTGGTGTCCGGCCAGGAGGAGGATCACGGCGCCGCCATCGGCGGCAGGAATGGCCAGGCCATGCTGCAGGCCGACCTGCGATGCACTGTAGGAGCGCAGGAAGAGCTCGGAACTGCTCAAGCGCCCCAGGTAAGCCGGCGACTGCAGTTGCCAGGCCATCCCGGGCAGGCCGGCACCGCGCGCGAATCGCGTGTGGCTCGAAAAGCGCGCCATGGGCGCGGCCGCATCGCTGTACCAGCCCCTTCTCAGGGTCAACGCCGGCGCCAGGCCCGTGTTGCTGTCCCACAGTTCGACGGCAGCGGGGGACGATGGATCGGCGCCGACATCGAACACCACGATGCCCGCCGGCGAACCGCTGGCATCGGCTGCTGGCACCGCAACGGTGATTCGATGGCTGCCGTGGTGCTCGATGAACTGCGCGGAGGCACCGGTGGGTGCCGGGCCGGCGGCCAAGGCGGCGCCGGGCGCGTCCATCGTATCCGCCCGCCAAGCTTCGCGGCAGACAGACTTGCCTTGGGCATCGACATCCCAGATGGCGAGAGATCGGATCAATTCTCGGGTCCGGCTGAGACTGCTGTGTTGACCGTCGTCAGCCGACAGCGAAGCAATGATCGGGCCCGCCAGCGCGGGCGAAGCTCACCTGCACCGATTCGGCATGCCCGTCAGCCCCGAGCCGACGAGCCTGTACTTGGCCGACGCCTTGTCGCCACCGGCGTAGCCCGACACCGCATTGCTGACCCCGGCGACGTCGTCGCCCACCGAACCCGCCACCCTACACGGGGATACCGAAAAACGCTTGACGTGACGGCCGAGCCCCTCCGATAGTGCACGGCTTCGCCCGCCATCGCGGCGCGCCAGCCAACACCAAGAGCCAAGCGAGCATCGTTTGAAGGGCCTTCATTTCTGCACGCTGGCCTTGCTGGCCGCGATCGTTCAGCCTGGCCTGTGCGCCGCTGCAGCGGCGCCGGGCTCCGGCCTCGACCAGGCCGGCTTCGACAGCGCCGTGCGTCCCCAGGACGACCTCTTCCGCGCCGCCAACGGCGCCTGGATGAAGAACACCGAGATTCCGGCCGACAAGCCCGACTACAGCACCTTCACCGTGCTGGGCGACCTGTCCGACCAGCGTGTGCGTGCCATCGTCGACGAGCTCGCCGCCGCCCCGCGCAAGCTCACCGGCGTGGAGCGGCAGGTCGGCGCCTACTACGCCAGCTTCCTGGATACCGAGGCCATCGACAAGGCCGGGCTGGCGCCGATCAAGCCCGTGCTGGCCGAGATCAACGCCATCAAGACGCCCAGGCAGATGGCGGCCTGGCTGGGCCGCATGCAGGGTCGGCTCGATACGCCGGTGAACCTGTGGGTGCTGGCCGATTTCAAGCAACCCGCGATCAACCGCGCCATCACCTGGCAAGGCGGCCTGGGTCTGCCCGATCGCGACTACTACCTGAAGACCGACGACGAGCGCCTGAGCAAGGCGCGCGCGGCCTATGCCGCCTACCTGACGACGCTGGCCAGGCTGGCGGGCGAAACGCAGCCCGACGTCGCCCAGCGCGTGATGGCGATCGAGCAGCGCATTGCCGAACTGCATTGGGACAAGGTCGACAACCGCGATCCGGTGAAGGTCTACAACCCGAAGACGCTGACCGAACTGGTGGCCGCTGCGCCGGGCTTCGACTGGGCGGCCTTCCTGCACGGCGCCGGCCTGGGCGGCATCGATCGCATTTCGATCTCGCAGCCCAGCGCCGCCATCGGCATCGCCAGGCTGCTCGGCGATGTCCCGCTGGCCGAGTGGAAGCTGTACTTCAGGATGCAGAGCCTCGACGAAGCCGCGCCCGTGCTGCCCAAGGCCTTTCGCGACGCGCGTTTTGCCTTCCGCGGCACCGCGCTCACCGGCGCCACGGCCGAGAAGCCGCGGTGGCAGCAAGGCATCGCCGAACTCAACGGCGCGCTGGGTGAAGCGGTCGGCCGCGTCTACGTGACACGCAACTTCCCGCCCGCCTACAAGGCGCGCATGCAGGAGCTGGTGGCCCATCTGCTGGCGGCCTACCGCGAATCGATCGATGGCCTGGCCTGGATGTCGCCGACCACCAAGCTGAAGGCCCAGGACAAGCTGTCGAAGTACATGACGAAGATCGGCTACCCCGATCATTGGCGCGACTACAGCCGCCTCGTCGTGCGCGCGAGCGACGCCATGGGCAACCGCCACCGTTCGGCACGTTTCGAATGGGGCCGCATCGCGGCCAAGGCCGGCAAGCCGGTGGATCGCGCCGAATGGACGATGACACCGCAGACGGTGAACGCCTACTACAACCCGGCGCTCAACGAGATCGTGTTCCCGGCCGCGATGCTGCAGCCGCCGTTCTTCGACATGGCGGCCGACGACGCCAGCAACTACGGCGCCATCGGCGCCATCATCGGCCACGAGATCAGCCACGGCTTCGACGATTCGGGCAGCAAGTTCGACGGCACCGGCATGCTGCAGGACTGGTGGACCGAAGACGATCGCAAGGCGTTCGACGCCATCACAGCGCGCCTGGTGGCGCAGTACGAGGACTACCAGCCCATCCCGGGCCAGCACCTGAACGGCAAGCTGACCCTGGGCGAGAACATCGCCGACCTGTCCGGCCTGCAGATCGCGTGGAAGGCCTATCAGCGCTCGCTCAAAGGCCAACCGGCGCCGCTGATCGATGGCTTCAGCGGCGCACAGCGCTTCTTCCTCGGCTGGTCGCAAGCCTGGCGCGACAAGGTGCGTGAAGAGCGCGCGCTGCAACTGCTGACGATCGACCCCCATTCACCGAGCGAATTCCGCGCCAACGGGGCGGCGGTCAACAGCGACGCCTTCCACGAAACCTTCGGCACCCAACCCGGCGACAAGATGTTCAAGCCGGCGCAAGCGCGCATCCGCCTCTGGTGACGTCGCGGATGCGAGCCCTCACGACCGCTTCAGGAGACCTCATGCACGAAGGCACATGCCACTGCGGCGCGGTACGGCCCGCGTCAGACGCCTGGAAGTTCATCGACGAATGAGCACCACCTTCCAATGGGGCCTGGTCGGCCCCGGCCGCATCGCACACCAGTTCGCCGATGCGCTGCGTGGTGTCGAAGCCGGGGCCCGGCTGGTAGCGGTGCAGGGCCGCGACGCGGGCCGCGCCGCGGCGTTTGCGCAGCGCTGGGGGGCCGGTCAGGCGACCGACAGCCTGGCCGAATTGCTGGCCAACCCGGACGTGCAGGGCGTCTACATCGCCACGCCGCATGCCTTCCATGCCGAGGCCGTGCGGGCCTGCCTGGAAGCCGGCAAGCCGGTGCTGTGCGAAAAGCCGCTGGTCACCGACGCAGCGTGTGCACGCGCGCTATCCACGCTGGCCCGCGAGCGCGGCGTGTTCCTGATGGAGGCCCTGTGGACTCGCTTCCTGCCCATCTACGCGCAGGCGGCGCAGTGGCTGCAGGACGGTGCGATCGGCGGCATCCGCGCGCTGCAGTCCAGCTTCTGCTTCAACACGCCTTTCGACGCGCATTCACGTGCCTACGACCCGGCCCAGGCCGGTGGCGCGCTGCTCGACATCGGCATCTACAACCTCAGCGTCACACGCTGGGTGCTGGCGCAGTCGCTCGGCGCATGCCCGGATCTCCAGGGCTTCGACGTGCGCGCCGTGATGGCGCCCACCGGCACCGACCAGCGCCTGTCGGGGATGCTGGACTTCGGTGCCGGGCTGACATCGCAGTTCGTGTTCGGCTTCGATGGTGAAGCCGAGAACCGTTTCCACGTGCTGGGCGAAAGGGGCACGATCACGATCGAGCGCAACTTCTGGGGCGCCAGCGTTGCCTGGCTCGTGTGCCAAGGCGCCGAACCGCTGCGGATCAGCGCGCCGCACGCGGTCAACGGTTTCGAGTACGAGGTGGCCGAGGCGCAGCGCTGCATCGCGGCCGGCCTGCTTGAAAGCCCGGGCATGCCGCATGCCGAGACGGTCGCTACGCTGGCATGGATGGACGCCATCCGTGCGCGCATCGGCCTGCGCTATGCGTTCGACCCGGTCTGAAGCAATCGATCCTCGTTCACGGCAATGGCGACGGCGACGGCGACGCCGGAACGCTTAGACGAACGCCTTCATCGGCGTCGCCGGGTCGCAGGCCAGCGCCGGCGCCGGGCTCTTGCCCGCTTCGAGCAGCTTGCGCGACATCAGGTGGTCCATCGGCGCGTTGACGCTCTCGACGCAAGCAAGGCGCTCGCCGACGTAGTGCAGGATCGAGAAGCTCGCCGGCGTGGCGCCGGGGCGGCGGTGGCGCGTGCCGTCAGCCGGCATCAGCCCGGCCATCTGCAGCCGCATGGCGCCCTGCTCCGACCAGAACCACGGCAGCGCCGCATAGGGCGCCTCGCGCCCCTGCAGCGTGGCGGCCGCGGTGCGTGCCTGGTCGTTCGCGTTCTGCACCGACTCCAGCCGCAGGCGGCGGCCGCTGCCGTGCTCGGGGAAGCTGGTGCAGTCGCCGATGGCCAGGATGGCCGGGTCGGACGTGTGCATCAGCGCGTCGACGACGATGCCGTTGGCGCAGTCCAGCCCGGCCGCGTGCGCCAGCGTCTCTTCGGGCGCTGCGCCGATGCCGAGCACGAGCAGCTCGACGCCTTCGCGCACGCCATCGGCATGCAGCGCGTGCAGGCGCACGCCCTGGCTTTCGAAGCCGCCGACGGCGACGCCGAGCCGGACGTCGATGCCCGCGGCGCGGTGCGTCTGCAGCACATGCTCGGCGATCTCCGGCGACACCGATCGCGCCAGCAGCCGCGGCGCCGATTCCAGCACCGTGACGGCCTTGCCCAGCACGCGGGCCGTGGCGGCAATCTCCAGCCCGATGAAGCCGCCGCCGAGCACGGTGATCTGCTGTGCCGCGGCCAGCTGGCTGCGCAGCCGCTCGGCGTCGTCGGCGCTGCGCAGCACGGCCACGTTGGCCAGGTCGTGCGCCAGGTGCGGCAGCCGCCGCGCGCGCGTGCCGGTGGCCAGCACCAGCCGGCCGTAGGGCAGCTTGGTACCGGAGGCCAGGCGAAGCAGCTGCCGCGCCCGGTCGATGGCCACGGCGGCATCGGCGCGATGCAGCGTGATGCCGGCTTCGGCGTACCAGGCCTCGGCGCGGTGCAGCTGCACGGTTTCGTCGGCGCCTTTCAGAAAGGCCTTGGACAGCGGCGGCCGCTGGTACGGCAGCCGCGACTCTTCGCAGACCAGGTGCACACGCGCACCGAGCCCGCCTTCGACCAGGGCAGTGCAAAGCTGGGCAGCGGCGTGGCCGCCGCCGACGATCACGATCGGGCCGGTGGTTTCAGTCATCGGCACCATTCTCGCCGAGTCATTCGAACTTGACGTTGTTCTCCTTGACGGTGGCGACGAAGCCGTCGTACTGGCGGCGGAAGAAGGCCGCAAACTCGGCTGGCGCCATGCCGTAGCTGGCGAAGCCCTGGCCGACGAGCTGGTCGCGCACGTCGGGCCGCGCCAGTGCCTTGCGCAGCTCGCTGCTGAGCTTGTCGGTGATGTCGGCCGGCAGCCCGGCCGGGCCGAAGAAGCCGGCCCAGGGTGTGATGGTCAGCTTGCCGATGCCGAGCTCGGCGGCGGTCGGCACGTCGGGCAACAGCGGGCTGCGCTGCGGCAGCAAGGTCAGCAGCGGCCGGATCTTGCCGTCCTTGGCGAACGTCGGCGTCAACGTACCGGTGGAGAACATCATCTGCACCTGGCCACCGACAAGATCGGTCATCGCCTGCACGTCGCCCTTGTAGCGCGCGTTGACGACCTTGGCGCCGCGCGTGGCCAGCAGCTGCAGCATCGCCAGTTCGGCCGCGCTGTTGCTCGACGCCGAGTTGTACTTGTCGGGGTTCGCTGCGACGTGGTCAAGGAACTCGGCCAGGTTGCGCGACGGCAGGCTCGGCGACACGGCCAGGAACATCGAGAACTCGCCGGCCGCGCTGATCGGCGTGAAGGCCTTGAACGGGTCGTACGGCGGGTTCGGCCGCAGCGCCGGCACGGCGACCATCGCGGTGTTGGTGCCGAGCAGGAAGGTGTAGCCGTCGGCCGGCGCGCGCATGACTTCTTGCGCCGCCAGGATGCCGTCGGCGCCCGGCTTGTTCTCGACGTTGACCTGCTGGCCGAGCTGCGTGGCCAGCCCCTTGGCAATGATGCGCGCCATCACGTCGGCAGCACCGCCGGGCGCGAAGCCGACGATCAGCCGCAGCGGCTTGTTCGGGAACGCCTGCGCCCACGCGCCAGGTGCTGCGAGCGCCACCATGCCGGCGGCCAGCGCCTGGCGGCGCGTGAATGAACTTCTCTCCATCGTCGACTCCTAGTTTTTGACCAGCACCGCGCCTTGGGCCGGTGGCCCGACGTTGCGCCGGTAGATCTGCAGCCAGCCGCGGTCGAACTTCGGTTCGGGCGGCCGCCACGCCGCGCGGCGGCGGGCCAGTTCGTCGGCGTCGACTTCGAGGTCGCAACGCCGTTGATCGAGGTCGATGGTGATGGGATCGCCGTCCTGCACCAGCGCCAGCGGCCCGCCCAGCGCGGCTTCGGGCGCGACTTCCGCGACGACCAGGCCTTTGCAGACCAGGCCCGACAAGTGGCCGTCGGTCAGCAGCGCGACCTGCTCGCTTAAGGCCGCGCCGTCGATCGCGAAGACGACGCGCGACGCACCGCCACCCATCGCCGGGCCGCCTTGCGTGCCGGCGCCGCGCATCAGCACGACGTGGCCGGGACGGATGCTGCCGTCGTTGATGGCCGCCAGCGCTGCGTCGGCGGTGTCGAAGCAGATCGCCGGGCCGCTGAAGCGGCGCGTCTTGCGCGGCGCGATGCCGGTCTTGACGATGCCGGTATCGGGGCACAGCGAGCCGCGCAGCACGACGATGGCCGGGCTGGCGGCCACCGGGCGGTCCAGCGGGCGAATGATTTCACTGTCGAGTACCTTCGCGTCGACGAGTTCAGCCGACAGCGTGCGGCCCGTCACCGTCAGCACGCTCGTATCCAGCAGCGGCTGCAACTGCTTCAACACCGCGCGGCAGCCGCCGGCGGCTTCGAAGGCTTCGATGGTCTGCTCGCCGACCGGCCGCACGCCGGCGAGCACCGGCGTCGTCGCGCCGAAGCGCTCGAACATCGAATACACGTCGGTGCTCAAGCCGGCTTCGGTGGCCACGGCCTGCAGATGCTTGACGCAGTTGACCGAGCCGCCCACCGCCAGCACCGCGCGCACGGCGTTCGCGAACGCGCCTTCGGTGAGGATCTGCCGCGGCTTCAAGTCGTCCCAGACCATCTGCACGATGCGCGCGGCGGCCGTGCGCACGTCGGCCATCATCTTGCTGCTCATCGCCGCCACCGGCGCGCTGCCGGGCAAGGCCATGCCGAGCGCCTCGCAGACGATGTGCATCGAGTTCGCGGTGCCCATGCCCGAGCAGACGCCGGGCGTGTGGATCGCCTCGCGGCTCATGCCGACGAGCGTGGCTACATCCATCGCGCCGGTAGCCACGTGCATGGCCGCAACGAACACGTCTTCGATGTCGCAGTGCTTGCCGGCGAAGTGGCCGCTGGCCTGGTAGCCGCATGGCACGAGCAGGGTCGGGACGTTCAGCCGCGCCGCCGCCATCAGCTGCCCCGGCACGGTCTTGTCGCACGAGGTCAAACAGATCATGCCGTCGAGCTGCGCGCCTTCGACCGCGACCTCGATGTCGTTGGTGACGAGGTCGCGCGCCGCCAGCATGTAGGCGCCGCGCGCGCCGGCACCGGTGATGAAGTCGCTCGGCGCAGCGGTGCGGATCTCGAAAGGCAGCGCGCCGGCGGCGCGGATCGCGTCCTTCACTTCGCGCGCCACGGCGTCGAGGTGGCTGTAGCAGCTGGCGAGTTCGCTGCTGGAATTGACGACCGCGATCTTCGGCTTCTCGCAGTCGGCTTCGGACAGCCCCAAGGCACGCCACTGCGCATTGCGCACCGACCACAGATAGGAGCCGCGCGGAAAGTTGCTGCGCAGCGTTCGGGGAGCGTTCATCGGCTGTCCTTGCGGGTGATCGTCACGACGCCGGCATCGGCGTCGACACGCACCCAGTCGCCGCTGCGAATGATTTCGAGCGGGTCGCGGTCGAAGTCGGTCATCGCCGGCGCGTGGCTGACCACGGTGCCGAGAGCGACCTTGGTCGACATCACATTGAAGAGCCAGGCCGCCGGCGCCGTGCCCATGACACGCGCGACATGGAACTGCGCCGACCAGCCCGACGAGCCTTTGGCGCCGGGGAACACCAGCACTTTGCCGGCAAAACTCTGGCCGCGCAGTTCGTGGCGGGTTTCGACGATGGTGCCGGTGCGCGGGTCGACGCCGCCCCAGCCCGAGATCGGCTCGCTGGTGACCAGCGCTTCGCCTTCGGCGACGCCGGGCACGACGCAACGCCCATGGATGCGGAATTCAGCCATGCCAGCGCCCCGTGCAAGCCGCATCGACGCACTGCACCGTCGTGCCGAACCAGGCCTGCACGCCCAGGATCGCCGGCAGGTAGTGCGCCTGCTTGGCCGAGTCCAGCGCGACGACCTTGGTGCCCGGCGGCACGGCGCGGCTCATCGCCGAGCAGCTGTCGGTCATCAGCTTGGCGCCGGCGGCTTCGATGATCGCGGTGTAGCCGTTGCGATCGGCCAGCGACTTGATGGCGCGCGGCGTGAAGATCCACAGCGCGCAGTTCTCGTGCACCTTGCGGCCTTCGAGCAATTGCGCCGCTTCCCAGATCTGCTCAATCGTGTAGTGCGGGCAGCCGAGCATGACGTAGTCGACCTGGCGGTCATGCGCCATCGCGTTGATGCGCTCGTAGGTCTCGTGGCGTTCGCGCGCGCCGTAGTGGCGGGTCTCCACCGGCTGGTTGGCGCCGAAGGCTTGGGGCAAGGTCGACGCCTCCGGCGTCACGCCGACCAGGTGGTACATCTCGACGCCGCCCGACGACGACGCTGCCGCGCCGAAGTGCTTCAGCCGCGGCAGGTTCGGCACCGCGCCGACGCCGCGGATCACCGGCACGCGGTCCTGCACCCAGCCGCCGACCCAGTAACCGAGCAGGCCCCAGTCTTCGACGCTGTCGACCGGGATGTCGAGCACGACGCCGTGCGTGCCGAGCCGCGCCGCGTCGAGGTGGTAGCCCCAGTTCGGAATGCGGCAGGTCAGCATCGCCGCGCTCGTGCTTTCGCGCCCCTCGGCGTTCGTGCGCGCGCCGAGCACCGAGTTGATGTAGATGACGGCCGACGACTCCATCCACGCGCAGTGTTCGCCGCGGGTCGGCACGTTGCCCACCTGGTACGGCGTGCAGGTGTTGAGGATCTGCACGCCCATGCGTGCGGCGCTGGCCTCGCTCTGCCGGTAGAACTCGACGATCTGCGGGCTCAGGCCCATTTCCACCGGATGGTGCGGGTCGAAGCCGAGCTGCAGGTGCGAGCTGAACGCGCGCACCTTGGGCACCGGCACGACCTCGGCGCTGTCGAGGTTGAACTCGCTGAACACGGCATCGAGCCCGCCCTGCCTCAGCGCGAAGTCGCGCATGAACGGCGTCGTCGCGGTGACGGTGCCGCAGACGTTGCGCGTCTCGACGAAGTCTTCGGCGCCGAGCGCGTTGCCGTAGCGGATCAGCAGGTCCATCGCCTTGGCCACCGCGGCACCGTCGCGGCCGTCGCGCATGGCTTTCTCTTCGTCGCTGAGCTTGATCATGCGCGGCCTCCGATCTCTTCGGCGATGGCTTTCACCATCGCGGCCAGCGCGGGCGCGACTTCGCTGCGCAGCCGGGCCTCGTCGAACGCGAAAGCCGGGCCGCCGCAGTTGAAGGACATGACGTCGCCACGCGCGTCGGTCAGCGCCACCGAGACGGAATTGATCTCGCGGTGGAAGTCGCCAGCCGACAGGCACCAGCCGCTCTTCGCGTACTCGTCCAGCGCGAGTTGCAGGCCCGCTTCGAGCGCCGGCCAGGCCTTGCCTTGGGCCTTGCGCAGCGCGGCGAGCAGCGGCGCGCGCAGCGCCGCGTCGAGCGTACCGAGATAGGCCCGGCCCAGCGCCGAGTTCGGCAGCGGCACGCGCGAGCCCACATCCAGCCGCGCGGCCAGCATCGTCGTGCGCGGCCGGCAGGCTTCGACCAGCACCATCTCCAGGCCGTCGCGCACGGCCAGGTAGACCGAGCCGCCGGTGCGCTCGGCCAACGCCAGCATCGGCCCGCGCGCCGCCGAGCGAACGTCGAGCCCGGCGAGGAAATCATGCGCCAGCGACACCACGCCGGCGCCGAGCATGAAGCGGTCGCCACCGGGCTCGGCGCGCAGCCAGCGGTGCGCCACCAGCGTGGCGGCCAGGCGGATCACCGAAGGCCGCGGGATGCCGGTCAGCCGCGCCAGCTCGCTCGGCCCGAGCAGATGCTGGTGGGCGCTGAAGCAGCGCATCAGCGCCAGTCCGCGGTCGAGGGCGCTGACCGTGTTGCGCTCTTCGTGGGCGACGGCTTCTTTCATGCGGTGGCCGGCACCCGGGCTTCGACCGGCCGCAGGTACACGCCTTGCGCCAGCAGCACCGACTGCAGCTCGCGCACGTCCACCGCCCGCGCCTGCACGCCACGCTGCACGGCCAGCGCGGCCGCGGCGCCAGCGGCCTGGCCGGTGATCCAGCACTGCGGGATCTCGCGCATGAAGCCGTGCGAGTTCTTGTCGCACGAGACATGGCGGCCGCAGGCCAGCAGCCCATCCAGTGCTTGCGGCACCAGCGCGCCGTACGGGATCGAGATGTTCGGAAACTTCGGCGACACCGCCGGCGTGACGCCGATCTCGTCGGGCAGCGCGGTGCCGTCGGACCAGCGGCTGCGCAGCACGGCGTCCACGCCTTTCAGCCGCCGCGCATGGCGCACGCCGATCTGCGGCGCCGACAGCATCATGTAGGCGTTCTCGAAGCCCGGCGCGTGCGCGCGGTAGTGCGCCAGGTGGCTGGCCATCGCGCGGTGCGAGCGCACCTCGACGGCGGTGAGGTCGTCGACATCCAGCGCCGAATAACCGGTCTGCCGCGGCCCCATGAAGAGCGCGATGTCGTCGCGCCACGAAACGAAAGGCCGGTCGAACAGGCCGCAGGCTTCGCGGCCGCTGGCCATGAAGGCCGCGAAGGCTTCGGGCTGGCCGGACTTGAACGCGATCCAGCGCTGCATCTCGACGCCGCCGAACAGCCACGACGTGTTCATGCAGTGGTGCACATCGGCTTCTTCGATGTCGTTGTCGAAGGCCGCGCCGGCGCGCGCGAAGAGATCGCCGTCGCCGGTGGCGTCGACCACCACCTGGGCGCGGATCGCCATGCGCCCTTCCTTGCTCTCGAAGGTGGCGCCGCAGACGCGGCCGTCTTCGACGATCGGCAGGCTGGCCCAGCCGTGGTAGACGAGCTTGACGCCGCGTTCGATGACGATCTCCTGCGACAGCAGCTTCAGCCGCTCCGGGCAGACCGTCGGCGACCAGGTGACGATGCCGTGGTACGCGGCGGTGCGCTGCGACCAGTGCGCGGCCTTGGCAGCGTCAGTGGAGCCCCAGTCGCGCGGCTCGGGCCCGGCCACGGCGTCGGCCGGCAGGCGGTCGAACAGCTCTTCGGCGAAGCCGCGGATGACGAGCTGGCCCTGCCAGTCGCTCATGCGGTCGATCCAGATCACCAGGCCGCCGGTCGACAGGCCGCCGAGGTGGTTGTAGCGCTCGAGCAGCACGACGTCGGCGCCGGCGCGTGCAGCTGCTGCCGCTGCGGCCGTGCCCGACGGGCCGCCGCCGACGACGAGCACGTCGCACTGCCGGTAGACCGGGATGTCGCGCGCGGCCTCGTGGTGCGTGCCGAGCTCGGCGCGCGGCACCTTGGCGTCACGGGCGAAGACGTCGGCGGTGAGGATGCGTTCGTCGGTGCGGACGATGGTTTTCATGCTTGTGTCGATCGGGCGATGAGCGAATAATGGACACACTGTCCAAAAAACGCAAGAGCAAACACGGATGACCACGGAAAGACCATGACGCACCACCCTTCGATCACCCGCCGCCGCCTCAGCCTGGCCGGCGCCATGGCACTGTCCGGCCTGCCACTGGCCGTGCGCGCGCAAGCCCCGGTCTACCCGCAGCCGGGCCGGCCGATCCGCCTGATGGTCGGCCTGCAGGCCGGCGGCTCGCTCGACGCGCAGGCCCGCGTCGTGGCGCAGAAGGTCACCGAGCAGACGGGCGCGCAGGTCATCGTCGACAACAAGCCCGGCGCCAGCATGATGCTGGCCGCCAGCGAGGTGGCGCGGGCGCTGCCCGACGGCCACACGCTGCTGTACGCACCGTCATCGACCTTCGCGCAGAACCCGCACACGCTGGTCAACGTGCCCTACGACCCGTTCAAGGACTTCACGCCGATCACGCTGGCCACGCGCGGGCCGCTGGTGCTGACCTTGCATGTGTCGGTGCCGGCGACGAACGTGCGCGAGCTGGTGGCCTGGGCGAAGGCGAACCCAGGCAAGCTGACGTTCGCGTCCTTCGGCGTCGGCACGTCGTCGCACGTCTATGCCGAAGCCTTCGCGAAGGCCGCCGGCATCGAGATGGTCCACGTGCCGTACAAGGGCACGGCCGACGCCGCGCGCGACCTGCTCGAAGGCCGCGTGCAGGCCTACTTCGACGCCGCGCCGACGGCCATCATCAACGAGAAGACCGGCAAGATCCGCATCCTCGGCGTCGCCGCGCCGGTGCGCAACGCATTCATCCCGAGCGTGCCGACGATCAGCGAACAAGGCGTGCCCGGCATCGACCTGACGAGCTGGATCGCCATCGTCGGCCCGGCGAAGATGCCGGCCGATCTGGTGACCAAGGTCAACGCGGTTTTCGTGCAGGCGCTGTCGAACGCCGCCGTGCACGACGCCATCGCGAAGGGCGCGTACGAGACCGCGCCATCGACGCCGGCCGAGCTGGCCACCGAGATCCGCAGTGCCTACGAGCGCTGGGGCACGATGATCAAGCAGATCGGGTTCCAGAAGCAGTAAGGGCTGCCGACGTCATGGCCGCGCCGAGCGAGCGGAAGTCCAGCGCCTCGACCAGCGCCGTCGTGTCCCGGGTCAGCCGCGTCGCTGGCCGCGCCAGCGGCGTGGCCAGCACCAGCTTGTTGCGGATCGCCGGCGGGCCGATGGCGGCGGACTGCAGCGCCGCGTCCTGCGGCACCGCGCTCTCGGGCAGCACGGTGCAGGCCATGCCCTTGGCGACGAGGGCGAGCACGGTCTGCACCGCGCCGACCTCGGCCACCACCTGCAGCGTGATGCCGCGCGAGCGCAGCGCCGCGTCGAGCAGGCTGCGGATGGCGTTCGGCGCGCTCGGCAGCACCATCGGGTAGGCGGCCAATGCCGGCAGGCCGACACGCGCCGGCAGCTTGGGCGCGCCGGCTGGTGCCACGAGCCGCAGCGATTCGCGCAGCAGCGTCTTGCAGGCCAGCTGTGGCGACGCGGCCGGATCGAACAGCAAGGCCAGGTCCAGCCGGCCGGCGATCAGCCATTCGCGCAGCTGCAGGCTCAAGCCCTCGGAGACGGTGATCACGGCGCGCGGGAAGCGCTCGCGAAAGCGCTGCACCAGCACCGCGCCGACGCCCAGTGCCACCCGCGGCGGCAGGCCGATGGTCAGGCGGCCGCCGGGGCTGAGGCTCAGGTCGCGCACCTCGGCGCGAGCGCGCTGCGCGCTGTCCAGCATGCTGCGTGCGTGCACCAGCAGCGCGCTGCCGGCTTCGGTGGGCGCGGCGCCGCGGCCGGTACGCACGAGCAGGCGCTGGCCGAGGTCGGCTTCGAGCAGGCCGATCTGCCGGCTCAGCGTCGGCTGCGCCAGGTTCAGCGCCACCGCGGCACGGCTGAAGCTGCCGCTGTCGACGACGGCGACGAAGTAGCCGAGCTGGCGCAGGTCCATAGCGGCACAGCATAGCTGGTATAGGGAAGGCGGCGTTCCGCCCGGCGCCCGCGCTGCCCAGAATCCGCGCCATGCGTTCGACCTTGACGACGATGCCGAGCTTGCCAATTGGCGCCACCAACGCGCACTGCCACGTGTTCGGGCCGCGCGCGCGTTTCCCGTTCGCGGCCGATGCCGCCTATGTACCCGAAGCCGACGCACCGAAGGAGGCGCTGTTCGCGCTGAACGACAGCCTGGGCCTGGGCCGCTGCGTCGTCGTGCAGTCCTTGTGCCACGGGCTGGACAACCGCGTCTGCGAAGACGCGGTCGCGTCGCGCCCCGGCGCCTACCGCGGCATCGCGCTGCTGCCCACCGACGTGGCCGACGCCGAACTGCAGCGCCTGCACGCGGCCGGCTTTCGCGGCGTGCGCTTCAACTACAGCAGCCACCTCGGCCGCGGCGCGCCGGTCGGCGACGTGCTGGCCCTGGCGGCGCGGCTGGCGCCGCTGGGCTGGCATCTGCAGGTCCATGGCGACGCGCCGTTCCTGTCAGAAATCGGCCCGGCGTTGCGGCGCTCGCCGGTGCCGGTGGCCATCGACCACATCGGCCGCGTCGACGCGTCGCTGGGCCTGGCCCAGCCGCACTTCCGCACGCTGCTGGCGCTGCTGGACGACACGCGCTTCTGGGTCAAGGTCAGCGGCATCGACCGCATCACGCGGCAAGGGCCGCCGTATGCCGACGCGCTGCCGTTCGCGGCGCGGCTGGTGGCCGAGTTCCCCGAGCGTGTGCTGTGGGGCAACGACTGGCCGCACCCGAACCATGCCGGCCCGGTGCCCGACGAAGCAGCGCTGGTGGCCGCGATCGCGCAGATGGCGCCGAGCGAGGCCGCGCGCCAGCGGTTGCTGGTGGACAACCCGCAGCGCCTGTACGGCTTCAGCGCGCCATGAGGTTCAAGGACCGCGTGGCCATCGTCACCGGTGCCAGCTGCGTCGGCGCCGGCTGGGGCAACGGCCGCGCCATCGCCGTGCGGCTGGCCGAAGAAGGCGCGCAGGTGTTCGCCGTCGACCGCGACAGCGCGCGGCTCGACGAGACGCTGGCACTGGCCGGCGACGCACGTGCGTCGATCCGGACCCTGGCCTGCGACGTGACCCGCAGCGCCGATGTCGCGGCCATGACGGCCGCCTGCATCGAAGCCTTCGGCACCATCGACATCCTGGTCAACAACGTCGGCGGCTCAGCCCCGGGCGGGCCGGTCGAGATGGCCGAAGACGTGTGGGACCTGCAGGTCGACCTGAACCTGAAGAGCGTGTTCCTCGGCTGCAAGCACGTGCTGCCGACGATGCTGGCGCAGCACCGCGGCGCCATCGTCAACATCGCGTCCACGTCGGGCCAGCGCTGGACCGGCAGCGCGCAGGTGGCCTATGCCGCTACCAAGGCCGGCGTGATCCAGCTTTCGCGCGTCGTCGCCGTGCAGCACGCGGCCCAGGGCGTGCGCGTCAACAGCGTCGTGCCCGGGCAGTTGCACACGCCGATGGTCGAAGCGCGGCTGGCGAAGCAGCGCGCCGGCGGCGATGTCGACGCGCTGCTGGCACAGCGACAGAAGCGCATCCCGCTCGGCTTCATGGGCGACGGCCGCGACACCGCCAGCGCGGTGCTGTTCCTGGCCAGCGACGAAGCGCGATTCATCACCGGCACCGAGATCGTCGTCGACGGCGGCATGACGGCGCGCTGCGATTGAGAACAAACCTTCAGGAGACTCCCACCATGTTCGACCGCCGCTCGATCTGCCTTGCCGCGCTGGCCCTCGCCGCCGGCGCGCAGGCCCAGAACAAGACGACGCGCATCGTCGTCGCCTTCCCGCCCGGCGGCCCGGTCGACACCGTCGCGCGCGCGCTGGCCGAGCAGCTCGGCAAGGAGCTGGGTCAGAACGTCATCGTCGACAACCGCGCCGGCGCCAACGGCGCCATCGCTGCCGGCGAGGTGATGCGCGCGGCCGCCGACGGCAGCACGCTGTGGCTGACCAGCGTCGGCGCGGCGGCCGTCAACCCGGCGCTGTACGACAAGCTGCCCTACGACATGGTGCGCGACTTCGCGCCGGTGTCGCTGGTCGTCAACAACGTCGAACTGCTGGTCGTCAATCCGGCCGACCCGGCGAAGGACGCGGCCGAGTTCGTCGCCGCGGCAAAGAGGCGCAAGGAGGCGACGACGATGGCCTCCACCGGCATCGGCAGCATCCCGCACCTGGCGATCGAGCAGTTCGCCGACGCCAGCGGCGCGCCGCTGCTGCACGTGCCGTACAAGGGCGCGGCGCCGGCCATCACCGACGTGATGGGCGGCCAGGTCAGCGCCTTCTTCGGCGACATCCCCGGCCTCATCAGCCATGTGCGCGGCGGCAAGCTGCGCGCCATCGGCCTGGCGTCGCCGCAGCGCCACCCGGCGCTGCCGGACGTGAAGACGCTGGCCGAGCAAGGCTTCGCCGGTGTCGACACGAACAACTGGTATGCGTTGTTCGCGCCGGTGAAGACGCCGCCGGCCGTGGTGGCGGACATCAACGCCGCGGTGAGCCGTGCGCTCGCGGCGCCGGGCCTGCGCGACCGGCTGCTGAACAGCGGCGCCGAGCCGGCCCCGTCGACAGCGCCGGAGCTGGCGGCGCTGCTCAAACGCGACACCGCCAAGTGGGCCAAGCTGATCCACGACAAGAAGATCAAGGCCGAGTGATGGCTGCCTTGCGAGTCGGGCCGCGCGTGGGCCTGGTGCAGCCGGGCACGAAGCCCGAGCTGGCCGAGATCGAAGGCCGCATCCAGGCCGAACGCGGGCGCATCTCGCTGCTGTACCAGGTGCTGCTGAACAGCGCGCCCATCGCGTCGGGCTGGGAGCGGCTGCTGACCGCCGTGCGCAACCAGACCGGCGTGCCGGCCGATCTGCGCGAGCTGATGATCCTGCGCGTGGCGGTGCTGAACCGCGCCGCTTTCGAGTTCGACGCCCACGTGCCGCATGCCGAACGCGCCGGCGTCAGTGCCGAGAAGATCGCGGCACTGCGCGAAGCGCCGCTGGCCGCCGTCTACGACGAACGCGAACGCCTGGCGCTGGAACTCGCCGACGCGATGACTCGCGACATCGACGTGCCCGACGCGCTGATGGCACGGCTGAAGGCGCGGTTCGACGACACCGGCGTCGTCGAGATGGTGGCCACGGTGGCGGCCTACAACATGGTGTCGCGCCTGCTGGTGGCGCTGGGGGTGGGGCATTGAAGGAGGCCGGCGATGCGCTGTGGCTGTGGCGCTTCGCGTCGGACCTGGACGATGCCGGGCTGCTGGAAGCGCTGCGGCCGGTCGCGTCGCTGCGCGCCGTCTGCCGGGCGCTGGAAGGCAACACCGTCCACGTCTATGCCGATGCGTTGCCCGCCGGCACGCCGGGCTCGCGGCTGACCTGCACGCGCCGCCTCGCCGGTGCCTCGGCCGACACCGCCGCGCCGTGGCACTACGTCGTCGAGACCGACGTGCTGCCCGAGCACGAAGCCGAACTCAACGCCTGGTACGACGAAGAACATCTGGCCGGCCTGGCGGCCGTGCCGGGCACGGTCAGCGCCAGCCGCTTCGTGCGCGAAGGCGGCGATGGCCCGCGCCATGTCGCGTGCTACGAGCTGGCCTCTCTCGATACCTTCGGCAGCCCGCCGTGGCTGGCCGTGCGCGCCACGCCGTGGAGCGCGCGCGTGCGGCCGACCTTCCGCAACACGCGGCGCACGATGTTCAGGCAGCTGCCGCTTCGCTGACCCGGCCCGCCAGCGCGTAGGCCGCCAGCGCCGCCTGCGCCGCGGCCGCGCTGGCAGCGGTCATCGGCGCGCGCAGCGTCGGCCCGGTGGGGCCGAGCGCCGCGAGCACGGCTTTCAGCGGCCCGGGGTTCGGCTCGGCGAACAACGCGTTGACCAGCGGCGCCAGCGCATGGTGCAGCGTGCGCGCTTCGATCCAGCGCCCGGCCCGGATGGCGTCGTACAGCGCGACGAAGCGCTGCGGGTGCAGGTGCGCGCTGGCCGCGATGGCGCCGCTGCCGCCCTGGCACAAGGTCGTGAAGATCTGGTGGTCTTCGCCGGCCAGCACGCTGAGCTGCCCGTCGGCAATCAGCGCCTGCGTCTTGCGCGCATCGCCGCCGCAGTCCTTGATGCCACGCACACCCGGGATCTGCGCCAGCGTGCGCAAGGTCGGCAGCGTCAGCTCGACGCCGGTGCGGTAGGGGATGTCGTACACCAGCACCGCATGCGGCGCCGCGGCCGCCGCCACCTGCCGGTAGAAGTCGATCACGCCTTGCTGCGACGGGCGCACGTAGTGCGGCGGCGGCACCAGGAAACCGACCACGCGCTGGCCCACCGACTGCCGGCATTGCCGGCACTGCCGGGCCACGTCGCGCGGCGCGACGCCGCTCACGCCCATGACGAGCGGCACATCGCCGCCGTGGCGCTGCACGGTGGCCAGCACCAGCGCCTGCTCGTCTTCGTCGAGCGTGGCGGCCTCGCCGGTGGTGCCGCAGACGACGAGGCCATGGATGCCGGCACCGACCAGCTGGCGCACGAGTGCGGCCAGGCCATCGGCGTCGACAGCGCCGTCGGGCGCGAACGGTGTCACCACGGGCACCCAGATTCCGGAAAACGCTTGCATGAACGAACCCTTCGAAACGAGACCGATGAAAGGCCGTCGAGGCGATCGAAGGGTGGTGCCGAAAAACGTTGAGAGGGCAGCAGTGGTGCCTGCTGTCGCTGCCTTCGGCGCGTGCCGTCGCTCGTTCCGCGAACGGCACAGCCGCTCCGGTCAGACGAGCTGCTGTTTTTTCTGTTTGAGCGCGACCGGAGCACAAGTCGGCTGTTGGGCCGAGGCGTGCGTCGAACGGTCGTGCGGGCAGTGCATCGGCGCAGTGTAGCGTCAGGCCGCGGCGCCACGCCGGCGCATGTATTCCGCGGTCTCGGCATTCGCCGGGAAGAAGGCCTCCAGCGCCAGCTCCGACAGCGTGATGTCGCGCGGTGTGCCGAACACCATGGTGGTGGAGATGAAGGACATCAGGCCTGCGTCCGTCACCAGCGACAGCGGCACCAGCACGCCGCCATGGTCAACTGGCGGCGCGGCATGGATCGCCGCCAGCGTGCCGTGGGCCGGGTACGCCGCCAGCTCCTTCAGCAGCTCGGCCAGCACCGGGTCCTGCGTGGCCGCGATCTGGTGCCGCAGCCGCTCCAGCAGGTGCGCGCGCCATTCGGCGAGATTGGCGATGCGCGGCGCCAGGCCTTGCGGATGCAGGCTGAGCCGCAGCACGTTCACCGGCGGCTGCAGCAGTGTGGCGTCGACCACCGTCAGCAGCGGCGCCAGCGCGGCATTGTGGGCAACGAGCTGCCAGTGCCGGTCGACGACCAGCGCCGGAAACGGCTCGTGGCCCTTCAGCACCAGTTCGATCGCCTGCCGTGCTGCCGTCATTTCCGGCGCGGCCAGAGGCCGCTCGGCATACACCGGCGCGTATCCGGCCGCCAGCAGCATGGCATTGCGTTCGCGCAGCGGCACGTCCAGCCGCTCCGCCAGGTGCATCAGCATCTCGCGGCTCGGGTTCGAACGCCCGCTCTCGACGAAGCTGAGGTGGCGCTGCGAGATCTCGGCTTCCAGCGAGAACGCCAGCTGGCTCATGCGCCGGTGCTGGCGCCAGCTGCGCAGGTACTCGCCGGCCGTCGTGGTCGTTGCCGAGGTAGGGTTCGTCATGCCGCGTATTGTGTTGGCGCGCTTGTGTTGTCGCACATCAGGCGCCGGCAGGCACCTTGTCCAGGAAACCGGTCACGGCCTTCAGGCGTCCGTCTTCGAGCACGGCGAAGTCGGTCCCTTTGACCAGGTCAGCCTGGCCTTCGGGGCCTAGCGCCCAGCTGAAGCGGACTTGGTCGCCATAGCCGTCGACACGCCCGTCGAGCGTGAAGCGGAAACCGGGGAAGCGCTGGTGCACGGCGCCGATCAGCGCGCCGATCTGCTCGTGGCCCTGGCCTTGCATCAGCGGGTCGATGTAGCTGGCGGATTCGGTCCAGCCTTCGGCCAGCAGCGCGCGGCGGCGTGCGGCGTCGGTCTCGTTCCAGACGGCGATGTAGCGGTTGGCAATGCGGGTGCTGTCGTTCATGGCTTTGGCTCCAGTTGAGTTGGCAAGGCCATGCTAGGAGGGCAGCGGCGTGCGGTCGATTACCTGCGGGGTCATGGCGCCGGCTTGCGCGACACCCGATCGCCCACATAGTCCCGCCGCGGCCGCCGCCCAAGTTCGTGGCGAAGCCTTCCCTTCGAGCGGTACCGGAAGCGTCTTCGCGCCGCGGGGCACCCCCGTGGACCTTGTCTAGTTGGATCCATCCGAGGCATGAGCCCCATGGCGATCCTCGCCAGACCGCTCATGCATCACCCGCAGGTTGGGCGGCTGGCGCCTGCTCGAAGTGCCGCACCCGTATCTGATGCCCTTGCAGCGCCGCCTGCTCGACGACCTGCTAGACCGCATCCCGCCGCACGAGGCGGCCCGCGGCTATGCGCGCGAGCGTTCGGTGGTGGACCATGCGCGCGAACACAGCGGGCAGGCCGTGGTGCTGAAGTTCGACCTGCGGGACTTCTTCACCTCGGTGCGCGCATCGCGCGTACACGCCTTGTTCGCGACCCTGGGCTACCCGGAAACCGTGGCCCGCGAACTGACCGCCCTGTGCACCACGGCAACACCCGAGTCGGTGCTGCGCCGCATGTTCGAAGAAGGCGGCCTGGGCTGGCCGCAACTGCAGCGCCTGCGCGACCCGCACCTGCCGCAAGGCGCGCCGACGTCGGCGGCGCTGGCCAACCTGTGTGCGTTCGGCCTCGACCTGCGGCTGGACGGCCTGGCCCAGGCGCTCGGCGCACGTTACACGCGTTATGCCGACGACATCGTGCTGTCGGGTGGCGTGCACTTGCGCGACGCCCAGCCGCGCATCGAAGCCTGGGTCGGCCGCATCGCGCTGGAAGAAGGCTTCGCGCTGAACCATCGCAAGACGCGCTGCCTGACGGCCGGGCGGCAGCAGTCGGTGTGCAGCATCGTCGTCAACCGGCATCCGAACCTGCCGCGGCCGGATTTCGATCGGCTGAAGGCCATCCTGCACCAGTGCGTGACGCAGGGGCCGGCGGCGCAGAATCGCGACGGCCTGCCACACTGGCGCGAGTATCTGCAAGGCCGTGTCGCGTGGGCGGCGCAACTCAACCCGGGCAAGGCGCAGCGCCTGAAGCGCCTGCTCGACCAGATCGACTGGAGCCGTTGAAACCCTGGGCCGGTAGCCCTTCACTTGCGCGTGGCCAGCAGCGCGAGCACGGCCACCAGGAGCATCAGCGACAGCCCCTTCCAGAAGCCAACCGGGTTGCGCTCCAGCAAGGGCGGGCGGCTTCGAGACAGGAATTCGCGGCTCGGGTGCCGCAGCTCGTGGACGAATTCGGACAGCGCTTCGTAGCGCTTCAGCGGGTTCGGGTGCACGGCCTTGCGAAGCACGCCGTCGATCCACGCCGGGATCTCGCGCTGGGCTTCCAGCGCCGAGTCGTAGCGCAGCTTGGCCAGTTCGGCGCGGCTGCGCAAGTGCGCCACCCGCGCGCCGTAGGGCAGGCGCCCGCACAGCATCTGGTAGGCGATGACGCCCAGCGAGAACTGGTCCGAGCGCGGCGTGCCGCCTTCGCCGAGGAAGTACTCGGGCGCGGTGTACTGCTCGGTACCGAGGATCGCGTCGCCACGCTCCCGGCTCGTCATCTCGGCGAGGCCGGCCACATGCACGGCGCCGAAGTCGATGATCTTCACGACGCCGTTCGCGTCGATCATCACGTTCTCCGGCCGCAGATCCTGGTGCAGCATCTCCAGACGATGGAAGGCCTGCAGGCCGCGGGCGATCTGCTCGATGATGGTCCGCAGCGCGTCGATGCGCGGCTTCGGGTGGTCGCGCATCCATTGCGCGAGCGTGCGGCCTTCGATGTATTCGCTAGCGACGTAGAGGAAGCGGCGCGCGCCGGCGGCCGCGTGCGGCTTCAGCACGTGCGGGCTGTCCAGCCGCCGCGCCACCCACTCTTCCAGCAGCAGCCGTTCGAGGTAGGCGGGGTCGCCGCGCAGGTCCATCGACGGCGTCTTGATCGCGACCAGCGCACCGGTTGCGTCCTCGCGGGCCAGATGGATGTGGCTGCGGTGGCTGATGTGCAGCTCGCGCAGGATGGTGTAGCCGTCGAAGGCCATGCGCGGCTCGAGCTGCGGCGGCAGCGGCAAGGTGCCGAGCTGCTGCACGAGCTCGTCCGCCTCGTGCTCCGGCAGCGCGTCGATGCGCAGGATCTGCGCGGTCAGGTTGTCGTCGCTGCCGCAGCGCAGGGCCTCGTCGACGATGGCATGGGCCGCGACGTCCAGCGCGTCAGCGTGCTGGGCGACGGCGGCGGCGACGAAGCGCGCGTTCATGTGCTCGTGCACGCCGTCCGTCGTCAGCAGGAACACGTCGCCCTGCGACACGGGCACGGCGATGTAGTCGATGTCCACGTGCGGGTCGACGCCCAGCGCGCGCCCCAGCAGGAAGCGCCCTTCGCCGACGTGCACGCGGTGGTCGGTGGTCAACTGCTCCAGCGCCTGGCCGCACAACCGGTACACGCGCGTGTCGCCGACGTGGAAGACGTGCGCGGTGCGCGACTTCAGCACCAGCGCGCTGAAGGTGCAGACGTAGCCCCGGTCCTGCTCGTAGCGGAACGGGCTGCGCTGGGTTTGCGCGTGCAGCCAGGAATTGGTGGCCGCGACGACGCGCTCGACGGAGGTCTTCACCGACCAGGCGTCGGGCGTGCAGTAGTAGTCGGCGAGGAAGCCGCCCACTGCATGCTGACTGGCTTCCTGGCTGACCTCGCTGCTGCTGATGCCGTCGGCCAGCGCCAGCGCGACGCCCTTGGCGCCGAGCTGTGGCGCCACGGGCACGCAGGCGCCGTGGAAGTCCTGCTGCGTGCTCTTGCGCCCCTGGTCGGACCACTGTCCGATGGAGACTTTCAGCGTGTCGCTCATCGGCCAGGAAGCGGGCGCTGCACCGGTTGCCCGCTCGGGCGATCAGGCGCCACCGAAGCGCTTCGGCGCCGTGCGGACGTGCGTGGAGTACAGCGTCAGGCCGACGAAGGCGATGCCGCCCACCAGGTTGCCGATCACCGTCGGGATCTCGTTCCAGATGAAGTAGTCGGCAATGGAGAACTTGCCGCCCAGCATCAGCCCCGACGGGAACAGGTACATGTTGACGATCGAGTGTTCGAAGCCCATGTAGAAGAAGACCATGATGGGCATCCACATGGCGATGACCTTGCCCGAGACGGTGGACGACACCATCGCGCCGACGACGCCGGTGGAAACCATCCAGTTGCACAGCACGCCGCGGATGAACAGCGTCAGCATGCCGGCGGCGCCGTGCGCGGCATAGCCGATGGTGCGGCTTTCGCCGATGCTGCCGATCTTCTCGCCGATGATGTTCGGCGGCGTGCTGAAGCCGAAGGTGAAGATGATGGCCATGAAGAGCGCCACCGTCAGCGCGCCGGCGAAGTTGCCGACGAACACCAGGCCCCAGTTGCGCAGCACGCCGCTCCAGGTGGCGCCCGGGCGCTTGTCGATGACGGCCAGCGGGCATAGCGTGAACACGCCGGTCAACAGATCGAAGCCCAGCAGGTACAGGATGCAGAAGCCCACCGGAAAGAGCACGGCGCCGGCCAGCGGCTGGCCGGTCTGTACGTTGATGGTGACGGCGAAAGCCGCCGCCAGGGCCAGGATGGCGCCGGCCATGTAGGCACGGATCACGGTGTCGCGGGTGGACATGAAGATCTTGGATTCCCCGGCGTCCACCATCTTCTTGACAAATTCCACGGGCAATAGATAAGCCATGCGCATTCCTTGAGTTGCTGGGAAAGGACGAAAAAAAACGCCGGCACCGTTTCCTTCGCTTCACGAAGGAACAGGCGACGACGTTGTTTGCCCATCAAGCCATCATTGGCCCGATCGGAAAAGCGCAAGCAATTAGTGCGCCAATGATTCGGGCCGTTGCGGCCCGAATTCCACCCCATATCCGTGCCGGCAGCGTGAGCGCCGCCTCATGGCGGTGCGCGAGGCACAGTCATTCGCCCGTTGTCCTGGCACGAGTCCAAAGCCCGGCAGGCCGCGTCACGGACAACACGTCTGGAGCAGGTACGCGTGGATCATCCTCACGAGTTCCCGCTTCAGTGCCGGCGACTTCAAGGTTCCCGTCCGGGCCGCGCTGTGGATCACGCCTTCGACGGCCGCGGAAAGCACCTGCACCACCACGTCGGCGGCGGCTTCGTCCGCGCGGCCGGACATTGCAACAAGTGCTCGATAGCGCTCCCGATACTCGGCCTGGAACGCCCGGTGCGCCGACCGCGTCCCCGCGTCGCCCGGCACCTCGTCGAGTAGCACCCGATGCAGCGCGGGGTGAATGCTGTGCGCTGCAATCATGCCGCGAACCAGATCATCGACCCGCTGGTTCAGCGGCTGCCCGCACCGGTCGACGTCCCGCAACACGGCCAGCACGTCGTCGAGGTGGCGGCGTCGGATGGCGTCCATCAAGGCCCGCTTGTCGGGGAAGTACTGGTAGATGGAGCCGATGCTGACGCCGGCGACTTCCGCAACCTCGTTGGTCGTGAAGCCCGTCCAACCCCGGTCGCCCAGAACGCGAGCCCCGGCGCGAACGATGAACTCGACCGTGGCCCGGGAACGCGCCTGGCACGGCTCTTTGCGCATCGACGACCGGGCCGCTGGAATGCGAGTAGACATGCAGAACCATCGCCATGAATATATGTAGATGCTACTCACATTCATCGAACAGGAAAGGACACCCGGAGCATGAGCACGCTCGCATTGCTGCGCACTCTCTTCAGCTACCGCGCCTGGGCCAACGCCGAGTTTCTGGAGAAGATGGAAGGCTTCGACCCCGACCTGCACGCACAGGATCGACAGGACGCCTTGCGCTTGATGAACCACAACCACGTCGTCGACCGGATATTCGCCGCGCATCTCGTCGGCGCTGCACACGAATTTGCCGCAGACAATCCACCGGACGCGCCCTCACTGGCGGATCTGCGTGCTGCACTGACAGCGTCTGACCAGTGGTACCGGGACTACCTGGATACCGTGACGCCGGAACAGCTCTCCGAGTCAGTGCCCTTCGTATTCACGGACGGCGACAAGGGATGCATGTCGCGCGAGGAGATGCTGACCCACCTTGTCATCCACAGCGGGTATCACCGGGGCGAGGTCGGACGCATCATGTCGCGGCTCTCGATCAGCATGCCGTGGGATACGTTCGCCGTGTACTTGCACCGAACCCAACCGTCACGCCGGCTGGGCGCGCGCAGGACCGTCAAGTCATCGCGGAGCCTTTGAAGTCCCGATCGGGATTTCCAGCGTGAACGTGGCGCCGTGGCCGGGCCCGTCGCTGTGCGCGCTGAGCTTGCCGCCCATCTCCTGCGCGGCCAGCACGCAGCTGTGCAGGCCGAAGCCGTGGCCGTTCTTGCGCGTGGTGAAGCCGTGCGCGAAGACGCTTGTCAGGTTCCCGGGCGCGATCCCTTCGCCGTTGTCGGCGACCGTGATGCGCAGGACGCTCCCTGCCGCTGCGTCCGCGAGCGTGGCGCCGAGTGTGATGCACGGGCTTCGGTCGGACGCGTCGTTCATCGCCTGCTTGGCGTTGCTGATCAGGTTCACGAGGATCTGCAAGAGGCGGTGCCGGTCCAGCGGCAGAACCGGCGGCACGGCGATGTTCTTCACGACATCCACCTTGTGGCGCGTCAGCGAATCGGCATTCATGCGCAGCGCATCGTCCAGCAGTTCGTCGAAGCTCAAGGACTCGACGACGCGCGGCGCGCCGGCATACGACTGCTGGGTTGCGACGACCTCCTTGATGTGGTCGATGCTCTTCTCGAGCACGCCCAGCTCCCCGGCCATCGCTTCGTGCTCGGCCGCCAGGGCCTGCGCCAGCTCGCGCAGGTAGGCGGGCAGCAGCTTGCCGCGCGCGTCGCGGGTGAGGAATTCGCCCAGATCGTGGGCGTGCTCGTCCATGAGCTCGACCGCCCGCGCCAGCCCTTTCAGCTTGGACGTGCGCAACTGCGTGCCGACCAGGCCTGCGGAGACGTTGACGCTGTTGAGCACGTTTCCCACGTTGTGCAGCACGTTGGTCGCGATCTCGGCCATGCCGGCCAGGCGCGCGCTGGCCAGCAGCTGGGTTTGCGCTTGCTGCAGCTCCTGGGTGCGCTCGCGCACCCGGCTTTCGAGCTGCTCGTAGAGCTGCGCGTTGGCCAGCGACACCGCGAGCTGGCCGGTGATCAGCATCACCGCGTCGAGCCGGTCGGCGGTGAAGGCGCCGCGGCCCAGGCGGTTTTCGAGGATCAGCATGGCCCGGGTCGCACCGTGGTTCAGGATCGGCACGACCAGCAGCGAGCAGCGTTCAGCGCCGCGCAGGTACGGGTCGCCGGCGAAGCGGTCGTCGTGCGTCGCGTCCTCCACCAGCAGCGGCTCACAGGTACGTTCGGCGTAGCGAAAGGCGGACAGCGGCAGCAGGCCGCGCGCACCGGCATCTTCCAGGTTGACGGGCGTCGCGTCCGGCCGTTCCTGGGCCGCCAGGAACCAGGCCTTGGCGGCCTCGTCCCACAGCGCAAACTGCACCTGCGTGGCCCCCGTCAGGGTGCCCAGCAGTTCCACCACCCGGGCCTTCAGCCGCGCCAGGCTCGTCTCCGAACTGAGCGCCTGCGAAGCACGCAGGACGGCCAGCGTGTCGATGCTGTCGGCGGAGAGCTGGCTGACTTGACCGGGATCCCGGGAGCGCTGGGGGGCGGGGGATGCCGATAGGAACCTGTTGGTCTGCTCGAGATGGTGCACCTTGGCGCTCGCGCCCCAGGCCTCGTAGAGGCTTCGTGCCTGCGCCAGCAGCATGTCTGCGGTGCACTCCAGGCCATGGGTCCGATGGAACAGCCCGGCCCGTTCTGCAATCAAGGCCTGATGCCATGGGCGCTGGCGCGGCCCGACTTCGCGCAGCGCGGCATCGAAGGCGCAGGCCGCACCGCGGAAATCGTCGATCGCCCAGGCGCGCTCGGCCTCGACCAGCCGGAGCAGATGCCCGAAGTTGAACGGCGCATCGGCGGCGCGCAAGGCCAGCCAGTCGCGGTAGGCATCCAGCTCGGCCAGCGGGGCGGCACGGGCGTCGGCAGCGGCACTGCAAACCCGCTCGGCCGCAGCCAGCGCCTGCAGAAAGCGCAGCTGGCCGGCACGGTAGTTGGCCGGAATCCGATGCAGCAGCGAGTAGCCCGCGGCGGCGTGTCGCGCCAGCTCGGCAGCGTGCCCGAACAAGGCCGCGCAGATCGCGCGGGCGATGTGGAAATTGGCGACGGCGGTGGGGTTGACGGCCGCATGCGCGAGATGCGCTTCCTCGTCGAAGCTGGCATCGGCAAAGCTGCCCGGCGCATGGGTCTCGCCACGCAGCGCCCGCAACAACTGCCGGTACGCCAGCAGCGACAAGGCAGTGTGCTCATTGCCGGTCCGCGCGGCAAAGGCGAGGCCGGCGTCGACCTCGGCCGCGCAGGTGTCGAGGGTCGGCGCACAGTCGAGCAGCGCCGGCGCCGACGTGTAGTAGGTGAAGCAGACGAACTGCAGATCACCGCTGAGCAGCAGGCTCTCGCGCGCACGCTGCGCTTGCACGGCGCACTCTTGCAGCGGTTCGAACCAGTGCGCGGCAAAGGTCGCGAAGGCAAACCGGGTCTGCGACGTCTCCGGCTCGTAGCCTTGCTGCTGGCCCACGGCCAGGGCGTAGCGCGAAGCGGCATAGCCGCAACGGTAGTCCTGCCGCAGCGCCACCGTCAGATTGCAGGCGTCGCCGAGCGTGGCGACCATCGACGCCGTCGGGCCATGCTCGACCCACAGGCGTTGGCTCTCCAGGGTCAGCCAGCTGCGCATCCTCGGGTCGCAGGAGAAGGCGGGGGCCAGCAGCACATTGGCCAGCCGGGCGGCCACTTGCACGCGCCGTGCCTTGGCCTGCGGGCGTGTCAGGTCGCCGGCTTCGGTCTGTTCGGCGACCCACCGGCTGAACCCATCGAGCCGCTGTTCGATCTCGGCATCGAGATCCGGCCCGGGCAAAGTCAGCCCCAGGCGTTGCAGCAGGGCCAGGCCCAGGGTCATGGCGTCTTGCGGCCGGTTGCGATTGGTCAGGCTGCGCACTTGCGTGCAGGCCACTTCGGCGAGTTCGACGGGGTCTTGGCAGCTGGCTTCGATCGACCGGTAGACGCCGTCGGCCTCTTCAAGGCGGCCCAGGCTGTAGAGCACCGCATGGCGCTCGATCTCCAGCGCGGCCAGTGTCTGCCTGTCTGCCGCCGTGTCCATGTCGGTCAGCAGCTCGACAGCCGCCGCCACGAAGCGTTCCACCGTGTTGTAGTTGGCCACGCGGTGGGCCTGGGCCGCGGCCTCTCGCAGCAGGCCGACGACGCGGCGGCGTTCTTCGGGGTCGTGAACCTGCGCAGCGACCGGCAGGTACTGTTCCGCTGCGATCGTCGCGAACGCCGGCAGCGGCGCCAGCCGCCGCGCGAGGGTCAGGCGCAAGGCTTGGCGCCAGGCCGGCTCCAGGCCGTCATGGGCAGCCTGCTGCACGCGGTCGTGCCGGAAGCGCAGCGCGCGGTCGTCGCCCGATTCCGGCAGCAGCAGCCCGTCTTCGAGCAAGGGCAACAGCAGCCCGTCCAGCTCGGCAGGCGCCAGGCCGGTTGCGGCCACCAGCAGGTCGAGCTTCACCTCGCCACCGAGGCATGCCATGGTTTCGAGCAGCGAGCGCCTGGCCTGCGGCAGCTTGGCGATGCGCCGGGCCAGCAGGTTCACCACATCGACCTGGCCACTGTGCCGTTCCAGCGTGGCGGCGTCCCATTCCCAGCCGTCCGGGCTGGGCATCAGCGTGCCGTCGCGGCGCAAGGCGTTGATCAGCTCGATCGTGTCGTAAGGGTTGCCGCCGGTGTGCACACCCACCGCCTGCGCCAGCGCCGCCGCCTGGGCCGAGGGCATGCGCAGCATTTCCATCAGCAGCGTGCCCAGGTCGGTGAATGGCAGGTTCGGCAGCGGCAGCAGGAGCGGCGCTCGGTCCATCCGCGCCCAACGCGGCAGCGCGGCGGCAAACGGACGGGTCGCGTCGACCTCGCCGTCGCGGTACGCACCGACGATCAGCAGGCCGGGCAGATTGGCGTCGGCCAGCACGGCCTCGATCAGGCGGATCGACGTCACGCCGGCCCACTGCAGGCCGCCCAGCGCCATCACCACCGGCCGCTCCGCCGAGACGATGGCGCGCAGCAGCGCCAGCACCGCCAGTCGCAGCCGGGCATCGGCGCCGATCGGATCGATCGCCGCGACTTCGGGCTGCGGCCCCAGCAGAACCGCAAACTCCGGCAGCGCCGCCGTGATCAGGCCGGCATGGGCACCCAGCGCCTGAAGAATGGCGGCACGCTGCTGCGCCAGCTCGCGTTCCGGCTCGGCCAGCAGCAGCCGGCCCAGCGCGCGCAGCGCCTGTACGGTGGCCGAGGGCGCATCCTGGCGGTATTGATCGAACTTGCCGGAGACGAACCAGCCGCGCTGCGCCGTCACCCAGGGCTTCAGTTCGTTGATCAGCGCCGTCTTGCCGGCACCCGGCGCACCGGACACCAGCACGACGCGGCTTGCGCCCAGTGTCACTTCCGACAAGGCCTGCCGCAATACGCCGACCTCGGCCGCCCGGCCCACCAGCCGCGACGGCGCCGACAGCCGCAACGCAAAGTCGCGCTCGCCCAGCTTGAACGGCTCGCTGCTGCCCTGCATCACGTTGCGCAGCAGCCGCGCCAGATCGTGGGCCAGGCCTTCGGCGCTCTGGTACCGGCGGTCCGGATCCTTTTCCAGCAGCCGAAGGATGATGCCGGACAGCATGTCCGGCAGGCCGGGCCGCAGCGTGGCCGGTGCCGCAGGCAGCCGGGCCAGATGGTCGTGGATCAGCCGCAGCGGGTCCTGCTCGTCGAAGGGCGGCCGGCCGGTGGCCAGCTCGTACAGCGTTGCGCCCAGGCTGTACAGATCGGCGCGCTGGTCCACGCCGTGGCCGGTGCGCCCGGTTTGTTCGGGCGCCAGGTAGGACAGGTTGCCGCGAATATCGCGAATGTCGCGGTGCTGCGGGAAGCCCGGCTGGTCGGAGAAGGTCGTCGCCAGGTGGAAGTCGATCAGCAGCGGCAGCTGCTGGGCGCCGCGCAGCAGGATGTGCGCCGGATTGATGTTGTGGTGCAGTACGCCGCGGTGGTGCACCGCCGACAGCGTGCGCGCCAGCCGCAATGCCAAGGCCAGCAGCGACAGCACCTGCAGCGGGCCGGGCCCCAGCGCTTGTGCCAGCGGCCGGCCACCGCTGTCCTCCAGCGCAATCACGCCCGGGTGCCCGGCGGCCAGCGACGGCACGCCTTCGATGCCGGCCAGTCGCGCGAGGATGTCGCTTTCGTGGCGCAGCCGTTCGGCGGCACCCGGCCCCAGCGGCTCCTTGCAGATCACGCCGGGCCCGGACGGCGGGCGCAGGCGCACCACCCGCGTGGTGCCGCTCTCGTACAGGATGTCCCGCCCCACGCCGTCGGGCGCGACCGGTACAAGGGAGCTTGCTCGCATGACGATTTCCTCTGGCGCGTTCATGCCCGGCCCGATGATCGCGCAGAACGCGCTCGGTGCAGCATCGTCTTCGACGCACCGGCGACGATCTTGAGGTCTGGGGCGCCGTCGAAGGCCGAGGCTCGCTCGGCTCTTGCAGGCTGGCGCTCGGCTATCCGTTCAGCTTGGTGAGCACGACCGTGAGGTGGTCGCCTTCGGCACCGCGCGGGTACGGCGGCTCGGGCCACGCCCAGCGGTCGGCACTGAAGAGCGCGCGCACGGCGTTGATGTCGCAGTGGTACGGCGGACCCGCTACCCAGCCCTCGGCCGCTTCGGCCCGTGGAGCCTGCTCGAACTGCGCGAAGAGCCTTCCGCCGGGCAGCAGCCAGGCATGCAGTTGCTGTGCGTAGCGCAACCAGTGGTCGGGGTGCAGCGCGCACAGGCAGGTGCGCTCGATCACGGCTCCCACGGGCGCAGGCGGCAACCAGTCGAGGACATCGGCATGCTCCACCTGCGCGAGCGGGGCAACCAGGCCCGCTCGGGCCAGCCGCTCACGCGCCAAGGCCACGGCAGCGGGCGTGTAGTCAATACCGGTGACCGCGATGCCATGTGCGGCGAGCAGCGGCAGGTCGCGGCCCGAGCCGCAGCCGGGCACGAGCACCGGGGCGTCTTGGGCTGTCAGGTGGCCATCGCTCAGCCAAACCAGAAGTTCGGGGTCATCGGCACCATCGTCCCAAGGTGTCTGTTGCGTCAGGTAGCGCTGTTGCCAGAAGGGAATGTCGGGGCCAGTCATCGGCGCGGCGCCCTTATGGCTCTGTTCGCTCGATGAGGCAGAAGCCGTGCCCGAATGGGTCGCTGCAGAACGCAGCGGACCCATGCTCCGGGTTGTCGAAGACCTGCTCGCGCTTGGCACCGAGCGCCTCGACTCGCTGGAGCGACGCGTGGAGATCCTCCACATGAAAGTCGAGATGCACAGGCGTCCAATGACGCTCGAACTTGCGCCTGTCGCTCGTCTTCGGTGATGGCTTGGAGCCGGCAGGCTTTTCGAGTAGGCATAGCTCGATGTTGAGACCTCGCAAGACAGCCACACCGGGCACAGGCTCGGACGCCAGTGAGAAGCCGAACGCGGCGCAGTAGAAGGCTACTCCTTGCTCGAGGTTCGGTACGTCTATGCTGATCGAGACCGTGGTGGTCATCTTTTCCTGCCGCAGGGTCATGGTTGGTGTCCGATGGCTGGTCGCGGACAAGTCCCGCCAACCCACGACGAACGACAACAAGGTCTTTCGACAGGAACTCGGGATTTCCCCAGTGCCGTAGTGGAAGCGCTTGCGGTGTGGGGTATGTGCTGGCCGCAGCCGCCTAGCAGCGCCTAGCAGGGGCCTTGACCCTCACGCAACGTCAGGGCCGATAGTGGCGACGTGAATCCCAACGCCTCAACCCAAACCAGACCGCTCCAAACCGAGCGCCGCAGCCCGGCCGGGCATGTGCTCATCGCCACGGTCGGCTCGGTCGGCGACATGCACCCCATGCTGGGTATGGGCATGGCGCTGCAGCGTCAGGGCCATGCCGTGTGCTTCGCCGCCAACCCGGTGCATGCGGCGCGGATCCAGGCCTGCGGACTGGACTACCGCGCCATGGGCACCCGGGCCGGCTTCGATGCCACGGCCGACGACCCGGCACTGTGGAACCCGCGCACCGCCATGCCGGTGTTTTGGCGGGGCCTGCGGAGCAGCCTGCAACACTTGCCCGAGGCCGCTCTGGCCCTGCCGCCCGGCCAGCCCGCCACCTTGCTGGTGCATCCGCTGCTGTTGCCGGCAGCGGCGCTGGCACGCGCCCGCCGGCCCGGCTTGCGCGTGGTGGCGGCCTGGTTGGCACCCCAAAACCTGCGCAGCTGCCATGACCCCATGATGGTCGGGCCTCTGCGCATCCCGCCCTGGCTGCCGATGGCGCTGCGGCGCCTGTTGTGGCGGCACATCGACCGCCGCTTCATCGACCCCGCGCCACTGCCTGATCTCAATGCCGACAGGCTGGCATTGGGCCTGGCGCCGGTGCCGCACTTCATGCCCCACCTGCAGAGAGTGGCCGACCAGTCGATCACGCTGTTCCCGGACTGGTTTGCCCCCAGCGCACCCGACTGGCCGCAACCCATGCTGCGCGGCAGCTTCCCCTTGTTCGAGCCACCGGGCGACGCCGACCTGCCTGCTGAAGTGGTGGCCTTTCTGGCCGCTGGCGCCGCGCCGGTGGTCGTCACGCTCGGCACCTTTCAGCGCCATGGCGGAGCCCAGTTGACCCAGGTGGTGGAAGCCGCGCGGGCCCTCGGCCGCCGCACCGTCGTGCTGGCCGCCGACCGCGAGCAGCTGGCGCTGCCGCCCGCCGCCGATCTGCTGTGGCAGCCCTATCTGCCGCTGCACCGCCTGATGCCGCACAGCGCTGCGCTGGTGCACCATGGCGGCATCGGCACCACGGCCGAGGCGCTGCGTGCTGCCGTGCCGCAGCTGGTGCTGCCTTGGGCGTTTGACCAGTTTGACAATGCCCAGCGTGTGCGGGCCTTGGGCGTAGGCCTGACCTTGCCATCCCGGCGCCTGCGCCCCGACCGGTTGCTGCGAGCCTTGGGCCAGTTGCTGGATTCAACGGCCGTGGCGGGAGCGTGCCAGAGCGCTGCCGTGCGGCTGCGTGCCGACCCCGGGCTGGATGAACTGTGCCGCCGGCTGATGCCTGCGTATGCGGACGCTCGCGGTCGCATGTCCATCGAAGGTGCCTGTAGTCCTCCGACTGAAGTCGGATGGAACATACGGACTGAACTCTCTACAGTCGCGCTGATGAAAGCAGCGAAGGCGCAGCGCGTGCTGATGGTCGACGACCATGTGATGTTCCTGCAGGGCTTGAGGAACCTGCTGAGCGTGCTGGCACCCGATCTGCGTGTCGACACCTGTGGTGACCTCGCGCAGGCGACGCAGTTCGTGGTCCTGACCCCGTACGACCTGGTGCTGCTCGACTGGCATCTCGCCGAGTGCGATGGTGCCGTCTCGCTGCAGCGGCTGCGCGAAGCGGGCTGCATGGCCCGCATCGTGGTGCTGTCGGGTGAAACCAGCGTCGGGCTCATCCGCGGGTGCATCGAGCAGGGTGCGGCGGGCTTCATTCCGAAGACCTACAGCTCCGAAATGATGGTCGCCGCGCTCGACAAGGTGCTGGCCGGGCAGATCTTCGTGCCGGCCGAGGCGCTGCATGCATCGGGCACGAACGCCGGCGGGCCAACCGCGCCCGCGGGCGACGGTCAGTTCGCCGGTCTCACGGCGCGGCAGATCGAGGTCTACCGCGCGGCCACACGCGGTCTGCCCAACAAGCTGATCGCGCGCGAACTCGGCATCGCCGAGTCGACGGTGAAGACGCACCTCACCGCGGTGTTTGCCGTCCTCGGCGTACGCAACCGTACCGAGGCGGCCTACCAGGCCTCACGCGATGGCATCGCCATCGGCTGACACGGCGGACGCGGCTGTCGCGGCGGCGCGCGAGGCGCGCATCGCCGTGAAGACCGACGCGATGTGCCTGAAGCACATGCTGGTCTGGGCGCGGCGCGGATTGCAGGTTCTGCCCATCGTGCTCGTCATCACCTACCTGGCCTTCAAGGATGGAGCGGGGCTCTGGGCCATCGTGTGGCTGGGCGCCTGGGTCGTCCGACAGGCATGGGTCTTTCGCCTTTCGGGCCGGTTGCAAAGGCAGCCCGAAACGCGTCCCGCGCAGTCGCTGCGGATGATGATCCGGTCATTCGCGTTGAACGGAATCCTGGCAGCCGCACTGATGCCGGTGTTCTTCCTGAACGCCAGCGAAGTGGTACTGCTGTTCGTGCAGTTCCTGCTTTCGTTTTCGGGCGGCGGTGTCATGCTGGCGGCAGCCGGTGTCCGGCGCGTATGGTTGTCTTATGCAGGACCGGTGATCGGTGTGATGGTCCTCGGATGGCTCTGGCGGGGTGGCACGCTGGGTTATGTGATGGCGTACTTGCTGGCCACATCGGTGCCATTCGCACTGCTGGCGATTCGCGCGCAGCGCAAACAGATCGGAGATCTGGTGCGCCTGCTCGACGACAACGAAAGCCTGTCGGCCTCGCTGAAGGCCGAACGCGACCGCGCCGAAACCGCCAGTGAGTCGAAGACACGCTTCTTCGCGGCGGCCAGCCACGACCTGCGCCAACCCCTGCATGCGTTGTCGATCAACGCGACCACGCTCGACCTGGTGGCACGCCGATCGGGCGACCCGCTGCTGGCCGAGCTGAGCCAGGGCATCGGCAGCGCCCTCCGCCAGAGCCGCGGCCTGCTCGACAGCCTGCTCGACATCTCGCGCCTCGATGCGCATTCCGTCGCCTTGCACCCGGCGCCGCGCGACGTGGCCGCGCTGCTCGACGCCGTGCGCGACGAATTCGCGGCGCTGGCCGAGCAACGAGGCCTGTCGCTCGAGGTCGACGCCGAGCGCTTGTGGGTGATGACCGACGCCGACCAACTGCTGCGCATATTGGGCAACCTGGTCGACAACGCCATCAAGTTCACGCCCCGCGGTGGCGTGCGGCTGCTGGCAGCGCGCGCCCCGGACGGGCGCGTCGTCGTGTGCGTCAGCGACAGCGGCCCGGGCATTGCCGAGGCCGAGCGCGAGCGCGTGTTCGAAGAGTTCTACCAGGTCGGCAATCCATCGCGCGACCGCTCGCAAGGGCTGGGGCTGGGCCTGGCGATCGTCGAGCGCACGGCAGGCTTGCTCGGCATCCCGCTGCGGCTGGTCTGCGAGCCCGGGCGCGGCACCCGCTTCGAATTGAGCCTGCGCGCGGCTTCGGTGGGTGCTGCGCCGCCGATGCCGGCGAGCGAGTCCGGCATCGGCAGACCGCTGTCGGTGCTGATGGTCGACGATGAGCCCGATGCCCTGCGCTCGCTGTGCACCTATCTGCGCGAGATCGGGTGGGCGGCGCGCGGCGTCGCCAGCGGCGATGAAGCCGAGCGCGCCCTCGGCGAGGGCTTTCGCGCCGAGGTGCTGGTGGTCGACTTCCGCCTGCGCGGCGAGACCGGTCAGGACGTCATCGCCCGGCTGCGCACGCGCCAGCCGGGCCTGCCGGCGGTGATCGTCACCGGCGACACCGCCGCGCAGCGGCTGCGCGCGTTTTCCGGCCTTGCGGCGACTGTCTTGCACAAGCCGATCGACGGGGCGCGTCTGGCGCGGGCGCTGACCGAAGCGGTGGCGTCGGCGTCTCGTCAAAGGACACAGGAACATGGCTGATCCACACACCAAGCGCCAAGCCGTTGTCGTTGGCGCCGGCATCGCCGGGCTGACGGCAGCCCGGGTGCTGTCCGATCGTTTCGAGACGGTCCTCGTGCTCGAGCGCGACGATCTGGCGGCGACGGCAGGTTCGCGCGCCGGGACGCCACAAGACCGCCATGTGCATGCGCTGCTCGCGGGTGGCTTGAAGGCGCTGGCCGAATTGTTCCCGGGCATCGAGGACGACCTGCTCCGCGCCGGCGCCGTGCCCTTGAGCAGCAGCCGGGACGTGCGTGTCGAACGTCCGGGCTTCGACCCGTATCCGGCGCGCGATCTGGGGGTGACGACCTATGCAGCGTCGCGACCGTTGATCGAGTTTGCGTTGCGACGCCGCGTCGAACGTCTGCCCGGAACGGTCTTCAAGACGCGCTGCCGCGCCACGGAGCTGCTGGCCTCTGCCGACGGTGCCAGGGTTACCGGCGTGCGGTGCGAAACAGCCGACGGGCGGCAGACGGACCTCGACGCCGACCTGGTCATCGATGCGTCGGGCCGCGGTGCGTTGACGCTGGCGCTGCTGCAGGCCACGGGTCGCACGTCACCGCCCGAGACGACCATCGGCGTCGACATCGGATATGCAACGGCCACGTACGAAATCCCGCCCGACTCCGGGCGCGGATGGCAGGGCGTGATGACGTTCCCGCAAGCGCCGCACAGCAGCCGCGGTGCGCTGATGCTGCCGCAGGAGGGCCAGCGTTGGCTGGTGGGGCTGGGAGGTCGCGGCGCCGACAAGCCGCCCGGTGATGAGGCCGGATTCCTCGACTTCGCCCGTCACCTGCGCACGGAAACGATCTACAACGCGATCTGCACCGCGCGCCGCGTGGGAGAGATCGCCCGCTACGTCTTCCCGCAAAGCCGGCGGCGGCATTTCGAGAAGGTGGCCGACTTCCCGTGCGGCTTGCTGCCGCTCGGTGACGCCATCTGCATCTTCAATCCCGTCTACGGCCAGGGCATGAGCGTGGCAGCCCAGCAGGCCGTCTTGCTGCGAAGCCTGCTCGAGCGCGACGGCGTCGGCAGCAACGCGCTGGCGGCCTTGCCGCAAGCCTTCTTCGCAAGGCTCCAGCCGCTGCTGGAGACGCCATGGGCGATGGCGGCGATTCCCGACTTCATCTTTCCGCAGACCACGGGGGTGCGCCCACCCGGATTGGCACGCGATCTCCGATTCGCCTTCGCCATGACACGCTTGGCCGCACGCAATCCCGACGTGCACCGCCTGGTCGTCGAGGTGCAGCACCTGCTCAAGCCGAGGAGAGCCTTCCGGACCCCGCTGATGCTGGCGCGCGTCATGCTGGAGATGGCCAGAGGCTGGCTAAGTCGATAGGCTGGCCAATCGCATCCGAGACAGCCCGTTGTGCTGCGCCCAGCGTGCCCGGGGCGCCAGCGCGGCTGCGGGCAGCACGGCTTCGACGGCGCGGCCGATGGCGAGCAGGCGCTGGTCCGTCCCCGCGGGGCCATCGAGTTCCAGCCCGACCGGCAGGGCGTCGGCGCTCATCCCCGCCGGCAGGCTGAGGCCCGGCAGGCCCGCCATGCCGGCCGGGCCGCTGTTGCGGATATAGGTGCTGAAGGTCGACACCGGTTCGCCGCATAACAGCACCGTGTCGTCCTCGCCGATGCGCGACGCCGGCAGCGGCGCGGTCGGGAAAATCAGCGCATCGATGCCGTGGCGCGCGAAGCACTCGCGGTACGCGGCCTGCATCTGCGGGCGCAAGCTGCCCATGGCATGCGCATAGGCCTCGGGCGTGACCCGGCTGGCGCCGAACAGGCCTTCGAAGAGCGGCCGCACGTCCGGGCTCACCACCGCGGCAGTGAGCGCCTGCGCGTCGAAGGCGCGGCCATGGCGCGCGAAGTAGGCGGCCAGCGCCGGCAGGATCTCGAACAGCGAGATCGACATCGACCCTTGCGCGAACAAGCGGCCGACGCCGGCCGGGTCGCAGGGCACGAGCACGACGCCGGCGCCGCGCAGCCGGTCCAGCCCATCACGGCAGACGGCGGCGACGGCCGGGTCCAGCGACTCCCAGAAGTAGGCCTGCGGGACGCCGATGCGCAGGCCTTGCAGCGTGGCGGCCGGCCCGCGCACCGGCCCGCCGGTCACGGCGCCGTCCAGCAGCCAGCAATCGGCGACGCAGCGCGCCATCGCGCCGGCGGTGTCGAAGGTCGGCGAGATCGGCACCAGGCCGTCGCCGGGCCAGCGGCCGATGGTCGGGCGAAAGCCGACCAGCCCGCACAAGGCCGCCGGCACGCGTACCGAGCCGCCGGTGTCGGTGCCCACCGCCGCAGGGGTGGCCTGCGTGGCCAGCAGCACGGCGTTGCCGCCGCTGGAGCCGCCGGCGATGCGCGCCGGGTCGTGCGGGTTGCGGGCCGGGCCGAAGGCGTGGTTGTGGCCGGTCACGCCTTGCGACCATTCGTGCAGGTTGCTCTTGCCGAGTACCAAGGCGCCGGCGGCGAGCAGGCGCTGCGTGACGCCGGCGTCGATGCGCGGCACGTGGTCGGCCATCCAGGGGCTGCCGGCGGTGGTCGGCATGCCGGCCACGTCGATGTTGTCCTTGAACGCCAGCGGCACGCCGAACAGCGGCAAGGTGCCGGGTGCCGGCCGCGGCAGTTCGTCGAGCTGCGCTGCCGCGCGGCGCAGAGCCGGCGCGTCGTGGTGCAGCAGCCCGCCGAGATGACCGATCTCGCCGACACGGTGCATCAGCGCCTCGGCGTAGTCGGCGCAACGCAAGCGGCCGTCGGCCATCTGCTGCGCGGCTTCGAAGGCATGCAGGGCCAGCAGTGCATCCATTTGGGTCCTCGGCGATGAAAGTTGGGGCGGCGGCGCCACGCGGGTGCAGGTTTCGGACCATCGCCACCCAGGCACGCGACCCTACACTAATATGGCATGGATACTGCGTAAGACGAATTACATATCCACAGGAGTCCTCCATGCACAAAGCAAGCCGTCGTCACTTCTCTGGTCTGCTGCTGGGCGCGGCTCTGATGTCGGCCTTGCCGGCCGTCGCGGCCGAAAAGGTGTCGCTGCGCCTGAAGTGGGTGGCGCAAGCCCAGTTCGCCGGCTACTACGTCGCCAAGGCCAAGGGCTTCTACGAGCAGGCCGGGCTCGACCTGACGATCAACCCGGGCGGCCCGAACCTGAACGTCGAGACGCTGGTGGCCGCGGGCAACGACACCTTCGGCGTTGCCGGCGGCACCGAAGGCGTGCTGCTGGCACGCGAGAAAGGCCTGCCGCTGGTGTGCATCGGCGTCGCGGTGCAGAAGACGCCGTTCACCTACGTGACCTACAAGGACTCCGGCATCAAGACGGTGAAGGACTTCAAGGGCAAGAAGGTCGCGACCTGGTTCACCGGCACGCAGTACACGCTGTACGCGATGCTGGCCAAGGAAGGCGTGCCGCAGGGCGACCTGACGATCGTGCCGCAATCGGGCTCGATGTCGCCGTTCATCGAGAAGCAGTTCGACGTCGCCGCCGCCACCTTCTACAACGAGCTGAACACGCTGAAGGAGCAGGGCCTGGGCGACAAGATCACGCTGATCAAGCCCGACGACTACGGCGTGGTGGTGCAGCAGGACACGGTGCTCACGACCGAGAAGTTCCGCACCGAGAAGCCCGAGCTGACGCAGGCCTTCCTGAACGCGTCGATCAAGGGCTGGAAGTACGCCTTCCAGAACAAGAAGGAAACCATCGACATCATCATGGCCGCATCGCCCAGCCTGAACCGCGCGCACCAGGAAGCGATGCTCGACGAGTTCGAGAAGCTGGTGAAGGCCGGCCAGGGCACGACCGAAGGCGTGCTGGCGATCGACATGCCGGCCATCAGCAAGGTCCACGAGAACCTCGTGCTCTACAAGGCGCTGAAAGCACCGGCCGACCTGGCCAAGGCCTACGACGCGAGCTTCTGGGCCAAGGTGCCGGTGGCCGACAAGAAGTTCTGAGACGGCGGCCGGCCCATGAAACTGTCGCCGCTGGAAGTGATGCCGCCGCCGACCACGCCGGCCGCACCGGTCGAGGCGGCAGCCACGATGCTCGAACTCGTCAACGTGTGGAAGCGCTTCGGCGAAGCGCCGACGCAGACGGTGGCGGTTTCGAACGTCAACCTGAAGATCGCCAAAGGCGAGTTCGTCACGCTGGTCGGGCCATCGGGCTGCGGCAAGTCGACGCTGTTCAACATGATCGCCGGGCTGCTGCCGCCCGACGACGATGGCGCGCTGCTGCTGCGCGGCGCGCCGCAGCGCGACGGCCAGTTGCTCGGCCAGGTTTCGTTCATGCCGCAGCGCGACTTGCTGTTCCCGTGGCGCACGGTGCTCGACAACGCCATCCTCGCGCTCGAAGTCGAAGGCGTGCCGCGCAAGCAGGCACGCGAGCGCGCCGCGGCGATGCTGCCCGAGTTCGGCCTGAAGGGCTTTGCCGACCACTACCCGCACCAGCTGTCCGGCGGCATGCGCCAGCGTGTCGCGCTGATGCGCACCTTCCTGTTCGAACGCGACCTGCTGCTGCTCGACGAACCCTTCGGCGCACTCGACGCGCTGACGCGCACCCGCATGCAGCACTGGCTGCTCGACATCTGGGCACGCCACTGGCGCACGGTGCTGTTCATCACGCACGACATCGACGAAGCCATCGTGCTCGGCGACCGCGTGCTGGTGATGACGGCGCGGCCCGGCACGATCAAGAGCGAGACGCGCGTCGACCTGCCGCGCCCACGCGACCCGTCCATCGTGACCTCGCCCGAGTTCATGAACCTGAAGCGCCGCCTGCTCGACGAGATCGAGGAAGAAAGCCGCAAGACCTTCGCGCAGGAGGAGTCCGCGTCGTGAATGCCGTGCTGGCCCGCCTGCTCGCCCGTCTGCTGACCCGTTCCTTGCGCTCGCAAGCATTCGCGCTGCTGCTGGTGGCGGCGCTGTGGGAGCTGGCGGTCATGGCGTTCGCGCCGTCGCCGCGCTACTTGCCCGCACTCAGCGCCGTCTTGCGCGACGCCTGGTCGGTGGGACCGCAGCTGCTGGCCTGCTTCAACCGCACGCTGCTCGAAACGGTGCTCGGCTTCGCGCTCGGCGCGGCCTTCGGCTGCGCCTGCGGCACGGTGTTCACGTACTCGCGCTGGATGGAACGCTCGGTGTTCCCGCTCTTCGTCGTCTCGCAGACCGTGCCCATCGTCGCCTTCGGCGCGTTGATCGTGATCTGGTTCGGCAACTCGCTGCTGGCCAAGGTGATGACGGCGTTCTTCCTGACCTTCTTCCCGGTCACCGTGAACACCTTGCGCGGCCTCAAGTCCTGCGACCCGCAGCGCGTCGCGCTGATGCGCAGTTTCGGCGCCAACGGGCTGGTGATGTTCTTCAAGCTGGCCGTGCCGACGGCACTGCCGCAGGTGATGGTCGGGCTGCGGCTGGGCATCGGCCTGAGCCTGATCGGCTCCATCGTCGGCGAATGGTTCGGCGAGACCGTCGGCCTGGGCGTGATGCTGATGGAAGCGATGAACGGCGACCTCGTCGTGCGCCTGTGGGTCGTGATGGTCGCGTGCGGCGTGATGGGCATGCTGCTCTACGGCGCGCTCAGCCTGATCGAAAGGAGGCTGGTGTGGTGGCGAAGCGAAGCCTGATGCGATCGAAGGCCGTGCCGGTCGTGGTCAGCGTGCTGGTGCTGCTGGCGCTGTGGGAAGGCGCGATCGCACTGTTCAACATCCCGCCCTTCGTGCTGCCACGGCTGGGCACCATCGTGCACCACGCGGCCACCAACTTCGGCAAGCTGTCGGGCGCTTTAGGGGCCACGCTGCTCGAAGCCGCCGGCGGCTACGTGCTGGGCAGCGTGCTCGGCCTGCTGCTGGCGGTGGCCATGGTGCTCGTCAAGCCGATCGAACGCATCGTGCTGCCGGTCGCCGTGGCGGTGAATTCGGTGCCGACGGTGGCCTACGCGCCGATCTTCCTGATCTGGTTCGGCCTCGGGCCGGCGTCGAAGGTCGCGTTGATCACGCTGGCGGTCGGCTTCACGATGCTCGTCAATGCGCTGCACGGCCTGAAGCTGGCCGACGAGGCGGCCGTCAACCTGATGCGCAGCTTCGGCGCCAGCCGACTCGGCATCGTCTGGCGTCTGCGGCTGCCGTGCGCGATGCCGGCTATGGTGACGGCGCTGCGCATCAGCGTGCCGCGCAGCATGATCGTCGCCATCGTCGGCGAGATGCTCGGCGCCTATGGCGGCCTGGGCCGCGTGATCTACGAGTCGACGCAGCAGATCGACCTGCTCAGCGTCTGGTCGGCGGTGCTGTTCGCGTCCGTCGCCAGCATGGTGATCTACGGGCTGCTGGTCTGGATCGACCAGAAGATCGTCTGGTGGCGATGAAATGAAGGCACCCGGCCCTTTGAAGTCATTCACCGCAGAGGAGCGGAGGACACGGAGTTTGCGCAGAGAACTTCAAGGATTTCCTCTGCGTTTTCCTCTGCGTTCTCCGCCCCTCTGCGGTGAAGGCTGTTCCGGCTGTTCCGGCTGCTTCTGGCCGCAAGCCGGCGCGCGAAGCGCCGTGGAGCAACTGAAATGACGCTCGCCCAGCACTACCCCGGCACCGAAGCCGAGCTGCGCGTGCAGCTCGCGGCCTGCTACCGGCTCGTCGCCCACTTCGGCATGGACGACCTGATCTACAACCACATCTCGGCGCGCGTGCCCGGGCCCGAGCACCACTTCCTGATCAACCCGTACGGGCTGCTGTTCTCGGAGGTCACGGCCTCGTGCCTGGTGAAGATCGATCTCGACGGCAACAAGGTCGAGCCCAGCGACTACGAAGTCAACCGTGCCGGCTTCGTCATCCACAGCGCCGTGCACGCCGGCCGGCCGGACGCGCTGTGCGTGCTGCACACGCATTCGGACGCCGGCACCGCGATCGCCGCGCTGCCGAACGGCCTGGCGCCGGTGAGCCAGTTCGCAATGCGCTACCAGGGCCACACCGGCTTTCATGACTACGAAGGCGTGGCGCTGGGCACCGACGAACGCGAACGTCTGGTGCGCGACCTCGGCCCGCACCACACGCTGGTGCTGCGCAACCACGGCGTGCTGACCGTCGGCCGCACGATCCCCGAAGCCTTCATCCTGATGTACTACTTCGAGAAGGCCGCGCGTGTGCAGCTGCTCGCGCAAGGCGGCCTTGCCGCGGGCGAACGGCTGGTGCTGCCGGCGCCCGAGGTCAGCGCGCTGGCGTCGCGCCAGTTCAACGATTTCCACGGCGACATCCTGCCGCCCGGCACGCGCGAATGGCCGGCCTTCATGCGCCTGCTCGATCGCACCCAGCCCGACTACCGCTTGTGAAGATGACCATGAAGCTCGAAGACCTCACCCCGTTCATCGGCTCGGCCGTGCAAGGCATCGACTTGCGAGAGCCCGTCGGCGACGCCGACTTCGCGCGGCTGCGCGAGGCGCTGAACCAGCGCTCGCTGCTGCTGTTCCGCGGCCAGCAGATCAACGAGGCGCAGCACGTCGCGTTCTCGCGCCGCTTCGGCACGCTGCTCGGCCATGTGCTGACGCAGTTCCTGAAGAAGGACTACCCCGAGGTCTACGTGCTGTCCAACGTGTCGGAGAACGGCAAGCCGATCGGCAACCACAAGGAAGGCTGGAACTGGCATTCCGATCTGTCGTACAAGGCCGAGCCATCGCTGGGCGCGCTGCTCTATGCCGTGGAGGTGCCGCCGGTCGAAGGCGACACCTTCTTCGCGTCGATGCACGCGGCCTACGACGCGCTGCCCGAGGCCACGAAGACACGCATCCGCGCCCTGACCGCGACGCACTCCTACGCCAACTACTACGGCCGTGCCTTCGCCGACCGCAACCCGCTGACGCCGGAGCAGCTGGCCGCCACGCCGGACGTCGTGCACCCGCTGGTGCGCACCCACCCCGAGACCGGGCGCCTGTCGCTCTACGTCGGCCAGGACGTCGTGAAGAAGATCGACGGCCTGCCGGCCGACGACAGCGCGCAGCTGCTCGCCGAGCTGAACGACCACGCGATCTCGCCGCAGTTCAGCTACCGCCACAAGTGGCTGGCCGGCGACCTGCTGGTCTGGGACAACCGCTGCACCATGCACCGCGCCACGCCGTATGACGACCTGAAATACCGGCGCGTGATGCACCGCACGACGGTGGCCGGCGATCGCCCGTACTGATGCCAACACCCAGCCCCAAGAACGAGGAGACCATGGACCAACCGGAATCGGACACGGCGCGCGTGTCGACACCACGCGACCGCGCGCGCGACAAGTCGGTGACCTTGTCCGACGAACTGCAGGACACGCTCGAAGACCTGATCGTCAGCGGCGTGCTCAAGCCCGGCGCGCGGCTCGACGAAGCCGAGCTGTCGGAACGCTTCCAGGTCTCGCGCACGCCGGTGCGCGAAGCGCTGAAGGCGCTGGCCGGCACCGGCCTCGTCGACATCCGCGGCCGCCAGGGCGTGTGCGTGGCCAGCGTCTCGCTGCCGACGCTGATCGAGATGTTCCAGATGATGGCGGTGATGGAAGGCCTGTGCGCGAAGTTCGCCGCGCGCCGCGCCACCGCCGCGCAGAAGCAGTTGCTGACGCAGCTGCACGAGCAGTTGACGCAGCTGCTGGCGTCCGGCGACCACTCGCGCTTCTACGACGTGAACCAGGACTTCCACGACGCGCTGTACGACGCGTCGAACACGCAGTACCTGGCCGAGCAGACGCGCACGCTGCGCAAGCGCGTGCGCGTGTACCGGCGCTACGTCACGTTCCAGCCGGGCCGCATGGCCGCGACCATCGGCGAGCACGGCGCGATCCTGGCTGCGATCGAACGCAACGACCCGGCGGCGGCCTTCGCCGCAGCGGTCGACCACGTCAGCCTGCTCGAAGACGACATGGTCGACCTGATCGCGGCGCTGTCCGCCAACCAACCGGGTTCGACCTGAACCTTGTCGCCCTTTTCCGACCCGACCACAGGAATCGATTCGATGAAACTCGACCTCGAAGGCAAGACCGTCTTGATCACCGGCGCCTCCAAGGGCATTGGCCTGGCAGCGGCCTGGGCGTTTGCCGCCGAAGGCTGCCACGTGCACCTGGCCGCGCGCGACGGCGCGGCGCTCGAAGCGGCGCGCGAGCAGATCGCCCAGGCGCACGGCGTGCGCGTCGGCGTGCACCCGATCGACCTCGTCGCGACCGGTGCGATGGGCGCGTTGGCCGAGGCCGTCGGCGATGTCGACATCCTGGTCAACAACGCCGGCGACATCCCGTCGGGCCCGATCGAATCGCTGGACTTCGCCGCCGTGCGGCGCGGCTTCCAGCTCAAGGTGCTGGGCTACATGGAGCTGACGCAGCTCTACTACGCGCGCATGAAAAGCGCCGGCGCCGGCGTCATCGTCAACGACATCGGCAACTCCGGCGAGAACTGGGACGCGAACTACATCGCCGGCTCCACCGGCAACGCGGCCGTGATGGCATTCACGCGCGCCTTGGGCGGCGTGTCGATGGACGACGGCATCCGCGTCGTCGGCGTCAACCCAGGGCCGGTGGCGACCGAGCGCATGGTCAAGCTGATGAAGCGCCGCGCGCTCGACACGCATGGCGACGAAGGCCGCTGGGAAGAGCTGTTCGACAACTACCCCGGTGGCCGCCCGGCCGAAGCGAAAGAAGTCGCCGAGCTGATGGTCTTCCTGGCGTCGCCGCGCGCGGCGTACATCTCCGGCACGGTGGTGACGATCGATGGCGGCATCGCCGCACGCGGTTCGATCATCAAGACCAGCCGCAAGTCGGCCGCGCTGGAACAGGCCCGGAAGCTGGCAGCATGAGCGATGCTGAAACCCGCAACCGGTACTTCGACCGGCTGTTCGCGAACCCCGATCTGAAGTGGCTGGGCCAGAACACCAACCACTTCCCCATGCACCCTGCCGTGCGCCAGGCGCTGCACGATGCGATCGACGACGAGAGCTTCCACGCCTACGCGCCGCCGCTGGGCCTGGAAGCGCTGCGCGAGGCGATCGTCGCCGACCTCGAAGTGCCAGGCCAATCGGCCGTGGTGACCGACGGCGCCGTGTCGGCACTGGCGCTGGCCTGCCGCGCGTTCTGCACGGCGGGCAGCGGCTTCGTCACCACCGATCCGGGCTGGAAGTGGCCGCTGCAGTTTGCGGCGAAGGCCGGCGCGCAGATCACCGAGATCCCGATCTACGGCCCCGAGACCGGCTACAAGCTGTCGCTCGATGCGCTGGACGCGGCCACCGATGCGAACACGCGCGTGATCTACCTCGTCGACCCGAACAACCCGCTGGGCACCACCTACAGCGCCGACGAGATCCGCGCCTTCGCCGACCGCGCGCGCGAGCTCGGCGCGATCCTGATCCACGACTGCACCTACCGCGACTTCGCCGACGCGCACACGCTGGCCGCCGGCTTCTACCCCGAAGGCACGGTCACCATCGTCAGCTTCTCGAAGTGGCTCGGCCTGGCCGGCCTGCGCCTGGGCGCGCTGGTGGCGGCGCCGGCCTTGCTCGAAACCATCCTGCCGCACTCGCAGGCGCCGCTCGGCGCGAGCGTCATCGCGCAACGCGCGGCGCTGGCCGGCCTGGGCGTGAAGACCGAATGGATGGCGCAGGTCGGCGCCCAGCAGCGCGCCAACCAGCAGCTGATCGCCGACGCATTCATGCGCCTGCCCGGCTTCACGGTGCCGGTGCCTGTGTCGCAGGCGAACTTCATCGTCGTCGAGTGCATCGATGCCGGCATCACGCCCGAGGCGCTGGTCTCGGCGCTGGGCGAGCACGGCATCATGATCCGCCAGGGCGCGTACCACACGCCGCGCTTCGGCCACCGCTTCGTGAAGATCTCGACCACCGTGCCCGCGGCCTGGGCGCAGGCCTTGTGCGACGTGCTGCCGCAGGCTGTCGAACGTGCGCGCAGCCTGCCGGCCACGGCCGCGCTGTACTGACGAAAGGCGCCAGCATGACCCACGCCATCACACCCGACGGCCTGCGCCTGCATGTCGAAAGCACCGGCAGCGGCACGCCCATCGTCTTCGTGCACGAGTTCGGCGGCGACCACCGCAGCTGGGAGCCGCAGCTGCGCTTCTTCGCGCGGCGGCACCGCTGCGTCACCTTCGCGGCGCGCGGCTATCCGCCGTCGGACGTGCCGGCCGATGTCGAGCGCTATTCGCAGGCGCTCGCGGCCGACGACATCGCCGCGGTGATGGACTCGCTGGACCTGCCGAAGGCGCACATCGTCGGGCTGTCGATGGGCGGCTTCGCGACGCTGCACTTCGGCTTGCGCCACGCGCAGCGCGCGCTGTCGCTCGTCATCGCCGGCGCCGGCTACGGCGCGGAGAAGGAGCACGAGGACTACTTCCGCAACATCTCGCTCGAAGTCGCGCGCCAGTTCGAATTGCAGGGTTCGAAAGAGTTTGCGAAGACCTACTCGCTGGGGGCGAGCCGCGTGCAGTTCCAGAACAAGGATCCGCGCGGCTGGCAGGAGTTTGCCGCCTGGCTCGGCGAACACGACGCGCTCGGCGCGGCGAACACGATGCGCGGCGTGCAGGCGCGGCGGCCGTCGATCTACGACCTGGAGGCGCAGATCGGGCAGATGGTGGTGCCGTCGCTGGTGGTCGTCGGCGATGAGGACGACCATTGCCTGCAACCGGGCATCTTCCTGAAGAAGACGATTCCGGCTTGTGGCCTGGCGGTGATGCCGAAGACCGGCCACACGCTGAACCTGGAAGAGCCGGCGACTTTCAACGCGCTGCTGGCCGAGTTCATCGCGCAGGTCGAAGCCGGGCAGTGGTTGCCGCGCGACCCGCGGGCGATCCCGAGCCAGATCATGAAGACGAGCTGATGGCCGCCGCCGCCGCCCTGCGCATCAACGCCGACCGGCTGTGGGGCCGGCTGATGGCGCTGGCCCGCTTCGGCGCAACGCCGGCGGGCGGCGTGAACCGGCAGGCGCTGAGCAGCGAAGAGATCGAGGCCTGGCGACAGGTGATCGCGTGGTCGAATGAGGCCGGGCTCGAGGCCGGCACCGACGACGCCGGCAACCTGTTCATCACGCTGCGCGGCAGCGATCCGGCGGCGCTGCCGCTGCTCAGCGGCAGCCACCTCGACAGCCAGCCGACCGGCGGCCGGTTCGATGGCGTCTACGGCGTCGTCGCGGCGCTGGAAGTGTTGACCGTGCTGGCCGAGCAAGGCCTGCGCCCGCGCTGCGATGTCGTCGCCGTGGCCTGGATGAACGAAGAAGGCTCGCGCTTCGCGCCCGGCATGATGGGCTCGGAGGCCTTCGCCGGCGTGCGCGACCTGGCCGCGCTGCGCCGCGTGCGCGATGCCGACGGCACGGCCGTCGGCGATGCGCTCGACGCGTTGCACGCGGCATTTCCGGCGCTGCCCAGGCGCCGGCCCGGCTTCGCGTTCGCGGCCTATGTCGAAGCCCACATCGAACAGGCGCCGCTGCTGGAAGCGGCCGGCACGCCCATCGGCGTGGTCACCGGCATCCAGGGCAAGAAGACCTTCGAGATCGAGTTGCGCGGCGACAAGGGCCATGCCGGCACGCTGGCGATGGCGGCACGGCGCGATGCGCTGGCGGCCTTCGCACGCATCGCGTCGGCGCTGTACACGCACCTTGGCGGGCACGACGAGCACGTCAAGTTCACGATCGGCCAGCTGCGCGTCGAGCCGAACGCGCCGTCGGTAGTGCCCGAACGGGTGCTGTTGCGCGTCGACCTGCGCCACCCCGATGCGCACACGCTGGACGAGCTGGGCAGCCGGCTCGCCACGCTGTGCCGGGCCCACGCCGCGCCGTGCGACGTGCACGTGCAGCCGCTCGTCGACGCGCCCGGCAACGGCTTCGACGCCGATCTGCAGGACAGCATCGAAGCCGCCGCGGGCCGGCTCGGCCTGGCCAGCCTGCGCCTGCTGTCGACGGCCGGCCACGACGCGCGCCACATGGCGCCGCTGGCGCCGAGCGCGATGATCTTCATCCCCTGCCGCGGCGGGGTCAGCCACGCCGAGCACGAATGGGCCGAGCCAGCCCACGTCGCAGCCGGCGCCGACGTGTTGTTGCAGGTGCTGGCGCGCCGCGCCGGCATCGACTGAAGGGTCTGCATGAATGCTCGCAACCCGACCCCCATCGACATGGCCGACCTGCCGGTGCAACGGCCGTCGGCCCCTGCGACGGCGGCGCAGGCGCGTGCACGCTTCTTCAATTCCGGCAATGCCTTCAACGTGCTGCTGCCGGCCGTGCCGGCACGCGTGTTCGCCGACGTGGCGGCGCAAGCCCTGGCCGCCACGCATAGCGCGTGGTTCGACTGCGACCAGTCGGCGCAACTCGGCTGCGGCTTCCGGGCGACGACGCCGCTGATGTTGGCGCGTTATGCCCGCGTCGCGCCGGGGGATTCGCTGGCCGTCGAGGTGGCGGCCACCGGCTTGGTCGGCTACGTCATCGCAGGCCAGGCTCGCTGCAGCGGTGGCGACGCGGATCTGCTGCTGGCAGCCGGCGACATCGTGCTGTTGCCCGGCGGCCCGCGTTACCGGCTGCATGGCGGAGCCGACGGCGCGCTGCTGTGGATCGTCGACAACCAGCCGCAGCTGGCCTTCGACGGCTCGCTGCCGGCGCCGCCGGCGCAGGCGCCCATCGACGTCGTGCACTACCCTGCGGCCGAAATCGAACGCCAGCTGAACGTGTTGTATGAGGCCGGCAGCAACGACGACACCTCGGGCCGGGCGCTGATCTTCTCGAGCGAGCGCCAGCAGGCCAGCCGCAACCTGATGCCGTCGCTGACCCTCAGCTACAACACGCTGGCGCCGCGGGCCGAACAACGCGCGCACCGCCACAACTCGGCGGCGATCACCTTGATCATCCAGGGCCAGGCCTGCCATTCCCGCGTCAACGGCCAGCGCTGCGACTGGGCGCCGTGGTCGACGATGGTCACGCCGCCGGGCGCGCCGCATTCGCACCACAACGGCGGCGACAGCCGCGCGCTGTTCCTCATCGTGCAGGACGGCGGCCTGCACTATCACGCGCGCACGATGGATTTCGTGTTTCTGCCGTCTGCTTAGAATAATTTTCTACAGGACGCCGATATTCAGCAGGAAAAGGCAATCGCTTTCTCCGGCGCCGCTTCGATACTCTTGCGATGTGCCAACTGCTGGGCATGAACTGCAACGGTTCTGCCGCGATCAATTTCTCGTTCACCGGATTCGCAGCGCGCGGTGGACGCACCGCGGACCATGTCGACGGCTGGGGCATCGCCTTCTACGAGCGCTCGGGTTGCCGCGTCTTCCACGACGACCAGCCGGCCAGCGACTCGGCGCTGGCCCACTTCGTGCGGCAGTACCCGATCAAGTCGCGCATCGTCGTGGCACACATTCGCAAGGCGACGCAGGGCGAGGTCGGCCTGGCCAACTGCCACCCGTTCCAGCGCGAATGGCTGGGGCAGACCTGGATCTTCGCCAACAACGGCGACCTGCGGAACTTCCACCCCGAGCTGACCGGTGCCTACCTGCCCGTCGGCAGCACCGACAGCGAAAAGGCGTTCTGCTATCTGATGCAGCGCCTGCGCGAGCGCTTCCAGGGGCGGCTGCGCGCACCGACCTGGCAGGAACTGGCGCCGCAGATTGCCGCCGTCAGCGCCGACATCGCCCGCCACGGCAACTTCAACTTCCTGCTGTCCAACGGCGAGGCGGTCTTCTCCCACTGCTCCAGCAAGCTCTACGTGCTGCAGCGCCAGCACCCGTTCCCCACGGCGCAGCTGGTGGACTGCGATCTGAGCATGGACCTCGGCGCACTCAACCACGAAGGCGACCGCATGGCGATCATCGCCACCGAGCCGCTGACGGCCGACGAGTCCTGGCTGGCCTTCAAGACCGGCGAGTCCAAGACATTCGTCGACGGCGTCGAGGTGTGGAGCCACGTCGACGACTCGACGCAGCGCTTTCCGGTGCTCTGCCAATCGGTGGGGCGGGTCTGGGGCAGCGCGGTGCGGGCCGAGGTATCACCAACCTGATACCCGTATCAGACCGTCCAGGCCTGGGGACTGACATTGAAGGTGAGTCGCGGACTCGCTATCGATTCGGCATCGGGTCTCTTTCGACATTTGTAAATATAGATATTTACGGAATGCCGTGTTTCACGGTAATCTATGTGTATGCCGAAGATCGCCCGTGCCCTCTTGCAGCTCCCGCCGGCCACTGCCGCCGCCATCGAGAAGCTTGGCGCCGACCTGGCTGTAGCCCGCTTGCGCCGCAAGGAGTCATTGAAGACCTGGGCGCAGCGCATGGGGGTTTCCGTGCCGACGTTGCAACGGCTTGAAGCTGGCGACCCCGGGGTGGGCATCGGCATCGTCGCGACCGCACTCTGGCTCATCCAGCGCGACGGTGAGCTGAGGAATCTGGCGGCGCCTGAAGCCGACCAGGGCGCCATCGAGATGAACGTCCGCGAAGCCGTTGAACTCGGTCGCGCGCGCGCGCAAGCCTCCGCAGAAGCACGCACGCGTACGAAGCGGGCGAAGGGCTGATATGCGTTTGGACGACTTGTACGTCTGGTACCTGGGCGACCCGGCCACACCACGCTGGGTCGGCACACTCAGGCTGGTCTCCGCCGGCAAGGGCGTTTCGTTGCACTACGGCCCGGACTGGCTGGCCAACGGGTTCGCGCTGAGCGAGGACCTCCCGCTCATCGACAACGAGTTCCTGCCGCCAGGCCGCCTGGGCGCCGATGCGCAGCGCGCGGTCGGCGCCGTCGACGACGCACGGCCCGACCGCTGGGGCGAGAAGGTCATCCGCTTCGTGGACAAGCCCAAGCGCCTGTCCCTGATGGAGTACCTGTACTGCGCGGGCGACGACCGATTCGGTGCGCTCGGCGTGTCCACGTCGTCCGGCGTCTACAGCCCGCGAGTGGGCAGTCCGCTGCCTCGGCTCGAGCAGGCGCAGCAGCTCAGCGAGGTGGTGGCCAAGATTGAAGCCTCGGAGCCCATCAGCGCCTTGGAGGCGAAGATCATTGCCGGCGGCGGCAGCCCGCTCGGCGGCGCGAAGCCCAAGGCGTTGATCGACATCGCCGGCGAGCAGTGGGTCATCAAATTCTTCAACAACGAGCCCGTCGACACGCCGCTCATTGAGCATGCGACGATGACGCTGGCCAGACGCGCAGGCATCACGGTGGCCGAGACGCAGCTCATCCACCTCGCAGCCGCGAACGCCATTGCGATCCGCCGCTTCGACCGCGAACAGGGCCGGCGGATTCACAGCATTTCAGCGGGTACCGCCATCCGCGCGGCCACTGCGTCCGGTGCCGAACCCGAGATGGGGTATCCCGAGCTGGCGCGGATCCTCCGCCGCGTCGGCATCGCCCAGGACGACATCAACCAAAAGGACGCACGCGAGCTCTTCCGGCGCATGGTCTTCAACATCCTGGTCGACAACACCGACGACCACGAGAAGAACCACGCCCTGCTGGTCGCAAACCCGTTCGCCAATGGCCGCCTGAAGCTGGCACCGGCGTACGACGTCCTGCCGACGAATTCGGGGCAGGGATTCCAGGAGTTCATCTGCGGCACCCAGGGCCGGGAATCGACGCTCGAAAACGCGATGTCGCAGTGCGATGCATTCGGCCTGCTGCCCGCGGAGGCCGCGGCCGAAGTCGCCGCCGTCATCGATGTCGTGAACAGCTGGCAGGAGCACTTCGCGCACGCCGGCGTATCGGCGCGCGACATCGAGAGTCTGGCGGAGCGCATCGACGGCGAAGCGCTCCTGATCCAGCGCACCGGCTTCGACGCGGGCCGGTTTCAGTCTGCGCCGGCGAAGCGAAGGCGAGCAAGTCCGTTCCGGCGCGTGTTCGATGCCAACAAAGCCGGAGACAGGTGAGCGGAGGCGCCAGTCGGCGAGCGCCGAGGCGGAAGGCGTTGCGGCACACCCTCACCGGGTAAAACGACGCCAATAGAATGGGAAGAGCCCGCACGAGGCGGGCTCTTCTTACTTCGTCTGTCCTCGGGGGGAGCTTTCGCCAACGTTTCCCGGGGCTAGTGGCCGCATTCTAAGCCCGTCTTGCTCATGTCGGCAATGCCACCGCCAAGCCCAGAACAGGCCATCAAGGATGCGCTTTCCGCCCCTCGGATCGGAACTTACGAAGCCGCGACCACTGGCACGCCTCAGCTGCCGAGCGCGTTGGCGCTCTACGCCTGGAACGCACAGGTGTCGGCCTCAATGTTGGCACCTCTTCACTTCTGCGAAGTGGCCATCAGGAACGCCGTTGCCGATGCCATCACCGCTGCTCACGGTCCCCAATGGCCATGGGACGCCGGCTTCATGCGCAGCTTGCCGAATCCCTCCAGCGGTTACAACCCTCGCCGAGCCTTGACGTCGGCCCATGCGGGGAAAGCAACACCCGGCAAGGTGATCCCCGATCTGAAGTTCATCTTCTGGCAAACCATCTTCGCGAGCCGCTTCGACGCTCGCTTGTGGACACATCACCTTCGCGCTGTTCTGCCTCACGCTGATGCCTCGAAATCCGTTGGGCAGATCCGAGCTTTGGTCTACTCTGAACTGGAACAGCTCAGAAAGCTGCGCAACCGCATCGCCCATCATGAGCCGATCTTCAGGCGCAACCTGACTGACGACTTCCAGAAGATCCATGACCTGATCGCCATCCGATGCCCCATCACGGCCGCCTGGATGGTTCGAAACCAGCAGGCACAGGCGCTGATCGCTACCAAACCACCTTGAAACCGGGCGATCCCAGGGTTTACGACTTTGTTGCACTGTCTCTGACTACATTGGCAACAGACAGCGCGCGCGTGTGCCTGAAACGCCCGCCGCTCACTCCACCGTCACGCTCTTCGCCAGATTCCTCGGCTTGTCGACATCCGTCCCGCGCGCGCAGGCCGTGTGGTACGCCAGCAACTGCAGCGGCACCACGTGCAGGATCGCCGACAGCGCGCCGTAGTGCTCGGGCATGCGGATCACGTGCACGCCGGCTTCGCTGCCGATGTGGCTGTCGGCGTCGGCAAAGACGTAGAGCTGGCCGCCGCGGGCGCGCACTTCCTGCATGTTGCTCTTCAGCTTTTCCAGCAGCGCGTCGTTCGGCGCCACCGTGACCACCGGCATCTGGTCGGTCACGAGCGCCAGCGGCCCGTGCTTCAACTCGCCGGCCGAGTAGGCCTCGGCGTGGATGTAGCTGATCTCCTTGAGCTTCAACGCCCCTTCCAGCGCTACCGGGTAGTGCAGGCCGCGGCCGAGGAAGAGCGCGTTCTCCTTGCGCGCGAAGTCCTCGCTCCAGGCGATGACCTGCGGCTCCAGCGCCAGCACCGCCTGCAGCGCCAGCGGCAGGTGGCGCAGCGCCTTCAGCTGCTCGTGCTCCTGCTCGTCGCTCAAGCGCCCGCGCACCTGGGCCAGCGCCAAGGTCAGCAGGTACAGGCCGACGAGCTGGGTCGTGAAGGCCTTCGTCGACGCGACGCCGATCTCGACGCCGGCGCGCGTGATGTAGGCCATCTCGCATTCGCGCACCATCGCGCTGGTGGCGACGTTGCAGATCGTCAGCGTGTGCGCCATGCCCAGGCTGCGCGCGTGCTTCAGCGCCGCCAGCGTGTCGGCCGTCTCGCCGCTCTGGGTGATGGTGACGACCAGCGTGCGCGGGTTCGGCACGCTGTCGCGGTAGCGGTACTCGCTGGCGATCTCCACCGTCGTCGGCACGCCGGCGATGGCTTCCAGCCAGTAGCGCGCCGTCAGGCCGGCGTAGTAGCTGGTGCCACAGGCCAGGATCAGCACCTGGTCGATGCCCTTGAAGACCTTGTGCGCGCCGTCGCCGAACAGCTCGGGGCTGATGCCGCCGACGCCGTCCAGCGTGTCGGCAATCGCCTTCGGCTGCTCGAAGATCTCCTTCTGCATGTAGTGCCGGTACGGCCCCAGCTCGGCCGCGCCGCTGTGGGCCTGCACGGTGCGCACCGGGCGTTCGACGCTGCGGTAGCGGCCGCTGGCGTCGGCGGCGCTGACCCAGGCCTTGCCGAGCTGCAGGTCGACGACGTCGCCTTCTTCGAGGTAGACGATCTGGTCCGTCACGCCGGCCAGCGCCATCGCGTCGGAAGCAAGGAAGTTCTCGCCCTGGCCGCCCTGCCCGATGCCCAGCACCAGCGGCGAGCCCTGGCGCGCGCCGACGACGCGCAGCGGCTCGTCGCGGCAGAACACCGCGATGGCGTAGGCACCGCGCAGGCGCGGCAGCGCGCGCTGCACGGCGTCGAGCAGGTCGCCGTCGTAGAGGTGGTGCACGAGGTGGGCGATGACCTCGGTATCGGTCTGGCTGTCGAAGCGGTAGCCGCGCGCCTTCAGCTCGTCGCGCAGCTCGTCGTGGTTTTCGATGATGCCGTTGTGGACCAAGGCGATCCGACCGGCGGACGCAGCATCCGCGCCCGGTCCGGACGAGAAGTGCGGGTGCGCGTTGTGCACCGCCGGCGCGCCGTGCGTGGCCCAGCGCGTGTGCGCGATGCCGGTGCTGGCGGCAATGCCGTCGTGCGCGACATTCGCTTCCAGCTCGGCCACGCGCGAGGTGCTGCGCGCCCGGCGCAGACCGCCGTCCTGGTGCACCGCGACGCCGCAGGAGTCGTAGCCGCGGTATTCCAGCCGCTTCAGGCCTTCGATCAGGATCGGAACGATGTTGCGCGCGCTGACGGCGCCGACGATGCCACACATGGGTTGGGCCCTGCTGAGGATGACGGCGTCGATGCTAGGTCGATCGGATTGAAGTTTTCATTCATTCGGATGGCGATTCGTGCATGAATTCACCATCGATGCGCAGCACTGAAATTTATGGTTCATCTATCAATCGCGATGGCATATTATTTCTTCATGCCACTCGACGCCACCGACCTCCGCCTGCTCAACCTGCTGCAAGACGACGCCTCGCTGTCGAACCAGGAGCTCGCCGCGCGCGCCCACACGTCGCCCGCCACGGCGCTGCGCCGCGTGCGCCGGCTGGTCGACGACGGCGTCATCGAGCGCCGCATCGCGATCCTCTCGCCCGAGCGCCTGGGCCACGGGCTGACGGCGCTGGTGGAGGTCACGCTCGACCGCCAGGGCGCCGAGCACCTCGAAGCCTTCGAGCAGCGCGCGGTGGCCGAAACCCCGGTGCAGCAGTGCTACCGCGTGTCGCCGGGGCCGGACTTCCTGCTCGTCGTGCGCAGCGCCGACATGGCCGACTACCACGCGCTGGTGCAGCGCCTGTTCACGCAGGACGCCAACGTGCGCAACGTGAAGGCCTTCTTCAGCGTCAAGCGCGCCAAGTTCGACCCGCGGCTGCCGCTGGGGGCGCCCGTCAGTACTTCAGCAGCGCCAGGCCCTTGAGGTATTCGCCTTCGGGGAACACCAGCGTCGTCGGGTGGTCGGGCGCGCCTTCTAGCCGCTGCAGGATGGCGCCGTCGACCCCGGCGTCGATGGCCGCGCCGGCGACGATCTTGTGGAACAGCTCGGGCCCGATGCCGCCCGAGCACGAGAAGGTCAGCAGCAGCCCACCCGGCTCCAGCAGCATCAGCGCCAGGCGGTTGATGTCCTTGTAGGCGCGCGCGGCCCGTTCGGCATGCGACACCGTCGGCGCGAACTTCGGCGGGTCGAGCACGATGGCGTCGAAACGGCGGCCGGCCTTCAGGCTGTCGCGCAGGAACTGGTTCACGTCGGCGTCGACGCATTCGCTCTTCGCCGCATCGAAACCGTTCAGCTGCACATGCGCCTGCACACGTTCCAGCGCCGGCGCCGACGAGTCGACGCTGAGCACCGAAGCGGCACCGCCGGCCAGTGCCGCGACGCTGAAGCCACCCGTGTAGCAATAGCAGTTCAGCACGCGCTGGCTGCGATGGTGGCGCACCATCTCGGCAAAGCGCGCGCGGTTGTCGCGCTGGTCGAGGTAGAAGCCGGTCTTGTGGCCGCTGGCCACGTCCAGCGTCAGCTGCCAGCCGTGTTCGTTGATCGTGACCTCGGTGCTGCCGTCCTTGTCAGCGCCACCACGCAACCAGCCCGTGACCGGCTCCAGCCCTTCGAGCGCCCGCACGCTGGCGTCCGAGCGTTCGTACAGGCCGCGCGCGCCGGTGGCCGCGATCAGCCGATCGGCGATCGCCGCCTTCCAGCGTTCGGCACCGGACGACAGGAACTGCGCGCTGAGCAGGTCGCCATAACGGTCGACGATCAGCCCCGGCAGCCCGTCGGCCTCGCCATGCACCAGGCGCACGCCGTCGCTGGCGACGGGCAGGCGCGCGCGCAGGGCCAGCGCGCGTGCGATGCGGCGCTCGAAGAACGCGGCGTCGATGCGCTCGGCTTCGTCGAAGCTCCAGACGCGCACGCGGATCATCGAACTCGGGCTGTACGCGCCCCAGGCCAGAAAGCGGCCATCGGCGGCCTCGACGCGCACCGTCTCGCCGGGGTCGGCCTTGCCGCCGGCGATGCTGCCCTGGAACACCCAGGGGTGGCGGCGCAGCAGCGAACGCTCCTTGCCGTCGCGAAGGCGGATGGACTTCATGTCACCTTTTTCGCCCGCGGATGCGCCGCGTCGTAGACCTTTGCCAGGTGCTGGAAGTCCAGCTTCGTGTAGACCTGCGTCGACGAGATGCTGGCGTGGCCCAGCAGTTCCTGCACGGCGCGCAGGTCGCCGCTGGACTGCAGCAGGTGGCTGGCGTAGCTGTGGCGCAGCATGTGCGGGTGCACGTGCGTCGGCAGCCCGGCCTGCAGCGCCAGCGCCTTCAATCGCTGCCGCACCTGGCCGACGCCCAGCCGGGTGCCGCGGCGGCCGACGAAGAGCGCGGGCTCGCCGGCCTTGGCCAGCTGCGGGCGCAGCGCCAGCCAGCCGCGCAGCGCCAGCAGCGCGGCGCCGCCTACCGGCACGCTGCGGCGCTTGCTGCCTTTGCCCAGCACATGCGCGCTGGCGTCGTCGACGTCGACCCAGCCGGCGGCCTGGCCCGACGCAACGTGGTCCAGGCCGACCAGTTCGCCGACGCGCAGGCCGCAGCCGTACAGCAACTCGACGATGGCGTGGTCGCGCGCGGCCAGCGCCGGGTGCTCGCGTTCGAGTTCGTGCGCCGCCAGCGACACGGCCTGGTCCACCGACAGCGCCTTCGGCAAGGGCTTGGCCGCCTTCGGCGCCCGGATGCCGTCGACCGGGTTGGCCACCACCAGGCCATCACGGCCCCACCAGCGGTACAGCCCGCGCCAGGCGGCCAGCGCGAGGGCAATGCTGCGCGGTGCCAGGCCGTGGGACCGCAGCTGCGCTGTCCAGCCGCGGATGTGGTGCGGCGCGGCGGTGCGCAGCTCGACGCCGGCAGCGGCAGCGGAGGCCTGCAGCTTCAACAACGCTTCGCGGTACAGCGCGATGGTGCGCGCCGCGAGCCGGCGCTCGACGCTCAGGTGGTCGAGAAAGCGCTGCAGCTCGGCGGCCAGCGCTGCAGCCATGTCACCCGGCTCGCAGCAGGCGCGACAGCGCAGCGCTGGCGACCTCGCCGATGCGCATCAGGAACTCGGTGCCCATCTCGGCCGCGTAGCGCGTCGGGTCGGGCGAGCCCAGCACCAGCAGGCCGAAGCTGGCGTCGCCCTGGCGCAGCGGGATCAGCGCCACCGACATCACGGTGCCGGGGTCGGCCAGCCAGGTGACGGCCTCGAAGCCGGCGTTGACGCCGCAGTACGGCAAGGTCAGGCTGTCGGCGAAGCTGGTCAGGTCTGCGCTGACCGCCGCGGCGAAAGGCTGATCCGCGAACGACGCGTCGGCACCCCACAGGCGCAGCGCCGCCTGCGGGATCAGGAACTGGTGCTGCAACTCGTCGAGCAGCGTCTGCGGCAGCGCGTGGGCATCGGCGGTCAGCAGCAGCGCGCGCGTCCAGCGCTGCAGCCGCTCGGCGATGGCCACGTTCTCCTGGCCGTTGCGGATCATCTCGACGATCTTCGTCTCGAGACCCTTGATGCGGTCGCGCAGCATTTCCATCTGCCGCTCCTGCAGCGAGACGGCTCGCTGGCCGTGCGGGCTGGTCAGCTGCACGCTGCCCAGCAGCTCGGCGTGGCGCTCGAAGAACCCGGGCGTGTTCGCCAGGTAGTCGGCGATGTCGGTTTCGGTGATGCCTTGGATATTGCCCGGGATGCTCACAGCTCGATCTCTCCTTCGAAAACGGTTTCGGCGGGGCCCGTCATCAGCACGCTGGCGTCGTCGGCCGGCCATTCGATGAGCAGCAGGCCGCCGCGCGTCTGCACCTCGACGCGCCGGTCCAGCCAGCCCAGGCGGATGCCCGCCACCACGGCGGCGCAGGCGCCGGTGCCGCAGGCCAGGGTTTCGCCGGCGCCGCGCTCGTAGACGCGCAGCTTCACCGCGTTGCGTTCCAGCACCTGCATGAAGCCGGCGTTGACCTTGCGCACGAAGCGCGGGTGGCTCTCGACGCGCGGGCCGATGCTTTCGACCGGCGCCGCATCGACATCGGCCACCCGCTGCACGGCATGCGGGTTGCCCATCGACAGCACCGCAACGTCGACGCCCACTTCGTCCAGCGGCCACAGCTCGAAGGCGCCGACACGCTGCGGTGCCAGACCGATGGCGTCGAAAGGCACGCGCGCCAGGTCGAAGACCGGCCGGTTCATGTCGACGGTGACGCGGCCGTCGGGCTGCAGGCGCAGCTCGAGCAGGTTGTTGACGGTCTCGACGCGGATGCTGGTCTTGTCGGTCAGGCCGCGGCCGTGCACGTAGCGCACGAAGCAGCGCGCGCCGTTGCCGCAGTGTTCGACCTCGTCGCCGCTGTTGTTGAAGATGCGGTAGCGGAAGTCGACGCCCGGCGTGCTGCTGTTCTCGACAACCAGGATCTGATCGGCGCCGACGCCGAAGCGGCGGTCGCCGAGCCGGCGCGCCTGCTCGGGCGTCAGCTCGACGGGCTCGCGCGTGCCGTCGAGCACGACGAAGTCGTTGCCCGCACCGTGCATCTTGGTGAATGGGAGCCGCATGCGGCGGATTATCCAGCGTCGTAGAGAGACGCTTCGCCCGCGGGGCGGGTCTTGAAGCGCTTGTGCACCCACAGGTACTGCGCCGGATTGCGCCGGATCTCGCTTTCGATCCACGCGTTCATGCGCTTCGCGTCGGCTTCGGCGTCGTCGCTGGGCCAGTCGTTCCAGGCCGGCAGGAAGCGCACGCGGTAGCCCTGGCCGCCGGGCAGCGTCTCGGCCACCACCGGCTGCACCAGCATCTTCAGCGAACGCGCCAGCCGCGACGGCGCCAGCAGCGTCGCCGCGGGCACGCCGAAGAAGGGCACGAAGGCCGCGTCGCGCGGGCCGAAGTCCATGTCGGGCAGGTTGAAGAAGGCGGCGCCGCGTTTCACGGCACGCACCAGCGGCAGCGCGCTTTCGTGGCGCGAAAAGACCTCGCCGACGCCGAAGCGCAGGCGGCCGTTGCGCATCGCGGCGTCGAGCACGGTGTTGCTCTGCGCCTGGTAGATCGAAGCCACCCAGCGGGTCTGGAACAGCTGCGTCGAAGCGCCGGCCACGTCCAGCGCCATGAAGTGCGGCACCAGCCACATCACCGGGCGCTGGCTGGTCTCAGCCAGCTTGACCTCGCCTTCGACGTGGATCAGACCCTTCAGCCGCGCCGGGCTGGCGTACCAGAGCAAACCGCGTTCGAGCAGGCTGCGGCCGAGCCACTGGAAGTGTTCCTTGACCAGCGCCTGGCGCTCCGGCAGCGACAGCTCGGGCAGGCAGAGTTCGATGTTGCGCAAAGCCACTTGGCGCCGGCTGCGGCCGAAGCGGTGCAGCAGACGGCCGACGCCGCGCCCCAGCCCCGCCAGCAGCGGCAGCGGCAGCCAGTGCAGCAGCCAGACGACGGCCAGCAGCGCGCGCGCGGCCGCGTTCATGCGGCGGCCGCGCCGCGCGGCGCCTTGTAGCGGTGGTAGCCCCACAGGTACTGCGTCGGCTTGAGCCGAATCACCGCCTCCATCGAGCGGTTGATGGCCAGCGCCGCGGCTTCGTCGCTGGCGCCGGGCGGCGGCAGCGGCTCGGGCAGCGGCAGCGCGCGCACGACGTAACCGCCACCGCGCGGCAGCCGCTCGGTGCACAGGATGGCGACCGCGGCGCCGGTCTGCTGCACCAGCCGCGCCGCCAGCGTCATCGTGTAGGCCGGCTGGCCGAAGAACGGCACCCAGACGCCCTGGCCTTCGGGCGGCACCTGGTCGGGCAGCAGGCCGACGGTTTCGCCGCGCTTGAGTGCACGCAGCATCAGCCGCACGCCCGCCAGGCTGGCCGGCGCGGTGGCCAGGGCCGGGCGCGCACGCGCCGTCTCTTCCAGTTCGCGCAGCCAGGCCTGGCGCGCCGGCCGGTAGAGCACGGTGATCGGCTGGCGCGCGCCGAATCTTTCCGCATAAGCTTGCGCGGAAACCTCGAAACTGCCCATGTGCGGCGTCAGCAGCACCAGGCCGCGGCCGCGCTCCAGCAGCTCGGCGAGCAGCGCCTCGCCTTCCCAGCGCACCGGGTCGCCAATGGGCGTGCCGCGCGGGCGCAGCCACAGCCGCGGCAGCTCCATCACCAGGCGGCCGGCCTCGGCCACGGCGGCACGCCGCTCGGCCGCGCCCAGCCCCGCCAAGGCGGCGTTGGCGGCCAGCCGGCGCCGGTAACTCGGCGACAAGACATAGCCGGTCCAGCCCAGCAGGCCGCCGAGGGCGTGCAAAAGCCGCAGGGAACGCTTGGACAACCAGCGGACGAGAATCAGCATGCTTCGTATAATTCGCCCATCGCCGAGTTAAAGAACAACTTGCGGGGCGATTGCGGGGGGCCTGAGCTTACTCAATGGTTTGCCACCCACCGCCGGGCCGAAGCCACGCTGTGGCGCCGGTTCAACAAATCCGCTAAAGCGTTCGCACGGGTGGTCCGGGCGACGCGAGGCAGTGTCATCAACCGGAGCAATACCCCCGTGGCAAACGACTTCCTCTTCACTTCCGAATCGGTCTCTGAAGGTCACCCCGACAAGGTAGCCGACCAGATTTCCGACGCGATTCTCGACGCGATCTTCAAGCAGGACCCGCGCAGCCGCGTCGCCGCCGAGACGCTGTGCAACACCGGCCTGGTGGTGCTGGCCGGCGAGATCACGACGAACGCGCACGTCGACTACATCCAGGTCGCGCGCGACACCATCAAGCGCATCGGCTACGACAACACCGAATACGGCATCGACTACAAGGGCTGCGCGGTGATGGTCTGC
>Ga0307515_10000293_pt1 | contig 123135 bp, 110 predicted proteins | sample 17_EM_MG_FD_194513 | JGI IMG/M metagenome (GOLD analysis project Ga0307515, IMG submission 194513) | Populus trichocarpa ectomycorrhiza microbial communities from riparian zone in the Pacific Northwest, United States - 17_EM | ecosystem: Host-associated > Plants > Roots > Unclassified...
GCCCTCCTATAGTCTGATACTCTCCTGGAATTGACTCATCTAAGTTTACACTCCACATCCTCTCAGACACTTCTGGAGGCTTCCAGAGACTAGAATACATTTTGCTGATGTGGATAAGCCCTGGCTTTTGTTCCTTGTCCAGTAGTGAGTGGATCGGTCATCATTTCCAATTACCAGCCTGTGTTCATATCTAATTTCTCCCCAGTTTGAGGCATCCCTCCATTCTGTGCACCTCAGGTCCCAGCATTGGCTGTGGGCATTGAAGTCTCCCATGAGCACCATGCCGCCTCCCCTCTGCCTGATGATTTTCTGCCAGTCTAGTCTCCTTGCGGGTCTCTCTCCTGTCTCCCTTGCTCTCTGATCATAAATCTTTACAATCATTATCGTTTTCTCTCCCTTCCTTCTGGTGGCGACGACAATTATGTTGTTGCCGGCGTTCTTGTTCAACTCGGTTCGTTCTTTCATTGTATGACCACTCCCCTTGCACACCGCCATCCACACCCTCTTTCATTTCGTAATGTCATATGCGGAGTACGTGATTCTGCTTCCTGCACTGTCTCTTGGTGGCTCTTGCAGACACAACACATCCGCCTTCCGGTCCACCCCAGTCCCCAGCGTGGCCATGGCCCATACGTATGACCTGCCGCATTTGTGTTGGATCGCTTCAACCATTGGGGACTATGACTCCCGCTAGGTTTCTAGGTTCAATGCCAGTCCCCACAGCCATCGCAGTTCCTGTTGCGGATGGTGCTGGCATTGCCATTGTCGTGGGCGTCGTGCTCTCCACCATTGTGATGTCCTTTGGCTCCGCTCCCCCTTCCTCTGCATCAGCCATCTCCTCTTCGCTCCCGCCCCTCTCTCCTCATTCCGGTGCCCTCGCCCTCGGGCCGAGCGCTGTCCTGTTCGCTCCTGAGGGTGGTCCCGCAGTCTTTTTGGTCCATCCAGCCGGTTCACATCTCCTCCTCTCCGGTGCCTCCCTGGTGGCCTCCGCCTTCTTTGCACACCTACTGCTGAATGTGATGTGGTTTCCTTCCCACTTGGGGCACTTCTCTTCTGTGTGGCTGCAGAGAGAGCCCTGCATTGCAATGCACCCTACAATGTTGCATATATCGGCGCTGGTGCAGTGTGGCCCTCAGCAGTAGCTGCATGCCAGTTTTCTGCAGCACTTGCTCTCGATGTGGCCCCATCCGCAGCACTGTTCACATCTGCTGTCGGGGCTTACACTCGTGAATTGTTCGACTCGGTACCACACTCCCGCCACCTCGATGATTTGTTTGACCTGTCTCCGTGCCAACTTGTCCCCCTGTACCACAAAGAGAACAGACGATGCGGAGATCTCCCCCCTCTCTGTTGTTTGTCTGAAGCTGTGAGGGTTCGCCAGCCATCGCACTTGGATGGGGATTGCCACTCTTTCGTTGTCGACATGGATCTCGTCCCGCATCTTGTGCAGGCCCTCTGTGCCTTTGCCTATGAACCTCATGAGTGGTACTGCATGCACTTTCAGCCTTTCCGAGGACTCATGTTCTTCAATGTCAATGACTCCCTTGTCCACCATACATGCTGCGGTGATGATGAGGTCACGGTACGCCAGTGCCATCTCCACTGTTGCCCTGTAGTGGGTGAATTCCATGATTGCACGCTTCGCATTCCTCTTTGCGTTCATAATCCGGATGTGGCCCAGAGCCTTCTGCTTGAACAGCGCTTTATTCATCGCCAACGCAATTTCCTGGGTCATCATGTTGGGCACAAGGAGACCCTCGTCTCTCAATATAATTAGCCATCTCGCTGCCACGCTTCATCACGACGTTGGGGCAGGGCCTGGGCCGGCGGGCGTCCTCTGAATCAGGGTGCGGGGTTGGACTGTCTTCCACCTTCTGGCCGGAGTGGGTGTTGGCTTAGGTTTGGGTTCGTGTTGCTGCTCAGACTGCTGTTTGAGTTGCAGTTTGGATTTGGGTTTTGGTTGCTGCTGCAGCTGGTGCTTCTCTGGTTCGCCGCCCTGCATTTGGCCTGCGTGCTGTGCGGCCTCTAGGCCTTCGCCATTCTGCCTTGCAGTCTCGTTTCTTCCTTTCTTTCTCACTTCCACGGTCGGTGCTGCTTTGCCTCCTCTTGCTTTGGCCAGCACCTTTGCCATCATGTCCGGAATGCCCGCCCCCCATAGTACATTATCCCCGTGGCGATCATCCCATTTCGTCTCCCTATTCTCCAGCCATTCTTTCATGCCACGCCACTGCCCCTGTTCATGCGCCACGTGTGCTTCCAGTCTTTGAGTCGTCCTGTCGTTTGTTCGGTACAGCTGAGTCACCTCGTGCACCTGCTGCCTCACTATTCACACCATTCAACTTCTACAGTCTCCCGGTGCGCTCACTGGCTCCGAGGTCTCGTTCCTCACCCTTTGAACATTCTTGTTATGCCCCCACAGCTCATTTGCAGCGAAGAAGGACACCTGTGTTGTCCCTCCCGACCTTCAGCCCACCACGCCGCTGGCCTCTTCTGCTTCCGCCATGTCCATATCTCTCTCAATTGGGGGTTTCCAAATCATTCCTCCAACAGGAACATTACCCTGTTGGGTTGCCGTGGTGGATTGTTTGCTTCACGGTGCGTTGCGTCGCTCGCGTTGAGCCTCCTGCAATTGTTCAGTGGGCTGGAAATGTCATTCTCGGATCAGTTCGATGATAGAGATCCAATGTCCATGGCTGTATGTCTCTCTCTGTCGCGATTGCTGCGTTATTTCGAAGAATCTGTGTGTTTACATCCGCCAAGCCTTTTCGCTGATCCACCCAATTGCGTGGATTTCCGTGTGGGTTCTCTTTCGCTGATGTGCCAACTCTCCTCCGACAGTCCTGGTATGCTGGCCGTGTTGTTCCAGGGTCAATTCCATGGTAGAAATCGATCCCCGCTGTCCACTTTCCCATTAATGTCATCGTTGTTCAGATATTTGGGCGTTTATGTTTGCCAAGACTCGCAAAGCTTCTCTCTGGCTTGCCATGATCTCAGCTAAGGAACTGGGAAATCGACTGGATCAAAGTTCAATTGACAGCCTGGCAAACGCCAAATCGACCCCAAAGAGCGAAAATTCGAAAAGCAGATCACACAAGTCCTCTGCCGGAATGCGGTGACGAAAACACCAATGATCAGCCTCCCTCGGACATACAACTACGTGGGGCACCTGCATTTGATCATCTGGTAGCTAGTGAGGAAGTGGTCGAGCCATTCACCATACAACCTGAACCATTTCAAGGGTTGCTGGGAGCATCACTGGAAGGCAGTACCAAAGGGGAGGGAAGCCACAGGATGCTGAATGTGCAAGCAAGCAGGAGCATCAGCAGTAGTTGTGGCAAATGAGTGACACAGTGATGGTGCTTGAATGACTGCTACCAGCTCACCGAGCCACGAAATGAGCAACTGGTCAACGGGGCTTGGTCATAGTGTGACGAACCGTCTGATCCAGCCATCCCGGGACCCCTACCCATCTCCACTCCGCCCAAGCACGCTACAATGCCCAAAGCAGACAAGGCTGATGAAACTAAAAACAGACATCCATAACGTGGGGATGGTAATGACAGATGATGGGGGTCATATCCCAGCACAATATCAACATTTCATGGATGTTTTCAGCAAGGTAAAGGCCAAGATACTTCCACCACATAGGCCAACTGATCACACAATCTATCTGGAACCCAGCTACAAACTACGATACGGGCAGATCTACAAACTCTCAGATTTCGAATTGAAGCCCCTCAAGGACTACATTGAAACGAACCTGACAAGCAGCTTCATTCAGTGGTCATCATCCTTAGCAGCAGTGCTGATCCTGTTTGCAAAGAAGAAAGACAGAGGACTATGATTGTGTGTCGACTATGGAGCTCTCAACCTAGGCACGGTAAAAAATCGATACCCCCATCCTCAAATCTCAGAACTACTTGATCAATTGCGTGGAGCGCGGATCTTCACTAAACTTGATCCCCAGAATGCCTACCACCTCTTCCGAATCAAACAAGGAGAAGAATTCAAGACTGCATTCGGAACCCCCTACGGTCATTACGAATACCACATTATGCCAATCGGGTTTCCAAGCTCACCGGCTACGTTTCATATTTACATCATCCAGTGTCTGTGGCCCAATATTGACGACTTCACCGTGTGGTACCTGGATGATAGACTCATCTACTCGATCAATGAGAAGTAGCACGAAAACCGCGTCCGAAATGTGCCACAACTCCTGCAGCAACTCCGGCTCGATTGCAAGGCCGAACAGTGCCAATTCAGAGAGCGGGGAGTCAGCTTCCCCGGATTTGTCACCAATCCAGATGGAATCAGCATGGAGTCAGACAGCATATCCATGATTGACGACTGACCGACTCTGGAATCAGCTCAGGATGTGCAAGTGCTCCTCGGATTGACAAACTTCTCTCAGAGATTCATTTGATAATATGCAAACGTGATGGCTCCCATATGAAACTTGGTAAAGACACAAGGCTCACGGAAGTGGGAATGGACTAGGGATGCTGATCTCGCATTTTGAAAGCACAAAATGGCCTTCACAGACACACTGATCCTGCAGCATTTCAACCTGCAAGAACTGGTCGTTCTGCAGACTGATGCAAGATGCGTCGCAGTTTCCGGCATGCTTAACCAGTATGACAGATTCCGTCTGCTTTGACCAGTCGATATCTACTCTCACAAGTGCTCCCTGCCGAAACAGAACTATGACAAGTATGATCAGGAGCTTGTAGCAATCGTCGAAACATTGAATCAATGGAGACACTATCTGGAGCGCACCGATCACAAGGTCCTGATCCAGTGCGAGCATATCAATGTGGAGTACTTCCAAACATCCGAAGTCCTTTCCCGAAGAGAGGCAAGGAGAGCAGGAATCCTATCCTTTTACGACTTTGTCATCGAACACTTCGAAGGGGAAGAGGAACCCGGCAAATGCACCATCAAGATGGCCCGACTATGAGATAGGCTACAAGCGACACACTGCACGGCTACTGGCATCCATGGCAACTACCACCGTTAAACCGTACGATGACCTCCTTCAGGAAATCAAAACCTCCCAGGCTATCAACTAGTTGGCTGCCAATGTGAAGCGCAGGATCGTCCGCACTCCAATCATCGATATTCCTGATCTGGAAAGAATAGATGAACTCCATGACAAATTGGGTAACAGATGGGAATTCACCGCCACAGTTCTCATCTACAAAGGAAGGATATATGTACCAATGGATGACCTGCTTCGTAACAAAGTCTTAAGCCTATTCCACAACAACCCAGAATCTTACCACTTTGGACCTCTCAGAACCGCCGAGTTACAATCGTGGGATTTCCACTGGCCTGCAATGGATGCCACCATACAAAAATACATCGCCAGATGAGGACTATGCCACCAAATCTTGGAACCACGGCATGCCGATCAAGGCACCAACATGTTGCTACCATCACCATCGTGACGTAGGGAAGGTGTTACCTTAGGCTTCGTCACGGGCCTCTGTGAGTCCACCGCCTCCAGGTATGCAGGAATCGTGGTAGTCGTCGATCTATTGACAACAATGGCAGTCTATCTCCTCTGCAGGTAGGATATCAACTCACCAGAGCTGACACAGATGTTTTTCGAACACTTGATTTACAAATGCAGCGTACCAGGCAATGTTGTAACCTATCACCGAAAGGAGTTTACCAGCCCATTCTGGAAACGAGTTTACTCTCACCTGACCTGTAATTCCACGCTGTCGACCGCTTTCGATTCACAGACCGATGGCCTGATGGAACTGCAAAACCAGACTGTGGAGCACTTCTTACAAGCCTTCTCCATCAACGAGCAGGATAACTTTAGCAGAGTTTGCTTACAACAATTCTGTTCATCACTCAACGCAGATGATGCCATTCTGGGCCAACTACCAATACCACCTGCTGATGCAGTATAAGCCACCCAAAGCCCCATCAAATATGAGGTCGGAAATCCCGGCAGATGCAACAGTCTCGGCAATGGAAATGACTTACCGGCTTCTCCAGGAGAACTTCTTCAAAGCCCCGTTACGGTAATCAAATCTTGCTGGCAGGAAGGATGTGACCTTCCAGGTTGGGAACTAAGTGTGGCTCTCAACTCAACACTTCCAAACGACTAGGCTGTCAAACAAACTTAACTACAAGTGCTCTGGACCATATACGGTAAGTAAGATCATCCACAAGAATGCTTACAAACTAGACATGCTGCAAACAATGCACAATCACATCATTTTCTGTGTGTCGCACCTCGATCACTACACACCACCGGTCATAGGTCAACAATCCTCAGAACCACACCCAGTGATTGTCGTCAATTTGGAGGAATGGGCGATTGAAAGGATTGTTGACTCTAAACAGTGTAACCGGAATCTACATCTCCTTGTTCAGTGGGCCGGGTACAGCCACATACGTACTAGTGGGGAGCACTTCAAAAATGTCCAGAATGCTCAGGAACTAATCGACAAGTTCCATCGAGAGTACCCAAATAAGCACTGGAGACAATGGAAGTCGAATCTCAGAGGTGGAGGAATTGATGGCAATGGAGATATTGAGGTTCAGGTCAATTGGGCATTTCCTTCTATATTCTTTTGTTGGGACCTGGTCCAGTACAACTGGCATCGGCACGGGTTTTGCCACCTCCGGCAACGCGGTCAACGGAAGGTGGAGTTTCCCCGTGCGATCGGAGGTCACCCTGGATGGTACTGATCAGTCGTTGGACTTATGGGATCGTACCACTCTGTATGTGGGTTGTTTCTGTGTTGTCTACTTGTTTGTAGCAGCCCAGGAGTTCTGCCCCGAAAGAGGGGAATGATGTAATGGGGTTGTGAAGTATGCGTGGTTAGGGTTGGTGGATGGTCACGCGACATGTCAAGTGCCGGCTAACCGCCAACAGTATATTGACATCACAACAGCGACTTAGCTCCGTATCAATTATCTTACCACTTACTTCTACACTTAATCTCACTCATGCCCATGTGCAACCATACACCTTATACCATATCCTTTTACTGCTGAGCGCTGGCATAAATGCCCTTACATATGACTTTAGATGATGAGAATCAGTTGGAGTGGGAATAATCCATCCTCTTGATCCAATTTAAGGCTAGGTGGGAAATCATTGGCATTCATAGATCCTCGAAAACCAGTAAACAGTATGTAGTACAATTCAGATATCCAATGCTACATCTCAGGAGCCATTTATATCAGTCAGTTTTGTGAGTTGGTTATGGTGACAATTTTACCACTGATATTTTAAGCCGTTGCATGTCTGCAATGTGCAAGAGCCATATCAATATATCACTCTAGTCAATTACATTGGACAGATGCTCAAGCATAATGTCTAGTGAATGGAACCTGACTATAGGGAGGAGAAACTGTCATATCTTGCCTCCAAGTCTCATTGGATATCCACTTTGTAATTGATTTTTACTTATTATCATCTACTGATCAGCAGCAATGTACATGCAGAGCCCATCTTTTATGTCTCATACATGCCAGGAAAAGCCATCGTTCTGCCCTGTATCACAATAGGTACATTATTGTGACAAACTCCTGTCTGCAAAGGGTGTCAAAGTATCAAATTAAGATTTCTCTCTAATGTATCAGTTGATTTTGAAATTCCCAACTTTGGATTTCTATTCCACAGTTCAATTCACAAGTCCAGGGGACATCTAGTTTGTGGATTAGGGCTCAACTATGATTGGAATGTACTCCTGGTGAGTATCTGTATTTATATTCAAAATGGACCATTATACCAATGTCAATCGTTTTACAGCTCTACTTCTGTTGAGCATTTGTAACTTCATTATAAGGTAGTATATATCTATGCCAATGAATCAATCGTACCTGAATTTCATAACATTGGAGTTGAATATATGTTAAGTAATGATAATAACCTCAAAAACAGCTCACAAGGATAAATTCCTTCTTGTCTCGTATTATACTTCAGCTGGACTCCAGAGAATCATATTCTCTAATTTCAAGAGCTCCTGCTACCAGAAAAATAATTTCAATGTTTTGAATGAGGTGCACAAACACTCAATGACAGTTATTTTGTACTCAAGTCAAAGAATATACAGTGTATATTTCAACTTAGTACCAAGATCTGGACAGTTGCGCTGATTGTATTGATAGCTCAATCTGAGTGATTGAAAAAGCAAATAAGATGGATATTGTACCCATTGGAATTTAAGGTTGACCAGAACATTTATTGCAAGATATTGCTGCATTAAACAGACTTGATAACTTACGGCAGGTAAATAATTTTGTGTATATAAATATTGACAGAATTGAATATAGCGAAGAATGCAGAAATCAATGTATCCAAGAGAAGATGTAAGTTACTTAATTGAATTTTACCAATTCATAAAGACATTATAGGAATTTCTCCTGGAGAGTATGGCTACAGATTTGAGGTAACCCAGAATATTCTTAAGAATGCCACCATTATTCTCAATCACTCCAAAATTTGAATAACCTGATGGCTCAATTTTACAGCATTTTGATGCCTACAATGCACAACTGAAAATATTGTTTCATTTAGTTCCACAACTTCAAAACCTGTATGAAGCATCATTAGAAAGTCTCAGAACATGTGAGTGCACATTGCTTTGCATTCAGCCTAACTGGAATCATCTGGGAGCCCCTGCATGGATCAGCAGTGCAGTTCAGAGTTGCAGAGTTGTTCAGTTATGACTTGTAAATGGTGTTACATTTTCCTGATGTACTCAGCAGCAAATTGATATGCAGCAGTCAGTTAGGATATGTGAACTACCTGCATAATTAGTACTTTTAAAGGTGTCATATACAGGGGCAATCATCAAAAAACAATACTGAGTAGGCCATTGTGTCTTGCTGGATGGTGAGGTAGATGACAACCAAGTTAATATCTGGAGTGTTTCAGATGTATGTGCTTCAATTAAAGGTGTACAGACTAAAACCAATATCAATTTGTTCTGTGAATAGCTCACTTGACAATGACTGCCACAATATTTAGCATTGGATATTAGAAATCTGTCAATTCCAGAACAACAAATACTACCTCAATAACTATGCAGCTGACATATTCAAAATATAAATATCAACAGATGTGTTTATCTGTCTTGGACTATTTTGATGCCGACCTCTTATTGCATCCTGCTCAATACAAAGCCTGTTACTGGAACCCGATTTTTTTGGTTGATATTACACCAAAGTGTATATTTCATCTTGACTTGCATACACATATCTCTCTATGAAACAACTTCTACCTCCACTTCAAAGTGGAATCTAGAGTGAGCAAAGCAAGACATTACTATTTACAGAGCAATTAGAAAGTTTACAATAAATACCCATTGGCATTGACGCAGCTAGGGAATTATTATAGATTTATACAGATCCAACCTCCCACCCACGTCTGCATGTAATGAACTGCTGACAACGAAATGTAGCAGATTTTATGCATTTCAATTGATGTAAATCTTGTATACTCTAATTATGTGACTGACAGAGGTACAATAGATAACTATGGTTAGTGTACTTTTTCTTCAGACATGAATGAAGATGATTTGGATCACCATCAGAAGATTCTACTTCAAAGTCCATTGAACTACACCAAGATATTGTAAACAGCAACAGTGCTACTGGCAAACAAATAGAGACTCGCCAATACAGTTATAATATATCTTCCTCCTCCAAATATCTTGAAACCAGCCAGGGCCATCGCTCCCCCATGGTGCAAAAATCAAACGTCTATCTCTATCAATCTGTGGAAGTCAAACCACAGACCACCATCTCAGCATCCCATGCTTTCAAAGATTAGTGGAGACTAGAAAATTTCTACCCTATGAGCATTGGAGATCACAATGTTCCACATCACCTCAGGGCTACTTCTGAGATTGCCAAATGGATCACAATTGCATCAGTGGACACTAAGACAATTTGGCTACTATTTCAGATCAGATGTACTTGATAGTTGAGAGAGCTTGAAACAACAAATTGATTCTCATGATGTTCAGTGCACATTACCAAGTACTCCAGTTGGTACACCCTGTATATGTCAAATAAAAGATTGTCCTTCACTCAATATTAATTCTCCAACCTGGGAACCTATAAGTATAGTATTATACTAAATTGCTCCTATATTGGACTTACCATCTTAATAAACCCTGTAATGAATAAGCGGAGAAAGTAGTAGAAGAGTGTATCACCATCACTCCATGATACCTCTTGTGGCATCGATAGAGAATTCATGTGAATGAGCATTTGTTGCTTGAGGGGCACGTGAAGAGGGTGAGAACATACAGTGGGATACCTGGCTGTAAGGAACCATACAAATTGCAGCGATCTGCGAAATATCGGAAAAAGTGGAAGAGACCAGACGCTGGGAAACTTACAGTGTGTATACTGTTGTATGGTGAGATGACGTCTATATGCCCTGGGGTTGTGCAAATATACACTCCCCATCGCTCTGTCCTTCTGTATTTTTGCAGTATTTCTATACACCCCCCATCGGCTTCCTGCTGCCATACTGAGTGGCGCTGAATGTATGGAATAGAATGTCCCGCCACAACCCTGAATACTGTAAAGGTTTAGAAATAGATATTGTTATAATTCAGGGTTGATTGGTAGATCGGGTGAACTATACCAAATTTGATTGAGAATCGTTCAAATGACGCTTTGTAATAATGATTTGAATCCACATTACAAAGCGCCTATTCATTGAAATCAATGTCTTTAATAGTGGTTGAATATAAGACATTATTGTTTACCGAAATGGAAGTGCTAGATTTAATTTACTGTCACTTGTTCTATTCTGCTCATAGCTTGTAGTTTCACTCTACCACATCTCAGTTCTTTCAATCTATTCCTCCCCAGAGTTATTACTTATATTTGTAGTTTTACACTCTGTGCTGTCTAACTATACCACTAGAAAGAAGCTTCCAGTTACAATGTTGCAAGAGAAATATCTAGGACATTTCATTCTTCAATAGAATACACAATTGTTCTAGGAATGCTACTATTATAATCAACTATACAAGGGAGGTTGCTCTGTTCACTTCCCTTTGGGTGCTTCTCAGTAGGGATAAGCACTTGTTAATTTCAGTTGGAACACTTTGGCCTCTATTGATAGTTCTCTATGTTCATCGGCACTTTTCCAACCACACCTGGATGTCACTTTTCCCAAGGGTGATTCTGTTCTTTCCTTCAATACATATGATTCTCAGTTAAACCCTAATTGGAAATGCAGAAAGCTAGAATCACAATAATCATTAGTTGGATATCCCAAATTGAGTCAGATGACATTGCAATTCACTTTCTTCTTCATGACAGATACTAATCATCAGCAAATAGAAGAATTTTCACCAAATCCTTTGCTTGGTTAATAACATGGATTGTTTTACCATAATTTAGCCTAATAAAATTGAAGACAGCATTGGTGGCAATAACTTAATATTTGTTTGATTTAACTTATAGACATAGAATATGTATTTTAATGGTATCTCAACAGTTGATTGATAGATCAAGATGTCATTTTCTACAATTTTTGTAAATAGTAATGCAACCATAAAACCTAATGTCAAAAAACATATTAAAATAATACAGAATAATATTGAAGTTGATAATGAACAATAATGAGTAACAGATTACACTTCCAATAGAGGGTGTTTAATTGCTTGTATACTTTTGAGAAGTGTTGTTGTTATGGCTCAAGCTATGAGTGATAACCAGAGATGTATGAAGGAATTAGTGTTCTGCAAAGACCGAGACATTGGGAGGCATGGAGATGGTACAGGATAGCTGCATAGTGGTTGCCTTAGTATTTGTTATATTAAGGAAGTAGTCTGAGGTGTTGTGACATTGGACATTGTGCCATGATTATATTGATAAGAGATGTGTTAGTGGTGAATAAGAATATGGGGAAAGATTCGGACAGTACATTAAAGTATAAGGAATGATTTGAGGATGGCAGACAAAGTGCATATCAAGAGAGATTGTTGGACATTCGAGGACTTCCTTTTCTTCTCTCTTTACTTGATCTGATGTATAGCAAAGCAACATACGACTTTGATACAGCTTCGACCCTTTGCCTTGTTTTCATTCATCAATATGAAATTTGAGCACCATTGTTCTGATTTGGGATATCACATTACTGTGAAACATATCACCTACATCCGACCCCACCTGTTACAGTCATGTATTGACTGCAGTTCTCTGAATGATGATAGTACACATTCCAGGCAACTTTCAGTATAGGTTTAGAATTTCTGCATGATTGGAGGACAATCATAGATATTTTTAATTAGTCTCCTGTGCTCTGACATCCTTTCAAAATTCCCTCCAGTGGACTCACATGCTCTTAAATTTGTCCAAATCGCATCCATAGTACTCTCATTACTGTTAAAAGATATTTTAATTCCTCAAATGCTATCTAAAATGCACTTCAGAGGTCTAATCCCCTTTGCAAGTTGACAATTGTTGGTTTATACTCTGCCACCCCTTACACACTTCTAAAGGCATCCAGGGACTGCAGTACATTTTGCTGATGATGTGATATCATAATAAAGTAATGTAGTAAATATTATAACTACAAGTGAGCATACAAAAGCCCAAGTAATTTGGCTTCAGATTGCAGCTTCAGCTTGTACTTAATCACTTCTTGTGGAAATTAATTTGTTTATAGTATTCTTGATTCACAATAATCATTTGATATTTGTATAATCAGCACTTCAATTTGCAAGTCTATTCTCTTCCATTATTTATCCCTCTGGTTATATTCTCACAATTGCTTTGTAAAGTTTAAACAACAGTGATATTGTACAGGTAAGAAATCAGACCAAACTGTAATTTCTAACACTGTTTGCAATCAGAACCTCGAGGCTAAATTTGCATTGGTATAGCTTGTGTGTAGATGGAACTCGTTCTCTAACTTCGTCATTGTCAACTGCAATTTGCATCATTCAATTATGCCCACACCTCAGAATACCAGGACACTACGCTTCGCGCTTTTGACTTTTTTCGTATGTAGCGCATTGTTTCCCTTCATCTCTCCTTGCCTTGCACTCATGGGTCATGCTAACACGATGTTATTTGGTAGTCCCTTGTCGTTCTGTACAAGATATATTCCAGCACTTATGATACGAGACGTCCGATTCCAGATGTGACCGGAGTTGCTCATGAGCAAATTCACCCAGCCAAGGATAGCTCTGGCGCGGGCTTGCCAGTCCCGGTACAAGACACGGCGAATGCTAATAATTTGGCCTATCTTCCATCAGCAGCTGTCTCAACCAGCGAGCGTGCAAATGCCACCTTCGTAACACTTGCACGTAACAACGACATATGGGAGATTGCCAAGTCGATTAGACATGTTGAGGACCGTTTTAATCGCAAATTCAATTATGACTGGGTGTTCTTGAACGATAAACCGTTCGACGAACAATTCAAAAAGGTCACCAGTAATCTAGTAAGCGGTAAAACTAAGTATGGGCTCATTCCGCCGGAGCACTGGAGCTTTCCGGACCACATTGATCAGAAGAAGGCGCAGAAAGTTCGAGAGGACATGGTACTCCCCAGGGCCACACTCACTTTAAATTTGTAGCTGACGAATTGTTATATAGGCCGCTAAAGGTGTCATCTACGGAGATTCAGTCTCTTACAGGCACATGTGCCGATTCGAATCCGGGTTTTTCTTCCAGCAAGAGCTTATGAAAGAATACGAGTATTATTGGCGTGTAGAGCCTTCTATCGAGTTGTACTGTGACATTGATTACGACGTCTTCAAATTCATGAAAGCCAACAACAAGAAATACGGCTTCACTCTCTCACTTTACGAATACATTGAAACTATCCCTACTCTTTGGGCCAGCACAAAGAATTTTATGCAAGAGCATCCCGAGCATATCGCTCAGGACAACGCAATGAAGTTTCTCAGTGATAACGAGGGCAACGATTATAATCGGTGTCATTTCTGGTCTAATTTCGAGGTGGGAAACCTGGACTTCTGGAGAGGTAAAGCGTACACAGATTTCTTCAATAAGCTAGACCAAGACGGAGGATTCTTCTACGAACGGTGGGGTGATGCTCCTGTCCACAGTATTGGTGCATCACTGCTCTTGTCAAAGGACGAGCTCCATTTTTTCGACGATATTGGGTAATCGTTCAATTTTGCTCTTACCTGTGGCTTTAGGAAGGGGTTTGACTCGAGTACTAATTCTAGTTTGAAGTTATTACCATGTCCCCTTTACTCATTGTCCCACATCAGAAGATGATCGAAAGAGACTTAAGTGCTCCTGCGAGCCGAAAAAGAATTTTGATTGGAAGGGTACGTTTGCGTGTCGATTAGCTGCCGTCCTGGCTTTCATCGTAACCACAGAATCCGGACGACTAATGGCTTTTAGGATACTCCTGTACTACTCGGTATTTTGAAATGATGGGAAAGGAGAGGCCCACGGGATATGAAAAACAAATGGACTAGCCAGTACGTTTATGATTAGTACATCTGTCATCGATTTTTCTTATTTGTTACATAATTCGCAGTTGTGGGTGTATCGAGAACTGAATTTTCATTTCTTCCAGAACTAGGTAATACGTTCATTCGTAAGCAACGTCATATCGTGAAGTTTAATATGCAGTGCAGTGAATTATTCAGTTGTATGTCCACTTTATTGCGGGTTCTAAAACATCTTCCTTTCCTTATAAAAACTGATGATGGACATAATATAAGCTTCGCCTATGATCAGGTCGTCTACCAGCAGTTGTCCATGTTTTCGGATTTGTGGGCATCTATAGTTCCCAAAAATGGATCAAATGATTTCTTTGTTTTATGATAGTTATTTAATTGAAATTTGGGAGGGTTATAACATAAAATTTATTGTATTTACTTTAATTAACAAAAATACATAAAATAACATTTGCAAATTTATGCAAGCATGTATAAATATGAATTTGCATATGAAAATCATGCTTCTTAGTTGAAATTATTTCATTATATAAGCAATCAATTTCCAGGACATGTGCATACCGCTTGGGTTTGCATTTCACTAGCTACAACATTTCATATCGCCTTTTATGTTGAATGATCAACTTCTAATCTGATATAATCATATTATCCAGCTTATTTCAAAACTCCGGCATTGTCTACCATATACATCAGCAAAATGTGATTCGGTCCGGAAGCCATATGCAAACCTCCCAGAAATTCCAGTAGCCCTCGCCAGTGCTTCCAACTACTTCCAGATGCTCCCAGCCCCCCCTGGAGCTTTGCAAAGTGCTGTCAGACTCATCAAGAGCATTCTCATGTGCTCCTGAAAGCACCTGCAGTGATGGCGGTGCATTCAGGATGCTACGAGGTTTGACTATTAGGATAGTCAATTTTCGGAGCTGCTGAGACCTCTGCACAAGCTCTGCAGGAGACTTGGTGCAGTATTCTCACACCAGTGGTTCTTAGGGGTCCATAACCACAAGGCATTTCATCGATCATATTGGTCTTTGTTACAGTGACAAGATTCGCTACATGATAATATGGCATGTATTATCTAAGTCTCTCTATGGATATAGATACGGAGATACAGGGATAACGGAGATGGACTCAGCGACAGGCAGTATATTTTTGGGACCCTGGGGTAGATAGACATCATCTCATTGTACGAAATACACACTCTATCTTTCCCAGCTCTTGGTCTCATGCACTCTTGCCGAGCTTCGTAGATCCACGCAATTTGTGTGGTTCATCACGCCTGGCTATCTCTTCATATCCTCTCACCCTCAAGTGAACTTAGAGATGCACTCCGAGGGCGTAATCAGGCGAGTTTAAAGATACACTTGAAGAATGTGATCGAGTGATTTTGAAGATGCACTTGGAGGCCGTGATCAAGGGAGTGCGTAGATGCACCTAGAGACCATGATCGTGCGAACTTCGAAGTCGTAATCAAGCAAGTTTGGAGATACACTTGGAGGCTGTAACCGAGCGAGTTTGGAGAGGCACTTGGAGGCCGTCATCGAGCGAGTTTGGAGCTGCACTTGGAGGCCATATCAGAGCGAGATTGGAGGAGTACTAGGAGGCGGTAGTTCGGGACGGAGGCGCGACGGTAGCTGAGAATCTAGTCCTTGGTTACCTCGTGATTGTGTGAATGTAGAGAATTGAGTACACCATGGTCTGCCGAGAGATGAGAGACTGGCTGGGAGCGGGACACAGTCGATTTTGAGATGATGCAGTACGCGGTATATGCAGTACGCGGTGTATGCAGTACGCAGTGTATGCAGTACTCAGTGTATGCTGTACTTGGTGTATACTGTACTTGGTGTATGCTGTACTCGGTGAATGCTGTACTCAGTGCTAACTCCTGATCATATCAAGGAGTGATAGACAGGGATGACTTAACTTTGTATTCTTAGGTGATGGTAGAATTGAGAACAAGAAAGAGAGAGATGGGAGGGTACGGGGGAAATCATCATGAGAAACTGGGACATAAGAGAATTTCATTTGCGAGTCAGTTAGCCATCCCCGATACGGCAGGTACGAGTCCCAATCCGGAGTGTAATAACACCGATACGAGGTCTTCGCAACCCAGTCAGGCAAGTCGTACCCCTGATTTCTCATATCCGCTCGTCATGCTCCACATCGTATTCAACCTCATCCCCCATCTGTCTGTTTCTCGTCCTTAACTCTACTATCATCACAGAACACAAAGTTAAGTTATCGCTCTCTCTCTCTCCATGTCATGATCATGAGTTGACACTGAGTACAGCATACACCAAGTACAGCATACACCAAGTACAGCATACACCAAGTACAGCATACACCAAGTACAGTGTACACCAAGTACAGTATACACCGAGTACAGCATACACCCGATATTGTTTGTCTTCACTTCATCCTCAAGATTACGAGTTGACCCCTAAATGTAGCGTGACCCTCTGGCGTGCCTCCCTACACGATCGACCGCCATCACCCAGCTCTCCATGAGAACTCAAAAGATCAGTCACCTTGTCACATTGCCATGGTTGCGAGTACACTAACTGATGAAAAGAGTCTCAGCTCCCAGCCCGCCGTCCATCGACTGCCTCTCAGAATTCGTCCAAACTCGCTCGATTACGGCCTCCAAGTCCATCTCCAATCTCGCTCGATTATGGCCTCCAAGTGTATCTCCAAATGCGCTCGATTACGGCCTTCAAGTTCGCATGATCATGGCCTCCAAGTGCAGCTACACACTCACTTGATCACGGCCTCCAAGTGCTTCTCCAAACTCGCTCGATCACGGCCTCTAAGTGCATCTCCAAACTCGCTCGATTTCAGCCTTCAAGTGTATCTCTAAACTCACCCGATTATGGCCTCCAAGTTTGCCTGATCATAGCCTCCAAGTGCATCTCCATACTTGCTCGATCACGGCCATGGAGTGTATCCCTGAGTTCACTCGATCATCATTTTCAGGCGCACTTCGAATTCCTCTCAAGCACCGCCTGCAGCCAGTGCTGATATTCTGTGTGTACATGGGTCGCTATATAGATACATAGATACACAGATGTGAATACAAACTGAATACATCACTTTTAATAATCATTGAACGATGAGTAGTAGCTATGATTTCCTGGCGCACCAGCAGTGTTCCCAAAGATGTTTTTCCCTGACTGCTCTACTGTGATTCGAGGTGCTCCCAGACTTGTTGCCGGCACTGCCAGGTTTGATGCCGGTGCTCCCAGGTGCCCCCAGGCTTGTCGTCGGCGCTTCCAGGTGTGTCGCCGGCGCTCCCAGTTACTCTGAAGGCCGGCAGGACTGCCCTCCTAGGGTCTGATACTCTCCAGAAATTGACGCATCAAAGTTCACACTCCACATCCTCTCAGACACCCCTGGAGTCTTCCAGTGACTAAAATACATTTTGCTGATGTAGCTAGTTTACAATCATGCTTTCAGTTATGTAGAAATAACTGCAGTTTTCATTTTGTAGTTGCCCCAGCAACTCTACCAAGTAAGGCCAGTAATGTCAGTATATTGCAAAAGTTTCAAATGATTCAATTAGTACTGATAGTATTTATTCAAGTTATCAGTATATTGAGATATAACAGTAGTACATTATATTTGATGGACTATAAATAATATCATCAAAATGGAAAGAGATTCAGAATTGAATATCCCTTGCCGTGAGAAACCTTTTGAGAAAGCCAATATCAACTGAATGACAAATTGAATTGAAGATTAGTATATTGATATCATAAGAGATTATATCAGATGTTGAAAGGTTATAATCGCTTGTTATTCTAATCTCTCCAGAGTTTATTCCCTAGCATACCTGTTAATATCTGTCACAATGATACAATTTATATTAAATATTAAATATTTTGTATTATTGCGGTTGGTTTCGAATATAGTAATACCATTACAATTGACTCCAGAGGCTACATATATAATATAATATCTATAAATAGGTACCATAACCAGACTTTTTCAATATTGCCCAAATAAAACACAAGACATTCCATCCTAATTAAAAAATCCATAGAAATCCTACTCCAAATCAAAAATGCCTGTGTGATTCACCTTGTAGTTCATATATCCACCGCAGCATAATTAGTATACTATTCAACAAAAAATGAAACCAACCATGAGATGTTCTGAATGAATTTACCAATCTCTCAAAAACGATCTGGAGGGATAATGTTACCGGTCAGTTTCCTTTGCTTTATAATCCTCTTCACTATATTGCAGTCAACTGTAACATTTTGGCCTATATTTCTTATATTATAAGTACAATCGAATGGGCAGAATCAAGCATTTCAAGCTATACTAGCATACATAAACAATATTCTGTAACCTATTTATATCGGTTGTTAGTTCTGTGTATATTATTCTTGATTAATGTAATAAATATACCTTTAGAATCACATGTTAGGTCACTTGTTAATAGAAATGAATTACACACAGAGAATTAACTAGAGCAGATAATTTTATATTATAAAATTCTAACTCAAATGAGCTGCAATTCACTTTCAGATTTAGCTTATCACTTCAGCACATATTTTGGCACAACTGCTGTACGCAATGTTCTAACAACGGTCAATTTTGCTGGTGTGTTGGAATGACTCCTTAATGCACATAATCGAACTATAAACTTTCACCAAGTCATGAATGGGAATCTAAGTTGTTTTTTAGACAAAACATGGGATGGTAACTTTAGAGGAGATATTTGTGGAAGGCTTTTCATTGTATAATGGCAGTGAGTGGTAAAAGTTTCTGAGACTGGCGTGTAATATACTAAGGACCAGAAAATATCTACTTGATATAATTGGCTGATTGCAAGCCTAAGATCTCTCAGATTCATCTTACTTACATACCTCTTGTCTTACTATACATCAACACATAATCCAATTAGTCTCAGTTAACAACCCGATTCACTCAATTACTATATGTAATGCTACCAGGGTTTGTACAGTGATACGTTCCATCAGACAGGGAAGATTTTACGATATATCATAGTTATCAAAGTTGCAGAAAACTAGAGTCAATGAATAGAGCAATTCATGAACAGCTTAGTATAGCATGGAAGTAGGTAAAGGCATGTTTTGTATAAGCTTGTTGAAATTAACAGATTTGGCAGAGAGTGTTTTAAGATCTAAGTAGTATAGATAGTGTGAAATATTGAAAATAGCACAAGATGTGATAGATTAGCAGGAGCAGTCGAGCAAACAGAGTGGCAGAGTAGTAGATGAGCCAGTGCATGTTACAGGGGTACTAAGATTCCAATAACTAACAAATTTTTGTTAAATTAAATTAGTGTTAGCAACAGGTCCAGGTAACCCGCCAGCTGACCGGGTTTGGACGGGAAAAAGGTGTAGGTTCGGTTCCAGAACCGTCCAAAAACCCGACCAGCTGTTTCTGGGCGGTCCAAACCCGGCCTCGTACCCGTCAAACCACGGGTTTCGCCACTTTTGGCTAGACCCGTCCGGTCCAATCTCCGGTTTTTCATTTCAGGTTGTTCTATTTATGGTCGCATTCAGATATCCTACTGCTGATCGTAAAATATTAAAAATGGTACTACAATGTTCTTTTTGGATGTAGTGGCCAACTTTGTGATCAAATTATGTAGACAAATGCTCCCTGCCCAATCCTGGAAATCAGCGTCAACGGAGCATCAACGATTTTACGTCTTTCATCCTGGTTAATCAGAGCAGGCACTGGTTGCAGATTGTCATAACTGAGGTATTGGCCTCCATTATAGGCAAAAGCAGAAGCGACACACTCCTGCCCCATCTTGAAGATGAGCGTCAAATGAGTGTCAATGATTGAAGGTCTCGCATCTTGGGTAATATAAGTGGCGCATGATTGCAAACCTCTATTCAGGAGGAATTGGCAGCCTCTCTAGGCAGATAGGTAAGCGACGTTCCCGCAACAGCCTCCCAGACAGTAACAACAGATTTCATTTACAATGATGCAACGAATACTTCATGACCGTTTTAGCCTAGCAAAACTGTCAAAACATCGTATATACACGATAACCAATGCATCGCGCTTTGATTCCCATTGATCATAGGCCAAAAATTGTTAACGCTCCGGTGACACCAATTTTCATGAAGGGGCACAGAACGTGTCACCAAGCTGTCTCTCAATAATGGTGGCCAATACTTTGATTATATATAGGAACGACCATATCTCTTTTGAATTACCTGACTTACAAGATCAAAAATCGTTGACGCGCTGTTGATGCTCAATTTCAGAATGGTGCAGGGAGCGTGAAACTCGCTCCTTTGCCTATAAAGCCAGCCAATACCGCATTTATGAATGGTCTCAACCAATTGCCATGCAGATTACCAATGATGCAAGACCAAAAATCGTTGACGCTATGTTGACGCTATGTTGACGCTATGTTGACGCTACGTTGACACTACGTTGACACTACGTTGATGCTACGTTGACGCTAATTTTGCCATGGGTGTATCCGCAACATGCTATCATTTAATTTGGCCGGATATAACATTAATGGCGTTTTGGCAGCCTTTGTACCATCTTCATGTACTTTCTCCTTCATCAATAGATTGTTCTTTAATAATACATATAAATATATCCTTTAAAATATACATTAAAGTGTCCGCTAATTGTACATAATAATACACTCAAAAATCCCATTTCATTCTATCAATGCTCATCTTCACTGACAGGTTTGCTTAATTGGCTGCTATCGTCTGTAAAATGGATGTCAGCTGCATCACTACGCAGCAGATAGTGTACTAACCGGTGGATGTTCCCTTATCAGTCAGCAAATCTGGATTACAATCTTTATCACGCTTGCGATCCTTCGCATGTGCATCCAGATTAAACAATTGAGCACTGGGGGGAGCAGTGGACATATACACATATCCAGGCGGCACACCTTCGATTTCGGATACGTGAGAGGCCTCATTGTTACCAGGTGGAACAAGTGGTGTTTCGGGTAAATGTGGCGTTGGTTCTGGTGTCAGCTGTCAGAGTCAGTCTGGTGGAGGTGCACCCGTGCGTTTGCATCTCCACCGTCTCTGGGGATTCTGGGCTGTGACATTTTGGCAAGGAGGGCAGCCGTCCATCTGACTTTCCTGCAGCATAGCTGTGTGACTTTCTATCGCGTCCTTCAAATTGTTATGCCCAGAAAACTCAACTCTCGACTTCGTCTCATCTCAGACTTCGGCCCGAGGTTTCTCGATTAGGAATTGCGTTTCCTCTATTGCAGCACGCGAAAACCCCCCTCTGGCCATTTTAGCCAGCTTCAATGCCAGCCGCATGTCAGACTGTTCTAGCTGTACCCGACCTCCTTGCCTTGCCAAAGTTGCAGACATGTTGAAAACCTACAAGAAATTAGTTGCTGCATCAACATATCAGATTCGGCTAGTACCTCAACCATATATACTTCTGTAGCATCCTCTAACAGGGTTAAAGCCTGTTTGGTCCCCTCTCGGGGATTCCTATCGCGAAATTCGTATGCGGAAATCCCAGAGCCGAAAGCATCAGAATGTTTGATTCCGCAGACTGTGCGGACAAATGCCTTGGTGGACCATGGAGGTTTCCCATTACGGGTGGCAATGAATTGGTCACGCAGCTCTCCATGTACACCAGCCGCAGGGTATATAATTAGTTGACTGCCATATACCACGATTCGACTATACTCACATCCGATCGTGCGCTGCATCTTCATCTCGCTGCTTCCCATCTTACAGACAATTATGTACTGTGCGTCTAGGTTCGTATTGGCGGTGCCTGCATTTGCAGTGTCGCAGTGAGCTAAGTGGTGTTTACGTTGTAGTTGGGTCTCAGCAGGTGGCATATTGGATGAAGTGCCCAACGTTCTGCTCGATTCTGTTCCACTCTCCCCTTGCTGTGGTGTTTGTGGAGCCATGATTTGCTGCTGTGGAAGAGAAGAGATGATGATAACGAAATGAAGTGGGAAGACCTGAGGAAGAAGACAATGAAATGAAGTGGTAAGACCTGAGGAATATATAGTTAGATTCAAGTCAAAATTGCATGGATAACAGGCAACATGCCCGTTCGACACAAGATGAATCCTGTTGCGCATAGCTGCCGGTTGCACGGATTGCCGACCAACATGCGATTAGCACCAAGTCAGCCCGATGTTGTGTGTCTGTTTGCAAGGATGACTAATCATGGTGAACGACCGCCGAGATCTCGTTTTTGTGTGATAAACACGTTCCATTCTTTGTCGGAAAGGACGTCAGCTGTTGTTTGACTCAAGAAACCCCCGGGATCTTGAATGAAACAGATGCTAAATATCATGTAATGATGTATGGTTAGCATTGCTATTCCAAACATAGTGACGGGCAAAACGCAGATTTTGCTTTGCTCAAATTGATTTAGCGTACCAACCTCGACATAAAAGACACAGCTTGCCTCTCTGTGGTCCATATCTTGCAACATCCAACATCTCATCCATCAACAAAGTTAACACAAAATACAATGGTCAAAGTTCCGAAAATGAACCTTTCGCCACTACCGGCAGGCAAATACAGCAAATCAACAAAGGGCTCCAATCGACAACGTCATTAACCAATGAAAGGCAAGAGTGGTTCGGAACCAGAACGGGTCCGATCCCTTGGAGCGTTGCGTAGCTTGCAATCTGAAAAGCAGCTTGCGGCGGGGAAACGATGAGAAACTCACTTCTCAAACAACGAAGAGAAGGAGAAATGGAATGAGGATTATGTGGAAAGAGAGACCGCCGTGGCAAGAAAGCGAGTTGAAGACGCGGAGACAGCGATTCAATAGCAGCAGGATGATATGAGAAATGCTGAAAAGGCGGGATTGACAACCACCAAGCCTGAAACAACACTTGAGGAGTTGTTGAACGACATTGGAGATAGTCTGAGCGATTTTGCAAGTTCCGACGATGAGGATGGTGGGGAAGACAAGGATCATGAGGAAGAAGATCCTGCGGGGGGCAAGCTTAGCGAAGATGAGGAACCCGGCTGGGTGATGGGCACAATCTCTAAAATGGTACAGTATCGCATGGAGCATTGTCGGCAGAAGCAGATGAAGCTTGAAAAGTTGACGCAACTAGGCTTTGGAGACGCAGCCCACTACTTCCGTGAGATGGATAAGAAGTACGATACAGCCAAATCAAATGGTTCCAGCTGTTGTTCAACCTCAAACGGCAGACGATGCAGCGTCATCTGTGCTGATGACATTTGGTGTGCCTATGGAGACTCTTGATAACGTTTATGGAAAATTGCAAATGCCGCAAGTGACTTCTCGACCACGGAGACATCATATGAGGCTAGGTTCGCAGCAACCGCAGATGCACAACTGCATGCCGTCCCTCCCGCCAGCCCCGATGCCTGATTGGTCAAAAAATCAGTCATCAAAGCTTCGTGAACCTGGAAGCTTTAACCCCTGCATATCGCGTCCCAAGCTATATACCATATGGAAATTGGATTCAGATGAAGAAATGGTGACGGCTTTTGTGTAGCCGGAAGAATGAATAGCCAAATTGGCATTTGGGACGATGTATCAACTTGAAATGCAATACCTGTACCTATTTTGCGACGTGTCAGCTTTTATTTCATTTCGGTGACCAAATTGTGAGACATGAAAATTCGTCTTTGCATGTGCAAGGGTCGGACAGGCCATGCCAATGTTCTAGACTGCAAATCTCATCAACTGATGACCAATGAGTGTGATATCATCCTGCCCGTTGCGGTTAGGTTTGACAATTCAATCTACATTTCACACGAAACTTACTAACAAAATATAAGTCAGTGATGTCATACAAGTCATGGATGCAGCGGTCAGAGCGCAATTCGAAGCGGAATGAATGACGACCGTCATGCTGCATGCGATCATGCATTCAACTGCATAACTCTCTGCACAGACCTGGTGCACATGGTCGAGATGTTGATAATTGCTTATGGTAGGTAATGGAAATCGCGGAGAATGAGCTGGACGAGGAAAGGTGAGGATGTCGGGCTAAATATATCCAAAACTAGTGTACGGATATATATGCGGTTAATTGCCGGCCGAATGCGCTGTAACATGATGGGCCAACATCATTCATCACGCAGGGAACGTGTCTAGTGGTGGATCAGAAATTGAGACTCTTGGAAGCTTTTGGATTCAAATGTTTATACATAGAAATGACTTATTGGCTGCCAATAACGACTATATGCATTTTTACATACAATTGTTGTGCATCCACTGACTGTTAGTATGTCATTAAGTTGAGCGTCAACAGAGCGTCAACAATTTTTAGTCTTACATTTTTGGCAAACAAACGGCTGCATACCCACATCCATCCAAAGTGATTGCATTGGCGGGCTTTATACGTAAAAAGGATAGAGACACGCTCGTTGACCAATCCTGGAAATGAGCATCAACGATGCCTCATCAATTTTTGGTCCTGTGAGTCTGATAATCAAAAAAAGAGATGGTTGCTGTGAGACACAAACAAAGTATTGTCCGCCTTTGAGGGCAAAAATGCTAGCATCGAGATCGCTACTATCGCCTAAAAATGAGCGTCAACGGAGAGTCAACAATTTTTGTTGTTGCATCTTGCATAAAGAAACACTTGTGCGACGACATTAAGCTATAATCGAAGTGTTGGCCGCCTCTATGGGTAGAAATGGCAGCTACCATATTGCTACCTCCTCCTAAAAATGAGCGTCAACGGAGCGTCAACGAATTTTAGTCTTGCATCATGGACACGGAACACGCTGGGCATTGGTGTTAACCCATATTCAACGTATTGGCTGCCACCATGGGCAAAGATGATAGTGATGATATCGTTACCACCTCCTAAGAATGAGCATCAACGGAGTGTCAACGATTGTTGGTCTTCCATCTTGGACAATCTGACAGCTACGGAACGCTGTTAACCCATAATCAACTCATTGGTTGCCATTATGGGCAAAAATGCCAGTGACGATATCGCTACCACCTTCTAAAAATGAGTGTCAACGGAGCGTCAATAATTTTTTGTCTTACATCATGGACACTCAAAGGGCTGTGCATTGCCGTTGACCCATATTCAATGCAGCGGGGGCCTCTATGGGCCAAAATGCTACTGACGATATCGCTACCACCTCCTAGGAATGAGCGTCAATGGAGCGTCAACGATTTTTGGTCATGCATCTTGGATAATCTAATGTCTATCGAACGAGGTTATCCCATAATCCAGTTATCAGCTGCCTTTACGGGAAAAAATGTTACTGACAATATCGCATCCACCCCCTACAATTGAGCGCCCACCGAGCCTCAACAATTTTTGTGGGAGCTCAGTAAGCCACACAGCAATGAATTGCATCGCATTGTGACTGAATTGAGTCTTACGCTGTCAGTCTTTTCATTATGCCCTTGTATTCGACTTCACAAATATGCATGCAATGTCTCACAGATCTGATGTTTTTGCTTGTAGCTGTAAAGTCAATATTTAAGAACCCACAGTCTGCTGTACTGTATTGATATCTTCGGCAGTCCGTGGAGTCGGATTGCCCAGCTTTCTAATTCCTACCACCATGTCGGATGTACAATGTTTGAACACCTCATTGCTCGAGGTTATGATCTCTTCCAAAAATGACCGTGTCTTTATTCTTGCTTTGTGTGACATTACTTTACAAATCATCTTCAATGCTTGCTGGGCTTCGATGAATGTAGACTCGAAGCGGCCTATTGGTTGGAATCATTCTCGACAGGCGCGTTCGTGGCGATTCCATTTACACTGCGGAATTGAGGAGAAAGGCAGCCATGGCGTCATGTGTATTGTTTGTCATCAAGTTCTTAGCCATCCGTCAGAACATGGAACTAGCTCAATGGGGAAACACTTGCTGGCAAACACTCACATCGCAAAGTTAAACGAAACAACAGAGTCAGAGGTGACCGAATTGACATGTATGGCGGTCGATGAAACAGCTTTGGCCCTCCTGAAGAGCCAAGGAAGTCGAGGAATCACAATAGTAAGTTCGCAGAGGAAGATCACATTTGACATCCAGGTCGATCCATATTGACTGAAATGGTAGAAAACCTGTTCCAAACTTGCAGCTCAGGACTTTGAAACTTCCGAAGTTCACCAAGACACATGGCATCGCTACCTCATGTTAGGATGTGTTTTGGCTCACAATCCATGGAATGCTATCTCAAATCTAGAGCTACGACGGTCATATACGGCATTACGCGATGATGTAGTGTTGCCGTCTGCTACAACCCTTAGCAACATTTGCCGGAGGGAATATGCACTGACCGTGGATGCAATAAGGAAGCAATTGCTGTCACGAAATAATGTTCATTCAGCTTTGGACGGATGGACATCACCGAACAATCTAGCCATAACGTCGGTCATTGCTTGGGATATGGATTGAAAGAGGGCATTGCGTGAAGTTCAACTCGCTTTCGATGAGGTTGATCACCTGTTCTTTTCCTGTTTTGAAAGCTAGTTAAGGATGACAGGTCAAGGGCCAAAATACTGGAGCAAGGCTAGCCATAGATTTGAAGGACAAGCTTGATCGTTTTGAGCTTACCGACAGCCATTTGATTGGTATTACGACTGATACTGCTTCCTCTTAGTGCTCCATGACACGCAGGCGGCAATCCACACTCGAGGCATCTGGAATCCAGTGGCCTGCTTGGAGGAACCACATACCTTGCATGGCGCACGTCGTACAGCAGGCTTAAGGTGCATTCACGAGCAGTCTCGGTGTAACGGGCCGCGCCAAGCCCTGGGAAGCCCATGAGCGTGATCAGCAATTTGGACAGGATGAAAGTATAGACAATGGGAAGAGTCAAAGAGTTTGAAAAGAAGGCAACGCTAGAATCAATAAGAAGTCGGCCATGAAACGAGGTTTAGCAAAGATAATACAGAAACTGCGTAGTTCATGATATTGTGAAAGTGCTGAAATCGACCTTCATATAGCAGCGAATGCTGGCTGTATTGATTACGCTGACACCTGGTAGTCAAAACGAGTTCATTGACTGACATAAAGGGAAACTTCGCATCGCGATACTACCGATTATGGATGTGAAGACACGCCGGAACTCAACACTGGAGTTGCTTGAGCGCGCCTACTGATTATGGGAACTCACACGCGAGTGGCTGTAAAATCCAAAATACACTGATTACCGGCCACTTTTCACAACTCAGGATGAGTGGATCATTGTGAAGTATGTCATGGAAGTATTGAGGCCATTTCGATATTAGACCCTGTGGATGTCAAAGAGGCCTACAGTCACATTGCATTACACGATCCCGGTGTACAATGACATGTTTGATCATATGGACGGTGTGATTCGAGCTTCAGCGAAGAAGAAGCCAACATGCAAGGAAGACTTGTTCTTCACCATGAAGTCAGTTCAACAGAAGCTGTCTAAATACTACACTGAAGTGACTCCAACGACGGGCATGCTACAAATTGCTGCACATATTCTCGATCCGTTTCGGACTTTGCGATCGTTTAGAAAATGGGACGAGTGAATGGATATCAATCCTGAGGATGAGGCATCCTATATTACCCAATACCAAGAGGCCTTTCTGAAGTTTGTTGAGAATGAACACTGTGCCAATCATCAACGTGTGCCGGTCAATTAGCACGAAAGCTCACCGAGCAGCAATCCCATCCCCTCTGGCACGGCTCCAAGATCCCATGAATCATCCTTTGATCCAAATGATTGGTCCAGCGATGATGGAGAATACTTAACGCCTAACAATGTGGCTGAGACGACACCCGGACAAAGCAATCTCACAGCAAGTATATTGACCGCCGCCAGGCTCTATTTGAATTCTCTGCCTGAAGCACCAAGGAACTGGGGGCAAAATAATCCAAATCTCATTGATTACCACTCCGACCGAATGGAGATTGGCAGTACATGTTGGTAACCAGACACAACCGACTGGTGGCGTCAACAGGAGGAAACACATTGAAAGTATGTCAATCTTCCCAATGTGGCGCACGACATATTCACTATCATACCACATGTTGTTGAAGTGGAGGCCAGTTTATCCCTTTGCCGAGATGTTATCGGCTGGAGGCAGCCAAAAACCACAGGCAAGACCGTTCGCAAAAAAGTCGTTGAATTGCAGTTTGCCCGAGCCACTAACGGGATTGTGGCACGCGCTGACCCAGAATTGGATGCAATGAGAACCAAAATCAACTCGGAAATGAAGAAAGAGTCAGAAGACAGGAAATTCCACAGAATGGCCAAGGTTCTCGACTTTTTCGAGATGTGGCAGGGCAGCCAAAACCTACGGGCTACCCAGAAGGAATCTCGCGCTAAAAACAAGCGTATGACTGTCGAGGGATACATTTCGGATACGGAAGAGATTTTCAGAGAATCATGTTCACTCTTCCAACATGATGGGGCGGCTGCATTTAAATTGTCAGGAAGATCTCCTTTGCCACTACCTTTGTCTGCAAAGAACCTCCCTGTAGGACGAAGTGAACTATTAACTGTCCGCCAAATCCGAAGAATCAACCGTCATCCAGTTGAAAGTGATGAGGATAGCCCATCTGAAAGCATTTCGGACACTGAAGATTGGCTTAATTGGAATGGGGACTTAGATAATCCAAATGACAGCGAAGACAATTGCGTGGCAGACGTTCAACCTGATATACAGCAAGAAGAGAGCATCAAGGATTCGGATTGCGCAGAACAGCAGGATGTTAGCGCTGCGCCAAATGTTCGCGGATTGTTTCGGCCCATACGGAAGTCAACAAGGCAGGCTGAAATGATGTTGATGACGGTCAATGCAATCAAAACGGGGAGGAAAAAGGGAGTGAAGAAAATGTTCGACAGAGTGCGTCAATGTTGCACCAGCTTCTTTATGTATCTTGACTGAGAGTTTTAGTTAGACATATATTATGGGTGAATGGTGAGCAGTAGCTTGTGTATACCGGTGGATACACAGATGTATAGCAGGCGCAATGAGCCTTTTGACAAGATATATAAATTTCAGTCGTGGGAGAGCAAACAGCGCAAGAATGTTACCGTGCTCAGCTTTGCCACAGGGCCAAGTCTCAATGCGTCAGAAAGACTACCAATATGTTCAAATCATGATGAAAACTATTATCGATGGCAGCAGATGTTGGATGGACAATACATTGAAATGAGCGTCAACGGAGCGTCAACGATTTGTGGTTTGGTAAGTATGGCAATTTCACAGTAATATGGTCGCTGTTATGAATAACCGATGTATTTGCAGCTTTTCTAGGCAAAAGAGACAGCAACATGGTCACAGCCCCATTCTGTGAATGAGCGTCAATGGAGCGTCAACCATTTGTGGTTTAGTATGTATGGTAATTACACAGTGATTTGGTCGCTGTTATGCGTAACTGATGTATTGCCAGCTTGTATAGGCAAAAGAGTCAGCAACACGGTCACTGTCCCATCCAGATCATGAGCGTCAATGGTGCATAAAAGATGTGTTGCTTTCTAAGTACGGTAATTACACAGTGATTTGGTCGCTGTTATGCATAACCAATGCATTGGCAGCTTCTATTGGCAAAAGAGAAAGCAACACAGTCCCTGCCCCATTCTGAGAATGAGAGTCAACGGAGTGTCAACTATTTTCAGCTTCGCATCTTGGATAATTTATTTTCTGATTGGTTGCAGACCTCCATTCATCAGATATTGGCTGCCATTACAGGGAAAAACTACAGCGACATGCTCGCGGCCGCATCCGGAGAATGAGCGTCAATTGAGCGTCAACAATTTCTAGCTATGCATCTTGGGTAATTTAAGTTCCGATTGGTTCCAGACATCCATTTATCAAATGTTGGCAGCCTTTACTGGCAAAAACAGCAGCGACATGCTCCCTGCCGCATCCTGAAAATGAGCGTTAATGCAGCATCAACAGTTTCAGTTGTTGCATATTTGGTGATCAAGGCATCACGCTGATCTTTGCATTCATAACAGAATTATTGACCGCCGTGATCGGTAAATATACAATGTATCAAAGATAAAGTACTGATTCCAAATCAATCAATACTGCAAGCTGCAATGCATGCAAATACATAGCCTTGGTTGTTGAAAACTCGATTTTGATAAGATACTATTTACATACTGCAAAAGCAAGAGCCTTAATTGAATCTATGAATGGACGTGCTGGGCGACCCACTGACAAGCTGCCCAATTCACACGGGTTGGGAGTTTACGATCGAAACGTACCCGAGTTGACGGTTCGGGTTTATCGAGAACCTGTACCACCAATTTGGCAACGGTTCGGGTTGGACCTGAACCCGGACCTGAAGTGATAGTCCGGAACCGTTCCTAACAGAAATCTAAATACGGCCACCAATTCACAAAAAATCGTCTATTCGTTGTCTTGCCCAAGATTGAATTTGTTGTCAACTTAGATAAGAGCAACATAATGATCATATCAACCACAGGAAAGATCACCTTTTTCAATGCTCCCATCTAACTCCACACAAGGAGACTCACCTGTCTCAACAGATCAAATGACATTGTATTCGAATCGTTCAATGTTAGTATGGTGTAGAATTGTAATGTATTGCCAATGTGCTTACCCCTGTACAAGGAATGTAATGGTCTCCAAACACTTGGACCATATAATGGAATGCTGTCTTCAATACTCACAGTTGAATAACAGCCATAGAGCTTGGTGGAACATAAACTAGCAGTTGCAGGATATTCAAGTACCGAATATGATCTCAATCAGGTGAGAGTTCGTGTCAAAGAATTGGTGAAGAGAGTTCTTGTTCATAGTGTGAGGTGGTCTTTGCTACGAATATGTCACTGTAGATTGCTGGTAGAGCGTCATTGTTCTATTTGTTGGCTCTATGTGATCTCCTTGTCGTTGAGTCCTGAGGATGTAATAAATTCAGATATTTTTTGCAGGACACCATGATTGCTTGATAGTTGATCTTGGAGTAGTATACCTATGTCTTGGATTTCCTCAATAATGTAGCCTCCAGATTCCAATAGGTTATTGAATTTATAATTGATTGGTTTCAATGTTGTACACTCCCAACAATAGCACTTCTCTGCAAGATATCAAATGCAGAATCTGACACATTTTAACAGCTTCTTTGATCAGGTGCTTTTGTTCTTTCAGTAGCTGGAACATCTACCGGCTGCTGCCTAACAGTGCAGTATTCCAATTATATTCATACCTCATTCTGAGTTAGATTTATCAGCATTTGCATCACAGTTTGAATTGGCAACCAGCTGAGCCTCTGCCCATGTGGATTGAAACATGCACATAGGGTTGCAATGCACACTTGCTTATACCAGCAACTAGGTTCACTTCCAGTCTCATATCGTCAGCCAATACCACCAATCCCTCAGAAAATTTGAATCCTTATGTTTTGACTGTGCATTGACTGAGGAGTGCAGTGAGGTGTTTCCACTACCGAGAAGACCAGCTCATATACCCCACTTTGTCACATAAGTTGTAATGTCTGCTATATGCATCATTTTGTGTATTTGCAACTTAACTGGATGTGGTCCCACCAGACAAGATATAGTAGGTGTGGTTGATAATTATACACACTGCTGATGTTTCTTAATCTAAACATCCCAGCTATGAATGTATAATTGCATCATTATTTTTGCATCATTCAACTGTCATGGAGGCTGACATCATTCAATCGACATGGGGTTTAAGCATAATCCTACTAGGCATCACATGACTGGCAAATATAATGATGTCATGAATAGGTATTGTGCTTTGGATGTCATGTGACTCTCAAAGTATTTCCAGTGCAATCTATTATGAATAATTACTACTGCTAAGAGGAAACCCTGAACAGTGCAGTGGAGGGACTTATAGCTTTGAAATAAAGAGACAATCAAATCTGATAATGAACAGACACAGAAGATTATAAGAGCAAAAATAATTTGATACTTATTCAATAGCAATCGTAGTAAGCAATTATTCTTCTGGGCAAAATTTGCAGGATTCAAATTTGCACACCATTCATTAACACTACTCACATATTGGTTACACCACTTGGTAATCGCTGGATCCAAGCGATGCTTATTCCAACCAGATGCCGACTGAAATTCTGCAGTATAGAATTTGTTTGAGATTGCCCATTATTCAAAAATATATATACAGTAAATACTACACAACAGCTGCAACTCCCCAATGGATCTAAAAGTTTCTAGCCATTAATTTTAGTGCGAGTACATATTATCCAGCTATAGAGTAATCTGTAGAGAAATCAATAATGGGGATCCAGATTGAAGAATTAATATCAATCATGCTAGAGTCAGTGGTATTGTTATAAAGTGTATTCTCAAGTAATCATCACCAACGATGGTGCAATGAACATGATCAATATTCCTGATTCTAGGAAAACAGTTTCAAATAGGGTCCACAATTTAAAATTGGAAACTTTCTAACATTTGTCATAGTCTCTCGCAAATACAACATATTCAGATTATTCCTGTAGTAGAAGCTGATAATAAATTCACTAAGTATGTTTTCTATGGTTATTATGAGAGTGGTAATAGAAATTATAATAGGGTATTTGAATATTATTGTAAGCTAAAGTTGTTAGGAAATCTACAGCAATTCTAAAGGAAAGAATCAGTGATATATTCAAATGAGTAGGAAAGCTATGTGGTATGGAAACATACACAACAATACGATGGGCTTGGTATATCATACAGCGATTAGAAATTTCGATTAGATCATATACTGAGTGCTCACATATTAGTGAAAACTCAGCAAGTTGGGTGTGAGGAAGAGTTGGAAATGAGCGGTGACAAATAATATTGTGAGCAATTGAGAATATTTGCAGATCAAATTGATATGAAATGATACCAATTCATAAGGGAAGAATAAGTTGAATGTTATCCAATATTATGAAAACTGAATGGAAAAATGTTCTTTTCAATCGCAGTAACTTTCAAGTACAGTAAACAGTCTCTAGCATTATCACTCAATTCATTTATTGTTGCCTAATTGTAGACTACATATAATGTCACAATTCATTTGATTATTTCTTAATAGCAAGCCCAATTAGCTAAAGGGATTTTCATTCCTTGGACAAGTCAACTATAGTATCTGAGAAAATGATTTGTTGATCTGTACTATTTGTTGAAATACATGGATGGAGAAATGTCCCATAGAATAGAAATAACATTATGGTATATCCAATAGTTTCTAGAAGATTGCATCAAAAACTAGCCAACAGTATTTGGGTGATGAAATGGTAGCAGATATTGTAATATAACAGGTGATTTTGATCATGGTAAGGTAATTGAGATGTTTTGTAAGTTATATGTTTGCAAACTGTATACAGGTATTGTTTGAGAAATGACAGAAAGCACACATGAAAGCTGACTCAGAAATACTGAGATTTACCTCCATAGAGCTCACTTACAAACTATCTAAAGCACATTCAGAGATATCAAACTTGTAACAAGCTTTGAGAAATCCCATCGAATTCAATGGATATTGAGAGGCAATACTTGAGCACTGTACCCAGCAATGACAGGAACTGTATCTTTGGTAGAAATTAATGCCAAGTGGTGTATTTTTGATATGATATCAGTACAGGACAGTATAAGATAGAGTTGGTATTTTGAATTGTCAAGTAAGGAATATGAGACAGATATAGTGGAACTGTATGGCTAGTTAATAATAATTTTGAGGAACAGTCAGACTAGTATTGGATAACTGTGACAGGATGTAATTATTGTAAGAACAGAAAACTTGTTAAGAATGAAGATGGCAGTGTACAAAAGATTGACAAATACAAGATTGGACAGTACACATTGTATGGAAAGAACAAGAATATAAAATCATCAATTATGTTTATTTCTGACAAAGCTTAAAAATCAGTAGTTTGCAACTCCGAAAACAAAGAAAGTACTCACAAAGCAAAGCTATATATCTTGGGCCTTTTTCATTGCTACCTCTGACTTCCTTTCTTGAAACTCAATCACATTGTGCATGGTAGAGCTATGTATTATTATAGCAAGAATTCGAATATATTTAGTAATGCTAAAAAGAGAAATCAATGTTACCAAATGGACTAGTCCACAAGGTAGTAGATTTGCCCAACCAAGCACAACTTTTCAACTGCAGCATTCAATTATGATTGATCACTATGATCATACCATGCATGCAGGTTTGCGAGAGTTGGTGTTAGCAACGTGTCCCAACCGCAGCTACGGGTTGGGGTCCTGGTTGGAACCGAACTGTGGCCAAATACGCAGTTCGGGTCGTCAATACACCCGAACCGAAAATTCACATACTTCTCGATGAACATCCCCCGACCCGTCTGAATAGGGCAGGTTGCCGGTAGGTTGTCCAGGGGGTCCGTCTGTAGATTCATATAATGCTCTGGCTTTTGTTGTTTGATAAATGTATTTCATCAAAATCGCTTAATTAACATCTAGGAATACCTTTTTGATCAATTTGCAGGCTGCGACATCCATTATTTTGGAATCAATGCTGTTTCTTTTGTGTTTGGTATTTAGGAATACTAAGGTGGTCAATAGTTCTGTTATGATCTCATATATCCCACGATGCCTTGATTATGCAATATACAAGGCCAAAAATTGTTGATGCGAAGTTTACACTCATTTTCAAGTTGGGGTAACAAAGATATCGTGCACTGTTCAAGTTGAAATACCGCCATTCCGTGATATATGAATTATTGCCATTAAGCTACACTTAGAATACCAAAGATGCAAGACGAAAAATCATTCAGGCTCCATTGACACTCATTGTCTGGATTGGGCAGGGAGTGTCCCATTGTTGCGTTTGACGCTAAAGGCGGCTCATACCTCATTCATGGATTGCTGCAACCAATCGCCACTTAGCAATCCCAAGATGGAAAGCCAAAAATTCTTGATGCTCAGTTGACACTTATTTCCTGAATGGGGTAATGACCGTGTCACTGTAATTTTCGCCAATAAACGTAGCCATTACATCCATTTTGCCTAACCACACCTGATCATTTGGAATTAACTGACTTAGAAGACTAAAGATCTTGACGCACTGTTGATGCTCATATTCGGGTTGGGGTAAAGAACATCTCATGCATCATTTTGCCTGAAATGGCCGCCAATACATCGTATATGAATTATTACCACAAATAATCATTTAGGCAACCCAAGATGCAAACCCAAAAATCATTGACGCTCAGTTGACGCTCAAATTCACAATGGGGCAGTGACCGTGTCGCATGCTGGTTTGCCCATAAAGGTAGCCAATACAACGGTTATGCTACGCAGCGATTAAATCAGTTTACAATTACCTTGCTTACAACACCAAAAATTGTTGACGCTGAGTTGAAGCTCATTTGCAAGATGAGGTAGGGAGCGTGTCGCTAGAATTGTTGCCTATAGAGGCAGCCAATACTTTGATTATATATAACCACGACCAACTCAGTTTTCAATTACCAGACTTACATGATCTAGAATTATTGACGCGCTGTTGACGCCGATTTTGCCATGGGCATATCCACAATATGCAATCATTCTATTTGGCGTAGTCTATCATTCACATTGTTTTGGCAGCCTTTCTAGCATTTTCATTTACTTTCTCCTTGATCACTACATTGTTCTTTAATGATACATAAAAATATATCCTTTAAAATATACTTTACAGTGTCCGCTGATTGTAGATATCAATACACTCTGGAATCCCGTTCTTTTTGATTAATGATTGTCATCCCTTGCAGGTTCACTCAATCGGCCGCTCTCATCTTCAAAATGGATGTTAGGCGCATTACCACACAGCAGATAGTGTACTAACCAGTGGATGTTGCTTCATCAGTCAGCAGATCTGGATCGGAATCTGTATCGTGCTGGCTATCCTGGGCATATTCATCAGGAGTGAACAATTCAGGGCAGGCAGGAAAAGTATGTGTATACACAGATCCGGCTGGCAAATTGAGAATTTGGGAATTTTGAGCTCCGGCAGTGTTACCAGGTGGCGTGGGTGGCGTTCCGGGCAGAGGTGGCGTTGGCTCTGGAGTTGGCTGTCTGCATCAGTCAGGTGCAGGTGCACCTGTTGGTTTGTGTGTCCAGCATGTCTGTGGATTCTTTGTGGTACCATTTTGGCAAGGAAGGCATCTGTCTGGGTGGTTTTGACAAAGCATAGCCGGATGTCTTTCTATTGCAGCCATCACCACTTCATGCACAGGAAACTCAACTCCCCACTTCTTCTCTTCTCGGACTTCAGCGCGAGGTTTCTTGATCAGATATTGCATTTCCTCTATTGCGGCATGCAAAAACCCTCCTCTGGCCATTTTGGCCATATTCAAGGCCAGGTGCATGTCAGACTGTTCCAGCTGTACCCGACCTTCTTGCCTTGCCATAGTAGCCGACATGTTGGAAACCAAGAAGAAATTAGTTGCTGCTTCTAACAATGAGATTCAGCTAGTACCTCAATCATATACGCTTCCGTAGCCTCCTCTACGGGGTTTATAGCCTGTATTGTCCACTCCCGGGCATTCTTATCACATATTCTTTGGCAATAATGCCAGAAGTGGCAGCATCAAGATGTTCGATTATGCGGACTGTGCGGACAAATGGCTTGGTCAACCATGGACATTTCCCATTACAGGTAGCGATAAATCGGTCACGGAGCTCTCTATGTGCCACTGCTGACCGTGATATGGTTAGTTGATCGCCGCTTACCCTAATATCGATATACTCACGCCTGATTGCATGCTGCGTCATATTCCTGCTTCTTCCGGTCTGATGGATGATCTTTCAAATGTCTATTGTGGGTCATATTCCTGATGGCTGCATTGGCAGCCTGACGGTGGACTAACTGGTATCTGTGTTCTTGTTGTGTGCCAATGAGTGACGTATTGGACGAAGCTCCCATTGATAGGCTCGATTCGGAACCGCCATTACCTTGCCGAGGTGTTTGTCTAGCCATGATTTGGTGCTGTGGAATTGGAGTGGAAGATGAACACGAAATGAAGTGGGAAGTCTTGTGGAATATGTAGTTAGTTTCATGTCAGAATGGAATAAATAGCAGCCAACTTGTACGTTATACTCAAGATGAATCCTCCTGTGTATGGATGGTGGTTGGAGGGGCTTCCCACCGTTCCATGATTTGCAATAATCGGTCCAATGATGTTTGTTTGTTCATCGGGATAAATTGAGGTGTACGACTGCCAAAACCACTTAATTGTCAGATATAAATAGAACATTCTTCGAGCGAAATGATGTCTGCTGATGTTTGTCTGAATCAATCTCTGGGATATTACATGAAACAGATGCTAAAAATCTTGTGATGTTGTACAGTTAGCATAACTATTAGCATCATATTGACAGTCAAAAGGCAGATTGTGCTCGGTTCAAGATGATTAAACGTACCAACCTTAACATACACGATGGAGCTTGCCTCATCATTGTCCATATCTCGCAACATCCAACATCTCGCCCAACAATAAGGTCAACTCAAACGACAATCGTCAAGGCCGCAGGAAACACCTTTTCGCCACCTCCAGCTGGCAGGTACTGCAAATCGACAACGTGGTCCACATGATGACATCATCAAACCAACAAAGGCAAAAGCGGCTTCGAAGTAAAAAGTGTCCGAGCCCTTGGGCCATTGCGCAGCTTCTGATCCAAAAAGAAGATTGCAGCTGAAAACCAACAAGACACACACTTCCGAAGGAACGAAGAGAAAAAGAAACGGATCAAGGATTATGTTGAGAGAGAATCCGCTGAGGTGGGAATGCGATTTGAAGACGCAGGGGCAGCGATTGAGCAGGAGCAGGAAATGACAAGGACAGCAGAAAACACCGGATTGACAACCAGAGTGCCCCGAAGGACGTTTCAGGTGCTGATGTTGGTTATCAGAGATAGTTTGAGCGATCTTGCAAATCCCGACAATGGGCAGGTTTTGGCAGATGCAGATGAAGCTTGACAAATTGACACAACCGGGATGGGGGGACGCAGCCGACTACTTCAATGGAAAAGATATGAAGTATGGCACATCAATATTGAGGGTTGTGGCAGTCATTATACTGCAAATGAATGATGATGCAGGCGCACCTGCACACACATCATTTGGAGAGCTTATGTAGACTCTTGATACTATTCAAGGAATATCGCAAATACCGCCAGGGACTTCTCGCTCAGGAAGAAGTGATATTAGGCTAGGTTCTGGGAAGCCACAGTCGAACACGGGTATGGCCAGTCTTGCGCCCGCAGCGGAGCCTGATTCATCACCGATTTGGAAAGCGAAACCTGTTGAACCCGTAAGCTGTGAACCCTGCATATAGCCTTCCTAGATCATCGCCATACAGAAATCGGGTTCGGACGAAGACATGGTGATGGCTTCTGCGTTACTGGAAGAATAGATAGGCAGAGTGTAATTTTTGACTTCATATGTTTGTGAAAAGCAATTTGTGTACCAATTTCGCTATATATCAGCTTTGTCTTGATTTCAGCGACCAAATTGGGAGACATGATGATTCGTCTGTGCATGTGCAAGGGTCAAATGCACCATGCGAAAGTTCTTGAACCCAAATCACATTGTAAGGCAGACAATAAGCTCAATTTCTGTTTGCCAATTACTGTTAAGTGAGAAAACAAAAGCTATATTAGTGACAAAATATTCTGACAAAATTTAAGTGAGTAATGTCATACGAGTCATAGAAGGAGTTGTCAGTGAATAATCCGAATCTGTCTGAATGACGACCACCAGGCTGCAGTCATCCATGCATCCAACTGCTTAACTCTCTGCAGAGACCTGGTGCACATGATCGAGATATTTCAAATTGCTTATGGTATGTTATGGAAATCGAGGAGAAGGAGCTGGATGAGGAATGGTGAGGTAGTCAAGGTATATTAATCAAAAACTAGTGAAATGATCAACATAACATAAATTGCCAGCCGAGAGCGCAGGAATGTGATAGGACAATGTCATCTCTCACTCCAATAACGTGGATAGAGGTTGATCAGACAATGAGTGGCCACAAAGCTTCTGGATGCACATGATAATACTTAGAAACGCAAGACATGGCGTCAATAAAAAGTATGCGATTCGTTGCATTCATTGATTGAGAGTACAATGACTAATTCGATGTGTTTGATGTGAGGGTCAAACGAACATCAATGGTATCAAGTTGTACACATTCGACATTCAAAGGGCTACATCGTCACATCCCTCCAGAGTAATGTATTGGTCAGTGTTAATGCTGAAAAGGCAAATGACATGGTCTTTGCCCCATCCTACAAATGAGGGTCAACAGAGTGTCAACAATTTTCAGTCTGACACATTTGACAATTAAAGGGCTGCATTATCACCTCCTGCCAAAGTAACTGTATTGGTCGGCGTTATAGCTAAAAAGGCAATTGACACGGTCCATGCCCCATCCTAATAATGAGTGTCAACCCAGTGTCAATGATTGTTTGCCTTGCATCTTGGGAAATCAAAGGGCTGTGCGGCAACATCAACCCATAATCGAACTATCGGCAGCCTTTCTAGGCAAAAATGCTTGCAACAACATCACGACTATGTCCTAAAAATGACCATCAACAGAGCATGAATGATTTTTGGCCTTGCAACATGGAAAATCCCATGGCCGTGCGGCAACATCAACCCATAATCGAACTATTGGTCACCATTCTAGGGAAAAATGCATCCAACGACATCGCTGCTATATTCTAGAACGGAGCGTCAACAGAGCATCAACAGAGCAGCAACAATTGTTGGCCATGCAAGTTGCATAATCCAATGGCTGTGCATCGACATAAACCCATAATCACTGTATTGGCCACCTCTGTGGGCATAAATGCCACTAACAATTCCGCTCCCGCCTCCAGAAGATATGTGTCAGCGGAGGGGTGACAGGTTTAGTGGGGCTCAGTCATCTTCACAGGAACGAAATGCCTTGAGTCATGCCTCAATAGTGTTTTCAACGGTCAGTCTTGTCAGTCAGACACTGTATAAAACTTTACAACTATGTGAGGAATGTCTCACAGGTCTTACTTTTGTCTTACGTGTAGCTCAAGAGTCAATATTTAAGCACCAGCATTCTACTCAACAATAATGTAACTTTTGACAGTCTCTCAACTGGAATTACACAGCTTTCAAATTCCTACAACCATGTCAGATTCCCAATCTATACATACCACATTGCTAGAGGTTATAATATCTTCCAAAAAAGAACTTTTCTTTAAACACGATTTGAGTGACTTTACTTTACACATCGTATTCAATGCTTGGTGGGTTTCAATCAATGTGGGCTCGAAGCGTCCTAGTACTTGGATCACTTCTTGACCTGGCCCGTTGTAGAGTAATTATTTGCACATTGGACTTTAGGAGACCGGCAGCCCTGGCATCATATGTATCCCGTGTCATCATGTTCTTCACCATCCATCAGAACATGGGACCAGCTCCATGGCACAACACATGCTGGCAAAAGCGCACATTGCAATGTTGAACAAATTAACAGAGTCGTAAGTTTCTGAATTGACAAGTACAAACATTGTTGAAACCTCTTTGGCCATATTGAAGAGACAAGTCAGTTGTGGAATCACAATAGTAAGTTCGCAAAAGAAACTCATATTCAACAGTTTGATCTTACCTATCTAATTGCAAGTGACAGACACAACACTCCCAACTGGCAGCGAAGGTCCACCTAACTGCCAAAATTCATCAAGATACCTGGTATAGCTACCTCATGTTAGGATTTGGGTCTGCTCATATTCCATTGAATGCTATATCCAACCTCGAGCTGCGACAGTCATTTAATGCATTCCACAGTGAGCTGGTGCTTCCATCTGCCAGCACCCTTAGCAACATGTGCCGGAGTGAACACTCACCGACAGTGGATGCGATTAACAAGCAATTGCCATTAAGAAATAAAGCAAGTGTAGCTTTAGATGGGTGGACATCAATGAAGAATTTGCGATAATGTCGGTCATAGATTACTGTATGGATTGAAATTGTGCATTGCACGAAGTACAACTCGCATTTGAAGACGCTGATAGCCTAATCTTGTTCTATTTCGAATGCTAACTAAGAATGATAGGTCAAGAGTCAACATACTGGAGCAATGCTAGCCATACATTTGAAGGAAATTTTAGATTGTGTCGAGCTTACCGACGGCCGTTTAATAGGGATCACTCCTGTCATTGCTTCTTCACAATACTCGATGACTGGGGAACTAAAATCAACCCTTGAGGCCTCCGGAATTGGGTGCCCTGCAATGAAAAACTACATACCAAGCATGGCACATGTTATTCAGCTTGCTTTGGTTGTGTTCATGAGCAATCTCGCTGTAAAAGGCCGCACCAAGTCTTTGGAAGCCCATGAGTGCGATCAGCAACTTGGACAGAATGAATGCACAGACATTGGGAAGAGTCACAGACTGCGAAGAGAGGGCAATGATAGAATGAAACTGGGGTCGGCTATGCAACCAGGTTCGGCAAAGACAATTGAGTAAGTATGCATTTCATGACATATTGAAAGACCTGAAACTGACCTTCATATAGCAGAGAATGCTTGCTGTATTGATTAAGCTGGAACCTGGTCATCGAAACGAGTTCATTGATGGTCAAAGAGCCAAAGTATGAATTGCAGCACTACCTATTTTGGATGTGAAAAGACGGTGAAATTTGACACTGGAGTTGATTGGGCGAGCCTCCCGATTATGAGAATTCACGCCGGAGTGGCTCAAGAATCCAAAACGCAGTGAGTACCACATCAGGAAAAAGGATTTCCGTCCGTGCGGAATGGCTGTGTCAGAGTAGATGAGCTCTGTCAGAGCCATCAGAGACACACCGGGGGCGGATGACTCCGCGCCAGGCGTCAATACCACCCATCGCGTTGCATATCGCCCTCCGAACGCCGTTTCGCCGTTTCTTCTCGCCCTGTCGGTCTCCGATTTTCAACAAACACTCTCGCATTGTGGCGAACTGTTACCATACGTTGGGATGGGTTCATTGGGTACACGGTTGCATCGGAATGGCAATGCAATGGGTGACGCTGCGGAACCTTCTCCTCGCGATCCTTCTGCATTAAGCTCGAGGAGCGTAGGAAGAAGGTGAGAGGATATTATACTACGCGTCCGTGAGGATCAACGGAAAGAGCGAGTGGGACCAAAAGTTGGGAAAGATAGAGTGCGTATATTTGTTGTATGACAAGATGAGATGAATATGAGATGCTGTCTATCTAGCCTGGGGTCTCCCGAATATATACTCCGCATCGCTCATTCCACCTCAGTTACCCCAGTATCTCTGTACACCCACTGTTGCTCCTTAACGATACACTTGGAGTCCATGGTTGATCGAGTTTGGAGATGCACTGGGATGCCGTGATTGAGCAAGTTTCGAGATGCACTTGGAGGCTGAGATGGAGTGATCTGGGAGATGCACTTGGAGGCCGTGATCGATCAAGTTTGGAGATGCACTGGGAGGCTGTGACCGAGCGACTTCGGAGATGCACTTGCAGGCTATGATCGAGCGAGATTGGAGGAATACTTGGAGGCGGTGGAAGGGAGACTCGACGGCAGCTGAGACTCGATTCATTGGTTAACTTGTAATTGTGGGAATGTAGAGAGTTGAGTACAACATCCGCCGAGAGATGTGAAACTGGCTGGGAGCGGGAGTCTGTCGATCTTGGAATGATGCTGTACTTGGTGTATGCTGTACTCGGTGTTATCTCATGATTATGGCATGGAGAGATAGAGTGGGATGACTTAACTTCCTGTTCTCAGGTGATGGTAGAGTTGAGCACAAGACAGAGAGAGATCATAGAAGATGGGGGAAATCATCATGAGACACTGGGACTTAGAGAATTTTGTGTGTGAGTCAATTGACCATCCCCAATACGGCAGGTACGAGTTCCGATCCGGCGGGTAATAACACCGATACGAGGTCTTCTAAACCCAATCAGACAAGTCGTACTCCTGATGTCCCATACTCGCTCGTATCCTCCATATCGTTCTCATCCTCATCCCCCATCTCTCTCCTTCTCGTCCACAACTCTACCATCATCGCAAGAACACAAAGTTAAGTCATCCCTCTCTATCTCTCCATGCCATCATCATGAGTTAACACTGAGTGCAGCATACATCAAGTACAGCATACACCAAGTACAGCATACACCGAGTACAGCATACACCGAGTATAGCATACACGTAGGATTGTCTGTCATCCCTTCATTCTCACGTTTTCGAGTTGAACCATGAATGTAGCTTCACCTTCGGGCGTACCTCCCTACCGATCGACCGCCACCAGCCAGTTCTCCATATGAGCTTGAAAGGTAAAGTCACCTTGTCACATTCCCATGGTTGCGAGTTGACTAACTGATGAATTGAGTCCCAGCGCGCCGTTGATTGACCGCCCCTAAGTACTCATCCCATCTCGCTGGATCACGGCTTTCAAGTGTGTCTCCAAACTCGCTCGATTGCGGCCTCCAAGTGTATCTCCAGACTCGTCTGATTATGGCCTGCAAGTTCGCACGATCATGGCCTCCAAGTGCATTGCCGAACTCGCTCGATTACGGCCTGAAAGTTCCCATGATCGTGGCCTCCAAGTGCATATCTCCAAACTTGCTCGATCATAGCCTGCCAGTGTATTTCCAAATATGCTTGATTACCGCCTCCATGTGCATCTCTACAGTCGCTCATTCACGGCCTCGGAGTATATCTCTGAGTTCACTCCATCGTCATTTTCAGGCGCACCTCGAATTGCTCTCAAGCCCCACCCGCAGCCAGTCCAGATATACCGTGTGTTGATGGGTAGCTATATAGATACCTAGATACATAGCTGAGAATACAAACTGAAGTCCTAAAAATCGTTGAACGATTGGTAGTAGCTATGATTTCCGTGCGCACCAGCACCGTTCCCAAAGAAGATGATGCTTTTCCCACACTGCTCTACTGTGATTCGAGGTGCTCCCAGACATGTCGCCGGCGCTCCCAGTTACTCTGAAGGCCGGCAGGAATCCCCTCCTAGTGTTTGATACTCTCCTGAAATTGACGCATCTAAGTTTACACTCCACATCCTCACACACACTCCTGGAGGCTTCCAGTGACTGAAATACATTTTGATGATGCTATGCAACGCGACCCGTCGCCTGGGCGACGGGAAGCATGTAATTCGCCGTCTGAGAATACGAGGTTCGGTCACAGCCCTCAGAGCCATCTGGAACACCCGGGTGTTTCTGAAGGACACCAGAGTTGTTGCTGATGCATCCACTGTTCACAACTCAGCAGGAATGGACCATTGTCAAGTACGTCTTGGATGTTTTAAGGCCATTCCGATACTGGACCCTGTGGATGTCGAAAAGCCATACTGTTACTGTGCATTACCTCATCACTGTATACAATGACATGTTTGATCGCATGGATGGGGTTATGTGAGCTTTGGCAGAGAACAAGACACCATTGAAAGAAGATTTTTACTTCACTGGAAGGTTGCGCGCCAGAAGCTGTCCAAATATTATGCAGAAGTCACTCCAATGACCAGTCTGCTTGTCATTTCAGCAAATATCCTTGATCTTTTCCGGAAGTTGTGATGATTTAGGAAGTGGGACAAGGCGATGGATATTAATTCTGAGGACAAGACTTCTTATACTCCCCAATACCAGGAGGCCTTTCTGAAGTATGTGAAGAATGAATACTGTGCCAAAGATTGACGAATGTCTGTCATTAAACCCGAAAATGATCCGCACAGCCTTATTCCCCACTATGCAAAGGATTCTGGATTTGGTCAATCATCTTTTGATCCATATGATTTGTCCAGCGATGATGAAGAATACTGAACGCCTAAATGCGTAGCTGTATCAATACCCAGATCAAGCGATTGCGCGGCACACTCATTGACAGCTGCAAGGCTCTATTTGAATTCACCGCCTGAATCGCCAAAGACCTGGGGGCATGATAATCCAAATCTTAATGATTACCACTCTGATCCCATGGAGATTAGGAGTTCATTGTGGTTACCGGTTATCACCGACTTGTGGCACCAACAAGAGGAAATGCATTCAAAGTACTCTGATCTCTCCAATGTGGCACACGACATATTCTCTATTATGCCACAGGTATCACGGTGGAGGCCAGTTTCACCCTTGCACAAGATGTTATTGGCTGTGGAGAGTCTATATACCACTGGCAAGATGCTGCGGGACAAAGCCATAGTAAGGCAGCTTATTAGAGTTGATAACGGAATATTGGCAGGCGATTGCGCTGCATCGGATACTGGGGAAATTGGAAATGACTTGGAATTGAAGAAAGAGGCGGAGGAAGGAAAATTGCACAGAATGGCCAAGGTGCACAACTTTATGGAGATGTGGCAGGGCAGCCAAAACCTACGTGCTACACAGAAGGAATCTCGTGCTCACAACAAGCAAATGATAGCCATTGGATACATTTCAGACACGAAAGAGATCATCAAAGCATCTTGGTCAAACCTCCAATATGACTGTGCGGCTGAATTTAGAATGTCAGAAAGATCACCTTTGCGACCAGCTTTGTCTGCAAAGGACCTCACTGGAGGACGAACTGAAGTTTCAACTAGCAGCTGAATCAGAAGAATCGACCATCATCCAGTCGAAAGTGGTGAGGATAGCGCACCAGAGAGCTATCTTGACATCACAATTTGGCTGAAATGGAGTGCTGATTTGGCTAATCAAAACAAGAGTGAAGACAATTGTGAGGCGGACAATGAATCCGATGTAGAACAAGGCAATGGCATCAAGGCTTCGGAAAGTCCAGAGCGCAGCATTGTCAGTGCCACACCAATTGTTCCTGGATTGATTCAGCCGACACAGAGGTCAATGAAACAGGCTGAAAAGTGGTTGATGACTGTCAGTGCAATGGAAAGAAGGAGCAATTAGGGAAACAAGAAAAAGTAGCACAGATTGGGTCAATATGTTTCCCCAGGCTCTGTATGTTGCTTGACTGAGAATTTCACATAGAGAAATTTTCTGGGAGAATAGTGGGCAGTCGCATGAGGATAATTTTTCATAAACAGATGTATAGCTGGTGAAATGCAATATTCAGTTTGATATATCAATTTTGGTAGAATGAGAGAGGCCCATGCAGGAATATTACTGGGTTCAGCTTGGCCAATGGGCTGAGTCCCAATCGGAAAGAAAGGCAACCAATAAGTCAAAATAATCATTTATACAATGATCAATGGCAGCAGATATTGACCATACCATACATTCAGATGAGCGTCAATGGAGCATCAAGGATATTTGGTCTTGCATCCTGGGTAATTAGACCCCGAATTGGTTGCAGACAGTCATAAAGGCATTCCTGGCCGCGTTTATAGCAAAAACTAATTCTGGTGCACTCCCTGCCCCATCTTGAAAATGAGCATCGATGATTGTTGGTTGTGTATCTTGGGTAATCCGGGGGGCGACAGGTTGCAGTCAGTCATAAATGAAGCACTCACTGGCTTCATATGATATAGACCGAGCGATATGCTCCCTGCCCCATTTTGAAAATCAGCCTCAATGGAGCGTCAACGGTTGTTGGCCTTGCATCATGGTTATTAACAGTGCGATGTGGCCGTTATTGTCTATATTCATTGTTTTGACTGTTTCAGTATGCCAAACGGCTCAAGAACACTTAGTGATAGCTCTGAAATTGAAATAAGTTGGTACTGTCCTGGAGGATGTGGCAGGAATATCCGGTACACATGTGTCTATACAGGCTGCCATATCCTTGTTTCTGGCTGCGTGAAATGGAGTGCCGCTCGTATTACTGATGATGCAAGACCAAAAATCGTCGATACTCCTGTGACGCGCATTTGCAAGATGGGGTAGCGAGTGTTTCGCTTTCTCTTTTTAGTCTAAAGGCAGCCAATACTTTGTGTATGACTGTTTGCAATCGGTCGCCCCCCAGATTACCCAAGATACAAGACCAACAATCATTGATGCTCGGTTGACATTCATTTTCAGGATGTCGCAGGTTGTGTGTCTCTGTTTGTTTTTATCATCATGGCAGCCAATACGTCAAACTAAAACACTGACTTACCAATGTCAGTATTTCGCGATGAACCGTAGCATATCTGAACGCGACGATAATTAGAGAAACCCGAAATGCAGAACCGGAGATTCTAACCGACATGGTTCGCCAAACCAGCCAAATCCACCGAGTTGATGGTTACAGGTTCGGGTGTGGCCTGCCAGGAGTCGGAGGGTCAGGTCTTGGGATGGCTCTAGAATCAAACCGACCCGTTTTTGCAGTCTAAACCGGGATTGCTCCCATGATACCAGCAGCAGTTGCTAACACTAGAAATGGTACTTGACCCCGATTGGAAGATGGAAAATACTGAGTAGAAAGCAAGTGAATATGTGAATGGATGGAAGTTATCAGAATCGAGTGTGGGAAACTATGGCCAGTTGCAAACAACTTCTACATTGATTGTGAAAAAATCCAGTGAATAATTTTATGCAATTGGTACTTTCTAGAAAGTAAGGAGTCAGTGATTTGGTGGAATAATGTATTGGGAACTAAATTGGTATAAAATGAATTGTAAGTCCACTTTCACTAGTTGAACTAATATTCAGGATAGAAAATGACCATCATTCAATTGAATATGACAATCCTGTAGCAAACGAAAGCAATCACAAGGTAAGAATTTTGAAGTATATTGATATTGCAAAAAACAGTAGTAGTAATAGGTTTAGGGAGAAGTCTTGAGAGCTATTCATGAACAATAATGCTGTTGAGCATACTGGAAATAATCACACGATGTAATTTAATGTCAAAGTTTTTACAAGATCATACACAGCAAGCAGTACTGGTTAAATCGACTATATATTGGGTAGTTGAATATATTTGATACTGAGTATCTAATTACAAAGAATGGGCAAACACCAGAAGGTATGGTATTATTTCTGTTTAATTTATAAATTTTTGCATTTATTCAATAACACCACTACATTTAACATTTGCACTCATTTCAGTAAAAGTGACTTGCCAGGATTAGATAGTATGAAATGTATTCATGACTGAAAAAGCTTCAACTAGTTGACTGGTATAAGCCCCTTGGAATTCCCAAAACACTCAAAAGACTCAAAAGGTATTAATCATCACAGTTGGACATATCAGTATAAAGAATCATAACTGTGTATGCAAAGTAATATACTTGCATTTGAATATTAAGATAGAGAAGAAGAAGAGGTGGCAAGATGAAGTAAGAAACAGTAACAGCAAGATAGAATTGCGTGTATTGATACAACAGTCTTGGAATTGAATACTGATAACTCTGATGATAATATGATCAACACAGAAACTGGAATCTTGCCAGTGCGGAAACTAATAAGGATTATAAAAACAAGTATAATAATATTGTAGTGGAAGAGTGAAAGGCTATAAATGAAAATCTTACTAGTGAGGAAATGAAGATATCTGCCTGGGCTGATGAACCGAGGAAAAGATATGGATTGCAGAAGCTTGAAAAGATATCGGGTGAAGAGGCATAATGTAAAGTGTACTTAGTATACAGATTATTGAAATATTGCTAACTCTGAATGGTTTGAATTAAATGAGTACCAGTGGCATTGAATCTGGCAAAGAGATTGTGCGGATTGGAATCAATGGTTGTAAGGAAATAGAGAAGAGAGTATATCTCTCTTTTTCTTCCACTGATGGATACAAATTGAGCATAGTTTGAAGTATATGCTGCGAGGTAATAGTTTTTAATTAATGCGTATTGACAGAGTTGGGCAGTGTCTCAGCTGACTTAGTAAGTAATATTGAATTGTGTGAATAAGACAAGTTGGTGAATATATAGTATAATAATATAAAGGGTCAGAAGAATTACAGAAAGTATTATTTACTGCTGTGAAACATTGTGACAAAGAATAGAATGAATATACGGTGACATATCAGAAAGAATGATAGTTATAAAATCCGAGTGAATATTCAAAACTAACTGAGGAAGAATGTTAAGATGGAGTGAAATGTGATTCATACTCCACATTGCTCCCATTTGCTAAGTATGATGGAGTTGTGAAAATAGATAAACAAATAGCATCAGAAAATCAGATGAGTAGTTTGTAGTAGGGCACTGAGATGCATACTGTGTGTTTGATTAGAGGATTATGCTGTGCGACTCCAATATAATGTGATTATATTCCCCTGAGTATATTCAGAATTGGTGTCTGATCACTGTGCTACTGCTCACATCCCTGTGGTGATTGAGGAATACTGATTTGAGCAAGGCCAACTCAGAGTGTACTGCAGTACCTATCTTCTGCACTTTGTAAGACATCTAGATAGTTAAATGGTACTTGTACATTAGATGGTGCTAGAATTTGCCTATTATATATCTTCCAGTAATAGTACCATTAAACTTCATACTTAATATTTATCAACTAACAGGTGGAGTATAGCTACCATACAACCTACAGTAAGAATAGATTACTGAATAAAAGAATCACTTTGACACAAATGAGAGATTAGTAAAACAATACAATTTGAATTTGATTATTCTGGTTGGAGAGGAAATACATTCAGCTATTATCTAGTAGTATAAATGCAAAGTTATCCTTTTGTTAAGAATATTATTCAACATAAGAGTTCTTAGAAAATGCTGTTGAGATTCAAAAATTGTAACTTAGTTCTCCAGACATCTAAGCTTGCCTCTTTTGATTCTAGATATCATTTTCAAAGTTCTATTGCTTTGAATATATATCTGTAATTTCTGCATAGCTGCTTGACAGCTTAGAGTAATTACCTCAACATTTGTTTTGTCAAAAGTAAGAAACTAGTTTCACAGTCAAATACATTATGCTATGGAAAATGCCAAGTTATTCAATTTCTCAATGTGATAGGAACTGACACATTGGTGCAAATAATATAAAACTTGTTGATTTTAATACAAATTTAGCCATATTGTCCAGAGAAGGCAAGGACAGAAAGAAGAATATAATATACTACTATAAGCAAGTCGTGCAATAATGAATATAGAATTTCTGATTTGCATCAGAACAACATCATTACATTCGATCTGATTAGAGATTTACATTACCTCTAAGATATATTGCAATAATCGGTGTAAGGTAATAAGTATTAGTACAGTCTCAAAAGGCTGTAAGGAAGAATACCTACCCTCTGAATTTAAACAAAACCAATTTAGCTTTTGAGTTTCACCAAACATACTGCAAGCAAGTATTATGAGTGTTTGAAAATCAGCATCAAAACTAACATGAACACAGTTAGTATATTGAAGTCTGTAAGCATTGATAAATGGAAAGATATAAAAGAATTTACAAGCTGGAGCTTTGGATGTCAGAGGATGAAAGATACATACTGCAGGGATTTGTATATTCCACTGAGGAGTATCGTTGAGAAAGCATAGATTATTTGATGCTCAAGACCATGCCTGTAAAGACATGAAAACTTTTAAAGATTACCATATCTTAATACTAGCATGGTATTTTAAATAACACCAAGCCAAAGGAGTTCCAACCAGTTGTTGGCATTATCTGAATTGCACTAATACATGATTCATACATAGAGAGCTACAAACAGAGTGTTCTACAGATTGTGGTGTTAGAAGAGCTCTCCGACCAGAAGTAATTAATATTGGAGCCATTATCATGAATTCCCCCTCAACAGCTCAGAGACTTTCATGTCATTATTATAAATAGTGACTTCTTTGGATCAAATGGAAGTGGAAAAACTTCCAAGCAATAAAAAATGTGGTCTGTAATGGCAGTTATGATTAGGTTCTTGCCAATAACACGAGACCTGTCCAGTGCCAGGTGACCACAACCTTAATCGGACTATTCGCGATATCTCTGAGATCACTGGTGATAATCTTACCTACCAACTACTCAATTATATTGCCATATCCATGTATACAACTGTATTATCTCATATTGTCTCATAGCTGGCTGTATATGGATATGTGGCCTTACATGATAACTGGTAGAAATCAAAAGTCCCCAAAGTTCAGTTCAGGATGGACCCTATATGGGGAGTGTCCAAAGAAACCGAGACTGTACTTGAACAAATTATCAATAACATGATTCAATACGGAGAGATATGGCCATCCCATAGTGCTGTGGCCAGTCTGATATTGTTCATTGCAATTGGAAATAGAATAGGTATACAAATATGTGCGAATTATCAACAGCTGAATAATCACACAATCAATGACAAATTGCACCTTCCAATTATGAATGAGTAACAACACCACATTCAAGGAGCTGAGTAGATCACTAAGATAGATCTTCATAACGGATTTTACTTGATATGAATGGCCTTGGGACATGGCAAATTTACAGCCTTTCAAATGAACTTTGGATTATATGAGTACATGGTTATGCGGTTTGGGTTAAGTCATACACCAGCCACATTCCACTGACAAATCAACTGAATACCATGACCATAATGAGGAATCATGATGATCAACATTACAACATCACGCTCATGTCGGGAGGGTTTTCATTGGCTTTCTATAAAACAACCTGAGTCTAGATATCAACCAATCTGTATTTAGCATGACAGATGTAACATTATTAGGATTTATAGTAAATGTAGAATCACTAAGAGTTGATCACAAGAATGCAAACGATATTGTAGTCTGGCCCAGACCAACTAATCGGACAGAAGTCTAATTGTTATTAGGACTTTGCAATTTCTACCAACAATTTATCCAAGATTGCATAAGGATAGTAGTATATATTACCAACCTGCAAAGGGGAAAGTCAAAAGAGATAGTTTTCAGAGATGTTCAAGAGTCAGCATTTCTGACGATTCAAATTCTTTTGACTTCCACCAGAATAGCAGTACTCAGATGGTTCAATAACAACATATCAACAATAATTGGAGCTGATGATTCTGATTGGACTATTGCAAGTATATTATTCCAGCAATGTGAAGGCAGCAAAGTATATCCATGTAGCTTTATTTCAAGACAATCATTGCCAGAAGAATTCAATTACAATGTTTACCATAAGAAGAGGTGTGCAACAGTCTATTTGTGGCAGGAATGGCAACACTTTGTTGAAGAAATGGAAATGAAAGTTCCAAAACCATCCAACTATTATAACTTGTCATACTCCACCAAGACAGTGAAATTCAATCCAAGACTGACATGAAATGCTGAAATACCTTAGGAATACAACGTTGTCACTATATACCAAAATGGATTAGCAAAACTCATAGCCCATATAATTTCAAGCGGACAGGCATACCCCTTCTGAGTAGGTTGTGCAATAGCACTGATGGATGAACCACAGTTAGTATGAATTCAACGGTTAGAGAGAGAAGCGATGGTAATCGATCATGATCAATTTGACAATTTCAATATAGTGGCATTAGAAGTGGTGATATTAGTCTCAGAGTGAATAAGACAACTGAAAGAAAATGCAATACCAGATTAACACCACAGATCCATACGCACAGCAATTAGCAATAATTCAAAGCTTCACCGAAATTACTCAATACAGGAGAAGTTTATGTGCTTGAAGGGAGAATTATATGTTCCTGACAGAATGCAGATATGGAGAACAAAATTAGATGATAATTTCAATGTGGAAGGGCATTTTGAATGAGATAGGATACTGAAATTAGTCTTGAGAAATTTTGATTCACCCAAGAAGCACTACAACTTTCACTCATATTGCAACTACTTTGACAACGGCCAGAGAACGAAGGCACAGATACATTCATAACACCAATTTTTCCATCCACTCAAATTACCAAGTAAACTGTGGAGATGCATTTCAATAAACTTCATTGCCAATCTGCCAAAACCAAAATGAAAGATGAATATCGTAGCAATGGTTGGTAGGATTAGCTACTGGGCCCATCTTAGACCTATTATCAAACAAGATTGTGTAACAGGGGCCAGGCCATAATTCAATAACATAGGGAGATAGGATGGATATCCCGAAGAGATAGTATCCTATAGAGCCCGTACATTTATGGGCCAATACCTTATACATTAAGTACATGTTCTTTTTATATTCAAATGTAGATGTATGGCCTACTATCCACAAGCAGACGAGCAGATGGAACGAGTAAATCAGGTTCTGGAACCTTCAATATGACCTAACTGCAGCTATGACCAGATGTATTCAGCTGAAATATTATATATGACCAAATATGTATATCATGACTTCAAACAATCTGTGATGAAGATTTCTCTCTGTTATGTGAATTAGGGAAACCCATGTAGGACAATCTGGCCAAAATGGAGACAGTTCAGAAACCCTGCACCTGAGTTATGTTGTCATCATATGAGAGGTATCTTGACAACATCATCACTCAATTTGGAACCACTCCAAAATGAATTAGGAAAGTATTACAATTCGCATAGTGCTAATAATGGGTCCCCGTAACCTGCCAGCGGTCGGGGTTTGGACTGCTACAATGGATCAGTTCAGTCCAAGACCCATCCAAATACCTGACCCGCAGCCTCTTGGCGGGCCAAATTCCCTGCCCTACCAGTCAACCTGCAGGATTTGCCGGCTATGGTTCGGCGCATCGTTTCCACTCTCCAGTGCTGCGTTTCGGGATTTTCTATGTATTGTCGCATTCATATATCCTACTGGTAATCGCAAAATATTGCCTTTGGTATGTCACTGTCTTTTTTTGATGTATTGGCTGCCTTTATAATCAGAACGAACAGACACATGCTCCCTAGCGCATCATCAAATGAGCGTCAATAGAGCGTCAATGATTTTTGGCCTTGCATCATGGGTAATCAAAGTGCGAGGTGGCTGTTATTGTCTTTATATGATGTTTTGACTATTTTGATAGGCTAAAACGCTCATGACCACATAGTTGCAGCTTTTTAAATACACTAAGTTGCTACTGTGCAGGAGGCTGTCACGGGAATATCTGTTGCTTATCTGCCTCCAAAGGCTGCCAATTTGGCTGAAGAGGCTGAGAGAAGAGGACTGCTACGCGACTGGCAGTATGGAAGCAGGAAAACGTGGTCAGCAATCAACGTGGCGGCAATTATGGTTGACAGAGCACACAGGGCATGGAGGGAAGGCCACATAGCTGGCGTACTCATGATGGACATCAAGGCAGCTTTTCAGAGCGTAGGTAGGGGGACACTGATCTATACAATGAGAGGCAATGAGATGGAAGGAGACCTCATACGATGGATGGCAAGTTGTCTCACAAACCGAACGGTCGAAATCATAATCAAGTGGAATGTTATTGAGAGACATCTGGTGGAAGCTGGTATGCCAATGGGTTCACTGGTGTCTCCCATGCTCTTTGTAATTTACATTTGAGGGCTCATGGAATGGGTTGAGGAGAGGGTCTCCAGGGTCGAAGGTCAGTCCTTTGTGGATGATGCCGGATGCGTGGCTATGGGAAGCGATGTAAGCAAAATTGCTAGGAAACTCGAAGTCTGCACCAGGGTGACAATCGACTGGGCGGACAGACAGGAGATGGAGTTTGACACCGCAAACACCAAAGCGGCACTCTTCACCTGCAGAGGAGGCCACAAAAAGCACCTGCGTCCAAAGTTAACAGTGAAGATAGGAGGTGGGAACAGCTTCGTCAGGTGTAACAAGGAAGCTACAAGATGGCTGGGGGTCTGGATGGACGCCCACCTAACATTCAAAATGTATCACAGTTGATGCATGAAGAAAGGGAGAGCTGCAGAAGCACGACTCTGGTCACTCACAGGAACATATGGAGTTGTACCACCATTTGTAGGAGCAGTACAAGTAGCTGGCATCCAGGCTGTCGCGCTGTATGGATGCAAACTCTGGCGGGAACCGAAGGACGGAAGCCAGCGAGACGACCTCCCGCATATCCTGAATCGACAAGCCAGTTATCCCCTGGGCAAGCTGCTGACAACTCCGAGAGGTGCGCCAACCAGTGACCCAGGGCTCACACCTGCGGCGGTGGCCCTCAACCCAAGACAACAACTATTCATGGCAGAGCTCACTAGCATGTACGATGGCTCCAATTCCCAAGAGCTCTACCATGACCCCACTCCTCATCCACCAGTTGGCAGAGTGGCTGGGTTAGAGCACGCGTGCGGCAGGACAGCAGAGACGATGTGCTGGCCAGATCCTGGGGAGGAGCCAGCAGTCAAGACCACTATACTGGAAGACGACGCCACAGCCAAGAGAGCTGCCGAGCTGTAGGAGAGAAGAAAAGAAAGCAAGGCGGGATTGGCCACTTGGACGTGGTGGACTGAGGGGTTTCAAACTGACAATGAAAGAGTCAGAGCTGTGGCGGTGTGCTCAAACAGAGATGGCTTGACAGTTTTCTGCAGGTACATTCGTACAGAAGGAATGGCTGTGTGTGATGCTAATATCAGCGGAATCAGGGTCGCACTCCAAAAGTCCGTTGCAAGATGGGAGTTGCTGCGAGCACATGGAGTTGCATCAATGGCAGTGTTTAGCGACACCCAAGCAGCTATCAGACAGACGGCACACGGGGACCCAGGGCCAGGGCAGCATCTAGCAAAAGCAATCAACGAGCATGGGAGGGCCCTCGGTGACCACAGCATTGAAGCCGCAAACCACTGGGTCCAGGGACAGTCAGGAATCCGTGGGAATCAAGAGGCTGATCGCCAGGGAGACAAGGCACAAGAGACCTAGGCTACATGATACACGAGCGAATATACACCTCGGCCACCAATCCTGCCAGACGGATCTCCGAAGGGAGGACTGCAGTAAAGGCTGAACGGGAGACTGACAGGTCCTCCAAACATTACGGCTACAGGCTGAGGGGCAAAGCCGGAAGCAAGAGACCTGTCCCAATGACAAGCATCAAATCACCAGAAACAAGGTTCAATGGACCGAAGAGCGGCCATGCACAGACTGGAATGTACTGACAGTCGTTCGGACACCGAGAGGGCGACAAATGCTGATTGTGCAGGGGCGGGACACTACAAACTCGGGAGCATCTCTGCCGCCACTATAGGCGGCGCCATGACAAGCAGAATGCGATCTAGATGGTGGTGGGGAAGGCTTCAAGATGGAAAGCGGGCAGATGCCAACATGTGCAGATTTCTGAGCTGTGTTCCAAGGAGAAATGTGACCAAGCGGTGATGGACTTCCTGGCCGCAACTGACGTCGGCAAGTTCCCGCCACAGCAAGTGGACGACTAACAGTGTTTTGATTGTGGGTACATTCTCTTTCGTTGATCCCTTTTGTTCTGGGTCAATCGCTACGTTGTCCTTTGTGAAAGGGGTAGCAGCTGGGAACTCCGGCATCTGACTGGCTTGCCTGGAGGCGGAGGTGTTGTTTCTGGACTCTGTCATACTCTAATTAGAGTGAATACAGTATGAATCAAACAAAAACAAAAGCTGCCAATTTCTGGTTTATGGATGCTTGGGATCAAGCGCCACTTATATTACTGAAGATGCAAGACCAGAAAACATTGATGCCCCGTTGACCCTCATTTCCGAGATGGGGCGGGGAGCGTGTCGCACTCTGTTTGCCCGTTGAAAGGTGGTCAATACTTCATTTATGACTGTCTCGAACCAATCACCACTCAGATTACCAAAGATGCAAGACCAAATATGGTAGATGCTCAGTTGACGCTCACTGTCAAGATGGGGAAGGGAGCGTGTCGGAATGATATTTGCATATATAGGTGGCCAATACTTCAATTATGTTTAACCACAACCAAATCAAGTTTCAGTTACCTGACTTACAAGACCTAGAAGTGTTGACGCTCCGTTGGCTGTCATTTGGCCACAGGCGTATCCACAGTATGCAATCATTTGATTTGGCATAGTACATGTATTACAGTGTTTTGGTAGCCTTTCTATCATCTTCATGTACTTTCTCCTTTATCACTACATTGTTCTTTCAGAATACATATAAATATATCCTGTAAAATATACTTTAAAGTGTCCGCTAATTGCAGATAATCATACACTCAAAAATCCCATTCCTCTCGATCAATGCTTATCACCACTTGCATGTTCACTTCACAGGGTGCTCTCTTCTGCACATTCGATGTTAGCTGTATTACCGCACAGCAGATAGTGTACCAACCGGTGGATGTTCTTTCATCAGACAGCGAATCAGAAATATAATCTTTATTGTAATTAATATCCTTGGCATATGCATCAAGATTGAACAATTTAGCGCAGGGAAGCGGAGCATGTGAATACACATATCCGGGGGGAACATTGTCCAGTTGGGAATGTTGAGCTGCGTGAGTGTCACTGGGTGGCGCACGTGGCATTCCGGGCAGAGCTGGCATTGGTTCTGGTGTTGGCTGTCTGAGTTAGTCTGGTTGAGGTGCACCTGTTCCTTTGCGCCTCCAGTGTGTATGTGGATTCGTTGCTGTGCCATTTTTGCAGGGAAGGCAGCCGTCCCTGTGGTTTTCAGGAACCTCAGCTGGGTGACTATCTATTGCAGCCTTCACCTATCTATGCCCAGGAAACTCAACTCCCTGCTTCTTGTCATCTCAGACTGCCGCGCTCGGATCCTTCATCAGGTATTGTGTTTCCTCTATTGCGGCTTGTGAAAACGCTCATTCAGCCATTCTGGCGATATACAACGCAAGGCACACGTCGGACTGTTCTAGCTCTACCCGACCTCCTTGCCTAGCTATCATAGCAGACATATTGAGTACCTACATGAAATCTGTTGCTGCTTCTAACAACGAGATTTGGCTATTACCTCTACCATAGACTCTTCCCTATTCTCCTCTGAGAGAATTCATACCCTTTTCGTCCACTCTCAGGGATGTTTATGACGAAATTTGTCCGCGAAAATTCCAGAGCTGACAACACCACGAAATTTGATCTTCTGGACTGTGCGCACAAATCCCTTCGTAGGCTAGGGAGACTTCGTGTTGTGGCAGTGATGAATTGGTCGTGTAGCTCTCTACATATAACTGTTGCACATAGTAAGGATTGTTATATTGCGTTTAGTCCAATATTGATATACTCACATCAAACTCCAAGCTGCTTCATTTTCTTGCGGCTTCCGGTTTTACGGTGGATTTTCAAACGTGAATCCTGGGTCATATGTTTGGTGGCTGCATTGGCTGATTGATGGTGGACTAACTGGTGTGGGAGTTGATGCTGTGTGCCAGCGAGTGACGCATTTGATGAAGTACCCATCGATCAGCATGATTCGGATCTACTCTGACCAAGCTGAGGTGTTTCTGTAAACAAGTTTGCTGGTGCGGAATAACAGAGGAAGATGATAACCACAACATGTGGGAACTCCTGAGGAATAAATAGTTAGCTTCAAGTCAAAATGGAATAAGTAACAGCCAACTTGCACATTCTACTCATGAGGAATCCTGCTGTGTATGGCAGCAGGTTGAAGGGGTTACCCACCATCCAGCGATTTGCAGTAAGTCTGCCAATGTTGTTTGTTTGTTTACAAGGGTAAATTGAGGTTTTCGACAGCTGAAATCTCATGATTGGCAGAAATAGACAGGAAATTCTTCAAGGGAAAGAACGTCTGGTGATGGCTGTCTCAACAAATCCCAGGGATCTTAGATGAAATGGAGGCCAAAAATCAAGTCATGTTGTATGGTTAGCATTACTATTCCAATTGTAGTGACAGTCAAAACGCAGTTGATACTTTCTTGAAGTTGAACATACATACCAACCGCGACATAAATGATGCAGCTTGGCTACATTTTATCCATATCTTGAATCATCCAACATCTAGCCCAACAACAAAAGGAACGCAAAGGACAATAGTGAATGCTCTAAAAAAGAACTTTTCGCAAGGTCCGGCGGGCCAATACAGCACATCGACAAATAGTTCCACACGACATCATCATCAAGCGTATGAAGGCAGGAGTGGCTCAGAAGGAGAATGAGTCCGAGCTCTAGGGGCATTGCATAGTTCAAGATCCAAAGAGAAGCTTACAGCGGAGAAATGACGAGCAACGCACTTTTTAAACAAAAAACAGAAAGAGAAATCTATCAAGGATGATGTTGAGAAAGTAGCCTCAGTGGCAAAAAAGTGTGATGAAGATGCAGCGACAGTGATTGAGCAGGTGGAGGAAGAAATGAGAGGTGCTGGAAATGCAGGATTGACCGTGAGAGATCCCGAAAATATGTCTGAAGAAATGAAGATTGTTATTGGGGACAGTCTGACCGATCTTGGAAGTTGTGACAATGAGGAGGATGGTGACGATGATGATAATCAAGTCACAGAGCTGGGCAGGCTGGGCAAAAATGACGAACCTGGCTGGGTGGCGGGCACAATGTGCAAAATGGTACAGCAGCGCATGGAGAGATATCGGCAGAAGCAGATGAACCTTCACGAATTGACACAGCCGGGATGACAGCACATGGCCCACTACTTCGATGTAACAGACATGAAGTACGGCACGACCGAATGTAAGGTTCCGGCACATGTTAAACCCCAAAAGGACATAGTTGCAGCCGCTCTGGCACTGACACCATCGGGAGAACATATGGAGTCACTTGATATTGTGTGCGGAATATGGCAAATACCGCAAGGGACATCTCGACCAGAGAGCATTCATGAGAGTTTAGGTTCCGGGAAGCCGCAGTCAAACAAACGCATCACATGATTTTCTACGGACATGGAGCCTTATTTGTCATCAATTAAGAAATCGAAGCCAGTTGAACCAGCTAGCTCTTACCTCTGCATAGTTCCTCCCTGGCTAATCAACATACAGAAACCAGATTCGGACAACGAAATAGTGATGGCTCAGGCGTCGCTGGATGAATAGATAGACAAATTCAATTTTCAAATTCATATCTGTTTCAAAGGTTATTCGTGTACCAATCTTGCTACTAGTCAGCTTACTCCTGATTTCTGTGACCAAATTGTGAGACATGACCATTCGTCTGTGGATGTGCAAGGGTCATACATGCCATGCGAATGTACTAGACTCCAAACCAGGCTGTAAGACATCAAGTCGACTCGACATTGTCTTGCCTGTTAGTGTCAAGTCAGAAAGCACATACCGAATTAGTGACTAAATTTAGAAACATCATTTAAGTGAGTGATGTTTTATGAGTCAATGATGGAGCGGTCAATGGGCATTATGAACCTGACTGAATGATGAGAGTCATGCTGCATTCGTCCATTCATCCAACTGCCCAATTCTCCGCACAGACCTGGTGGACATGGTTGAGATTTTGAAAATTCCTTATGGTAGGTAACACTAGTCAAGATGAAGGAGCTGGATCAGTAAAGGTGATGAAGTCAGGCAATATTGATCAAAAACTAGTGGATGGATTTACATGCTGTAAAATGGTAGCTGAAAGTGCAGGAATATGATAGAACTACATCATCCATCACTTAGATAACGTGTATAGTGGTGGATTAGAAATGGAGATGCCACAAAGTCTTTGGGTGAAAATGATTATACATAGAAACGCTATATTGGTTGTCAATAATGACTATATGATTTGTAGTATACAATTATTGAGGGTAAAATGACTGTTAGAATGTGTTTCATGTGAGCGTCAATGGAGCTATCAATGATTTTTGACATACACTATTGGCGATCAAAGGGCTGCATAGTCACATCGTTCCAAAATGAAAGTAGTGGTCGTCTTTATAGGTAAAAATGCACAGGACATGCTTGTTGACCAATCCTAACTATGAGCATCAACGGAGCGCCAACAATTTTTGGCCTTCATCCGCACGATGTAAATTGGACTGGAAGCAACATGGAATCCTCCCAGACACTTCGGGCGACCTCACCAGTGCTTCTAAATATATCCACCGCTGGAGGTGGTCTAGCATGCCGATTTCAATTGTCTGGAGGAGGTCAGGTGTTGGGAGGTCACTCACGATACAGGGAATATGTCGAAATGCGTTGAATCCTCAGTGACCATGGCGCGACGAGGCTTCAGCATCGGCTGCCTTAGGGTTGGCATCGCTGAGCGTTCAATATTTGTTGTGATCCCACCGGGGGTGTTGCTTGTCAGGAGGGACATAATCTCCAAGTTTGGTGTTTGAACACTCGCACCAGGTTCAAACATGCCGCTCGAGATGATGTAGGTTGCTATACTCCGGGCAATCTGCAAGTGATGCTGCTATAACCGGTTTGGAATGCCTGAAGTTCTCATCAGCACAGGGAACGTTGTAATACCCGCTCTCAGTGCTGGGATTTTGTTTAAAGGTGAGAGGCTGGAGTACCCGCTGGAGTACTTCATTCCGCACCTTTCGGTTTGTTTGGCGCTTCTCATCCAGCCGCTCCGGAGGGATATTGTCATTCTTGATTGGAATCAGCAGAAGAGCGACCATTATGACGCTGTTCATTGAGGGCATCTGGCGTATCTTCGAAGATAGATTGCGAATCGTAACATATTCAAGCCACTCTTTGTTGTTGGCAGCAATAATCGAGAGATGTGTTCCATCGGACATGACGATCAAGCGAACCAGTGTATCCCCCACTCCGAGCGTTGAGTTAATGTTGATTGCCACGTGATTATCATCGAATATTTCTCCTTGCCTGTGTCTCCCACCACTAGTCTGCGGTGTGCATTGTGGTATAGAGGCCTTTCAGTGGCGTATCGCTGATAAAGCAACTCTGAGGGGCATATATGAGATGCTCGGAATAGGCTGGCTGCCGCATCAACCATCTCATGCTTTCGATGATGTCTCGACTCCACTATTTGATAGGGCATTGGTGATTGTCATTCCATCTCATATCCTCTAGAGTGTGTAGTTCCCATTCCCCGAGAGCCTGATCATCTGGCATCCTAGTCATGAGCTTCTGGACTCCATCCCCATTTGTGAAGCTTGGGAAACGCAGAACAGTGTTTTCTTCCTTCAGCACCTTGTCATAGTACGTTTTCATGCCCTGCTTCTTGGCCCCACACTGGATATATTTGTACTCTTCGCGTGTCGCTAACAGGTAGTAGGGATTGTTTTGTAGGTTCGTCTCAAGGCAACCCTGAGCGTCACATTCCCATGGCTCAGCAATATAATCACTCAACGGAGCGCCGGCACTGGGGTATGTTTCTATCCGCAGCAGAGGAGGTGGCAGTGGTTGAGACCCCGAGTCTGCGATGATTTCAAGGAGTTTGAGGTAGGGAAACGCATCCAAGTCTTCAAGTGAATGATTCTTCACATTGAATTCATGACGCTGAGTAGGTTCAACGTGTCGGGGCGCACTGTGAATAGTCAGATTCTTCTTGCGTGCAACTTGAAGGTGTTCAGGATGGTGTAATTTGAGATGTTGAAGTCACCAGCTGTCTGAGGTGAAATTCTTTCTGCATGAAAATTCGGGGCAATGGAAAGGGGTCTTCTCTGGAATTGTTGAAGACACGCGAGGTGTGGAGTGTACACTGTAGAAAGGGACGAATGTTGGTGCTGGGCTTGAGCAGCTTGGTGGGTGTAAGCTCACGATACTTTCAGCTAACTTGAGAGATTTATTGAGCCTCAACACCATCACAAGGAGGTTCCTTACACGCCAGGAGTTGCGATGTCCCACAATACTATGATTAGAATATAACCAATACAAAACCCATACAGAAAATAAACCCTGAGCGATTCAAAAACCTTGCGATGCATGATATAATCAATACCTGAGATAAATGGATGAGAACAAAGGAATTAAACAAGACAAGCACCCGACCCTAACCCGAACGCAACAACCATCGCCTCCTCTGCAATGTGATGACTGGTTCACTCCTCGCCTACCGAGCCATCTGGGCGTGCCCCAGGGAGAGGGCCATTGGGGAGAGGGACATTGGGGAGAGAGACATTGGGGAGAGGGACATTGGGGAGAGGGACATTGGGGAGAGAGACATCTGGGAGACTGTCGCCAGCTACCGATGTGCTGAGCAGCTGCTAATCCACATCCTCATCCGAAGTGTTTCCGGCTGCCTCAGGTTCTCGCTGAGTTGGCACCACTGGGCGAGGTCTTCGCGGCGTCACAAGCCCCAAAAACTCCAGCCCAGGGAGGTGATGAGTCTCCAGAGTTTGTGGTCGTGGGCAAGGCTCAGGGGTTTGTGGCCGTGGGGCAGGCGCCAGAGGTTGTGGCTGTTGTGTATCCTTGAACATCTCCTGGCCTTGCTCAGGTAGCACAATTGGCTGATCATCTACAATGGTATCTACATTGTGAGCCGATGTATTTACCATCTCCCCCTGCCCAATCATCCGAGGTTCTTTGCTATCATCCTTATCCTCATCCTGCTCCTCATCCTCATGCTCCTCCTCCTCCTCCTCATCCTTCTACTATTCATCTTCGTCCTCTTCATCTTCCTCCTCTAATTCATCACGGTCCCTTTCCATATCCACATCGCCGTCTAACTCAATGCCGCACAGTGCGTCCACATCATCCTCCATGCGCATATCCAGATTGCAATCATGTTCTGAGTGATATTCTCCATCTGACTCCTCAGCAGAGTCGGTATCATCAGCTGAGGAAATTGACATGGCGGGCAATGCTTCCACCTCTAAATATGCCTGCTCTAGTTAGCCCTCCATATCCGAGTCTGCCTCATACATTTCCTTCTGCAACCCCAAAGCAACGCCACGAAAGATATCATCTCCCCCTCGGGTTTGTTCAACACTACCTCTCCCTTTACTGTTTCCCTTCCCCTTCCCATTCCCATCCTCCATTGCCTTCCCATTCCCCTTCCATTTCCCCATCCAGTCCTCAGTCGCCTTCCCTCTCCCCTTCCCATCCTTTGTACCCTTCCCTTTCCCAGTCATCGTCTCACCACCCTGCGTGTCCTCCTCGCCATCGCCATTGTCATTCTCATTGCCATCGCCAGGACGGCTCCTTGCACCACTCAGCGCTCCAGGGTCTGCCCAGTTTTCATCATCTTCATCCTCGTCTATTATCCCATCCTGATTCAGTGTTCTAACGGCCGGGAAGTCGCCGAGCTTGTACTGGTGGCAGCTTGGCGGCTCAACCTTTACCCTGAGATTGTCACTACCGTAGCTAGAGAAACGCTCGCCGGGGCATTTAATCTTCCCCGAGCTGGTTGGCTGCAGAGTGGAGCGATCAACATGAACCCCGAAGGCACGTGGGTTGTCCCACCTCCAATTGTGTATCTGGTCGCAGGTTTTGTTGAACATTTGCCCCATATATGGGCGGAAGTTGGGCCACCACTCCTGAAAAGGCAAACTCCTGCTCCTGTGGTGCGGCCACATCTGCTGGAATTGCGAAAAGTTGCAAGTTATGACTGGATCAAGAAACATTATATCATAAAAGAGGTTCCATGCCCTCTCATCCATGATGCCGCAAACATTGTTTTACCGTATGAGCCAACGGATGAGTTCCGGGATAAATGCCGTTATATGGTGCCGATCCAACGACAGGTGTCAATTTCTGACCGATGTCAGCATCTTTGCCCTAGCCTTCTTCTTTCCTTTGCAGCTGCTCTCTTGTGCCAGTGCTGTGAGTTGAAAATGAATCTACATCCGAAGCGTTGGCATTATGAGACAATTGCGAATAATTGAAAGAAGCCCAGAGGGAACGTACAAAGTTGTGTAAGTCAACAGATGTGTTTTGAAACAAGGAGCGTTATTTCATTTCAGTCATGTGATCTCGAGATAGTTCAGGATGCTGGTGGTGTGTGTAATTCAGGGGGAAAAGAGAATGGAAGAGTAGGCGGGAACAAGGGATATATATACTCGAGTTTCTGCGATTTCTTCGTTCAACTTGTGAGCGATGATAATCCTGATTCATATCCTGCGTTTTGTTGGTTAACGAACACAACACAGCCCAGCCTTCATCTTTCACAACCGCCAGGAACCTCATGAATGCGAAGCCTCAAGACGAGATTTGGTACTGGTGGTGTGGAAAGTTTACGATGCCAGGTGTTGCTTTTGCATCTCACACCACTGTCACCACTCAGACCTCGTTCATCTTGGAGCACACTGCGTAGTTCTCAGGTTGTGCTGACACTGCAACCATCCAACATGGCTACCAATAAGCCTAGCGGTGGAAAAAGCACACGCAACTGATGTCACAGGATACAGAATCTTTCATTGTTCGCTTTGCGATGCTGCTAGCTGTGCCAAAGGGGGATTTCCACCGGGAAGCTGAACATATACACAATCAAAGATTCAAAATATTGTGCCAAGAATGAGTGCAATACTATGATTACCGCGCCAAGAAGTCATCAACACCCTTCAAGCGGTGCAAATAGACCTTCAGATGTTGCTGTAACAGTGACTCTCAATGCTGAGTTTATTCTGAGTTCAATCTGATGGCAGTTGAGCCCATAATTGAATGCTTTTCAAGGGATCTCATCCCCGAGTATTGGCATGGTTTAGGGTCAAGCACGGTCTACACAGCGCTGCCCGTTTTTGTGAAATCCCTCCCTGGTCGCTCAAATAGGTGTCTACTCCGCCTGCCGTTGCATATGCATGCAGAGGAAATTGTTCCCGCATTCTTGACATCGAACATCTATATCGGACTATGCCTTCCCAAAGCCCTCACCATGACACGACGCCGGTCGTACAAAACCTTCGAAGTCTTCCCAATCGTCACAATCAACCAAATTGTGGGCCTTGGGGGAATTCTCCACTTCCCCCTGCTAGGAGACCTGTTTCCGTACCGGCTGGCGAGAGGGATTCCTCTCAAGGAGGGAGTTCCGTGGCCTCTACAATCTAAAGTCAGAACTCCACCCCCTCATCTTCGCTGAACAATTCTCGCGTGGAAGATATCACTCAAAGCATAACATCCAACCCGTCCGCTACACAGCGACGGTCAATGAATACTCCAACCGCCCCGCTGGGTAGAATCAGTTGTAGCAGACTCGCACCTGGAGGAACCTCACAGACAGACCCAACGCGTCGCGTTGTATCCAGCACCGAATCTGGCAATGCTAGCACTCCCACTCCTCACACCGGTCTTGAAAACCTGCCAACCTCAATCCCTAATCCAGAAGCCCGCGCAATCATTACAAATCCACTGCGAACGCGACCTACAGAAAGAAATCAGTGACAGAGGCAGTGGCAATTGAAACTGGAGGCGGTGTCTACACCTCGATCAGTGGTCTTCGGCAGTCGCAGCATCCATCGATATGATCACTCAGACAAGCAGCGTCACTTATTTGCAACGGGCAGACTCCTGGAGCTCCACATGTGGAACAGATCGCCGTTTATGAGTGCAAGCGACTTGGAGATAGTGAGTGATGTAATGCGACATGTTGCGAACACATTAGCCGAAGGCCCACCCAGGCAGATAATAGAGATTTACTGGAACACCGCTATGCGGCACAACAACATTTGGTCCATAGCATTCAAGGCGGGCACAAAGGAGATCTTGAAAAAGGTATGCTGAGGCAACGGCCCCGTTCGATATTACACGCTCAAACTGGTACCAGGTTCGAGCACACTTTGTTACGATCAAATCCCATCATATTCACTCGACAACGGACAACATCGCAGAGGTTTATGATCTCCACTACTTTGCATCCGCCCCAGAGCGTTTGGAATTCATTGATTCCGTTCGGGCAGACAATAAGTATCATTTTCCGGTACCAGAGTGTGTGGAAGGTGGTGTACGCGGTCCAAATCCAATGCAGAGAGAGTCGAAAGCTGCCGACAAATGGCCAGCCTCCACTTTACTTCCTGGCGGAAGCAATCCCAGGGTTGATCTACATCAAATTTTATCATTGGGCGAATAATTGCGGTAAGTATGCTGATGGATTTCATAATTCCATGATTGACAACAAGGACAATCATCTACCCTTGCAAACAGACCATATATACCTGCGCCGCGTTGCGCCATGCTCTGGTGGAGTGGCAACAGAACAAAGGTGTTCATCCGAAAGCGTCCAAGTCAAAGCTGAAAGGGGAAACACCAGATCGCTCAAACTACTTCAACTACAAGAATGACGGTGGTATGAACGCATCCTGCTGCGCTGCAATAGGTCGCAAGTTGTTAACCTCGCCTGGCATTGCAGACACGCATACATTCTTGATAAATGCCTGAAACACACTACCAGAGAGCTACCTACAGAGGGTGTATAAAAACACTCTAGTGACTGTCAAGCATCCGATCTAACAGGCGGAGAACCCAATGCCCACCATGGTCATCATCGTGGAAGCAGCGCGTGTTGACAATGCTATTCATTTTGACTATTTGACCTCTGAGGTAGCGCTTGTGGAGCCTGAGATAGGAAGGACTGACCCAAAGATCCCGATAGACAATAACTGCACGAACAACGAGTTGCATTTTGGGATGGCAGGGGGCAGCGGGGATTATGAAGATGATTGTTGCAAAAGTGACAAGGGCGATGCCATCCCCACCGGCAGCCAGGGACGACGGCCCACCAATCAACACGAGAGGTTTGACCTGGGAAATGGTGATGTCGATGGGTATGAGGGCAACGATGCCAATGATGCAGACGCGGATGAGGTGAAAGAAGCATTGGTAGCCGATGATGCATCAACGCAGAATGTGGAGGACTGAGGGCGTAGTTCTAGAGAGTGTGAAGATTGGACAGTATATTTCAGACCTGCAAAATACAATAATAGCGAAGCAAATGCAACTGCAAGCGATGTATTTGAAGCGAAGACTGTATTGTAATAAGTGACAACGTCTCAAAACTAAACATATATGGGGAGAGTGCGGCATCCGATAGATAGCAACAGCGAAGAGGTAAAATGTGGCACTCAGCCGGAGAAAGGCATAAACATCGCCAGGCATTGGGTACACCGCTTCAGCATAACTGCAGCCCCAGAGAAGATTGTAACACAAATGTCGTTCTGATGGTGCGTATATGTCACCACAAAGTAAAGGAGGTACATATGCAACACAACCAGTCGCCTGGGCAACGGGTACCGTGTGATTCTCCCTCAGAGGGTACAAGGTTCCATCAGAGCTGTCAGGTCCGTCCGGAACACCCGGGTGTTTCTGACCGACACTAGGGTCGTTGCTGATGAGCAATACGCAGCAATACATTACGGGATGTGCCTTGCACCATCGATGTAAACAATGGAGCGGGAAACGCATACATCTTCTACCACCACTTTCTATAGCAAAAGGCCATTGCCAAAGACTCGGCATTGACTTCACAACCAACCTGCCGATCTCGGAAGATGGCTATGACTGGATTGTAATGATTTCTCCCCACATGACAAACAGAGCACAATGGAAACATCAGCAAAATGTATATCGGTCCGAAAGCGACACGCAATACTCCCAGACACTCCGGCTGACCTCAGCACTGCTTCGAAGTACTTCTAGATGCTCCCAGACCCCCCTGCAGATTTGCAACGTGCTCTCAGACTGTGCAAGAGCATTCTGAAGGTGCTCCTGAACGCACCTCCAGTTATGGAGGTGGATTCAGGATGCTACGAGATTTGACTTATAGAATAGTCAAATTTTGGAGCTCCTGATACCTCTGCGAAGTTCTGCGGAAGACTTCGACAGAAGCTGAGACAACTTTACAGCTCTGCAGAATACTTCGAGAGCAGCTGAGAACGCTGCGCAGCTCTGCAGGAGCCTTGGTGCCGTATTCTCACAGCAGTGGATATTACATAACCGCAAGGCATTTCATCTTGTCATATTCGTCTTCGTTACAGTCACAAGATTCACTACATCATAATATGGCATGCATTATTTAAATCTCTGTGTATATAGACATACTGTCAATCTGGCCGCAGATGAAACTCGAGCATAATCAGAGGAGCACCTGGACTCACCCATTGAGAGAACTCAGAGATGCACCACTCGGAGGCCGTTGTTCCGAAACGATGGAGCTAGAAGGCAAAGAGCCCACTATCAACACTCCGCCTTACCTCTCGGAACATCCCAACTGGAATTCATGAGAACTAGAGGTACTGGTTCGAGCAGCATAGGAATCTGGGGAGAAGATATGATACTACCCTGCGTTGAGGATCCACCCACTTGCTACGATCCAAGAAATTTCGGACAGAGTGAGTGAGGCCAAAAGTTGGGGAAGATAGAGTGAGTATTTTCATTGTATGATAAGATGAGATGGAAATGAGATGATGTCTATCTACTCCGGGGTCTGCTGAATATTAACTCCCCCTCTCTCTGTCAACCTCCGTAACCCCTGTATCTCTGTACAACCACCGGCGCACTTTGAAGATGTACTTGGAGGCCGTGATGGAGTGTGTTTGGAGATGCACTTGCAGAATGAGATCGAGTCAACTCAGAGATGCAGTTGGAGACCGGGATCAAGCTGGTTTGGAGATGCAGTTGGAGACCAAGAGATCAAGTGCACTCAGCGATGCACTTGGAGCCCCTGATTGAGCGAGTTTGGAGATGCACTTGCAGGCCGCGATCAGATGAACTCTGAGATGCACTTGGAAGCCGTGATTGAGCGTGATTGGAGATGCACCTGGATGCCAAAATCAAGTGGACTCAGAGATGCTCGTGGAGACCGTAATTGTGCACGTTGGGAGATACACTTGGAGGCCATGATCAATCAGGATCAGGGAAGCACTTGGAGGTGGTTGATCTGGAGGCGATTGATCTGAAGGTGGTCAATCTGGCGGCAGTCAATCTGGAGACAGTGAATCTGGATGCAGTGAAACTGGAGGTGGTAGATCGGCAGGCATGTGCCATGGAAGCTGAGACTCTATTCATTGGTTAACTCCTAATTGTGGGAATGTAGAGAATTCTGTACAACAAGGTCCACTGAGAGACTGGCTGGGAGCGGGAGACAGTGGATCTTACAATGATGCAGTATGCGGTGTATGCTGTACTCGGTGTATGCTGTACTCAGTGTATGCTGTACTCAGTGTTAACTCGCGATCATGGCATGGAGAGGATGACTGAACTTCCTGTTTTTAAGTCACAGTAGAGTTGAAGGCGAGAAGGAGAGAGATGAGATGAGATGAGGAAAAACATGAGGAGAAACTGGGACTTAGGGAATTTCGTGGGTGAGTCAATTTACCATCCCCAATCCGGCAGGTATGAGCCCCAATCCGGCATGTAATTACACCGATAGGATGTCTTCCCAACACCATCAGGCAAGTTATACCCCTGATATCTCATATCCGCTCGTAGCCTCCACATCATTCTCATCTACATCCCCCATCTCTCCCTTTCTAGTCCACAACTCTACAATCTTCGCAGAACACAAAGTTAAGTCCTCCCTCTCTATCTCTTCATGCCATGATCATGAGTTGACACTGAGTACAGCATACACCAAGTACAACATACACCGGGTTCAGCAAACAGCGAGTACTGCTTACACCCAGTACAGCCTACACCCAGTCTAGCATACACCCAGTACAGCATACACCCAGTACAGCATACCCCCAGTACAACATACACCGAGTACCACATACACCGAGTACAGCATACACCGAGTACAGTACAGACCTAGTACAGCATACACTGAGTACAGTATACACCGACTACGGCATACACTCAGTACAGCATACGCCCAGTACAGCGTACACCCAGTACAGCATACACCCAGTACAGCATACACCCAGTACAGCATACACCGAGTACAGCATACACCGAGTACAGCATCTACCCAAGATTATTTGTCTCCCCTTCATTCTCAAGATTACGAGTTGACCCCTGATTGTAGCCTCAGCTTCAAGCGTGCGTCCCTACACAATTGACCGCCATCAGCCAGCTTGCCAGGAGAGCTCAAAGGTAAAGTCACCTTGTCACATTCCCACGTTTGCGAGTCAACTTACTGATCAACAGAGTCTCAGCACCTGGCTCGCCGTGTATCAACCGCCTTATAGTACATGTCTAATCTCGCTCAACCGCGGCCTCCAAAGTGTATCACCAAAGTCGCTTGATTACGGCCTCCAAGGGCATCTCCAACCTCGCTCAATCACAGCCTCCAACTGTATCTCTGAACTCGCTAGATCAGGGCTTGCAAGTTAGCATGATCATAGCCTCCAAGAGCATCTCCAAACTCACTCAATCACGATATCGGAGTGCATCTCTCAGTTCATTCGATCACGGACTCCAAGTGTATCTCCAAACACACTCGATTACAGCCTCCAAGTGAATCTCCAAACTCGCTCCATCACAGCCTGGGAGTGTATCTTTGAGTTCACTCGATCTTCATCTTCAGGCGAGCCTCACATTGCTCCCAAGCACCGCCTGCAGCCAGTCCGGATATACTGTGTGTAGATGGGTAGCTATATAGATAGAAAGATGAGAATACAAACTGAATACATGAGTTTTAAAAATTGTTGAACGATAAGTAGTAGCTATGCTTTCCAGGTGCCCAAGGAATCTTCCCAAAGAAGATGTTGTTTTCCCAGACTGCTTTACTGTGATTTGAGGTGCTCCCAGACTTGTTTTCAGCACTCCCAGACTTGTTGTCGGCGCTCCCAGGTGCTACCCGGTGCTCCCCAAGTTCTCTCCGGTGCTCTCAGGTTTTCTCCAACTTATCACAATCACTTCAATGGTACACCTGTACCAGTCATCAGAGATTCCAGTAACTCTGAAGCCCGGCTGGAACGTCCTCCTAGGGTCTTATACTCTCCTGAAATTGACCATCTAAGTTTACACTCCACATCCTCTCAGACACTCCTGGTGGCTTCCAGTGACTGAAATACATTTTGCTGATGAAGCCTGCAGGATAACAATCAACACTCAGGCTTCTGCATGCATATTCATTGAAGACATTATCCGCCGACAAACTGTGCCTCAAGACATTGTACCGGACCGCAATATATACATCACAGCAGGCTATTAGAGAGAAGCTCCAAGGATTCTGCAGACAAAGGTGCTCATGTCTACACCAATGCATCCAGAAACAGATGGTTTATTTGGAAACTCAAACAAGACAGTCGTACACTATCTTCTTGGCTTTCCAACATACTATCAAGCCAATTGGGACGACGACCTCCCACTAGTGCTTTATTCTTACGATTCCTCAGTACACCATTCCACCTAGCAGATGCCATTTGAACGTCATCGTGATTATTATCCACCTTTGCTGCTACATGTAATAGCAGACCTCTAATGGCCACAGGCCAATGATTCAGCAAAGACCTTTCAAGGCCACAAATTTGTTGAATGATTGCACCGCAGAATTGGAGACACCAGTGATGAGATGCCTGTTGCTCAGAATGAATCGGTGGCTGATAGTAATAAGTGATGAATGCCAATCGACCCCACCATCACCACCATTGCCACGGTCTTCTTACATACACAGGATTGACCAATAACCTACACCAATGTCAACCCTACACGACACAAACTGGTACGCCATTTCATTGGCCCATACCGCATCCTCAGATCACACAGGAACACTGTTGAACAAGATCTCCTAAATGACATAACGAACTACAATATAGGTAATGTCAGCATGCTCAAAGTTAATGGCATGAATGTTTTTGGATTGCCTGGCAGCTGCAGCCTCCACCACTGCAGACAAGCCATACTGGTACAAGGTATATTGTTGATTTAATCCCACATCACTGGCCAAACTCGGACAGAAGAAGTTGGGGAAACCAAGTTAAATGTGACGTTTCAGACAAGAATGATCACACATCGGAGCCAGAGGAGAATACAGCAAAGCAACAGAGATTGCGAAGCAGTATTAGAAGGAGATAGGCGGGTGGCAAAAGGCAATGAGAAAAGTGACATGAAATGATGCGTACGAGGCTAGTTGGTTTTTGATCTGGGTATTGTGTTCCTTCGAGACGTTTCTCGAAGATGATTGGAGAAGGTTGTGATCAAGGTGGAGCTCTCTGCACATATTAAGGTGTCTCTCTGCAGGATGCTCGCATTGTAGTAAGTTCTGGTGACATGTCCGCTCGATCATAAATCACATTCACTTCGATACATTCAGAGAGGCTATTTGCCCAAAATTGTACATACTCGCAATGTTTAATGCTTTCGAATTTGCCTAACATTTTGGTAACATATGTATCATATATTATAGTATATTCATTCTACTGAATGCTGTTGGCTCTGGCTGAATTGAATTTGTCCTTTATATGCTATAGGTTACTAAATACACAAGTAGAATGGATATGTGAATGTGTTTTTGAATCGTATAGCAACTGTGGAACTGTATATATCTCCTCAATTAATGGCCAATCTCCTTCATGAAACTTTTGTCTCTGTAACAGGATCTGGTAGTTGATATTTTTATACCTAATATTGAGATTGATTTTATAATCACAGAGAGTTACTTAGATAATGTGTTAAATTAACTATACTGCAAGACAAAAAAATTAAATATAGTAACATATATTGATCAATTTGATATATACTTCAACTTCATAGAACTACTTTGTAAGGTAAGTTTTACCAACTACTATTTTCCCATCCATTGACAGTTGATCTGTCTGGGAATCAATTATTCACACTGTATGCAAAGAAATAGAAGTTTCACAGATGTTTGCCAGGTTCTGACATCTGCAAAAGGAAATATTAAAAATGAATTCAATCTCAGGTAATGAAAACTTCATATTATGAAATATTTCATCTCTTCTAAAACTGATAGTTCACTTTACACACTATATTTCTGATTCTAGTATACTGCTTCAACAGACAGTTATAGTTCATAATTATTTGTAACAGCTCATTGACAGTCATGTTTTAAGCTGACATTTAACAAATCACCAATCATTCACTCAGTAAATCTGAAGTCCAAAACAATTTGAACAGTTCCAAATTCCTTTTATCTCATGGATGAGTGGTCATCTATTTTGGGTTTAGGTGTTTGGGCCCACCTATGCCAGAGCTTACTTAGCAAATTGATCCCTGGAATTTGGTTATAAACTTTGGATTCCGACTCCGTTGGATATTCCACCATGTTTCAACGACTCCCAAAACACAAATGGTTTCCGAAGTTGGTTGATTTCGCATGAGCGAGTATTATCACCAGTGTATGCTCTTGACGACAAGCCATTCGGTATCAAAGCACTTTTATTTTATGGTACCCTGCCCTAAAGCTTTGGAAAGTAATCCGCTCCTCTTAAACGCTCAGTGCCATGATTGAGTTCACTATATCGTTGTCATTCTCCTTGAGTGCCTTTATAGCCTTCTTCCGAGAGACATTTGCCTGCATCGTGGGTCAGTATATCCAGCCACGAGCAGTTATATAGCACACGGAGTGTTCGAACCTGTGCCATGACGAGTTCGATGTCCTTGCCCTCAAGCCCCTGGTCGTCAACTTCCTCCTCATCATCCTCGTCGTCGTCCTTGGGTGCCTCGACGGTCTTGCCCTTGTCAGCAGCGGCAGTGGCCATATCAGCCTCGATGCTAGAAGCGTTCTCGGCCTCACGAAGTTGGTGAGCGGCGTTGGCTTGAGCTTGGGAGTTCAGGTCCTCGATCTTGGCCTCTCCAAAAATGCTATTCCTCAATTAGAACGCCGAACAGAGAATAAGTGCTATCCGTGTTGCTTACATCCAGGTGTTGCTTGAGGGGGACTTGTAAACGTCGGGGTTGTTGATGACGAACAAGATCTATCGTAACAGATGGCCGTCAACATCCCATCCCGTCCCGTCCCATACGGCCTCCATCGGCAAGTAGATGATGTGCATACGTTCTTTGGTCGGCGGAGAGTGACACGGGTAATGCCGGGGACGTGCTTCAAGCCCAACTTTGCGATCGACTTCCTGGCCTTCTTCTCGTTGCGGGAGTGGATGGCGACGGCAGATCCAGCGGGAATCTCGCCACCCTCAATCTCGCCTGCCTCAGACTCATCGGAGGAGTCGTGGTTCTCAAGCTCAACCTGCTTGGCCTGTTCGTCGGTGATTTCCTCAATGCGGGAGTTGGACATAGTTGCAGTGGTGATGGTTGATGAAGTAGGGGAAAGGAGATGTGGTAGTGGCAGTAGCAGATGTGGTAGTGGTGGTGAGTGCGGGTGATGGGGGGTGTCCAACAAAAGCCGCCAAGCCAAGCCCACTTCTTTCGTGCTATCCGTTTAAAGTTGCACCCCGCTGTCCTACCCCGCCAAACCCACCAGCACCTCTCATGACAGTCACACTACTTTGTGGGCGACACAATCCAGCCCTGCTCACGCCCTAACCCCGGCCAAGTAGCCAATACAACATTATCGAAAAAACTCCCGTCCCGAAGCAGCCGCAAGAGAGCCCAGTTCCAAATCTCTACAACAAATAGACGAATTCACCCCCCCCTATCTCTAGCCAAGGTACGCCAGTCTGTCACCGTCATCAACGAAAATTCGACCTTTGCCCTGCCCCCGCTTCGCCGCCTATAATTCGAAGGAATCACCTGCTAACTGTAGATACTTTGTTTTCCCTAGACTAGCTCGGCTCGACATCACCGTTGCAAGGACACCTCCCGTTACGCAAATCTTCGTTCATCATGGATCACGCAAAGTTGGCAAAGATGCAGGCGTCCGTTCGTATCGGTATGTAGTGAATCTCTCTACCAACTGTAATACGACGGAAAGAAGATGAGACTTCCCGCTGGGGGCGTTTCAGACTGTGATGTTGTGGTGCGATAAGTTTGCGTGGTGCTTTTATTAACATTGATTGTTTGTGTGTTGTAGGGTATATTTCCCTTCCACCATCCTCATCGCATGATACTGGACCCATTGACATCTGCGCATGTTCTCAACCGTCAAATATAGGTTGATGAATGCAGACTAATTGGCGGGGTAATGTTAGTGGCAAGGGTACACCACGGAGAAAAGTCAAGAAGGTCCACAAGAGCGCTGGAATGGACGACAAGAAGCTCCAGACTGCTCTGAAGAAGTTGAATGTCCAGCCCATCCAGGCTATCGAGGAGGTCAACATGTTCAAGGAGGACGGAAACGTCATCCACTTTGCTGCCCCTAAAGGTGCGGTTATAGCCACTTTCCAAGTCTCGGACATGGGGTTGTCAATTGACATTGCCCGCAGTCCATGCTTCAGTTCCTTCTAACACTTTTGCCATCTACGGAAACGGTGAGGACAAGGAGCTTACTGAGCTCGTCCCCGGAATTCTAAACCAGCTCGGTCCCGACTCCCTTGCTTCCCTGCGAAAGCTTGCCGAAAGCTACCAGAGCTTACAAAAGAAGGAGGGTGACGAGGACAAGAAAGACGAGTCTGACGACGACGATATTCCTGACCTGGTTGAGGGCAAGGACTTTGAGAACAAGGAGTAAACTTATCTGAATGGTAATTTCGCTGTTGGGTGTTGCTGGTTTCAAAGTAAACATTAATCGAGTTCTTTCCATGTTTCATGATCAGCATCATGGAGACTCACAGGTTGGCGCGTCTTAAGGAAATAAGGACATCGTTCAATGAATATATTGCGGGCTCGCTCAGCAAGTCTGGTTGTGAAATGGCACGTGCTTTCCAAACCATATCCGAACTCTTGTCAATCCAGTATACATAAATATTACCTCAACAGCAGAAGTTATGCTTGCGACCCCATTGATCCAAGGTTGGTGTTGAAATGGTTTCCAATAGAACACGCGAGCAGTGAATTGGGGGGAATACCTGTATGAGCGGCCTGACAGGCTCAATGTAGCAACTTACCACTTTATTATCATCTAGCATACTGTGCCTGTTTCTCCCTCCCTTTAACTCGGACAATCTTCAATAAAACTACTTGGCAGCCAACAATTGACCGCGAAAATACACAACTTTGCCAACCTCGACACTGGAAGGAAACCAGATAGTCATACATTCATAGGTAGGCTGTTTCTCGCCAATATAGACGATGATCTGGTAGATATCCCCCCTCAGGTACAGAATCCACGAGGCAGGTACAATTGGGACGTGGAGCGTAGTGATGGTCCCTTAATTACAGTTGGGATAGTTAGATGTTGCGAAGTTCGGTTCGCGCATTTGGCTATGGTGGATAAAAGTGGACAAAAGTCAAAAGTTTTGTGTTATGTTCAGCGTCACCCGAACATGATACTCAAAGAGTATGCGTAAGTAAAAGTGCAGTTCTTTGTATGAAGTCATTCGTTTATATGGAAATATATGCGCCCATATGACTGCATATGCTAAATCGCTCGTTCATATTCTTTCATGTGTTAGCGCCAAGTGATTGTTGGATACTAAATGATCACTCGATCACTTGCTGTCACTCTTTATTGAAAATCTGCAGTTTGTCAATCACCAATGCACTGTCCAACAGTTCAATCAATGATTTAAACAAATTGGTATGCTAATACCTTATGCACAGTCATGTAGATATCATTGAATGAACTGTTTGAATCCAGTTGACAGGCTGAGTGTTAGTATAATAATATAAAATATATACTCTTCAACTCTTATAACTCTATGTTGGAATGAATATTTTCAACACTGCACTACATTAATGAAAATACAGCCTGACAGATTCTTTCTACAGTTCAGTACACAGTACATATAAATGTAGTTTTATAAGTAGTTGACAAATATGATATAAGAAGGCAGGTAATAACTGAAACTAGGTTATAGATATCATAGAAATTATTCCTACAACTTTTTTGGCAAATGGTACAACCTGTGGAAAGCTATATATAAATCCATTGGCCACTCTAGGTAATTACACAGATATATTTAAACAATTTTCTGTATTTTTAAATCTTTCTGAAGCTTTCTAATGTGGTTTTGAATACTACTTCAGTCACTTCAAATACTTCTCAGCTTACATGAAGTTATAAAGATACATTCAAGATACAACAAAATTTTACACGTGGAATAGTAAATTTTCAAAGGTGCTGATATCTCTGTCTAGATCTGCTTAAGTACCCTAAACTTAATTTTGTATTCTTACAGCAAACATTCTTAGAGCTTTATATTTATCAGGTATTACATATATTATATTTATTTTATTAGAATATTTCTCTGTTACGCATATGACACAATTTACTATATTATAACATATCTGTATTTTCGGTCTATATCTAGGTCTATCCAAATATGAATATGTTGTAAATCTGGCTGCAGTTCATACCTAAATGCAATCAAAGGTGCAATTGTTAGAGGTAATCAAGCAAACATAATGAAGAATTTGTTATATTACACAGGTAAATTGCAATGTACATCAGCAAAATGTATTTTAGTGACTGGGAGGCTCAGAATGTGGTTGGGAGTAGTGGGACTGGTATCTCGGGGTGGCCAAATCCCGAAGTTGACTCAACTGATGCAGTTGCCATTAGATGCAACTGGGAGTGCTAGTGTGAAATCAGTGATGATATAGGAGGTATGGTGATAACTAGGAGAGCACGTCAAATTACTATAGCATAGTTCGAGAAAAGCAATATATTCGTTGGACGTGCTACAGGTGTGTTGGAAAAGCATTATAGCTACTTACCATTAAACCATTGTTCAAACTCATGTATTCAGTTTGGATTCTCATCAATGTATTTATGTATCGATATAGGTATCGATTTACAGAAGTTATATCTGGACTTGCTGCAGGTGGCATTCGAGCAATTGGTGGTGTGCCTTAAGATGACCATTGAGTGAACACAGAGATGGACTGGAATGCTATGGTCAAAGCGAGTGAGAAGATGCAGTTACAGCTCGAGATACAGTGAAGTAGAACATGAAGATGAAGGCCAAGATGTGGTGTATAGCGAAATGTACTTGAAGACTGAGATTGAGCAATTTTGAAGATATACTTGGAGGCCAAGATCCAGTGAACCCAGTGATACACTTGGAGGCAATAATTGTGCATACTTAGAGATGTACTTTGAGGCTGAGATTGAGCAAGTTCCAAGATGCACTTGGATGCCATTATTGGGTGAACTTAGAGATGTACATTGAGACTGTGATTTAGTTCTGAGTTTGGAGATGCACTTGGAGACTAAGATCGAGTGAATGCAGGTTGGGATGCAGACACCGGCATCACGTAACTGACGAGATGTGTCCAGAGGCGGTAATCAAGCAAATGTGTTAATCCATGTGGATGCTATGATTGAGCTAAGTTGGAGGAGTACATTGAGGAGGTCAATCTGGAGGAGATCAATTGGGATGTGCAATGTGTGTGGAGACTATATACATACGTTACTTATCTTTCAAACTTGGGAACATGGCAAGATTTCTTTACCTCCAATCTCTCATGCAGAGCTGGCTTGCTGGCAGCAGTGAATCTGTAAGATGGCGTGTTAGAAGCTAATGTAATATGGAGAGTTCCACATATAACTGTGAGACTATCAAACCTGGGTGGATGCTGACATTGATGTATGCTGGACTTGGTGTATACTTTACTTGGTGTATGCTGTACTTATTGTGTGCCGTAGTCAGTGTATGCTATACTCAGTGTATACTGCAGTCGGTGTATAATTTACTCGATATATGCTCTACCCAGTGATAAGTTATAGTCAGTATCTGGAGATATAGAAACGGATATTTTAACTTTGTATCGCATGATGAGGGTAGAGTAGTAAACAGGAAAGAGATATGGGGGATGAAGATGAGAATGATATGGAGGATATGAGCAGAAGTGGGAAATCAGGGGTATCATTTACTTGATTGGGTGTGACACACCTTGTGTTGCTGTTCTTCCTGTACAATTGGGCATGATTATCCATGCTGCTTCAAAAATTGTAAATATTGTTGCTCAGAAAATTCTTGAACATGCCAGATCATTATGATAATTTCCCCCATCTCCTCTCATCTCTCTCTTTCTCATCCTCGACTCAACCATCACCTGAACATATGAAGTTATGTCATCCATTTCTATCACTCCATGCCATAATGGTGAGTTAACACTGATCATGACATGCACTGAGTATACCATACACCAAGAACAGTATGCGCCAAGTACTGCATCAACCCAAGATTCAACTCTCTCCCCAGTCCCCTCATGTTTTGTATCTTGGTAGACCTTGTTGTACTCTACACTCTACATTCCCCCAGGTACAAGTTAACTAAGAAAATGAATCTTGGTTTCTGCCATGCCTCCCTTCTGATCTACCACCTCCAGATCCAACACCACCTGGTATACCTCCAACTCAGCTCGAGCGTGGTCTTGGCATATATCTCCAAACTCTCTCAATTATGGAGTCTGAGTGCATCTTTCACTTCACTCCATTCCAGACTCCCAGCACTGCTCCACACTCACTCGATTAGGGTCTTAAGATGGATTGCTTGGTCCTCATGACAACAGTCTTCATGGGTATCTCCAAACTCACTCGATTACTCCCTTGAACTGCATCACTAGGTCCACATGAACATACCCTGCAGGTGCATCTCCAAAGTAGCTTGATTTCCAGCTCCCAGTGCATTTCCACATACATACAATGATGGCCTGCAAGGGCATCTCTGAGTTTACATCATCTTGGCATTGGAGTGCATCTCAGATCTTGTTTGATTTTGACCTGCAATTGCATGTGTAACCTCACACAATCATAGCCTCCAAGTGCATCTCAGAGTTTACTTGATCTCAGTCTCCAAGTTCAACACTAAGTACAAATGATCATAACATCCAAGTGCATCTCCAAACTGGCTCAATAACTGGGCGGTGGGAAAATCAATGTCTCACCACCACCACCACTCAGTTTCACAGAGGGAAGCGAGTAGAGGGTGTATGGAGGTACAGCGATAACTGAGAGAGACTGAGCAACAGGGGGGCACCCAAGGAAAGGGTAATATGGGAGGTGGACTGTGCTACAGGAGTATATTTTTGACAGGCACTGGGATAGATAGACATCATCCCTTGAGATATACAATGGAAAACACAGACTCTATCGTTCCCAACATTTGGTCTCACTCACTCTTTCCGAGATATCTTTGATCCAGGCAATTGTGTTGTTTCTCATGGCTGGGAAGTATCACACACTTTTAGCCTCTTCGTATATTCTTCAGACCGGAACTGCTCATTCTCAAGAATTCCGTTTGTGTGCTGTGAGATGTTAGGGGCTCTCCTCTAGCAGCAGTAATGATACAAGTTTGTGGAATTGTAGATACTGAATTGCATAACACCTATCTACGAAAGCATCACTTGTGTGTCAGTCAAGTGATCCTTAGTGGGATAACACTTGAGCCACGTGTCAATCAATTAGTGACAAGTCAACTCGCCCTAGCGGATTCAAGTCTGCATTGCAACGGTATTGACGTGTTATAATCTACATTGGCAGAGTATAAGTTGGTTGCCGATTAAATCTCTGAACGCATTGCCGAATGGCGAAATCAATCGGCGAGGCCTTGAATAACCTGGAGCTATCACAATTGCGATAAGCACTGATAAGACTATTAGTGATGAGCGGTTACAACTACTGAATGAATGGAATGCGAGATGTCTAAGTTGAAGTTATGAGCGGGCATATTTCATATTGGTATCATGATGTGAGGATGGCCCCACAGTGGAGCGTACCTCTTCAAAACCTATCATCCATGAACACGATAACCTAAAGGTACTCGTGGCGCTATTGACAGGTCCCTGAAGACGATCCCCGAGACATGCTGTCAAAAATGGGGAGTGGCCCCCTAGTGTAGTGGTATGGTCTTGCCACCACTATGCTGTTCTTTACGGGTTCGAATCCCGCCACTCCCCCCACCCGAGCAGACTCCTTGTACCAAACAAGTTGATGTCGCACTGCATCGATGCAGCCGAAAGCGGACTCCCTGGAAATGCAGGTTGATGTTGCATGAACCGAGTTCCCTGTGTCAAACTCACCACAGGTCGAGCATACGAGAGATTAGTAATGGGGGTGGGCTAGGGGGAGTTTCAATGGCCTTGTGCCCTCCACCGGGTAGCGGGAAGTGGGAGGGAACGACTTTGCCTGAGTCAGAAGTAGGTGCTACGTGAGCTAGTATGGCCGTAGCTTAGCCGACGGATGGACAGGAAGTTTCCGATGGACAGGGATAAAAACGTTAATTAAATGCCATGACCACCAGTGGTCGGCCGGCTTATGGTAACTTAGCTGGGCACCCCTTCGGGGTGAATGCAAAATGATTACAAACAAACAAATGCTGTCAAGAATACTATGTGTCATAGCATGAGGCCGAAGCCAAGCTTGAGCTGAGGTCCTGGCTATAAGAACCTCACATTGATCCGGCAACGAGAAGAACCATGCTGTAGCAACAATCCACAGGCACACATTACCAGCGAAAAACACGATAAAATATTAAAATTTCCATCGACTAACAGCATAGAGATTTCTTCATTATTCCACCTTCCTGAATACACCTTATGTCTCTGAACAAACTCCCACCATCTCAATATGCACATCAAGAGGTCATCAGAACTTTCAGAGATCATTGTATCTTTTGCAACGAGCAGGGTTTAACCCCCATATCCCAGCACATTTCCTCCTTGGCTGTTATCAGGGTTATTCAGTTCGATCTGCACCAGTACATCACTACCGGGTCGTTACCCTTTGACGAGTTTTCCGAAGAAGCACCGTGGACAGACAAAGCAGCGTAGCGCGCTCTCAGGTGTAAGTAAGAGGTTGAGTCTTGGGAAAGACAAGGAAAGGGATTTGGTAGTTTACGATAGGCAGCTGTATTTAAGTCTAGACAATGTTGTAATGAATTGGGTGGCATAAATACCCCCGTAACATGAGAGGTGCAGTGCAGTGTTGATGATGGGTGATTGTCCTTCCAGCTCAATTGTGTCACCTTATACCAGGATGAACACCGAGAAATACCCACTGACCTTACCCCAGGACACGATGCACTGGTCTCATACTGGGATCAATACTGAGAAACAGCTACCAACCACACAGCAGGACCACAGGCATTGACCTCATACCAGGATGAACACTGAGAACAGACACAGTCCTCGCAGACATGATGACAAGCACTGACCACACAGCCGTGAGGACAGGCACTGACCATGCAGACGGGACAAACTCTGAGACCTGGCACTGACCTCATAATGCAATTAGAAAACACAAGCAAATTCAAAGGATGGTACCACTATACTAAGGTATACTCTAATCCGATGGAATATTAAGAAACGGAATCCACTATGCTGGTCAGATTATGATGAAGCCTAATGAGAATACTACTAGCGGTGGGGGGAGAAGTCACAAGGAATAGAAACCGAGAGATAGATGATGTGGCAGACAGCTAAGAGGGAAGACTATGAAAGGTGGTAAAGCTGGGCTAGGAAAAGAATAAAAGAAAGAGCACATCTCAAAAAGACTGTCAATTTGCCCAACACCCCTTCCAACAACTCACAAACCCACAATTGACCTTAGATCACTAATTACTGCCAATTCACCACCTAAACCACCATTCCATCTTCAAACTGCTACAACAGTACTGATCAATGTATCAACTGAGCACACTGGATGTACTTCCACTGCTGGTTTCTGTGGCCATACTGGTTCCTCCAGTCATGGACCCTCATGCCATGCCAGATCCTCTGCCAGCACCGAACCATCCACCAACACCTTGTCCAACCATGTGCATGATCAAAGGCAATTCATCCAGATACTGGCCCTTGCCATTGTGGAGAAAAAGAAGCAAATGCCACTCACGGGAACTATAGGCACCCCAGTCTGTGGTGCAGTAAATGTTACCCAATTCATTGAAGCATATGAAAGCCTCTCATGTTGCACCAGGACTGATCTGCATCAGCAAAATGTAAATCGGTCCGGAATCAACATGCAAACCTCCCTGACACTCCGGTCGACCTCCGCAGTGCTTCTAAGTCCTTCCAGATGCTCCGAGGCCCCCCTGGAGCTAAGTAATGTGTTCTCAGACTCTGCAAGAGCATTCTCAGGTGCTTCTAAACGCACCTGCAGTGACGGAGGTGCATTCAGGATGCTACAAGAATTGACTTGTAGGATAGTCAAATTTTGGAGCAGCTGAGACCTCTGCGCAGCTCAGCACAGCTCTGCGGGAGACTTGGTGCCGTATTATCACAGCAGTGGTTCGTATGGTTCCATAACCACAAGCCATTTCGTCTATCATATTCGTCTGTTATAGTCACAAGATTTGCTACATCATAATATGGCATGTATTATCTATCTCAGTCTCTCGATATATGTACATACGGCCAATCTTGGCTGCAGACGGGTTCTCGAGTGTAATCGGAGGAGCACCTGGAGATACCCATTCAGAGAACATAGAGATGCACTGGGAGGCAGTGATCGTGTGAACTTAGAGATGTACTTGGAGGCCGTGATCGAGCTGGTTTAGAGATGCACTTGGAGCCCGAGATCGAGTGAACTGAGAGATGCACTTGGAGGCCGTGATAGAGCGAGTTTGGAGATGCACTTGGAGGCCATGATCAAGCGAGTTTGGATATACACATGGAGGCCGAGATCGAGTGAACTCAGAGATGCACTTGGAGGCCGTAATCGAGCGAGTTTGGAGATGCACTTGGAGGATGTATTCGAGCGAGTTTGGAGATCCACTTGGAGGCCATGACCCAGCAGGATTGGAGGAGTACTTGGAGGCGGTCGATGGGAGGCGGTCGAAGGGAGGCGCGCCGGGTGCTGAGACTCTATTCATTGGTCATACTCAAGATCGTGGGAATGTAGAGAGTTGAGTACAACAAGGTCCGCCGAGCGATGAGAGACTGGCTGGGAGCGGGAGAAAGTCGATCATGGGATGATGCAGTACTTGGTGTATGCTGTACTTGGTGTGAACTCATGATCATGGCATGGAGAGATAGAGAGGGATGACTTAACTTTGTGTTCTTAGGTGATGGTAGAGTTGAGGACGAGAAATAGAGAGATGAGAGGATATGTGGGAAATCATCATGAGAAACTGGGAATTAAGAGAATTTGGTGTGCAGGTCAATTGACCATTCCCAATACAGCAGGTACTACTCCCAATCCAGCGGGTAAGAACATCGATATGAGGTCTTCTAAACCCAATCAGGCAAGTCCTACCCCTGATGTCTCATATCCGCTCGTATCCTCCAGATTGTTCCCATTCTCATCCCGCTTCTCTCTTTCTCGTCCTCAACTCTACCATCATCGTAGAACACAAAGTCAAGTCATCTTTTCTATCTCTCTATGCCATGATCATGAGTTGACACCAAGTACAGCATTCACCGAGTACAACATCCACCCATGATTGTCAGTCTTCACTTCATTCTCACGATTACAATTTGACCCCTGAATGTAGCTTCAGCTTCCGGCGTGCCTCCATACAAGATCAGCCAGCTCTCCTTGAGAGCTCAAAGGTAAAGATACTTCGTCCACATCCCCATGGTTCCGCATTAACTAACTGATGAATACAGTTTCAGCTCCTGGCAGCCCTCCCGTTGACCGCCGCAAAGTACTCCTCCAATCTAGCTAGTGATAGCAACGGTTCCGTTTTCGGACCGTTTGTATTATAGCGGTTCGAAGAAAACCCGGACATGGCCGGTTCGGTCCGGGTTTGTGCCAAACGGTTCCCTCAATTCAGTCCACAAATATTCATCCAATTATTTAGTGTTTGGGACATGAAATATGCGGCTTCAGCTGGCGCATCTTTTCGTGGTCTCTGATTTTTGATATCTTTAAAACTGAGCAAGCTGCTTTGAAATTATTGTGATTTTTGGCTTAAAAACGAGGTTTTCGAGCTGCCGCTTGCTGAGATTTCAAGATATCAAAAATCGGAGACGGCCAAAAGATGCACCGTGCAAAGCTGCATATTTTACATACCAAACACTAAACTCTCCAATCAATATTTGTGACCTTAAAGTAATGGTTCGCTTAAAAGATCGTCGATTTTTGATGGGGTAAGGCCGTTGCCACGCAGACCTATAAAACCGGCCGGGTCCAAAACTGGAACCGTTGCTAACACTAAATCTAGCTCGATCATTGCCTCCAAGTGCATCTCCAAACTCGCTCAATTACATCCTCCAAGTGCATCTCCAAACTCACCCTATTACGGCCTCCAAGTGGATCTCTGAGTTCACTCGATCTCGGCCTCCAAGTGTATATCCAAACTCGCTTGATCATGGCCTGCAAGTGCATCTCCAACCTCGCTTTATCTCGGCCTCCACGTGACTGTAAGTTCACACAATAACGGCGTCCAAGTGTATCTCTGAGTTCACTCGATCGTCATCATCAGGTGCACCTCGAATTGCTCACAACCACCGCCTGCAGCCAGTCCAGACATACTGTATGTAGATAGATACATAGATGTATAAATGCCAATACAAACTGAATACATGAGTTTTAAAAATCATGGAACGATATAGAGTGGCTATGATTTCCGGGTGCACCAGCAGCATTCCCAACGAAGATGATGTGTTTCCCAGACTGCTCTACCGTGATTCGAAGTCCTCCCAGGCTTGTTGTCAGCACTCCCAGGCTTTTGGTCGGCGCTCCTAGGCTTGTCGCCGGCGCACACTGGTTCTCCCAGACTTGTTGCCGGCGCTCCCAGGCACTCCCAGGTATACCTGATGGCCACTCCATCAGTCCAGTAAACTCTGGGATTTGACCACCCTGGGATTCTCGTCCGACAACTCTCAGACACTCCCAGAGGCTCCCAGTGACCACAATGAATTTTGCTGATGTGGCGGCCAAAGATATCATTACAGCTCTTCTGTACTACTGCTAGGAAACGATTGTGGTGACGACTAAAATGAAGAGCAGAAATTTCCAGAAGCACTGGGAGCTGTTGAAAGAGGAACTGAAAGGCACCTTCAGCCACACTGATAGCCAAGAGTACATGTATAAAAGATTATACTTGGAGGGATTATGTAAGGACTGCCTGGAACATGGGATCTTTCACCTGAAAACTTTATCCTCGCCTATGACAACATCAGCCACATTGTGATCAACAAGGGAGCCTTGCCTAAGTACTCCCAGGTGGACATGATGCTCGGAGCTCTCCTATGTGGTTTCTGTGCAGAAGCGGTAACGAAATTGCAACCTGATCCGAGAGATCCCTTGGTCTTCCAAGAAGACACACTCCAAAAGGATGTTCTCAACAAATGTGTGACCACGGATGGCCTCGGCCTCTGGGACTTGGAAGAATCATGTACGGCACCGGGAGTCTCTGTTGTATCAGTCCCAGCAAGTGTCCGGCTCCAACATAGTTCAGTAGCCATATACCGGCCCACACTTCTGAATATAGAAACTGCTGTACCAGTGCAAGCCACGGAGGAAATTGTCATCACTAAGGCCGCAAATACCATTGGCAGGAAAATTGACAATATGACCAATGCCTGTAAGGCCTGGACCTTCCAGATGAGCAAAGCAAATGAGCGCGGATATGGTGGCTACCAGACTGCCATGGCATACACCATCCAAGCAGACCATCCACCTCCACATACACCATTGCACTTCCCACCACCAAATATACTCGCAGGACTCAATTGGCAACCGCATCCACAGCAAGGGTTCAAACTCTATATCAATGGTTATGAATTAGGACACATCGGTACATTATATCCCGATGTGGACAGCAACCCTGAACCGGGTGTAGTCAATTGCAATAGACACGGAAGACTAACCTAAGGCACAAGAGGTCGAAATGCACGGTAGATATCTTAATATTGAACAGCAAGACTGTTTTTGTCAATGTGGGAGTAAGTCTGGGATGTTGCTCAGCAAGGGCAGCAGGGAGGGGGAGCAGCCATGAGGACTGCACAACAGACACCTCAGCAGCAGCATGTTGCAAGATGTCAGCTGTTTAAGAGAGCCATCAGCTTCAGAAATCTATATATCAAGTTACAGTCAGGGCGACTGAGAAAGATAGGGTCCAGCACTTGCAAGAAGAATGGATGGAGTGTTCTGAGAGGACAGAGTGGAATCAGAAGGGAACAAATAGTACAAAAGGAAAATAGAACAAGTAAATTGATAGAAAGAGAGCGTTTACAAGAAAAGTGGAAGGCATATACAATAGAAAAGAGGAGGGATCATATAGGGAAGAAAAGAAACAGTCAGTCAGAAAAGAAGGGCTATCAAATGCAGTGAGGAAACAAATGGGAACAGGTGTGAACTAGGATGACGAGTGGGAAGAGGAGGAAGGACTGGCAGTTGGAGAGTTGGATAGGAGGATGGCAGCAGAGGTGTGTTCTCTGGGCATGGATGCTCTGGTGAAGGAAAAGAGGGAAATTAGAAAAAAATCCACAACATTTGTGTTGATTTCTAAAAATACCATTACTCTGGAACTGAGTCAAATGCAACTGTTGTCCATATCTATTGACTGGGCACATCAAATGACAGTGGACCACACGTCCAAACATTGATGAGACAGACATGGGAGAGACACAGAGGAGATAGGAGGTGATTCATTGCATGGACAGTAACGAAAATAAGTTGAAGATATTGAACCTATACAAGTATGTGGATTTTTGAGATGGTCAGGGAAGAAATATTACTATTGGCTGCATTTCACCCATATTACACAAAAAATTCTTACCATTCTCCCCTAACCCGCTATCAACCTCAACACAAGCAAGCTGACAACTCTGGCAGGAGTGGACAGAAAATTCACTACCAGTAACATGAACGACAAGTGAGATATGCCAAATGGCTGAGTACAAGCAAAGAAAGAAGAGATGAAGAAGTGAAGAAGTTGTGAAGAGATACAAGAAGAGCATAGTAGGGAAATCAGGAACCACATAGAGGCTGGAAAATACTGGAAGTGTCACAAATTACCCTCCAGGTATATGATGACCTTCCCCCACCTATGTTCCAAAGGCATGGGAGTCACTGTACTGTACAATTGATCTTGCTCTGCACACTGACGACTGCACCGAATATTGCCATCTCAACTAATATCAGCATCGCAATCAATATCACCATCTCATCCATTACCCATAGTTCCACCACTAGCACCATCTCAGCCATATGCAAAGACCAATGACCAACATGAGGTGTATATCAATCTACAATATCTCAGCAGCACTCAGTGATGCCATGTATTGTAATGAGTCCTTGGGTACCACCACCACCACTGCGAGCCTCGACTCCCCGACTACAACCCTCACCGCCGCAGTCAGCACCACCACTGTCACCACATATGTCTCCTCTTCTGATATATGTACTATCAGTGGCAATCACTTTCCAGTATCCCACTTATCAGGGACACTCTCACAACTCAGCAAGGGTTTCTTCTCCAAAAGACCTGTCAGATCACTGCAAGAAGCCTCTGAGATTACCACTTGGGAGCGGTCCCCCCAACCCTAAGCGAATCTTATTCGCGTGCTCTATGTACTCTTTGGTGTCATTGTTGAAGTTTCCAATACCCAGGTCACAGGGCTGTCGAACTTAGCGGTGAAAAACCTTGACTGGAAGATGCTGACATACAAGGAGTACACCGACTTCATTACGGCTCTTGACAGTTCCAGCTGGGTACGGGAGATGAGCCAGCTATTCCACTCAGCGAAATGGAGGAAGACACGGGCAATAAAGAAGCTGTGAGAGCCTTGTTGACACAATTCTGACCTCAAGGAAATCCTATGTGATTGCACTGGACGTGAGCAGTAGCTTAAATTCACTGCTATCACCAACCAAACATCCAGAGATCCCGAATTAGTGAAGACATACCTCAATTGTGCATACAACAACCACCTCACCAAGCGAAACTGGCAAGCAAACACCAGCAAGTGGTATATTTCCGGAAAGTTCCAGAAATCTATAAAAGTTGATATCTAATGATTGCCTTCAGCTGGAGAGAGGATTCAACTACAAAGCTATGGGCCTGAACTGGTACCAGGTATAAATAATGCCACATAGTTAATATCCTGGCATGGATGACTGCAATCATGCCAATCGACTGTACCATCTCACCATTGGCACTGCCTGCTAACCCTTGGATAGCAGTACAAACCCCATCACTGGATAAGAGCAAGATGCATCCACCACCAACCGTGCCAAGGAAAGAAACGGAAATTGAAATGCAACAGGAAGTGAGTTCCATTGGAGTGCTTTGATGGATCTGTCCGAGGATCGATCTGAGGATGGAACTAGCTCTCCCTTGGAAAAGATGCCACTACCATCTGACCAACTCCCACCAAGAAAGAAGCCGGTACGATCCCGCTAGCTCCCACTGAGAAAGTGGCTGGCATGATCTCACCAGCCCCTCCAGAACAAGGGGCCAGTACAATCTTGCCCACTCCTACCAAAAAAGAGGCCATTATGCCCTGAGAGAAGTCTACAAATTATAAGTAGATAAGGGGTTGGAAGAAGGTTCAGTCACTTAGATAGCAAGCGATGTGGAGGTCAATCGTGCCAGCGCCGAGTAACCTGGTCAGTGTGCTTCAGCTGAGCTGCACAGAGCTGCACCTGATAGACACATCTCAACCTCCCACAACTACCTTCGCTCCAAGAAAGACAGCGCCAGCCCCCGAAACAAAGCACACAAAGGAAGGAACTATTCCTGACACCACGTCCATTTGACCTCTTTTGCGTCAACAGCCATATGAATCCCCACAAACTCAATTCTTAGCCTTGCAACATCCATATACAGATGAAGAGACAGTTCTTTTGATCGTAATATCGCAGTAGATAACCACTGCCTCCTTGCACATTGGCTGTTGGTTACCAAAACCGGTTCAGGATACCCAAGCCCCTTCACCTTATATTGTAGGGTATTGGCAGATGTGCCCAGTTGCTACAGAAGTATTTCAATCTCATTCTCTGGATCCTTGTCAGTCATCGTACGCAATAGTAGTGGTGGAGGATGCTCTCAGCTGTAATCCACTGGATGTCATTTCAGACAGGAGCTGTTAAAAACATTGGGCATTTTTCAGTAAGCTGCGGTGTTCAACCTGAAAGCATTTGCACTGATGGCATTGGCCATGCGAAATGGCCTGCCAAAAGACTTGTTGAACCTGTCTGGAATTGAGACTTGGCGACTCTGATTCTGTAAGATTTGCATAGCTGATTGGGAGGAGCCTCATATTGAAACAATCTGAGTATCCCACGTTGAAATCGCGTGGGCGGTGAGACTTATTACCTCCCAGCAATATCCTTGTTTGCATTTTCTCCAACCACTCTCTCAACATGCGGAGATCTGACATCATCTGTTGGGTGTAACACTTTGCTACCTGTGAGGTTTTGATGTGCCAGTTGGCACTTGCAGCCAGAATGAGCAGATCAAATGGCATTCTCATCTCCAACAACACTTTGGCCCAGAACAGAGAAATGTTGGGAGAGTTATGGTCCACTCCTTTGTAGGTGAATTCAGCAAATGGTAGGAGGCAGTCCGACTCCATTGGGCACTGAGCCACATATGCCTTTAAATAGCATCCAACGATTGCATTCAGATTCTCCAGCTGGCTGTCTGTTTGCAGATGATAGGTGGTACTGCGACGGGGTTTGATTCTCTATTGGGCTGTCAGGGATCCCCAGAAATCTGACATAGGGAGTGAATCCCTATCGGAGATAATTTTATGCAGATTTCCCGCATTCCGCACCCACATGGTAATACACTCTCAGGCGAACACTTCTTCAGTGAGATAGATTTCCCTGTCTGCTTTCCACGGAACTCTCTTGGTTAGTGGATTGACAATCGTAATTGTACAGTTATAGCCATCTCTGGCAGCAGCACGGAATGCTGTAATGAATTCGATATTACTCTTTGAAGTCCATGTTTCCAGAATCGGCAGTGGTTGCAGCAAGGCATAAGGGAGTTGGTTGGAATGCTTGATAAGGTGGCAAATGTCACAACCTCAAATCCATGGCTGTACATACTTAGTTTGATGAGGCCAATAAAACCCTGGTGGAATGGCCGTCACTGTTTCATCAGCTTATGTGTGTATGCCACCGAGCAGAGAGTAATGAGCTTGGGAGGTAACATTGCTTTCCATATCCAAGGGGATGCAGAGTGCCCCAGTATCCATGCGAAATTGAAGGCCATGATCAAATCGGAACAGTCTTGCTCGCACTATGTTTTTCCGATGGACCTTGTCTCTCAAATACTGGGATGTGCAATTTCCCGCCTTTTTTAAACAACATTGCTTTCAATCACCATGCATGAGCCATTGGTGTGTGGGATGTAGTCATGATCAGGACCATACAGTGCCAGTACCAGAGCGGACATGATAACCCTCAGAATGTTGTTGAACTCCACCTGATACTTTTGCAGCCACAGAAAGGCACATTAATTGGCTGTCAATAAATCTTAGGGAGTGGTCCGGTGCACGAACTTGTACACCAACATCCTATAATAGGCTGCCGATCCCAGGAACGACAGAAGCTCGGCTGAGCTTACCGGTACTGCACAGTCATTTCTGGTGGTGATCTTCATGTTCGCTGTGCCGATTGCACTACAATTAACCTTGAAACCGACAAACAATGTCTCAGTAGCCTCAAAATCTCGTTTTCGCTCAGTACACCGGATATGAGCAGCCCTGATTGCTTACAGGGTAGTGGCAACGTGCATCTTGTGTTCGGCCACACTGCAAGACAATATCTGCATGTCATCCAGTTATACAATTGGATTAACCTTGTACAAGCCCAAAATGCAATGTATGGCATGCATGAATGCAGACAGCATATTAGCCAGACCAAACCAAATCACCATCCACTCATAGACGCCATTGAAAGTGACAAATGTTGTCTTGTGCCTGGCATCTCGGTGTATGCGCAACTGGTGGTAACCACTGGCTAGGTTGAACTTGGTAAATGTGCTGGAACCATGAAGCCAGTCGATAAGATCTTCTATGTATGCCCATGGGTAGTCATCTCTGGTGGTGATTGTGTTTGGGACTCTGTGATTGATGCACATCTGAAGTCCAGAGCCATCTACCGTTTAAACAACAATTGCTGGTGCCGCCAATCGGATGTGCCTGGAAGCAACTCACACATTGGGCAGTAACTAGGTAATCTGGGTTTCAAACTACAAGCACTTGTAATCAGAAATCTAGTATTGCTTGGGATCAGCCAGCTCTGCTGCTGGGTCAGTGTTGGGGCGAAAGTTACATTTCAACGCTGGAGGGACTCCCATTGGCAGTTCAATAAGGTCTGCAAATGGCTTCCTAAAGTGCAGCCGCCATGTGGTGAGGTCTGCAGGATTGTTTGGAGCTGCATCCTCCTCGTTCAGTATCTTGTTGATATTTTCTCGAATATTGAGAATAAAGATCCCTGATAACTTGAACTTGGCGACAAAGATGGCAGAGACAATATTGATTGCTGATCTATATGCCACTCTTTGGCAACAAGCCTGAACTTGTTTCCATGGTCCTTGGTGGGATTGCAGACCAACTGGTCAGGTTGTGACCATTGCTGAATGAAGTGGGCAGCCTTCCTGCAACTCAGTCCAATCGGGCTCCAGCATATGTAGAGTATCAGTTTTATGATCGATGATATGCATATTGGCTGCCATCCAGTAATTACTGACAATGAGGTCATAGATGCCTCCAAAATCGAAAATTATGTACCACACAGTGATGTCCACACAGTTGCTGGTAACTCCTCTTATGAATACATTGAGCTAAAGTTGCCATCTATCCTCTGCTGTGATCTCTTCTCCAGTGACAGAGACTCTCATGTGGCTGCCAAGTCAAAGTTTCGAGCCGAAAGCATTGTCGTAGGCCGTATCGACATAATTGTGGGAGTCACTACAATCAAACCAGGAACATGCGTAACAAATTTCATTATTGGAGGTTCATACAGAAACGTTAAAATGCAGTAAATCTGTATTAGGTGAACCAGCAGGGGCAGCAGTCTGATTATGTGTCAAGATGTTCAAGTACAATTTCACATGCCATATGTGTGCTTTGTTGCCATCCCCCAATTCCTAAGTCTGCACCGTTTCCACTTTTCCAACAATATTCTAGGTAGTAAGAGGTTCCACCACTACTCCTGATTGCCATTTTGCTAGCTGTCCGCATCATCCCCAACGTCCTGCTCCACTGCCCAATCCTCCCCACCATTGTTCACACTTGCGTCCTTCACCACAGACCCTTGGACATTAATAATTCTCCAGGCTGCCGATCTGGCCGAAGATCCCGGCCTGCCACAATGTTTATGGCTGCAGTCAGGAAAACCATCCCATCTGCTGCGGTTTCCACCAGTTCTTGCACAGAAAGGTTGGCCGCACCCGCATGTGTCCAGTGTCATACAATCGCATGCCTCATATCCAAAACTGTTTCTGTGGTAGCATCTGGTGTGGGTGTTGGCTACAGTCAGATCTATTGACTGCGGACCAACAGGTGTTGAAGCAGTGGCTTGGTAAGGTGGGACAATGTTGGTGACATGGTTCACTGGTGTAGCCATGATAGCCGGATGTGAAGTTGGATGTTCCGAGAATTTTCTGACCATCTCCATATTGTTGGCCAATGTCAAAGGGGTACCTGGCAGTAGCTTCTGTTGCATGCGGGTTGAACCGATGATGTGATCTGCAATTCATGCAGGCAGTTCCGAACAGCAGTTGTCATGCAGGGGATACTTGGGTGTGATAGTAGTCTCTATTCGCATTGTGCAGATAAGCTCAGAGAAGTGCTTGTTAATGTGTGCATCTCCTCAAACCCCTGTGGAATAGTATATTGTGTGGATCGCCTGTCCTACAGCGGTAATGGCAACCTCTTGGATGAGATGATGGTAAAAAGCGGACTCCAAATGATGCCAGGTCACTTGGGAATAAGAGCCATCTGCTGGAGGAATGACTGTGACATGTCACTGATGAATCCAGTGTGTGAACACACTGTATGCTGCAGGATCCATGAATCAGCAGGCCGAATAGATGCACTTGTCTGACTCTGTGGTAGGCATTGATGCTCCACCTTGGTGTACCGAGTAGTCTACCTAGCGAAGGAATAGATGGAAAGTCTCCAACTTGAGGTCTCAGGCAAGCAATGGAGGCAGATTCTGTTAAAGGTGGGATTTTGGAAAGAACCCTCCTCCACAAACATTGCCTCCCACACCGAGACAAGCCGTTCTTTGAAAAAAAGTACAAAATGGCCATGTCGAGTTTCCGCCTGAGTCAGTGTGTCATCTCACACCGTAGTGAGCATGACATGCTGGGCCTCTAGTGGCTGTGTGCCATCGATTAGGCGTTGGATGTCGTAGGTTTGGGAGCAGTGGCACTGGTAGATTGTCACATAGAAATGGTTAAGTACTTGGCAGCTGAGAGGTGCAATGTTGGCATCAGCAGCATTCTGAGGTGTGCGAGCTGTTCCTTGAATATATTGAAACAGTCCTTCATCGTTGGCTACTCCCAGGAGAGGCCAGCTCAAACCCTCTTCGTCCATCCTGATTACTGAAAGCTCTTACAGTAACTTTGGAGGGCTACACCCAACAAGGATGGAACACAGCACTGGCCAACCAGAATACTTTGTGTCAAGCTTCAACTTGTAGGATGCCAAATTCAACCATTAGTTGTAGGAGGGGGAGATTTGGATTGTCACTTCGTCTCGGCAGTTGTAGATGCAAAATGTGGGTCCCATTGGGATTTCTCGAAAATGCGCAAAGATCCTTCTCACACACCTCTTCTTTGCAAGATGGCTGGATTTGTGAGCTGCTGAGTGTCGTATGACCGAAATGGAGGAGAATAGGGACATTGCTACCATTTGAGAGGTTGCTAGAGGGTTGAGTCCAGTAGCTAGCTTGTTTCATGGAGGTTGATTATGCCAGCACCGGCTAACCCGGCCAGTATGCTCCGGATCAGCCGTACAGAGCTGCGCCTTATGTATACATCTGAACCTCCCAATGTAAACAGGTTCACATAAGCCTGACCGGCATGTGACACCCAGCAGCAAATGTGACATTTTGGACGACATCATGATACATGAAGAATGCATCAGCTGCTACCGAGAATGTGTGGGGCTCGATGCAAACCTGAAGAGTATGTTGCACGATGAACCGAAGATGTTGGCACACCACCAGCAAATAATAGGGAATAACACTGTGCCCATCTTCCAACCAGTAGCAAATGAAAACCCTGAGCTGTTTACAGATGCCCAAGCACCTCATCGCAGCTGCAGTGTATGCAATGAGTGAAGTGATTATTCGATTCAATACTCAGCCTGGGAACATATTCTACCAAGTATCAGATCAAGGGAAAGAGATGCTAGTTATGAAGGGTGGCATGATAAAGCGAGTGTGTAAGCATTGAGAGTCGTTATGGTTTTCCTTTGGGTTTATGTTTATCTTTTGGGTCTATGATTTTCCTTTGGGTATAAGGTTAAATGGGATATAGAAGAATACAGATGTGCTTCATGCAAAGGGCCAGGGAGGAGTTGTGCCAGGAAAATTCTTTTCTCACCACCAACGCCACTCAGTTTGGCAGGGGGAAGCTGGTAAGAAGTATAGGGAGATACAGGGACACCGGAAATGTACTGAGCGATGGCAAGGCACATGGAGATGCATGGATATTGCAGGTGGACTGGATTCCAGAGAGTCTATATTTGTGAGGCACCAGGGTGGATAGACATCATCTCATCTTATATACAATGGAAAATACAAACTCTATCTTTTCCAACTTTTGGTCTCACTTGGTCTGTCTGAGGTTTCATAGATCCACGCAATTGGGTTGTTCCTCACAAGCCAGTGGTTTCACATTCTCTCACCCTCCGCCTACTGTCATTGAACCAGAACTGCACACTTTCACAAATTCCCATTAGATTCCACAGGAGGTACAGCAGAGTCATGATGATGGGCCCTCTACTTTCTAGCTGCATCATTTCACCTCAGTGCTCCGATGTATGTTGGCAGCTCTCAGAGGCTAGTCACCAGTGCACTGAGGCTTCCCACATGTATTCTGAGCCGTTCCGACAAAGCGCTGAGACCGGTTTCCATTGCTCCTATGTGTGTTGTTGTGGCACCCAGACTCATTGCCCCCACTTCAAGGTGCTCCCTTGGTTGTCATCAGACCTCCTGTGTCCACTCAGATTTTTTGCCAATTCTCCCAGGTGTACCTAAAGCCCACTGCATTGGTCCAGTCAACTCTGGGATTTGACCACCCTGGGATTTTGGTCTGACAACTCCCAAACAATCCCAGACACTCCCAGTGACAGAAATACATTTTGATGATGTTAGCATTTTTGGCATTGACAAGTGCTGGAGTAAATAAGATTACCCCTGAAAAATCCATCTTACCTTACCATCCATTCTCTCTTGCTGTATATTGTCTTGTTGTTCGATATTCTCTCTGTTTACCCTGAACTTCAAGATTGTTGTGAAAGTTAATCTCCAGACACAACATAGTTGAACACATGAATAGGAGGTTATGCCTACAATATTGCCATATAGAATGCTCACATAGCCCCAGCTTCCTGATACAAGGAAATGTAGTGAAATTAAGGCAGTCCGTGTAGTGGGCAGACCGCAAAGGGCAATTCGTATTCCTCCTCTATTCATTACACTGTCAGTGTGAACTCTTGTAACTTAACTGTTACTAACAAAGTCCCTAATTTATCAAATTCTGTGAATTCTCATGGCAACAACTATCCTATGCCATGTGGTTACCACAGAACCTCAAATCATCACACAAAATGACTACAATTGGAAGAGTCATATGTGGCGGTACATATTCTCATTCAGGATCTCAGTGCTCCATTTGGCAAACGCAAAGGGTTACTTGATGTAATACACCAGGTTAATGTCAGGAGGTGAGTTCCAGTGTGGCTGGTTCAGGTACATCTGGTTCAACTCTCCGTCCATTGTATTAAACCAATATCCAAAGCTTGCACCTATACATCACATTGTTCATCGAAGTGCTAACATTTGGTATTAGAAATCAATCCATTCTGGCATACCTGATGACATCCTAAATCACAACATCATACTGCTATTGTTCGGATATACACAGAGTATTAAGAACATCTCTCCTAAACCCAGTCCAGGCATACGCCTCAAATTGCATTTTCCTTGACCTTGTGTTACTTCATGCCCCATTTTTCCTGTTATTCAATTGCACTTAACCTTATATGTAATAATTGTACACTGTCTCCAACATTCCCCCACATTCTAGCCATATTTTAGCAATAAGAACCAACACCCAGCCAGGTGAGACACCACAATTTACTGAAGAGACAAAACGCACACCATGAGAGTGCGCTGCCACTTTCATTCAATGAAACAGCCGAACATCATTGTCTATCTAATGTTTGCCTCCTGACCATCTGGCTTCATAAATTAAATTACAGATAACACACGTCCCTGAATTGAGTAATGAAGCAGGAAGATAATACTAAAGAGGAGATAGGAAATGATGAGAGTAAGGACACTGGAGAGACAACTTTATCGTCCGACTCTGAAGAAGATGATTTGGATTACCAACATTAGGTCCTTAATCCTGGCCTGGCATGCCAGGACAAGATATTACCCACTACTAATGGTCCACTGTAAAAGAAATGGAGTTGTGCTGATGCTGTCATTGCACTCAGTCTGCTTTGAATTTCCCAATATCCAGCTGGGGCAATTATATCACCATTACTCAAATACCAACAGTCAACTCTGCTCAACAGTTTGTGCAAGTCGGATCATTCACCACCTGTCCAAGTGATCCCACTTCCCAATTCCGGTGGAGACCAGCATGTTCCACAACCTAAAGTGGCTGCATCAGCAGAAACTCCAGTTTCGGTCAGGAAACACCCGGGTGATTCAGATGGCTCTGATGGCTCTGACAGAACCTCGTACCCTCCGACTGAGATGTACATGCTACCCGTGGCCCAGGCGACGGGTCGCCTTGCATATGTACCTCCTTTACTCTTTGCTGATGTTTACGCACCATCAGAAGGACACGTGTGTTACACTCTTTGCAGGAGCTGCAGTTATACTGAAGCTGTTTACACAACGCCTGGCGATGGTTAATCACAGCTACTACTTATCGTTGAACGATTTTCAAACCTTATGCATTCAGTTTGTATTCTCATCTATATATGTATGTATGTATCAATATAGCTACCTATCTACACACGGTATATCTGGCCTGGCAGCACCCGGTGATTGTCAGCAATTCTAGGTGCCCCTGAAGATGACGATCGAGTGAACTCAGAGATACACTCTGAGGCAATGATCGAGCGAGTTTGGAGATGCGATAGGAGACCGAGATTGAGTGAACTCAGAGATGCACTGGGACGCCATGATCGAGTGAGTTTGGAGATGCACTTTGAGGCCGTAATTGAGTGTGATTGGAGATGCAATTAGAGACCAGGATTGAGTGAACTCATAGATGCACTCCGAGTTGTGATCAAGCGAGGTTGGAGATGCACTTGCAGCAGGCTATGATCGAGGGAAATTAGAGGAGTACTTGATCTAGAGGCGGTCGATGGGAAGCACGCCAGGTGCTGAGACTCTATTCATCGGTTAGTTAGCTCGAAACCATGGGAATGTGACGAGGTGACATGACCTTTGAAGCTCTTATGGAGAACTGGCCGGTGGTAGTCGATCTGTAGGGACGTACCCTGGAAGCTGAAGCTACATTCAGGGGTCAACTCGAAATCGAGAGAATGCAGGTATGACAGAAAATCTCAGGAGTATGCTGTATTCGGCGTATGCTGCACTCGGTGTTAACTGATGATGATGGCATGGAGAGATAGAGAGGGATGACTTAACTTTGTGTTCTTGCAATGATGGTAGAGTTGTGGATGCGAACGAGAGACATAGGGGATGGAGATGAGAATGATATGGAGGATACGAGCAGACCTGAGACATCTGGGGTACAACTCGCCTGACGTGGTTTTGATGACCTCGTATAGGTGTGATTACCCACTGGATTGGGACTCGTACCTGCTGTGTCGGGGTTGGTCAGTTGACTCGAACACGAAATTGTCTCAAGTCCCAGTTTCCCATGATGATTTCCCACATCTCCTCTGATCTCTTTTTTTCTTGTCCTCAACTCTACCATCACCTAAAAATACAAAGTTCAGTCATCCCTCTCTATCACTCCATGCCATAATCATGAGTTAACACCAACTACAGCATACACCAAGTACAGCATCATCCCAAGATCGACAGTCTCCCGCTCCCAGCCAGTTTCTCATCTCTCGGCGGTTGTTGTACTCAACTCTCTACATTCCCACAATTACAAGTTAAACAATGACTATAGTCTCAGCTGCTGTTGCACCTCCCTCCATATCGAGCATCTCCAAGTACTTCTCCAATGTTGCTCGATCATAGCCTGCAAGTGCATCTCCCAACTTGCTCAGTCACAGCCTCAGAGTGCATCTCTCAGTCCACTCAATCTCGGCCTCCAAGTGCATGTCCAAACTAGCTCGATCACGGCCTCCAAGTGCATCTCTGAGTTCACTCCATGCCGGCCTCCAAGCGCATCACCAAACTTGCTTGATCACGGCCGCCAAGTATATCGTTATGTAGCGACGGTGGTTGTACGGAGATGCAGGGGTAACGGAGGTGCAATGAGCGATGCAGAGTATATATTCGGGAGACCCCGCGGTAGATAGACAGCATCTCATTTTCATCTCATCTTGTCATACTACGAAAACACAGACTCTATCTTTCCCACCATTTGGTCTCACTCGCTGTTGCCGAGATTTCGTGGATCCTCACGGCTGGGTAGTATCGGATCTTCTCACCTTCTGACGCTCTTCGAGCTCGATGTAGAAGGAATGCGAGGAGAGATGTTCGCAGCATCAACTATTCCATTGCTATCCCAATGCAAGCATGTATCCAATGAACCCATTCCGATGTACAGTAACATTTGGCCACAACTCCAGAGTGTTTCTCTACAATAGGAGACCTACAGAGCAAGAAGAAACGGCAAAATGGCGATCTGAGGCCGATAACCCACGCAACGTGTGGGATTGACACCGGGCGCGGAATAAACCGCCAACAGGGTGTCTCTGACAGCTCTGACGGAGAGCGTCCACTCTGATGTAGCCATTTCCCCCGGACGGAAATGTTTTTTGCTGATGTGGTGATCAGAATGTTCACCAACACCAAAAGGCAACTGTTTAGGTAGTGGAAAGATTCATGGAGGCAACTATATTCAGCAAGACTCCCTGGCCAAGATGATACAATGAGAAGTACTTAGTGGTTAATGAAACTCAGAAACAAGCAGTTGAAGCGTGGGATGGTCAGCAGACATATGCAGTTTCCTCTGTAGGTGCACCATCTGAGTGTTGGTTACCCAGTAGTTGATTGTTCAAAATGGATCTTCAAACATGAGAAGCTGTAAGTTATGAATTCTGTTTAATCCTTCTCTATCAGACTTATGATATTGACTTAGCCCCAATATATACACACTTAAAACTGATGATTAGTACCATTGGAGGATGGTTGCCAGATTGGGCTGTTCATTCTTTCGTGCACAGTTATCAGTTGGATTTGGACTGTGAGCCGGAGCTTTGGATCCAGATCATGGAGCTTCCGTTTGACGATTCTTATCTCTCATGGACATGAATGACAAGAAATTATTGTTAAACCCAATGGCAGTTCTGAAATTAATTTACCATCAATTCTTCTTCACCACCAATAGCTTGGGAAGCCACCCTACAACATCTCAGCTGTTCTGACCTCTTGCTGTTCAACCTTTGGTGCTTGTGGCCACAGCGATTTATTGTGCACTGTCTGAATATACAGATGGAAAGAAGGCGACGGTTATATTTTCTCAAGATAAATATCTAAATCTATTTTGCCCATCCATGGTGATAATTTTCACACCAGCACTCATCAATCACAGATTAGTGGGCTGCTTCATTCCCCTCACCCTGGGGCACAACTCTGCAAACATGGGCACTCCTCAATCCATATTGGCATTCCTCATACTACATTGACCCATTTCTATGTCATGCAGCGCTCGATTCCTCCTCTTCCAGTGCTCCTCCACCGGGATAGGCACTCCACATTCCGCTCAGTCTGGAATGCAGCTCTTCTATTTCATTTCTTGCTTCACACCCTCCTTTTCCAGTACTTTTCTACTTGACTGGCAGCTCCTCAATCCAGACTGGCACTCCTTGGTCTGGATAGTTCCTTGTGCATTAGATTCTATGCTCCATACCTCCAGTTCTCAGCACTCTTCCAATAAGATAGATATTCTTCAATCCTCATCAGTGCACCTCTGCATTGATTGGTGCTCCTCGATTGGAATCGGTGCTCCGTACCCCTTCTTCCTGCTTTTCTCTGCTGGGATAGATGCCCCACATTCCCCATCGGTGCTTCTCTACCTAGATTAGTGCTCTTCTCATTCATTCTGCGCTCCTGCAACACCATCTGTATACTCCTCTGTTCCACACAGCACTCCCCGTCTGGCGCTCTTGTTTTGCTGGTTGTTTCTTCCCTTTTTCGTCCATATATGTCATATTGCGTTGCAAATACCCAAGTAGATTTGCAGCTAGCTAACATGTCATTACTAGTGTTAGCAACAGGTCCGGGTAACCCGCCAGCGGTCCTGGTTTTGTCCAGTAGTTAGGTTCGGTTCGGTTCCAGACCTGGCCAACAACCCAACACGTGTTGTCTTGGCGGGCTTGTTTCCCGGACCGAACATAGAACCATGGGTATTTGGCCGGGTTGGAACAGGACCGCCGTTCCAACTATACGCTTCCAACAGCTTCGGCCCCAATTAAGTATTTGAGTTTTGATCGTATCATGACATGGTCAATACGTAAATTGTTCAGCTTTTGCCGCTCTTTCACCACCTGCATTCAAATTTGCAATCCGAATGATATTCGTTGAGTGGTTTTGGAATAATGGCAGATTTTACGAGAAATTAGCGGGTTTTTGATCGTGACTCAACGAATACTTGTCGGATCGCAAATCTGAAACTGGGAGGTGAAAGAGCGTCTGAAACTGCACAATCTACGTGTTGATTGTATTGTGATATGATCAGAACTCAAATACTTAATTGGAGCCAAAATTGTGAACTTGAAATGCCGGGTTTTTGGTGGTAAAACCGGCACATTTCCAATGGTCCGGGTTCTTCATGTGGTAAGACCAGTTGCCACAGTCCGGTTTTGAGTGGAGCCGGACCCGGAACCGACCCGGCAATTTGGACCCGTTGCCAACAGTAGGCATTACACTATTGTTTGAGAGAGCAGTGCAAGCTGAACAACACTGGAATTCGATATCATCTACTTGCCAGGTTCCAATCATTGGTAAACACGATGAGAGCCTCCAGTTTCTTTCCAAAGTAGATGAACTGTGTATTACTGCTTTTGCAGGCCCTGATAAGATGCAAGATGTTATGGATGACATTGAGATGATTTTTGATTGATTTCATACAATCACTTATTTGGGGTTTTGTTTCACTGTACCTGTGTATATGTTTGAATCACTTGCCATTTTCGTTATTTCCACTGCCCCTGGAAATTATCATAGTGAGGCTCCCATCATGTGTCCCAATGTTGTGTATTTAGCCTACCCTAAATGGAGTTGGAATGTAGCCTAGCCTCGTTGTGTTTGTTGTACCATTCAATATCTTTTGCCCCCATTGTTTCGTTGTGTGGCAAGTTCCCCTTCTTTGAACAATATTCAGCTTCACTAAACAGAACAGTGTGAGCCGATGATTTGGCCATAAACAAATCAGCATTTCTACAAATCACAACCCCTCTGTTTCCGAACCTCATTGTGTTCAGCCTTCGAAAAACCACCAACCATGATGCATCGCACCTATTCGACTTGTCTCAACTAAGTGGCATTGTGCATCTTCAGACCCAGCTTGTTTCAATCAGTGGCACATTCCCAACCGGATCGACTTGCATATTCGCATCACTGTGAAAATGTCTGTTTGAGTGGTAATCCCTTTGAGTGTGGGTCAGAGTGCATCGAGTGGTACTAGTTGGTATAGAACACATACAATCCTCACCTCTTCACTCGAATCAATCAAAGTTAACTTGATGACTGTCATATCTACTCAGCGATCCTCACGTCCACTCAGGGACCCTCATATCCGCCGAACAACCATCGGTATAGCACCATCAACACTCCCACTGAGCTGGCCTACCAGGGTTTCAAACTGGACCAGAGGACTCCAACGCTGCATGTGGGAGAAGATGAACCAGGACATATATGCTGTGAGTAGCCAGTCTGCATTCGCTGAAGGTTTTGCAGAAGATCAGGAATCGAAAACTCAACCTGTCTAATGCACTATCCCTTTATACACCAATGTCAAATTGTACACCCAGGTGCCAGGAACAGCAAAGACATGTGACCATGTTAGTTAATCTGACTCTGACGTTGAGTCTCTGACATTGAGTCTCTGACATTGATTCTCTGACTTTGAGTCTCTGACATCGACTGATATCCACCTGAAAAATAGAAGTTGGCCAACATCAGCGAGATGCTCGCTGAAAACTCACGAGATGTCCTGGGACTTACCCCGGACGCAAAGATGAATCATGATCTTGTCCATAAAATGCAATGACTCAGCTCGTGCTTATAGAGAAGAGTCACCGAAAGGGCCCCCACCACACCCAACACAGCCCCACCATGCCTGCTAAAATGACAATGACTGGAACAAGCCCCGCCGCAAGGCCAAATACCACTTCAAGCCCCCAGCCATCAACATGGGTCACATCAGCTCCTGGAGAAGACCACGTTCTGGTCACTCCTACAACACTGATCAAATGCACTTCAGATGTTTGTGTCATTTCTAAACACACGATATTTTAAGCTCAATCTCATTGTGGCCAAAGGGAGAGTAGGTAGCGAGTGGTAGGAGTACCACTTATAGAGGCACTACACGAGGGCCAGTATTGTTTGCAGTACTGTCTGTTACGGTTTCAGCTGTTTTGGGAGATGCTCAGTCGCCTACAATTGACCCTGTTCCTATCAACTGATCTGGCAGTGCCTGCCCGCGACCCTGTTTGGGACGAAATGATGCATACAATTCCTCGCCACTATCACTTGTAGATCTCAACAGCAGGAGGCCTACACGTGGTGCACCCAGCTCACCAGCTCACTCTGTTGTGAGAGGTACCTTACCTGGAAATTGCTACCAAAAAGCCAGAGAAGACAGGATTGATCTTTTTAGCACATGGATGGATGATGATCACCAGGTATATATGGCGGAACAGTTGAGAAGGCCTCGAGTTTTGAGAGACTTCACAAAGACTTTTAATGTGCGCCAGTGTTATGACCAACTTGTTGCCTGAATAACTCAGCCATATGAACTAGGAACATACTGTAACACTGCGAGGTTCACCTGAGGTCCGAATGAATAACAGCCCCTGACGAATTCCCGACTGATAAAGTACAAGATGAATCAGGCTTCACTCAGGATGCATATATGGATTAACACCTAAATGTCACAAGGTAACTATTCAGTTCTCAGTTCCCGATAGATAGTATTGCCTCAGGAGTATTGTCCTAAGCTATCAGGATGCTAATGGGCATGACTTTAGGAAAGCCTGAAAGAAGTATCCTCCACACCATCACACTATCGTGATAACTCTAGGACTTCTCACGGAAGCCAATGTATTGTCCCAACCACCGGCACTTATACTCGAGGACTGACTGTCCAAGAATGCAACGACTCCAAGTATCTCCTTGTCTATAACAACCAGCAAAGTAGTTTCGCCTCAGCGGAAGGAGTAGTGCCGACTCAGCAGTATCCTACCCTACGTATCCTCTGAACCACCACTCGATTGGGCTGATCCTCCGACCATTTTCAGACACCAAAGTATTGTCTTGCTCGCCTCCTGATCAACAACTTGCTTTGAAGAAGGTACTGAGAGTAACCAAATATATAGAGGTGATAGATATATCCGTGATATAGAACTGAATCCTGAACATACAACTCTGGACTTCAAAGGAGCAATATCCTCATTGACATCGATGCAGAACTAATAGAAAATACACGGGAATAACATTAAGGCTTAACCTGCAGGTCAAGATGGTCAATAGGTATGCGTAGTAAAATCTTGTTGTAAATGTTGTTATCAATGTCCTTCTGCGATGTCTGTATCGCTTTCTATATATCAGATGATCCACATGGTTAACAATCCTAAGACTGCGAAAGCCTTCTTCCGAGTTCACATACATAACTGCCTCATCATCCTCTCCCTCTACCATTGATAGTCAAGTTCTAACTCACAAGTGTATTAACTACCCCATCAAGGTAATATCCTCCTTTTGGTAGACTATTGCTATCGAATGGATACAAACTTATCTGCAGCCAATTCTCAATGAATAGGTTGGTGTCACCAAGAGCCAGTGAGAGTGACCTCTCATATACCCACAGGGTACATCATGGTTAAACAATCGCGGTAAATGACAGAATACTTAATTTGACTACACTTCATTGGAGCCCGATATACAGTAATCTGAAACTGAGTAGTTTTGCCATATATCAAATGGAGAGTATCCCGTGCTGCTCAGGACATATGAATCCCAAGTCCTATTCGCCTAAACACAAAGATTGTGGTCGAACCAAGGGTTGGTTCGTATATGTCCATTTGGTTGAGAGGAATCCTATACATCGATTATTGGTTAATGAAATATCTCTCAAATGACACTTCATATCTCGAGATACCATGATAGTCTGATAGTGATGACACCTCATCTCCGTAGGAATATACCATTGGAGCATAAGTGAACAGGTGTTTGATCGGCGACCAGGAATAAGCTTTCCCGCTGATCAGGAGTGACCTTTAAGAATGGAGAAATTGCAACCAATACTGATCCAAAGATGATACACATTGTATTTGTACTTGACTTGACGATTGTCGTGGATCAGTTGATGCGAAGGTCAGTTGATAAAGATATGACTCATAGGTGAACAAATCCGGAAGGTAGATCCAACATGGAAATCTGAATGATAGTTTCTGATTTGAAATCAGGTATCTATATATGGATCATCGAGTGATTCTGTATGATCCCTGAAATATACCTGTAACATCACAGGCGTAACATGTATGGTTACATTTTTTTGCCATGGAAATCAATTATTACCTATTAGTATAACATAATTTCTAATTCAGACAAGATAAATTCATGAGTTGTTTTAAGTTGAATGCACATTATTGACTATTACTTTCTTACTGTAGAGAATATACACCATTAACAATTCTTCTATACTAGTATTACTAACATTAGATATTGGATAATTTTGCTATCTTTTAAATTACTGTTTTCTGTATAATCTATATTACTATCTAGTATAGTAATACAATAATTATATTTCAGCTGAATTCATGGTGAGTTGGATTATATGAACATATTAGCTTGTTTGATTATATACAGTTGTTAAGTATATGTATTTGTAGAATAGCAGATAGTGAGAATTTGTTAAAACTTATTGTAGAAATAATATACTGATTTATCCATCTCTGACAGTACTTCTCATTTGAACCAAATATTAGTGGCTGTTTAATGTAACCTTATTTGTCACACATACAACAATCTGCAAATGCAATATTCCAATCAATATCTGCTATTGGCAAGTGATGTTCAAGTATTATTCCACCAGATAATGACATGAATTTACATTTTACTAGACTTTGTATTCCATATAGTATATTCTGTCTCTATCTTTATAGATTTACTATCAATTCATTTATCTGTCTAAGTACAAAGCAACTCTGGGAAATGTGCAAATCTAGTGTAGACTATGCTATGTGAACCATTCTTTGGACCCCTGCACAGCACAAAGCCTAGAGTAATTCACACTCGGTCTATTGATATCTTCACCTGAGTCTATAACATCATTTACTCCAGCCAGGTCTTGAAGTGGACCACCATCAGATCGATCTGGTCATGTGCAGGCCTGCAGGATGTGTTAGTGTAAGCAACGGGTCAGGATAAACCACCAGTGGTGCGGGTTCTGACAACGAAAACTGTTCGGTTTAGTTCCAGACCCATCTAAAACCTGACCCACTTCTTCTCGGCGGGCCAAGCCAGCACCTGTGCCCCTCAACCCGTGGGTTGTGCCAGGTTTGGCGAGACATGTCAGTTGCAATCTCTGGTTCTGGTTTTTGGGTTCTTCTATTGATGACCGCATTCGGATATCCTACTGCTAATCGCACAATAATGACTTTGGTATGTCATTGTCTTTTTTGCATCTATTGGTCTCCTTTATAATCAAAAACAATAGAGATAAGCTCCCTGCCTCATACTGAAAATGGGAGTCTATGGAGCGTCAATGATCTTTGGTCTTGCATCTTGGGTAATCTGAATGACAATTGGATGCAGACATTCAGAAATGATGTACAGGCCACATTTATACACAAAAGAGGAAGCGACAGACTCCCTGACCCATTCTGAATAGAAGCGTCAACGGAACGTCAACAATGTTTGGCCTTGCATCATGGTTAATCTGAGTGGCACTTGGTTGCAGACATTCATAAATGAGGTATAGGCCGCCTTTATTGGCAAAAGAGACAACAACACGATCCCTGCCAGATACTGAAAATGAGCATGAACAGAGCATCATCAATTTGTGGCCTCGTGAGTCAGGTAATTAATCAGTGACTTGGTCATTGTAAGGTGTAATGAACGTATTGGCCGCCTAAATGAGCCATGATGCTAGCTACAACATCACGGCTCTCTGCGAAAAATGAGCGTCAACAGAGTGTCAATGATTTTAAGTCTTGTAAGTCAGGCATCTACAGTGTGATGCGGTTGTTGTTAGACATATTCATAGTATAGGACATCGTTATAAGCCAAAGAGAATACGACACACTCCATGCCGGATGTTCCATATGAGTGTCAACAGAGCATCAACAATTTCTGGTCTTGCGTCATGGTAAATCGAAACTGGGTGTGGCAGTTACCCTCTGTATACGAAGTTTGACCTATTCTATACGCTAAAAAGCTCACACACTGTGTTGCAGCTTTGACAATGAATTGAGTTATGATTGTCCAGGAGGCTGTCTTGGGAACATGTCTTGGGTATCTGCCTATAAAAGCTGCCAACTCCTTGTTCATAGATGTCAGCGATCAAGCGCCACTGATATTTGCCCAAGATGCAAGACGAAAAATCCTTGATGCTCTGTTGATGCTCATTTTACCACTGGAGTATCCGCAATATGCAACCATATGATATGGCATAGTATATCAGTAATGGGGATTTGGCAGCCATTCTATTGTGTTCATGTACTTTCCCCTTTATCACTACATTGTTCTTTAATTATGCGCATAAATATATCCTTTAAAATATACTTTATGGTGTCAGCTAATTGTAGATAATAATAATACTAAAAGATCCCGTTCCATTTTATCAATGCTTGTCTACACTGTCAGGTTCGCTCCAAAGGCTGCTCTTGTCCGCAAAATGGATGTTAGCTGTAATACCACGCAGCAGATAGTGTACTAACAAGTGGATGTTCCTTCATCGATCAGCAAATCTGGAATGAAATCTTTTTCGAACTTGTGATCCTCGGCATATGCATCAAGATTGAACAATTGACCATTGGGAAGAGGTGTATGTATATACACCTATCCGGGTGGCACACCTTCGATTTAGGACCTGTGAGCTACCTCACGGTGGCCTGCAAGTGCAGGTGGCGTTCCGGGCTCGGGTGAGGCCAGTTCTGGTGGAGGTCCACCAGTTGCTTTGCGCCTCCAGCATGTCTGCGGATTCTTCGCGGTGTCATTTTGGCAAAGAAAGTAGCCGTCCGATACCTTTTCATGAACCATTGCCAGGTGACTTTCTATCGCAGTCTTCAGTTGTCTGTGCCCGGGAAACTGAACTCCCCACTTCATCAAATCTCGGACTTCAGTGCGAGGTTTGTTGATCATGGTTTGAGTTTTCTCTATTGCAGTGCCCAACAACCCTCCTTTGGCCATTGTGGCGATATTCAACGCAAGGCGCATGTTGGACTGTTCTAGCTGTACCCGACCTCCTGACCTTGCTATACTAGCTGACATGTTGAAGACCAACAAGAAATGAGGTGCTGCTTCAAAAAATGAGATTCGGCTATTACCTCTACTAATAATGACTCCCTAGCCTCCTCCAATGTCTTTAAAGCTGTTGTTGTCCACTCTCTGGTACCCTTACCATGATGGTTGTATGCTAAAATGCCTGAACTGACCACATCCCGAGGTTCAATTTTGCCGAATGGGTGGACAAATGCCTTTGTTGACCATGGAGGATTCCCATCACAGGTAGTGATACATTAGTCACAAAGATCGCTATGTACACCAGCTGTACATTATATTGTGAGTTGATGGCCGTCTAGCTCGGTGTGAATGTACTCACATCTCTTTGCATGCTGTTTACAATGCTTGCTTCTTCCGGCTATATACACCGTGTTGGAAAGAGCATCCTGGGTCGGATTTTTGGTGGCTGCGTTGGCAGCGTCATTGTGGAACCATTGGTATCTGCGGTCCTGCTGTGTCTCAGCGGGTGGCTCATTGAATGAAGCGGCCATCGTTCGGCTCGATTCGGATCCACTCGCACCTGGCTGTGGTTCTGGTGGAGCCATGACATGTTTTTGTGGAAAAAGTTTGGAAGATGATAATGAAAAGAAGTGGGAAGTCTTGAAGAATATATAGTTACGTTCAAGTCAAAATGGAATGAGTGATAGCCAACTTGCACATTCTACTCACGAGGAAGCCTACTGTATATAGCTGCAGGATGGAGGCGTATCCCACAGTCCCCCAATTTGCAGTAAGTCCGTCCAATGTTGTTTGTTTTTTCACAGGGATACATTGTGGTGAGCGACAGCTGAATTCTCCCATTTGATAGATATCAGAACGACATTCTTCGACCTAAAGGACATCTGGTGCTGTTTGTCAATGTCATCTCTGGGATCTCACATGAAACAGATGCATACTGTCTAGTCATGTTATACCGTTAGCATTGCAATTCCCAATGAAGTGAAGGTCAAACTGTAGATTTTGCTGTGTTCAAGTTGATCAAATGTACCAACCTTCAAATTCAAGACGCAGCTTGCCTCCATGTGGTCCATATCTTGCAACATCCAACATCTTGCCCAACAACAAAGTCAACTCAAGATACAACGGTCAATGCTGCCAACAAGCACCTTTTGCCACTTCCGGCAGGCATATACAGGAAATTGACGAAACGATTCACACCACAACATCATGAAGTGAATGAAAGTAAGAGTGGCTTCGAGGTGCAAGAGATCCGAGCCTTGGGAGCATCGTGTAGCTGATGATCTAACATGATGCTTTCGGAGGAGAAAAGCCAAGCAATGCACGTCTTCAGCAAGAAAGAGACAGAGAAATAGATCAAGGAAGATGTGGATAGAGAGACCCCTGTGGTAAGACGGCGAGTTCAAGACGCAGACACTGCGATTATGAAACAGCAGGAAGATGTGGGAAATGCTGAAAAAGAAAGATCGACAACCAGAACGCCCGAAAAGATGTCTCAGGAGATGTTCCATCCTATCAGTGCCAGTCTGAACAATCTTGCAAGTTCTGATGATGAGGTGGATGGGAATGATGAGGAAGATGAAGAAGAAGATACAGGGCGGGGCATGCTAAGCGAAGATGACGAACGCAGCTGAGTGATGGGCCGAATATCCAAATGGGGATATCAAGGCACGGAGAGCTCTCGACTGACGCAGCGGACGTTGGATGAATTGACGCAACCATGATAGTGGGATGGGGCCGATGACATCTGCTGGGGAGATTTGAAGTATCGAACAGCCGAATTAATGGTTCCGGCAGTTGTCAAGCCCCCCACAGACATGACTGCAGCCACACCATCACAAACGAAATTTGGTGAGCTTATAGAAACTCTTGTCATCGTCACCGGACAATCGCAAATCCCGGAAAGATATCATCGCCCAGGACGTAGTCCAATGAAGGTGGGTTCCAGCAACTATGGTCATACCAAGGCATAGCATCTCTGCCACCCGATACATTGCCCGATTTGTCAACAAACAAGCAATCAAAGCCTGTTGATCCCATAAGTTTTTACCACTGCATATAGCATCCCTGGCTAATTCTAACACAAAAATTTGATTCCGACAAGGATGTGGGGATGGCTACAACATCGACAGAGGAACAGGCACTGGAATTGTTCACATTGATGATGTTCCTGGTTTAAAAGCAATTCGTGTACCGATTTTGCTTGACTTCAGTTGCCAATTTGGGACACCTGATGATTCCTCAGTGCATTTACAAGGGTCGTACAGGCCATGCAAATGTTGTAAATTACAAATCAGGTTGATACACAATGAACAAAACATGATATGGTCCTGCCTGTTGCGGTCAAGTGAGAATGCAAAACCTAAAGTAGAGATGAAATTCAATATCAAAATTCAAGTCAGCGCTGTGATACGAGTCATAGAAGGAGTGGTCAATGCGCAATATGATCCCAGATGAATGACACCCACCACGGTGCAGTTATCGATCCATTGAATTGTATAACTCTCCACCCAGACCTGGTGCACTTCGTCGGGATTTTGAAAATTACTGATGGTAGGTCATGGACATCGAGGAGAATGAGCTGGATGAGGAACGGTGAGGAAGTTCAGATATATATATCAAAAAATAGTGTATGGATTGTCATGCAGTAAGTTGCCGGCCGATAGTACTGGAACGTGATAGCCCTATGTTATATATTGCTCACATGCCATGTATTGCGGTGAAATAGAACTTGAGAGGCCTTGAAGCTTCGGGATGCGAATGATTATATATAGACACAATATTTTCGCTGTCAATACTCACTGTATGCATTACGCGTACAATTGTTGAGCATCCAATGACTATTAGCATGTTACTAATGTGAGCTTCCATGGAGTATCAACGATTTTTAGTCTTACCTGTAACGTGGGAGGAATCGACTCCAAGATACACTCAACTAGAAGCATGCCTTCTAAGTGTGCCCTTATCGTGTCTCACTATCGGACTTGATATTGGACTTCTACAAGGACTAATAGCTGGTTCACTTCGACGCTTCACCCAGGCACAGAAAGCAATCAGAGTAGAATAAATGTAGAATAGCTTTCCAATCCGAATAGATTGTTAAGGATTGTTCTCCGTGATGAGAAGGTTGCCCTCTGTACCAGTGGAGAATCGAGATGTCTTTATACCACTTTCCTCTGTGCTCTAACTGCTAATTCCAACTGAGCTTCTCTCTAGATAAATCGTCACCATCCTCTCATCTTCCAATCCCCATACTCTGATAACCAGTCAGCCTGAACTTCCTCCGAGCAAATAGTATTATTGCACTCCTCCAGTGTTTCTGTACCAATAGTATCCTTCTGATATACATCTCGAGACTGATTGGTATCCATCGGACTGTTGACTTCAAGACCATATCTCTCTTTTTGCCGTTCAACAGCCTTCTCTTATCACATGCACAAGTGTCTGTATTCTACAGGCCATTGTTGATGCCAATCGAGAGTTACTTCACATGGAGGTGATGATGGCTGATATCATTCATTATCTATGTCCATAGAGAATCCAGTGATGTGTGTGCGTATTGAATCAAGACACAATTGCAGTGGTGACAATAATCGCGGGAGGGTGGTGATGAGGTGGTCGAGGGATTTTTGCCTGGTGGTCATTGGTGTGGCGATAGTACTGACCAATAATTGATGAACCTCAATCAATTGCCACATGATCGCATCCTCAAGTGATCGTTCATGACCTTGCAACTGCAACCAATCGGAAAGGTGTAACATTACCTTTTCGGCAATCAAAGGGCTGCAGAGTCACATACTTCCAAAATTGATTTATTGGCCATCTTTTTAGGTAAAAAGGAAGCGACACACTCTTTGCGCCATGCTAGAAATGAACATCAACGGTGCGTCCAAGATGTCTGGTCTTGCATCTTGGATAATCGCTGGGCTGTGCAATGGAATTAACCCAAAATCACAGTATTGGCCGGCTTTATTGGGACAAATGCTAGTGACAATGTCGCTACTACCACGTAAGAATGAGCAGCAAAGGAGAATAAATGATTTTTGGCCATTCATCGTGGATACTCAAGTGGCTATGCAATGGTGGTAACTGGTATTCAAACTATCCGCCGCCGTTATGGGCACAAATTCCTGTGACCATATGGCTTCAACCTTCTATCAAGGAGCATCATCAGACCACAACAATTCTTGGTGTTGCGTCTCTGATGTTGAGAGGGTAATGGAACAGCGTTATCGTATAATCGAGCTATAAGTTGCATATATGGGCAAAAATGCTAGTGACAACATGGTGCCTGCCTGCGAAAAATCAGTGCCAACGGAGCATCAACAGAGATTATGGGGGCTCAATTAGCTACACAGCAATGAACTGTACTGCATTGTTCCAAAATTGAGTTATCAACAGTCAGTCTTGTCAAAATGTCATTGTATTCCACTTCACAAATATGCATGCAATGTCTCACAGTGCTGACCTTTTTCTTGCTTGTAGCTCTGGAGTCAATATTTGAGAACCTGCTTTGTAGGTTACTATATTGTTGCTGTTGACCAACTTGCAAGTCGAATTACCCACCTTGGGAATTCCCGCTGCTATGTCAGATTCATAATCATTAAATGCCTTCACGCTACAGGTTATGATGTCTTCCAAAAATGAACATGTCTTCATTCGTGATTTGAGCAACCTTAGTTGAGAAATCCTCCTCAATGCTTGGTGGGCTGCGGTGAGTGTAGGCTCGAACAGTCCTATTCCTTGGAATTATTGTACACATGCGGCAGTGTGGCATTTCAATTTACACTGCAGAATGGAGGAGTCCGGCAGCACGGGCATCGCATGTAGTATTTGTCACTAACTTCTTTGGCATCAATCAGAACATTGGACCTGCTCAATCGGGAAACACTTGCAAGCAAAAGGGATCATGGTAAAGTTAAACAAATTAACAGAGTTGGAAGATACCGAATTGACCGGTTCAATGGTCAATCAACCAACTTTGGCCATACTGAAGAGGCAAGGAAGGCAAGGAATCACAATTGTAAGTTCACAAAGGAAATTTATATTTGACAATCTGGTTGTATCTATTTTAACCGAAACGACAGAGAACAGGCTCCAAACTGGCAGTGAAGGATTGTCAAAATGCCAAATTTCACTAAGACACCGGGAATGGCTACCTCATGTAAGGATTTCATTCAGCACATATTCCATGAAATGCTCCATTAAATCTGGCGCTATGATGGTCATATGATGCATTACGGTGTAAATTGGTGCTTCCATCCACCATCACACTGAGGAACATTTGCCAGAGGGAATACACACTGACACTGGATGCAATTAAGAAGTAATTGCCATCAAGAAATTGAATTAGTTTAGCTTTAGATGGGTGGACATCCAGGAATGAATTTGCCATAACGTTATCCCTTACTCAGTATATGAATGCAAATTGGGTGTTGCAAAAAGTACAACTCGCTTTTGAAGAGATCGATAGCGTGCTGTTTTCCTATTTCAAAACCTAATTCCCCATAATAGGTCAAGGGCCAAATTACTGAAGCACAGTTAGACGTACATTTGAAGGAAGTTCTGGATCATTTTGAGCTTACAGATAGCCGTTCAGTTGGAATTACAACTCATATCGCTTCCTCAAAGTACACGATGACTGGCAAATTACAATCAACCCTCGAGGCCCTCGAAAGTGAGTATCCTGCATTGAGAAACCACTTACCATGCATGGGGCATTTCATTCTGCTTGATGTAGGTGCATTCAGGTGTAGTCTGGGTGAGAAGGGCCGCACCAAGTCGTCGGAAGCCCATGATCGTGATCAGAAATTTGGTGAGAATCAAAGCATAGAAATTGGGAAGAGTGAGAGACTCAGTAAAAAGGGCAATGCTAGAAATTACAAGGTGTCAGCCATGAGACCTGGTTTCGCAAAGATGATTGAGAAAGTACGTATTTCAAGAAATTTTCAATGTCTTGAAACTGATGTTCATTTAGAACAGCATGCTTGCTGTATTTATAACACTGACACTGGGTCATCGAAACGAGTTCATTGACTGTTAAAAAGGCAAAGTATGACTTGCAGTACTAACTATTATGAATGTAAAAACATGGCTGAGTTTGACACTGCAGTTGCTTGAGTGAGCCGATAGATTACAACAATTCACAGGAGAGTTGCCCAAGAATCCACAATACAGAGATTAACTGTCATTGATCAGAACACTCGATGAATGGACCATCGTCAAATATGACATAGAACATATAGGGCCACTCCGATACTGGACCCTGTGGATGTGGAAGAGACATACAGTTAGACAGCATCACATTATCACTGTCTACAATGACATGTTTGATCATATGGATCGCATTATGTGAGCATTAGCTGAGAAGAAGACTCCATGGAAGAAAGACTTGTACTTAGCCGTGAAGTTTGCACGACAGATGTTGTCCAAATATCATGCTGAAGTTACTCCAATGACAGGTATGCTTCTCATTTCAGCAGATATCCTGGATCCTTTCTGGAAGTTGTGATCATTTAGGAAGTGGGACAAGGGAATGGATATCAAACCTGAGGATGAGACATCCTATAGTACCCAATACAAGGAGGCATTACTGAAGCATGTGGAGAATGAATACTGTGCCTAATGTAAATGTTTTCCCGTCATTAAACCTGAATGCGTACTTAACACCACTCTCTCCTCTTCTGTGATGGCTTCTACATGTGGTCAATTTTCTCATGATGCATATAATTTGTCCAATGATGAAGAAGAATACTTAATGCCGAAAAATGTGGCTGAAACAACTCCCGGATGAAGCAATCAGACAGCATGCCTATTACCAGCCACTAGGCCTCATTCCAATTCAAGGGCTGAATCACCACAGAGCTGGGGGCAACCTGATCTGAACCTTAATGATTACGACTCCAACCCAATGGAGATTAGCAGTACATGTTGGGTACCGGATATCATCGACTGGTGGTGTCAATGAGAGGAAACCCACTGACATTACGCCCATCTCTCCAATGTGTCACATGACATATTCTCCATTATGCCCTATGGTGTCTGAGTGGAGGCCGGTTGTTCGCTCGGGCGAGACATGGTCGGAGGGAGGTAGTCAACAACCCCAGGTGAGACCCTTCACACACAAGTAGTGGTAATGGAGTTTGCTTGAGCCAACACTGGCATGTTGGCAGGGGCTGACCCGGCATTGCATACATTGAATACTGAAAATGACTTGGTAATTCAGAGAACGGCAGAGGAAAGCAAATTGCACTGAATGGTTAAGGTCCATGACTTTTTGGAGATGTGGCAAGGCAGCCAAAACCTACGTGCTACACAGAAAGAATCCCACACTCCAAACATGCACATGTCAGTGGTAGTATACATTTCAGATGCTGAAGCGATCGTCACAGCATCCTAGTCGAAGTTTCTACATGACAGTGTGGTTGCATTTGAATCGTTGGAAAGATCTGCTGTGGCAACAACTTTATCTGCAAAGGACCTCCATGGAGGACGAAGTCAAGTATTAAATGTCTGCCAAATCACCAGAATCGACTGTCCTGTAGTTGAAAGTGATGAGGATATTGCTCCTGAAAGCATTTTGGAAACTCAAAACTAGCTTTACTGGAATGGGGACTTGGATAATTCGCATGACTGCTTGAGACGAGTGTGAGGCAGACAATGAATCCGACAACGAGCGAGACGATGGCATGGCAGATGTAGAAACCCGAGAGCAGCGTGTTGCGAGTGCCACACCGAATGTTCCTTGAGTGATTCGGCCAACCTGCAGGTCAAAGAAACAACATGAAAAGGCGTTGGAGACAGTCCATACACTGGAAACCAGGAGTAATATGGGGAACAAGAAATAGTAGCACTGATCATGTCGATGTATTATCACCAGATTCTGTATGTTGTTTGTCCAAGAATTTCATTTAGAGAAATATTATGGGAAAATATTGAGCAGTCTCATGTGAATATGGGTGTATAAACTGTAGTATAGTGGGTTAAATGAATCCTGTGGCAAGATATATGAATTGTGCCAGAATGAGAGCGACCAGTTCAACAGTACCGAGCTTGGCTTTGCCAAAGGGCCGAGTCTTCATCAGACAGACAGGCTACCAGTAAGTTCAAATAAATATGAATCCGATTATCAATGGCAGCAGGATTTGAATATACAATATATTAAAATGAGTGTCAATGGAGCATCGACAATTTCTGGAGTCATAAGTACGGTAATTGAAAAGTGATTTGGCCGGTGTTATGTATAACCAACGTATTTGCAGTCTTTGGAGGCAACAGAGACAGCGACACGGTCACTTCCCGAGATTGAAAATGTGTGTCAACAGAGTGCCAACCATATCTGGTTTCGCATCTTGGGTAACCTAAGTCATGATTGGCGGCAAACATTCATACATGAGGTGATTGCTGCCTGCAGAAGCAAAAACAATAGCTGCAGGCTCCCTGCCCAATCCTGAAAATGAGTGTCCACTGAGCATCAATCACTGTTGTTCTTGCACCTTGGATAATCTAACAGGTGATTCATTCCAAACATCCATAAATGAGGTATTAGCCACATTTTGGGGAAAAATAATAGCGTCACGCTTCCAGCCACATGATGAAAATGAGTTTCAATGGAGCATCAACGATCTTTGGTCTTACATCTTGGCTGATCTAAGTGTCACTCCTTGGCAGTAGGTTGTATATGAAGTAATGGCGGCCTTTTCAACTGAAACAGTGCACAACATAAATGTCACCCCATTATTAACATCAGCCTGAATGGAGCATCAATAATTTTGGTTTCGCATATTGGGTAATGAAGGCATCGCATGGATATATGAGCTTGAAACATCACTGTTGAGTGCCTTGATACCTAAAAATTCAACATATTACAAGAAAAACACGGAATCCAAAATCATCAACATTGCTAACAGCAAAACATTCAAAAAGAGACTATTGGCTGTTGAAGATGCGATATTGATAAGATATGATTATCAAGCGGAACCAACAAGAGCATTATATGAATCTGAAGATGGACTCACTGGGAGACCTGCTGACAACCTGCCCAATTAAGACGGGTTGGAAGTTTTCCATCGAACCATACCCGACTTGACAATTTGGGTAAATGGACTACCCAGACTGGCACTGTGGCAATGGTTCCTATTCAACCCAGACCCAGATCCGAACGAATGGTCCAGAACCGTTGCTAACAATCGGCAATGTCCAGTACTCGCACAGATATCCGGGTATGCAGTGGTCATACCCAATCCTCTATATTTTGCAATATGTAAGGGTATTTCGCTGCTATGTGAATAGTGAACACTCCAGCACTGCTAGATGGAGCGTGGATATTCTATAGTTACACAATGAGTACACTGCAACTAAAACTTGAGCCTAAACAAAATCATTCGGATCAGAATGCGCCACTCGATGAGCAGTGGATATTATCTGATAGCTTACTTGCTATGTTGCCACTACAAGTGGTGTCTACACCCACGCTCTGGATGTTCGGAATGGGCATCATATGCTGCTATTGCTGTATTCACTGAATTTTCACATAAACTATGGCATATTGGTCAATACAGTACAAGTTGAGCTATAGCACGATAACCAGTCGAGTTATGGCATGACACTCAGACTGTTGCAGTGATCTATTAGTATCACAGCCTGAAGTCTGACAAAGCTTTAGTACAATTGTCGTAGTGTTGCAGTAGTCAATGTGAGGTATTGAACCATTACCAGTCAGGCTGTGGCACAATGATCATAGACTTGTGGTAGATAGAAGGGAGCTACCATACAAATAATTTCACACAACTATATGAGCTTGTATTCATGAAAACATTTCATTTAACATCGCATCTAGTGGTAGCAATGGGTCCGAAGACCCTGCCAGCGGTCTGGGATCAGACCATAACAACAGTTTGGTTTGGACCCTGATTCATCCAGGAACCCTACCTGCTGCCTCTAGGCGGGCGCAAGCTGTACCTGTACCCGCCAACCCACAGGTTTTCCCAGGTTTATCCAGTCCCATCAATTCGAGTCTACGGTTCTGCTTTTTGGGTTGTTCTATTTATGTTCACATTCAGATATCATACTGTGGTTCGCACCATATTAACTTTGGTACATCATTGTCTTTTTTGGATATATTGGCCGCCTTTATAATCACAAAAGGGAGAGACATGCTCCCTACCCCATCCTGGAAATGACAGTCAACGGAGCATCAACAATTAATGATCTTGCATCATGGATAATCTGAGTTGCGATTGGCTGCAAACATTCATAAATGAGGCAATTGCCGGCATTATAGGCAAACGAGCATGCGACACACTCCCTGCCCCATCTTGGAAACAAGCATCAATGGAGTGTCAACATTTGTTGGTCTCGCATCTTGGATGATCTAATTGGTGCTTGCTCATAGCCATCGATAACGTAGAAGTTGGCAGCTGTTATAGGGAGATAAGCAAGAGATTTTCCTGTGACAGCCTCCCGGACAGTAACAACCTATTTCATTCTTAATGCTGCAATGAAGAGTCCAGGAGTGTTTTTGCCTATGAAAACAGTTAAAACTTTGTACATAGTCAATAATGGCCACATTGCACATCAATTAGCCATGATGAAAGGCCAAAAATTGTTGACACTCCATTGATGCTCATTTACAAGATGGGGCAGGGAGAATATCACATCCTCCTTTGCCTTTGAAGGCGGCCAAAACTTCGATTATAAATACCAACAACCAAATCACTTTTTGATTACCTGACTTCCAAGACTAATCTTCCTTCACGCTCTGTTGACGCTGATTTTCAGAATGGGGCAGGTAGGATGTCGCTATCTCTTTTGCACATAAAGGTTGCCAATATGACATTTTTGAATGTCAACAATCAATCGCCACTCCAATTATCGAAGATGGAAGACCAAAAATCTTCGACACTCTGTTGACACTCATTTGGCCACAGGCGTATCTGCAATGTGCAATCATTTGATTTGGCATACTACATGAGTAATGGTGTTTTGGCTGCCTTGCTATCATCTTTATATACTTTCTCCTTCATTACTACTTTGTTCATTCATAATACATATAAATATATCCTTGAAAATATACTTTAAAGTGTCCGCTGATTGTAGATAAGAATAGGCACAAAGATCCCATTCCTTTCTATCAACGCTTGGCTTCACTTGCAAGTTCCCTCAATAGGCTGCTGTCATCTGCAAAATGGATACCAGCTGCATTACGATGCAGCAGATAGGTACAAACCAGTTGATATTCCTTCATCAGGCAGCAAATCTGGAATAAAATCTTCATCACGCTTGCAATCCTTGGAATATGCATCAAGATTGGAAAATTGAGCGCTAGGAAGAGGAGTATGTATATACACATATCCAGGTGGCACACCATTGATTTCGGAATCATGAGCTCCGCCATTGCCACCAGGCAGTGCAAGTGGCGTTCTGGGCGGACCAGGCATCGGTTCTATTGGGCGTTTTGTGAGTCAGTCTAGTCAAGGTGCACCCATGCATCTGTGCCTCCAGTGTGTCTGCGGCTTCCATGCTGTGCCATTTTGGCCAAGAATGCAGCTGGGGGTTTTATTTTCCCCAACCACAGCTGTGTGTCCTTCTATCGCAGCCTCCAAAGATCTATGCCCAGGAAAATCAACTCCCCCCTTCTCCAGTTCTCGGACTTTGGCGCGAGGTTTCCTGATCAGGGATTGTGCTTCCTCCATTACAGAGTGCAAAATCCCTCCGTTGGACTATTTGGCCACATTTAAAGCATGGCACAAGTCGGACTGTTCAAGCTGTACCCAACCTCGTTGCCTTGCAATAGTAGCTGACGAGCTGAACATCAACAAGAAATCAGTTGCTGATTCTACATATGACATTCTGCTATTACCTCTACACTATATCCCTCCGTAACATTCTCGAAGGTGTTAACATAATGCCTTGTCCAGTATGAGGGATGCTTATCACAAACCATGTCCTTGAAAACACCAATGCTGACAACATTTTGATGTTCGATCTCGCAGATTGTGTGGAATGATTCCTTAGCTGACCCTGGAGGCTTCCCATTGGGGGTACCGATAAATTCGTCATGTAGCTCTCTATGTACACCAGCTGTGCAGAATATCGTTTGTTGACCACTGTTCACCTGGATATGGATTTACTCTCGTCGTATTGCATGCTGCATCTAATCCTTGCCGCTTCGGGTTTTACAGACCATATTTAAACGGATGCTCTGGGTTTTATATTTGGTGGATGCATTGCCGGCGTCGCGGTGGATGAACTGGGGTCTGCAATGTTTCTCTCTCTCACCGGATTGCGCATTGGATGTAGCGCCCATCGGTTGGCTCAATCTGGATCGGCATACACCTTGGTGAGGTGTTTGTGGAGCCATGGTTTGCTGGGGTGGAAAAGGAGTGGAAGATGATAATGAACAGCAATGGGAAGTCCTGAGGGATATATAGTTAGCTTCAAGTCAAAATGGAATGAGTAATAGCCAACATGCATGTTCTACTCAAGTTGAATTGTACTGAGTATAGCTGCAGGATGCATGGCTTTCCAACTGTCCTGCAATTTGCAGCAAGTCGCTCGAATGTTGAATATTTGGTTACTGGGATGAATAGACATGAACGACAGCTGAAATCGCATGTTTGTAAGATATTGAAATCACATTCTTCTATGGGAAGGACATCTGGCAAAGTTTGTCTCAAGAAATTTCCGGGATCTTACTTCAATCAGACACTAAACCTCATGTAATGTTGTATGGTTAGCATTACTATTCCCAAAGTAGTGATGGTCAAAATGCAGATCTTGCTTTGTTCAAGTTGATCAATCGTACCAACGTTGACATAAAAGATGCAACCTGCCACCATGTGGTCCATGTCTTGCAACATCCAACATCTCGCCCATCCATAAAGGTAACACAGAATACAATGGTCAATGCTCTGAAAAAGAACCTTGTGAGACTTCGGGCGGGCAAGTACAGCGAATCGAAAGAGAGCTCCACATAATGTTGTCATGAAGCCAATGAAGGCTAGAGCGGCATGGAAGCAGAAAGAATCCCAGCCCATGGAGCATTGTGCAGCTCAGAATCCAAAAAGAAGCTTCCGGCAGAGAAAAGATGAGACACACACTTTTTAAGCAACAAAGAGAAAGAGAAATGGATTGAGCATTATGTGCAGAGAGAAACCGCTGTGGCAAGGCAGCAAGTTGAAGTTGCAGAGACAGCAATCATGGACGAGCAGGAGGATAGGAGAAATGCTGAAATGGTGGGATTGACAACCAGGAAGACCAACAGAATATTTGAGGAGATGCTGAATGTGATAGGAGATTGTGTGCGTGATCTTGGAAGTACCGATAATGAGGGAGGTGGGAAAGATGAGGAAGATGAACAAGATCATATGGGGCAGGGCAAGCTGAGTGAAGATGGCAAACTGGGCTGGGTTAGTGTTAGCAACGGTTCCGTTTTCGGACCGTTTCTATTATAGCGGTTCCATGAAAACCCGGACCTG